>Ga0210086_1000532_pt1 | contig 21744 bp, 15 predicted proteins | sample China_Galinas_PW_3_FD_184867 | JGI IMG/M metagenome (GOLD analysis project Ga0210086, IMG submission 184867) | Wetland microbial communities from San Francisco Bay, California, USA, that impact long-term carbon sequestration - China_Galinas_PWB_D2... | ecosystem: Environmental > Aquatic > Marine...
CGCCCGCCACGGCGAGCCGGGGCCACCGGTGCTTCCAGAAGGCGCGGGTGAGAAAGGGCGGTCGGTGGGGCATCGGGGTCTCGGGGACGGCAGCGGGTTCATCGGCGTGCGGTGGATCGGTGTGGAGGTTCGGATGCGGGTTTGTCCGCCGTCGGTCCGGTTGGGGCGCAACGATGCGGATCGGGGGCGTCCCCGAGGGGTATCCGGACGTGGACACGAGCCAGCAGCCCAGCGACGTTCCGAGCGAGCGGCTCGCCGCCCTCCAGACGAGGCGCATGCCCGGGCTGGGGCGTCTGCTCTACGAGGCGTTCGGGGTGATTCGCGACCGGTACTTCGCCCGCCTGGCCGAGCGGGGGTACACCGGGATCGGGCTGACCCACACGCGGGTGCTGCGTCACATGGACCTGCTGGGGAGCACGCTGTCGGAGATCGCGGAGCGCAGCGGGATCAGCCGGCAGGCGGTGGCGAAGGCGGCCCGCGAGCTCGAACAGGCGGGGTACCTGCGGATCGTGGACAGCACCAACGACGCGCGTGCCAAGAGCGTGACGATCACCGACAAGGGGGCGGACCTGTACGAGGTGATCATCGACACGCTGGACGTGGGGGAGCGCGAGCTGGAGCGAGCGCTCGGGCGCGAGACGATCCGGTTGCTGCAGCGGGCGGTGGAGGGGATCGTCACCGCCGAGTTGCCTCCGGCGCGCGACCCGTAGAATCGGGAGCCCGACGGGCGGAAAGGAGCGGGCGATGGGCAAGGTTGCGGTGATTCTCTCCGGGTGCGGCGTGTTCGACGGGTCCGAGATCCACGAGGCGGTGATCATGCTGTTGGCGCTGGATCGTCGGGGGGTGGGGTACGAGTGCCTCGCGCCGCGTCGTCCGTTCAGCGTGATCGATCACGCGACGCAGGAGCCGACCGGCGAGCAGCGGGACGTGTTCAGCGAGTCGGCGCGGATCGCCCGCGGGCAGATCCGCGACCTGGGTGAGGCCAAGGGCTCGGAGTACGACGCGGTGGTGCTGCCGGGCGGCTTCGGTGCGGCGAAGAACCTGTGCGACTTCGCGCTGCGGGGCGCCGAGTGCGAGGTGGATCCGCGGGTCGAGCGGTTCCTGCGCGAGGCGCACCGTGCCGGGAAGCCGATCGGGTTCGCCTGCATCGCGCCGGCGTTGGGGGCGCGGGTGTTCGGGGCGGAGCTGCACCCGGCGCTGACGATCGGGCACGACGCGGGGACGGCCGGCGGGATCGAGGCGCTCGGCGCGTCGCACCGCCCGTGTGACGTGGACGAGATCGTCGTGGACATGAAGCACAAGTTCGTGACCACGCCGGCCTACATGGAGGCCGGGCGGATCACCGAGGTCGAGGCCGGCATCGACAAGATGGTGGGCAAGGTGCTGGAGCTCGCGGGCGCCGGCGCGACGGCGTAGGTCGTCCGGGCGAGGCGGGGGGGGCGGTCGAGCGCCTCGCCCGCCGGTTTGCCGTATTGTCAGCGGCTGTGACGTGCCTGCTGGCCAGCCCGCCGGTGTACTCGGCGCCGACGATCCTGACGACCGGGCTTCTGATCGGGTCGATCGCGTTGGCCGCGGTGATCGGGGGCGGCGTGGCGCGGTGGGTGCGCCTGCCGATGGTTCTGGGGTACATCGGCGGGGGGGTGGTGCTGCGGTTTCTGATCGGGGCGACGATCACGGCGGCCCCCGAGGTCAAGGCCGCCGCCGAGCAGCCGCTCGACCTGGTCGTCTCGCTCGGGCTGGGGCTGATCCTGTTCACGATCGGCGGGGTGTTCGAGGCGCGGGCGGTGCGTCGTGTGAGCGGGGTGCTGTGGCGCGTGGCGGCGTGCGAGATCGGTCTGACGTTCGCGCTCGTGTTCGGGTTCGTGTGGAGCGCGGCGCTCCTCGGCGCCTCGCGGCACGCCGGCACGGGCGAGCTTGCCGCGTTCGCGTTGCTGCTGGCGTGTGGATCGATCGCGACGGCCCCGGCGGCGACCATCTTCGTTCTGCGCGAGTACCAGGCCAAGGGGCGGGTCAGCGAGACCACGATGGGTTTGGTCGGCGTGAACAACGTGCTCGCGATCGTTCTGTTCCAGGCGGCGTTCGTGCTGCTGGCGGCGGGCGGGGCGATCCAGACCTCGGGGCTGACCGGGCGCGCCGTGTGGCTCGAGGTGGGGTACGCGGTGTGCGGCAGCATCGCCGCGGGCACCGTCGTTGGTGTGCTGATGGCGGTGGTCCACGCGCGGGTGCGCCCCGGCGAGTCGTTCTTCGTGCTCATCGGGGTGACGCTGCTGCTCGAGGGCGGGGCACACTGGCTCACCGCCACGAACGGATTCGCCGACATCCTGCTGCTGTCCATGCTCGTGGCTGGTGCGGTGTTCAGCAACTCGGCGGTCGATCCCGAGCGTCTGAACGAGACCGTGCGCACGCTGGCGGCGCCGGTGTTCGTCGGGTTCTTCGTCGTGGCCGGGTACCGCCTGCACGTCGAGGAGCTCCCGCACCTGGGGCTGATCGGGTCGGCGTACATCCTCGCCCGGGGAGCCGGCAAGGTCTGCGGGGCGTGGCTCGGGGTGCGGTGGATCGGGCGGAAGACCCTGCTCCGCGGGTACGTCGGCGCGGGGATGCTCTGCCAGGCGGCTGTCATCATCGGGCTGGCCGAGTTTGTGCGGGCGAACTGGCATCACGAGTGGCTGGCGCGGTCGTTCGTGACCACCGTGTTCGGGTCGGTGGTGGTCTTCGAGCTCGTGGGTCCGGTTCTGCTCAAGGCTGTGGTGGTCCGCGCGGGCGAGGTGAAGGTGGACACACTGCTGCGGCGCACCTCGACGCCGGTGACGACGGCGTTGCGGGTCGCGCTCGGTTCGCTGTTCCGGTCGGTGGGGTTCGGTGGGGTGCGGGGGCGGGGGTCCGGATCGGAGCTTACCGTGCGGCACGTGATGCGGGCGAACGTCGAGACCCTGCCGGCCTCGGCGCCCTTCGACGAAGTGCTTCATTTCGTCGAGCGTTCGCGTCTCAACGACTTCCCGGTGGTGGACGAGCAGGGCGGGCTCGTCGGTGTCATCCACCTGAGCGATCTGCGCCGCGTGATCTACGACCCGGACCTGAGGGCGCTGGTCACCGCGGCCGACCTCGTCGCTTCCGATATCCACCTGATCGAACCCAACACCCCGCTGGCGGAGGCGCTGGCGGCGTTCCGGAACTGCGAGGCCCGCGCGCTGCCGGTGGCGGAGAGTGCCGAGTCGAGGCGGGTCATCGGGGTGGTGGAGGAGCGCGACGTGCACCGGGCGATGCACGGGTGAACGGGCAGCGCCCGGCCCCGCGCGGGCGGGTGATTCTTGCCCGATTCGCGGTGGTTCGGGCGACTCCCGGACGGGTGACTCCTAAAGTTGATGCAGAACTCCGTTAGGACCGCCCGCCGTGTTCCGGCCGGGCCGATCGGCTTGGTTGGGGAGTGGTCCGTGTGGTGCGGACGTGCGCGGCGGGCAGCCCCGGGAGCCGGGGGATACACCATGCAGGTGATGCACGAGACCGAGAATCGGACCGGGTCTGAGCTGCCGGCGGCGTGGGTGCTGCGCGACCGGATGCGGAACAAGGGGACGGGTTTCACGCCGGAGGAGCGTGACCGGCTGGGGCTGCGCGGTCTGGTCCCGCCGACGCCGCTGGCGCTGCAGGACCAGGTGGCGTTGGAGCTCGAGCACCTGCACTCGAAGCGTGATGATCTCGAGAAGTTCATCGGGCTCGAGGCGTTGCGCGAGCGGAACATGACGCTGTTCTATCGTCTGCTGATCGACCACATCACGGAGCTGATGCCGATCGTGTACACGCCGACGGTGGGGCAGGCGTGCGAGATGTTCAGCCACATCGTGCGTCAGCCGCACGGGTTGTGGATCACGCCGGACGACATCGACTGCATCCCGACGCTGCTGCGGAACGCGCCGAGGAGCGACGTCCGCCTGATCGTGGCGACGGACAACGAGCGGATCCTGGGGCTGGGCGACCAGGGCGCCGGGGGGATGGGCATCCCGGTCGGCAAGCTCGCGCTGTATGTGGCGGGCGCGGGCATCCACCCGGAGTACTGCCTGCCGATCAGCCTCGACGTGGGGACCAACAACCCGGACCTTCTGGGCGATCGGTACTACACGGGGTGGCGGCACCGGCGTCTGCGCGGCGAGGCGTACGACCGGTTCATCGAGGCGTTCGTGGACGCGGTGGCGGAGGTCTTTCCGCGGGCGCTGCTCCAGTGGGAAGATTTCAGCAAGGCGAACGCGTTCCGCCTGCTCGACCGGTACCGCCTGCGGATCACCAGCTTCAACGACGACATCCAGGGGACATCGGCGGTGGCGACGGCGGGGCTGCTGGCGGCGATGCGACACCTCGGGCGGTCGCTGGTCGATCAGCGCGTGGTCTTCCTCGGCTCGGGGGCCGCCGGCGTCGGCATCGGGCGCCTGCTGCGCACGGCGTTGCGCGAGGAGGGCGCGAACGAGGCGACGATCGCGCGGGCGCTGGTGTTCCTCGACAGCCACGGTTTGGTGCACGAGGACCGCACGATCGAGGACGAGCACAAGGTCGAGTTCGCGTTGCCGCGGACGGTCGCGCGGGAGTTCGGGTTCGAGTCCGGGACGACGCCGGACCTGCTCGAGGTGGTGGCGCGGGTCAAGCCGACGGTGCTCATCGGGACCAGCGCCACACCGGGGGTGTTCCGGGAGGAGGTCATCCGCGAGATGGGCGCCCACGCCGATCGCCCGATCATCATGCCGTTCTCCAACCCGACGTCGAAGTCGGAGTGTTCGCCGGCCGAGGCGATCGAGTGGACCGAGGGGCGTGCGCTGGTCGCGACGGGGAGCCCGTTCGCGCCGGTCGAGTACGCGGGTCGGACGCACGTGATCGGTCAGGGCAACAACGTGTTCATCTTCCCCGGACTCGGGCTGGGCGCGATCCTCTCGGAGGCGCACCAGGTGACCGACTCGATGTTCCTGGCCGCGGCGCGCACGCTCGCTTCGCTCGTGAGCGCCGACGACTTCGCGTCGGGGTCGCTCTACCCGCCGCAGTCGAAGCTGCGCGAGGTCTCGCGCGACATCGCCTGCGCGGTGATGGGTGAGGCGCGGAACCTCAACCTCGGCAAACGGCAGAACGACGAGCAGATCCGCGCGATGGTCACCGCGGCGATGTGGGACCCGTCGTACGAGCGCGACGAGATGCCCGTGCTGGCCTGACGAACGCCGCGCTTGCGGGGGCGGGGAGCGGGGCGTAATCTCGACCCGACGGGCCCGGGTCGCCGATCCGGACTGCACCGGCACGCGCCGGGATCAGGAGCAAGGAGCCGGTATGGGCGAGGTACAGGACGGATCCGGCGGGGGGGCGCGGGCGCTGTGGGTTGCGGTGATCGTGACGCTCGCGGCCGTCGTGCTCTGGGGCGTCGGCTGGGTGATCTTCTACCTGCTCATGCTGTGGCTCACGCCGGGGTGATGCGCGCGGGAGCTCACTCCGACATCAGCGCAGGAACTCGACGGACTCGACAGCGAGGAGAAGCACGTCGCCGCGCCGGGTGAGGGGGCCGCGCACCTCGACCGGCTCGCCGATGTGGGCGTGAACGAGCGCGTTGGCGGGACCGCCGTCGGGTGTGGTGAGGAGGTAGTACGAGGCCCGCCCGTCGGCGTCGCGCGTGACGAGCACGGGGGGGATGCCGGCGTCGATGCAGAGGGTGGCGCAGGGCTTGTGGGCCTTGCCCTCGCCGGGTTTCATGGCGCCGAGGTAGCACTTGGCGTCCATGATCTCACCGCGGAGCGTGGCGGAACCGAGGGGGATGGGGTCGGGCGCAGGGTGGGTCGTGGGACTGGTGTCTACCGGTTCGGCGGGTGCGATGATCGCGTTGTCCGGCGCAAGCTCGATCATGCGCCGCCCGTCGCGCTGGAGGCGCCAGCCTTCGACCGATGCTTGTCGTCCGTCGAGATTGGCGAGGTCCGGCTGGGCGCCGTGCTTGCCCTGTCGAACCAGCAGGAACGTGCCGTTGTCGGTTTCGAGCATGGGGTAGGGGGTGGCGCGGAGGACGCCGGTCCAGGTCCGCGTCGCGCCCGTTTCCCATGTCGCGTCGCCGGGGTCGCGCTGCTGCCAGGCGCCGAGCCCCGCGACGATCGCGAGCAGCCAGAGCAGCGTCGGGACCGCGACGCGGACGAAGCGCGCGTGGCGCGGCGAGAGCCCGAGGTACCCGACGTAGAACTCCTGGAGGTCAGGCATCACCCGGCTCCACAGGCGCGGGCTCGACGGGCGTGCCGGGCGCGAGCGGCCCGGGATCGAGCATGACGCGCCGGCCCTCGATGCGCACGCGGTAGGTCGGGATCTTCTCGGTGTAGGGCGGGGGCGACTGCCCGTTGTGTGGCAGGTACTGATAGCCGTGCCACGGGCAGGTGATGCAGCCGTCGATGATCCGCCCCTCGCCGAGCGGGCCGTGCTGGTGGGCGCAGACGTTGGAGACGGCGCTGACCGCCTCGCGGCCGTCGCGGGTGTAGCGGTAGACGGCGACGCGTTCGCGTCCGCGCGGGCAGATCGTGACCGCGCCGTCGAGGGGGATGTCGTCGATGGACCCGGCGTCGATCCAGGCGTCGGGCTCGGGTCCGGCGCGGTCGCGTGCGCGTTCGCGCAGCCCGGCGGCGAGGTGGAGCGTGCCGAGCACGACGAGCGCCGTCCCGAGCAGGGCGGGGTAGAGCGGGGAACGCTCGGACTGCACGACGCCGAGCGCGACGTGGGCGACGAGAAGGGCGTATGCGCTGTAGACGCCCATGTGCAGAGCCTTCCACACACCGGGCGAGAGGTTCTTGAGCCAGAAGTCGTGGCTGGTGCCGGCCATGAGAAAGAGGATGAGCAGCGCGATCATGCCCGGGACGACGAAGGGGAAGCCGGTGAGCGAGGCGTAGTCGGTGTTGGCGAGCATGGCGGCGAGCGGGTTGCGCACGCCGAACCCGCCGTAGTAGAGGGTCGCGAACACCCCGTGGGCGAGGGCGACGACAAACATCGAAACGCCGAGGTGCCGGCGGTTGTAGAGCAGCACGAGGAAGCGGGGGTTCAGGCGTGCGAGCGGGCCGATGCCAAGGATGATGGTCAGGAGTGTGAAGGCGCAGGCGGCGAGGGCGCGGATGGCGAGGATCTCGTCTGAGATCGCGTGCTCGCCGGTCCAGACGAGTCTGCCGACGGCGTAGAAGGCGGCGAGGAAGAGGAGGATGCCGCACCAAAGCACGAGGTCGTAGACCTTCTTGTGCCGATTCCACTGGACGGTGGTGTAGGCATTGGTCACGGCGCGGGCTCCGCGGCGGGGGGCGGCTCCTGCACCGGTGCGTCGGGGCGCAGCGCGACGGCGAGGACGAGCAGGATCAACGCGAGCGGGGTGACGACGAGCCACAGCAGGGGGTGGGCCGAGCGGTGCGCGCGTTTCACGACGGACCCCCGCGTGCGAGTTTGAGAAGCAGAACGGGCCAGAGAGCGGCCGCGCCGGGGAGGATCAGGAGCCGGAAGGCGGGGTTCGAGCCGGCGGCGACCGGGTCGAGGCGAACGACGCCGCGTGCGCAGAACCACAGCGCAAAGAGCAGCCCAGGGGCGAGGTACGCGGAGATGGCCCAGACAAGCACCACGCGGATCATGCTAACGACGGCGAGCCGCCGTTGTTCCGCCGAGTGTCGGTCCGGGGGAGTCGCGGGGCCGCGGGTGCCGCGTCAGCGGCGCGAACACAGAGAGCAACTGCGCTGCCAGTGCCGCTTCCGGCTTCGTCAGGCCGAACGGCGCGATCAGACTCCGAACTAATTTGGAGATCGGGACGCCGATCAGTAGCATCGGCGCTGCGCCGGACGGAACCGGCGTGAAGAGGGAACTGGTGCCATGTTCGAACAACTCAGCTCAGGCGCACGGCGTGTCATGGACCTCGCCCTGCGGGAGGCCCTCGAAGCCCGCCACGAGTTCATCTGCACCGAGCACATCCTCCTGGGGCTGCTCGGGGAGGGCTCCGGCGTCGGAGCGAAGGTGCTCTCGGGACTCGGCGCGGACGTCGAGACGGCTCGCCGCGAGGTCAAGCGGCTCGTGAAACCCGTGCCTGCGCCGCCGCCGCCCGGCGAGCCCAAGCTCTCCCCGCAAGCGCGGCTGGCGGTCGAGACGGCGGTCAGCGTCGCGGACGCCCTCGGGCACTCGGGTGCGGACACCGAGCACCTGCTGCTCGGGCTTCTTCGGGCCCGGGACGGCGTCGCCGTCCAGGTACTCACGCGGCTTTGCTGCCCCCCGGAACGGACCCGCCGCGCGATGCTCGAGGCCATGGGGTCCGGGGATGACCCCGGCGACGAGACTGAGCCACCGGTCCGGCTCAACGCGAGGAAGCTTGTCGCGACGCCGGTGCTCGACGAGTACGGGGTCGATCTGACGGCCCTGGCCCGCGAGGGCGGGACCGACCCGATCATCGGCCGGGACGCCGAGATCGAACGCGTCATCCAGGTGCTCTGCGGCAGGATCGTGCGGAGCCCGCTGCTCGTCGGCCCCGCCGGGGTTGGCCGAAGATCGATCGTCAGGGGCTTGGCGCGGCGGATCGTCTGGTGCGGCGTGCCGCCGACTCTTCTCGACGCCCGCGTTGTTGCGCTTGACCTCACGGCGATGGTCGCCGGGACGAAGAACCGGGGCGTGTGGGAGGAACGGCTCAGGGCCGTCGTGAGCGAGGCCGAGCGCTCCGGCAACGTCGTGTCGTTCATCGACGATCTCGGTGTATTGATCAACGCGGGCGACGGGGAGGGCTCGATCAGCGCCGCGCACGCGCTGGCGCCGGGCTTTGCCCGCGGCATGCCCAGGTGCATCGCCGTCGCCACGCCCGAGGAATACGAACGCTACCGCCGCCGGCTCCCCGCGCTGGTCGGGCGGTTCCGGGTGATCCCCGTAAGACCGATGCAGGTCGACCAGACCGCCACCGTCCTCGCAGGCTACCGGGACCGACTCAACCGGCACCACGGCGTGCAAATCACCGACTCGGCGCTCACCGCCGCGGTCAACCTCTCAGCGCAGTTCCTCCCGAGTCGTCCCCAGCCGCAGGCCGCGATCGAAGTCATCGACGAAGCCGCGTCCCGGGCTTGCCTCTCCCGCTTCTCATCCGCGCCCAACCTCGCGCAGATCGAGCTCGAGCTCAAGGGCCTGCGCTTCCGGCGCGACAACGCGGTGAGCGAGGGGCAGCGGGAGCAGGCCGACGAACTGGGGGCGAAGATCGAGGCTCTGTGCGCCCGGGTCGAGCAGAGAATGCGGGCGCTGTGCGACGAGGGGTGCGGCGTCGTGGACGGGGAGATGGTGGCGGGCGTCATCCGCGAGATAGCCCGAGGTGAAAGTTCATCGGTCGCCCCTCGTCGCAACGACCGCGAGGACCGAGTCCCCAGGGCCACACTCACAGGAGGGGAGCGTCAAACGATGCTAACCAACATGAACCTCTGGCAGCGTGCGGCCTCGTTCGCCGCCCGTGCACACCGCGGCATGTACCGCCGGGACGGGCAGACGCCGTACGTCGCCCACCCGTTCCGCGTGGCACTCACGATCAGTCAGGTCTTCGGCTTCCATGACGAGCCGACGCTGGCGGCGGCGCTGCTCCACGATGTGATGGAGGACACGGATGTGGACTACGACGAACTGGCCGCCAGCTTCGGCACCGAAGTCGCCAACCTAGCCGCAGCGCTGAGCAAGGACCGGCGTCTCCCGGAGGCTGATCGGGAAGCTGCGTACGACGAGCAGCTGCGGCACGCCGACTGGCGAGCCCGCCTCGTCAAGCTGGCCGATCAGTACGACAACCTGCTCGACGCCAGGGAAGATGGCTCGGTCGGGTCCGCGGCAACGGACAGGTGCCGCCGCGCCCTCGAGCTCGCATGCGACGACGACCACCGGGCTTCGGTCCGGGCGCGGAAGGCACTGGAACAGCTCCTCGATGATGCGGAGGGCAACGCCGCGGCGTAACTCGCATATGCGTCAAGCTGCTGCGCCACAGCGAGAGACTCTCACCCTGTGGCCGGCACCCGGCAGTTGTATGCAGCACGCGGATACAGCTACCCAGGGCTTCAGGCTCGGCAGCGATGTGTTGGTGACCGTCCGGTTGCCAAGCAGAAGGGGCCGAAGGGCAACCACCGTTCGCGACTCACTCCACTCTTCAGATGGAGAACCCGGTATTGCTCCTTGCCATACCGGATCCGAGCGCTCAGGTCTCGCCCCAACGCGAACGCCCAAACCCCTGCGGCTTGGACGTTTGTCTTGAAGTGGAGCGGAAGGGGGTCGAACCCTCGACCTCATCATTGCGGGCGGGCACGGGATCTCGATTCCGGGCTGCCAGAGCCGCGGTTCCCGTTTCGTGGTGCGGTTCCGGTCGAGGGGATCTTACTCGGCCGGCAGCGCCCGTCGGTCGGGTCTGCAGCGTGAGACGCGTTCGTCCGATCCGGCGAGGTTGCGATCGATCAGTCGGGCGCCGAGCCCGCCCGAGAGGAGTCGATGCGTGCCGTCGGCGAACTGCAGCCCGAACACCATGCCGTCGTGTTCTTCGACGCGATCGATCGGTGTGCGTGTGTCCATGTCCCAGAGGACCACCGAGCCGCTCCGACCGGCGGAGCCCAGCAACCCGCCGTCGGGGGAGAACGCGAGCGCGAACAGCCCCTCGACGTGTCCAACGAGTTGTCCGTCGGGGCGCCACGCGCCCGAGTCGTCTCGACGCCAGATCCGGATCCGGGCATCGTCACCGGCGACGGCGAACGTGTCGCCGGACGGTGTGATCGCGACGGCCCTCAACCCCAGCCACCGTTGCCCGTCGAACAGGGTCGAGAGGTTGTAGTCGGAAGTCCGGACCCGGAGCACGTCGGACTCGGGCAGCGTGCAGGCGATGATCTCGCGCCCGTCGGGCGACCACGCGGCGGACGGAACGCGGACGGCATCGATCGGGACCACCGCTTCCTCGGACCCGTCGGCGACACGGCGGACGTGCAGCGCCCCGCCGTCACAGGCGACGGCCAGCAACTCGGCGTCGGGCGACAGCGTGATCTGGTTGGGTCGGTCCGCCAACTCGACGCTCCAGCGTTCGACGAGGCGGTCGTCCTGCTGGTGGTAGCGGGCGAGACGTCCGCCGTAGGTCGCGACAACCCAGTCATCCTCGTGCGGGATCGCGCGGACAGCGCACGCCGCATCATCGAAGCGTGGAGTCGTGATGACCCCTCCCGTTGCGCGGTCGAGCACGGCGAGGCGTCCCGAGGAATCCGCGATGGCGAGCCCGATCGTGTCGTCATCAGATGCGTCCAGCGCGAGGATCGTGCCCGGGCCGAGGTCCGTCACGTTCTCGGTCGGCTCATGCCCTGCGAACGACCACACCCGCACGAGCGACGAGCGGTCGAGCGAGACCACGGTGCGCCCGTCGCCCGAGGGGATGAGTCCCGCGGGGTTCCCGGCGTGCGCGATCGTCTCGAGGTCCAGGCGCAGCGGGTCAAGCGTCCAGACGCGCAGCGCGTAGTCCGCCGAGAATGTCACCGCGAGGTGTTCTCCCGCAAAGCATGCCCACTTCACCCAGCCGTTTGCCACCTCGACGGTCGAGGTTGAGCCGCTCTCCGTGTCGCACACGGTGAGGCGGTGGGCGCCGGCGATGAGCACCGAGCGTGTGTCGGGCGAGACCGCCAGGGCGAAGTTGGAAGGGTCGGTGTCCGAGCGGATTTCGTGGTCCGGTTCGCCCCCCGCCGTGCTCCATCGCCTGAGCACCCCGTCGTTGCAGACGCCGACGAGGAAGGTGGGGGAGAGGAACTCGATCCTCGCGGCTCCGACGCCCGGTGGGGCGACGAGTGTGGTCCACTCCCCGCTCTTGCGGTTGAAGACATGCGCCGATCCGTGGGAAAGGGCGCCGATCGCCGAGCCGTCGGGGGCGACCGCGAGATACGAAACGTCCCGGGGTGCGCCGTCGAGGGGAGAGACGGCATCGGGATCGCGCGTGCGTGCAAACCGGAGCGAGCCGTTCTGCCCCGCCCACGCGAGGTACTCGCCGTCGTGAGACGCCGCGATCGACGCGACTCCGGTCACACCCGCGAGGGGGCGGAAGCGTTCGGACTCGGTGTCCACGAGCATCGCGGAATGCTCGTTCTCATCGACGACCACGATCGAGCCGTCGGGACCGGGGCATGCCCGGTCGGCGATGACAAACGGCAAGCGCAGCGATGAGCGAAGCGGGAGCGGTTCGTACAACTCGCGCACCCCCCAGATCGCGAGCCCCGGGGTGCCCACATCGCGTTCGTCTTTGTCGCGCAGCGCCCAGAACAGCTCTTCGGCGGCGACGAGGTTGCCTGATCGCCCGAGCAGCCGCCCCCGCTGGAACGAATCGATGTACGAGGCCCGCTCGAGCCGGCGGTTCTGCTCGGCCAGGTGCGCGGACTGGTACCGGGCGTAGACCCCGAACGCCAGGCTACCCAGGACGACAATGAGCGCGATCGTGACCGGTGTACGCCGGCGGCGCAGCTCGGAACGAAGCACGTACCAGCGGGAGTCGGCGCGCGCGACGATGGGCTCTCGTGCGATCCAGCGGCGCAGGTCGTCGCCCAGATCGCCCGCCGAGCGGTACCGCCGGTCGGGTTCTCTCGAGATGGCCTTGAGCACGATCGCGTCGAGGTCGGCGCCGACCTCGTGGTTCCGCGACGACGGCGGGGTGGGGCGGTCCTGCTCGATGCTGCGGATCAACGCGGGCAGCGACCCGGTGTCCTCGTGCGGCAGCGACCCACCGAGGACCTTATAGAGCAGGACGCCGAGCGAGTAGACGTCGCTGCGGGTGTCGTAATCCGTGTCGCCGCGGAGTTGCTCGGGCGAGGCGAACGCGATCGTGCCGAGGAACTCACCGGTGCGCGTAAGCCGCGGGTCGTGCGAGTCTTCGTCGAGCAGACGCGCGATGCCGAAGTCCAGCACCTTGGGTAGCCCGTTGTCGGTCACGAGCACGTTGGAGGGCTTGATGTCGCGGTGGAGAACGAGGTTCTGGTGGGCGTGCTGCACGGCGTCGCAGACCTTAGCGCACAGCGCGACACGTTCGCGGATCGAGAGCGAGCGGTCGGCGCAGAAACGGTCGATCGGCGTCCCGTCCACGTACTCCATCGCGAGGTAGGGCGAGCCGTCGGCGGTGGCGCCGATGTTGAGTAGGTGCGGGATGGACGGGTGCGTGAGCGAGGAGAGCGCGCGCCACTCGCGCCGGAAGCGCTGGAGGGTGCGCCCCGCGCCCTCCACCCCCGGTGCGTCAGGCGCCCTGAGGAGCTTGACGGCGACGGGGCGCTCGAGCGGTCCGTCCGACTCGCGCGCGAGGTAGACCGCGCCCATGCCGCCGGCAGCGAGAAAACGCTCGATGCGGTACGCCCCGACCGTCTCGCCGGGTGAGAGATAGCCCACCCGATCGCCCTCCGGTGGGGGACCGAGCATCGCGCGGATCAGCGTGTGCGCGGCGGGGGGATGGTCGAGGCGGGAGTCACCCGCGCGGGCCGCGTCGAGCATCGCCGCGATGCGCCGGCGGATCCCCTCCTCGATCTCCTGTTCTCCGAGGAACGCGTCGCGTTCGTGATCGGGTAGTTCGAGTGCGGCGTTGAAGAGCCGTTCGATCTCGTGCCACCGCTCAGGTTGCATCGCCTGCCTCGGCGAGCCGACTCGCGAGGAATGCGCGGGCCGTGGTCCAGTCGCGTTTCACCTGCGCCGGCGAGATGCGGAGGATCTCGGAGATCTCATCGATCGAGAAGCCGCCGAAGAACCGGAGCTCGACGATCTGCTCCTTGCGTTTGTCTGCGCGCCCGAGTTCCGCGAGCGCCTCGTCCAACGCGAGCAGATCGAGCGTCTCGTCGATCACCACGGGGGCGGGCGTGTCGTCGGCGAGCGGCACGCGCCGGCGTGCCCCGCCCCGCTTCAGGCGGTTGCGGTCGCGGGCGTGGTTGACCAGCACACGGCGCATGGCAAGCGCGGCGGCGCGGAAGAAGTGGGTCCGGTCGTTCCACGAGGCCTCGGGCGTGCCGACGAGTCGCAGGTACGCCTCGTGGACGATCGCCGTCGGCTGGAGCGTGTGGTCCGGGCGTTCGGAGGCGAGGTACGACCCGGCGAGTGCCCGCAGCTCCTCGTAGACGAGCGGGAGCAGGGCCGACGCGGCGTCGGTGTCGCCCTCGGCCGCCCGCGAGAGCAACTGCGTGATGTCCTCGGGCTGGTCAGGCAAGAAAAAAACCTCGAGAAGGGAGCCGCGCCGCCACCGAACGGTGCTGGTTTCAGGTTACCCGACCGCGTGTGGAGCCGGAACCCCTTTCGGCGCAGGTCGGGTTGTAGACAGGAGGAGCCCCGTTATGACCATCCGATCAATCATCAGCGGCGCAGCCGCCGTGTTTCTGCTTGCCGGGTCCGCTTTCGGGCAGGCACTAACCGGTTCCGGGTCCCATCTGGCGATCCCGGCTCCGAACCCTGGTGCGCCCGCCAACCAGCCGAGGGCGATCACCACGGGGAGCGGGGGGTTCACGGGGACGTGGACACCGCCCGCGCTGGCGCCGTGGGTCGGGACGTTCTCGGCTTCGGGGCCGATACCGGGCACCACGAGCAATCCCCCGGGGGTCACGTTGTACGACTTCACGTCGTTGCCGACGGGCGCGCTGCCGTCCGGCACCTACTTCAGGTTCGGCGACGTGGACACCGGTTCGGCGACGACCGAACAGTTCATCCTGCACGCTTTCGATAGCAACGGGCAAATCCTGTCGCCGTGGCTCGACGTGCCGATCGGTGTGTCGGGGACGGGGATCTCATCGACATCGATGCCGGGCTGGAGCTTCGACGCGCTGTCCGGCGGCTACACAATCGACGGGACCTCGGTGACCAGCAACCCGAACGTCGCGGTGTACCTGCCGAACAACACGGCGATCACAACGCTCGAGGTGCAGCGGACCAGCGAGTTCTCGAGTTTCAGCCTGCACGCCCCGGTTCCCTCGCCCGCGACCCTGTCGGTGCTCGCCGCGGGACCGGTGTTCGCGCGGCGCAGGCGGAGGCACACGGCGCCACAGCGGCGGCCCCGCAAGGCCCGCGCATCGGCGGGACGGCTTCCTGCCGCTTTGTAAGTTCCGCAGAAGCCGGCCGGGGCTTGTCCCGGGCACAGCGGAGTCCGGCCCGATCGTCAGCCTGTCCGTGACGCGTGAACCGAGGATCAGCCAGTGGGTCGAAGCGGGTCAGGCACCGTTCCGCCGCCGAAGCGACAAGACTCCCAAACCCCTTGCGGCTTGGGCGTTTGTGCTGGAGTGGAGCGGAAGGGAGTCGAACCCTCGACCTCATCATTGCGAACGCGACCAGGAGGGCCAAAAACAGCCCTCAGAGGCTGCCAGAGCCGATTCTGAGGGTCTGGTTTGACCCACTTTGGACTCGAAGCGGGTCAGCAAACGGGTCACCGTGAGCTGACTGGAACTGCAGCTTGGCGAACTCCCCAGCCAAATGCCGTTGAGCGTACAACAACCGCTTATCTCGTGCGATGGTGCGGCAGGGGATGCCCTCGCGCTAGCTCTGCCCTCGAAGGGCGCTTGTGCTCGGCGGGGATACATTCATCTCATCCGAAGACCGGCTCCGAGATGTCCCACCAGGGGCTCAGCGGGTCGTCACCGAGATCGAACGGTACGGGTATCTCCGCATCCACTCCCTTTTCGACGGGCCGGTAGCGATCTCTGGTCAGATCCGGAATATCAGTCGCGTCGCCTTCGGGGAGATCATCATCCCCGGCGCGCCTGTATAGCGGGAGCGGATCGGGGTCTGGCGGAGGGGGATCCGGTTCGGGCGAGTGGCGGATTGAGTCCACGAGCCCACCGTCCGGGGTTTCGCCCCACCATCCTCCGATCCAGAACTGCGTGATGTAGTTGCCCGCCGAGTCGCCGACCAGTGGGTTGCCGGCAAGATCGAGGATCGAATCCGCGTCGAGGCGCAGCGTGTACTCGCCCATCGGAAGCTGAGTGGGAAGTTGCAGGATTGCGATGTCCTCGCCCGCCTGATGTGTGAGTGCCGATGCCGGAATCGTCACACCATGGCCCAAGCTGTCTTCGATGTGGATAGCCTTGTAAGACAGGATGACCCCCTCAGAGAAGCGGATCTGGACTACGCCATCCGCACGTGCCGCAGCATCCAGCACGGTCGGAGGGACCGTTTCTCGCAAGGTGCGGATCTCGGTGGCGGTTCCAGGACCGGTTTCGATCCCGTCGAGGTTTCGGGCGATAGCGGCGATACTGTACGGCGTATCTGAGTTGAGCCCGGTCACAGCCACATCCTGCCACACGCTGAATGCGGCCCAGATCGGTGCGAGCCCGAGCGATCCGTCGGTGGCGACGTAGCGATCGAGCTCTGGGATGTAGAGGGCGTACTCGGTGGCCGTAGCGCCCGGCGCGCCGAGGTCCTGCAGCGTAAAGGAGGTCTCGCCGATCGTGGAGATCGAGACCGGACCCGGCGTCGAAGCAAGGGTCGCCACCGTCGCCGTATCGCTCGTGCTCACCTGCTGCGCGGTTGAGCGGTCACGGATGAGCACGCGGTAGGTATACGACACGTTCTCCTGAATCCCAGAATCTTGGAACGTCCTGGAAGTCTGCCAGCCAGTGATCACCATGCCGTCACGCTCAAGGGCGTACTCAAGGCCGCCAGAGGCATCGACGACGAGTGGAGCGACGATCTCGATCGACTGCGTGTCGAGTGCGGTAGCGGTCGGGGCCGGTTCTAGCAATGCAGGAGCGTCGCCGTCAGCGAGCAGCATGAAGCGGTGTGCGTGGACGGTCCCCGCGGCGTCCGTCACATGGACGAGAACCTCGTACCAGCCCGCGGCATCTGCCGGCACCGCCCAGGCGAACAGGCCCGTCGGCGACAGCGTGGCCCCGGTCGGGATCTGAACCGCCGTGTAGGTATCGCCCACATCGCCGGGCACCTGCGCCTGATACGCGGCATCTGGCGCAGCAACGACTGCCCACTCGTTGACGGCGGGAGGCACGGGTGTGCCGGGGATGGTGGCGAGCACGGGCGACGCGGAATGCCCGACGACGCCCGTCGCATCGACAGCCGAAACGCTCACGCGATATGTCTCGCCGGCGGTGAGGCCGGAGATAAGCAGCTCGGTGCCATCCCCGGCGGCGTACTCCATCGTGTAGCCCTCGCCCGCAGCGTCGGCATTGAGCCGCACGACGTAGTGATCGGCGCCCGAAACGGCGTCCCAGTGCAGGAGGACCCAGCCGGCACCGCTCTCGATGGAACCCAGGTTGACCGGCGCGGGCAATGCTCCGGGTTCGAGGACATCGACGGCACCGGTCGCGTAGCTGACGGTCGGCTCGTTGACGCCATCGTCGATGACGGCATAAACGAAGTAGCGGGCAGTGGGCAAACCGGCAGGGATTACCCAGTCGTAGGTGTTCAAGGCGGAGTCCTCGCTGATGCCAGAGCAGATCAGCGTACCGTCGGCGCCCTGCCGATCCGTGTCGTAGTAGAGCGAGATCAGAGCATCCGAGTCCGAATCCTCATCGTCCCAGTTGATGGTGACCACGCCGCCGGTAGCGTCAAACGCTGGGGCAGTGAGTGCGATCCACGGCCGGATGGTCGGGCCTCGTAACTCGACGGTGTACGCGCCGATCGAATCGGCTGAGATGACCGTGAGGGTCCAGTCGCCCTCGGGCAGGCCAGCGGGGTCGGAGAGTTCGAAGACGGCCTGGTGCGTGACCGGATCGATGTGGTACTCGGTGCTGGCGATTGTGTACACGTTGCCCTGTGGGTTGGTGAGCTGCAGATCAGTTGTCCCGGTTTCCCACGCCGCACGGAAGACGGCCCGCTCGAGACCCGACGGCATCGAGAAGTGGTGCTCCTGTGGCGCGCGCAGGTCCTTCGGCGAAGCGGACTTCTTGGAATCCAACTGCTCGTAATCCGCCCACCAGTCGATGTCGCCTGTGTTGAGGTTGAACTCCACCGCCCGCTGCCACGGCCCGAGTTGGCCACCGACGAGAATGAAGTCGTTGTCGAGATCGCCATCGTCGAGATACTGCCCGTAAGCCCGGGCACTCCCGATCGTCCCGCCGCCGAGCCAGCCCGGGAGTTGAAGAGTACCTGTCAGGCTGCCGAACAGGTTCCTGTTGAGATCAAGGTGGAGTCCACCCGAGAGTGTCAGATACTCCGAAAAGCTCAACGTCCCCGCGAGGTACAGCCCGTCCCGCTCGTCGACGACGATTGTGGCACTCGCCATTTCAAACGGATCATCCTTCGAACCCAGGCTCACGGTCGCTTCACCGGTGATCCGCCCGGCGGTGTCCCACTCGCCTTCCAAGTCAAGACGCAGCAGGTGATAGGTCTGGCCGCCCCACGTGATCTCCTTGCCCGCCGTGAATGACATGGTCCCGCCGAGGACAACCGCTGGCGGCCCTGGCGCCAGTTCGTCGAGTGATGCCGAAACGCCGTTCAAGTAGACCAGGGGCAGCGTCAACGGTGGCGGCCCGTACAGGATCGGGAGATCAAGACCGCTTACTTCGGCCGACACGCTATCGAAGTACCCATTGCTGATCCCAACAGCAACGCCGATCTCGACGCCTGCCGGAACCCTGAGCATGCCCTCGCAGGTCAGCGTGCGGGTATCTGTATGGACCTCGAACAGCAGGTCCTTCAGCGCGAAGCCCGGACCAACCACGATCGGACCGGGGAGGCTCAGTCCGCCGTCGATTTGGACCTGGGGCGGGCCGCCACCCTCGTTGCTCACGACAACCTCTGCATAGATCGTCAGCCCGCCCTGTAGGAGGTCGAGCGTGAGATCACCCGCCACCCTGAACTCCTGCTGGCTGACGTGGACTACGACTCCGGTCGAGCTGAACGGCAGGCCGAAGAACTCAAGTCCTTGGGTGCCGGGCAGCGTTATCGTTGCGCCGGAGAAGTCCAGGCCGCTCGCTGAGAGTTCGACGTAGTCCGCTCCTGAGACCTCGACCTTAAACCCGCCCAGCTCATCCGGGAGCGATATACCACCGCGTAGTCGGACGGCGTCCGGCAGTATTTCAAAACCGCCAACCCACAATTCCAGTCCAACGGGCTTGACGTTACTGCGAACCTGGTTGAGTTCGTCGCTCGCCGCGCTGCCGTCGCCGAATCGGAAGTCGCCGGTGTACAGCCGTGCGTTGCCGATGCCTGATACCCCGATCATCCATACCTCGCCGGAGCCCCAGATGCTCTCATCGTTCGGGTCGTAGGACACGGTCCCTTCAACCAACACAAGGTCGTTGATCCAGATCTCACCCGTTGCGGTATAGACGCCGCCGATCGGATCTCCGAACAGCCCATCCAGCGTCAGCTGCCCGACGGGTACGCCACCGCCCGGGGGCGGCTCCTGCTGGAAGTCCGACGACACGATGAGCGTGTATGGCCCGGTGTCACCGTCGAACCCCGTGTCTCCTTGCTGCGGCGAGAATCCTGTGTTGCTCCAGTGACTGACACCGATCAGGTAGGCACCCGGCGCGAGATCCAGACGCAGGTATGGATCGCCTGACACCGGCTCACCCGGCGCCGCGGCGTCGTCGCTCCAGGCGAGCTGAACACCGGATTCGTCGAAGACCTTGAGCAGGGCGTCCAGCGAGGAACCGGTGATCGCCGCATCGATGTCGAAGTGAACGGAGGTGGGTGCTTGTACGTGCACCTCGTAGTACCGCACTCGTTCGGACCCGAGACCGATCGAATCGTTGACGGTGAGCGCGCCACCCGGCAGTGCGCCGATGAACGTTGCGTCAACATCGACTTCGAGCGAGTAGTTACCGGGAGCTTCATCCAGAATCGGCTCGTAATCCACCCACGGACGAGCGGCATCATCTGAATGATCGTAGATCTTGGATTCGATGATGGCCGGGTCGTTTGTACCCCACCAGTTATTCTCGAGGTTGATTGCAGCCGTGGACAGTCCAGTTGCTCGTACTGCGCCTGAAGAGAGGTCATTGTGCACGAAGGTCAGCGCGCAATCGCTGTTGATCCGAATTTCCCGGATCTGACTGTTGCGGATCTGTGCTGTGCTCCCATCAGCGAGGTTAAACCCGAACCCTTCCGGGGCGAGTGGGCCAGTGGTTTGTACAGCAACCCCCGACAAGGCAATGGTGGCTCCGGATCGCACGCTGAAGAACCCCACGCCTGTGACGGCACCACCGGCCATCTCAAGCATGCCTCCGTCACGTACGACCAACATGGCGTTGTAACCTGGTTCGTTGTAATCGACAACAATCGTGGCGTTGTGCGTTCTCATCGTCCCTTCGACGATAATGTCATAGTGCCTGAGCTCCGATACGAGAGTCACGTCATCCCATACGGTCAGCGAACCGGTGTCGTCAATGAGGACGTCCTGATTGAGTTCGATCGCGCCCGCGCCCGCTCCGATGGTGATGTCATCGGTGGACGCCGGAACCTGATCGCCGCTCCAGTTCAGCGCATCTCCCCATAGAATGCCGTCACCACCACCATCCCAGGAGACCGAAGCCAAGAGCACCCGCTGCTCCAACGGCTCGAAGAACGAGTTCGGCAATGCCGCCAGCCGCCGGTGCGGTCGAACACCTCCTTCGCCATCACGATGCAAGATCAGCCCAGCGCGCCCCAGCAGCGCCCGCAGGTGTTCGCTCATGGCCACGGTTCTCTCCTTGGTCCGGCGTCGAGGCAAATCCCTGAGATGACAAACGCCGGCCAGCGGCCGATATAGAGTGAATCACCATGAGACCATCCTGTTTGCTGCCAGAGACGCCATCTCCAGCCGGCCATACGGGGCTTGGTCGGTGTTCGACGGGCTCCGCCGGGCTCATGCGGGGAGGAGAGGGGCCCGGGAGAGCGATCGGGTTGTCCGTGAGGTCCGTGTGCCGGGCGGGTGGCAGAGTCCTCGTGGGTCGTCACCGCTGAGTCGGCGAACGCCCCGACCGAGGCCGGGGCGCCCGGAGCGAGGCTCCGAGAAGGGGTGGGTGAACGTGAATCAGCCGCGAGACTCACGGCCCCGCCGAGAGCGAGCGTGCCCAATGCTAATGCCAAGCGCGGAGCTGTACACGACCGGCGGAACGTTCAGAGCGGCTTCACCCGGATCTGGCAGGGCGTCTCCTCACCCCGGAGCGAGTTCTCTTCCAAGGCGATGAACCCCAGTCGCTCGTAGAAGACGCGCGTCTGTGCGTAAGACTCGGAGGGCTTCGACGGCGCCAGCGTCTCGACCTGGAGCAGCCGCACGCCGCGTTGGCGGACCGACGACTCGGCCGCCTCGACGAGCGCCCGACCGATGCCGCGACCACGGCGGTCGCTGCGGACGGCCATCACGTAGATCTCCGATGCGTGCGGGTTGTGATTGCGTATGGAGAGAAACCCGGCGACCATCCCGGCGTCGTCGGCAACGAGCGTCGGCAGCACGCGGATCTGCTCGACGTAGTGCACGATCGCCGACTCGATCCCGAACCAGTCGGGACGCCCACGCGTGATGCGCCCGCGCGCGGCCTCCTTACCGGCCCGCATCGGGCGGATGCATGCGCTGGGCAAGTCTAAGCGTAGCGCCACGCGGATCACCCGGATCAGGATGCAAGGTCGGCACTCCCAGCGCAACAACGCGGCCCGCCCCGAACGAAGGGACGGGCCACGCCACACCCACGCGTTGCGTGGTGATTCGGTGCGTGCTGTTCAGTGACGACGCCGTCTCCCGGCGATCATCCCGAGTCCGCCGAGGGCGAACAAGGCGCCGGGAGCCGGGACGATGCTGACGCGGATGTTGTCGATCAAGTTGGTGGTCTGATACGAACGTCCGTCCACCACGAGGCTCAC
>Ga0210086_1000533_pt1 | contig 21743 bp, 22 predicted proteins | sample China_Galinas_PW_3_FD_184867 | JGI IMG/M metagenome (GOLD analysis project Ga0210086, IMG submission 184867) | Wetland microbial communities from San Francisco Bay, California, USA, that impact long-term carbon sequestration - China_Galinas_PWB_D2... | ecosystem: Environmental > Aquatic > Marine...
AAATGGCTGGCGCTCCCATTGCAACCGGTTACAAAAATAATGCTACACTTCTGGAAAATATCCATAGCAATTATCCAAACACACAGATTCGTTTTATCGGTAATGGCACAGCACTGTATCGCCAAGAAATTATTGATATCTTTGGTACATATGCACTTCTGCCTGATCCTATGCCAGATACCTGTTCAATACAACAAATTGGTTTGATGGGGCTCACACAATGGCAACAGGGTAACACCGGCACGGAGCAATTGTTACCTTTGTATTTAAAATTACATCCGGCTCAACAAGCACTCAATAGCTAGAACTTATTTATCTTGCTTGTCTTACGCGCCATATTCTCGCAGCAACATATCTATTTCTACATAACCTTTTTCAAGTGCTATTTGCAAAGCTGTACCAACTACTGGATCAATTATAGTCTTAACATCAGCACCGGCGTTTAACAAGGCTTGGACCATTGCTTTATTTTTACGTTCTACTGCATACATTAACAAAGTACGTTTATTTGATGCATAATTTACATTTGCACCATGGTCTATCAATAATGGCACAAACTTAGTATCTTTATTTTTTTGCACTACCTGCGTTAAAAGCTGTGTTGCCTTAGTAGAATTCAACGGCACATTATAACTAAGCAGTACATGTAATGCATCAAGGTCATTATGGTCAATAGCATACTTAAGCGCATACTCAGGAGCAAACATTTTTTTATTATGTGCCCATGCCATCAGAGAAGGGATTACTGCAGCATACTTGCTATGTGCCGCAATAATAAAAGGAGGAATCCCTTGCATAATTTGTTTTTTTCGCAGCAAATCAAGCAGCTCAAATTGTTTTTTTTGATTATAGGATAATATATGCGCCAAACCCAATACTATGAGTGCCTGTTCATCAGAACTAAGTGGTGATTTTTTTGCTTCTAAAATTGCACGTGCAAGTTCAATCTTACGATCAGCTGATACACCTTCTAATGTTTGTATAATCATATCAGGTGAACGCGCAATAATAAGCGGATTCAAATGGGCAAGCGCCTCGGTGGATGAACCTTCATCAAGAGGATGTACTACACTGTCTGCTTTGGTATCATTCGTTTTTTTATAACCATATAAAAAGCCAAAACTCGCACTAAATACAAGCAATACTGTTAACAAAAATACAATATCTGATTGTTTATTTTTCATGACCACATCCCCCGCAACATAATGAACCTACTCCCCTCGATTACGCATTCCAAATGCGTAATACAATTTCTAGTGTACTGATTTTACACACTAAAAATCAACAAATCTAGAAATTCTATTTGGAATAGAGTTATGTAAACGCCTTAGAATATAGACCGAAATATGGCAGCGCTTATTGGCGCAGCTTGCCGTGCACGCAAAATTGTGGGTGTTAATTTAAAAAACTTAAATTGTGCATCATGCAAATAATCTTTTTCTGTTGATGTAAGATCAGCTTCTGGTCCAATCATGAGATACAGTTCTTTTGGATGGTGCATATGCACTTGTTGTATACAATCAAATAATGGCATACCTTCCGGATCTGCAAATAATTTTGTTGCAGAGGTATGGAGTTGCTGCATAAAATTTTCTAAATTAATTGGTTGGTGTATGCGTGGCAATGCAAACTGTTTCGCTTGCTCTGCTGCAGCAATTATAATGCGCTCAAGCCGTTCAAGCTCTTGCTGCCCTCCCCATTTACGTTGTACCTTGTGCGTTGAAATAAGTTGAATATTATTTACCCCGACTTCTGTCAGGCCATATACAGCTTCGGCCAAATCATCTCGTTTTAATACGGGAAGTAAAAAATTAATACAAGGTTCAGGTGGTGTATGTATGCGCTGCGATAGAATTTCACCCACTATGCGTGTTTTGCCTTGTAATGCTTCTAAACGAAACAGCGCCTGCCTATCAACATCAAATAATACTACCTGCTGACCAGGCATCAAACGCAAAACATGCGCCATACGATGGAATAAATCTTTATTATCATATACGAATGATACATCTCGCATTTGCTCAAGTATCGTAGATAAATCTTCTAGGTATAGCGCGAATTCATGTACCATAATTACCCGTGCACATAAGGACAATTTTTTGCTGTTTTTTTGTCACTAAATTGTTTCTTACGTTCACCTGCGATATACGCCCAGCATGTTGCCAATAATCGTTGACATGCGTCATATTGGGTTAATACAAAATCACCTACTTGCATTGCCACAAGCTTCCACTGTGGCAACGGTTGTACATTGACTTCTTCAGACACTGCACCGCTTTCTACCATTTCATCCATTAATTTATCAAACATCGCATCAATATCATCTACCGCCTGCTCAGGTATATTTTTACGTTCTGGTTTTTGAGATATATGCTTTACCTCTTCAGCTTGCATAATACAATGTTCAATTGCTTGATACATACGTTGCATTTCTTGTGCGATACCCAATGCGTCCAAACCAAGTTTATTTTGTATGTTAATATCTGCGTTACATTCATTAATCAAATAATGCACAATATCAATATGGCCATTCATAATTGCGCAATGAAGTGACGTGTCCCCATACATGCCTTTGGTGTTTACATCTATCCCCATAGCAATTAAGTATTTTACGATATCAATATACCCAAAAGATGCCGCATAATGGAGTAATGTATCCCCATTAATATCTGTGCCTGTAACATCAGCTCCTAACTCTTCTACCAATTGTTGCACATAGCTCAGCAAACCTGCTTTTACCACAAGACGCAAACTATTGTTGATATCTTCTGCGGTTATAAGATGTTCCACTGGCACAGGGAGCGCTTCACGCGTTCTGTGATGATGATGAAATTCGGGTGCTATTTTTGTATTTCTTGGATGAGCAGAAATCACACTGGATAGTGCAATTACTATTACAAAGATATTTTTATTCATAGATCTTAATCCTTTTTATAGATAACAAAGCAACTGCCCCTAGTATACCTATTTTTCTACCAGCAAACAATTATAAAAAAAGGATAGCAGAATATCTAATGTTGCGGTTTGCTCACTGCCGGAGTTGGTCCTGATGTAGTACGTCTTGCCGGACGATCTGACGTACTCAATCGGCGTGATAAATGTGATAATGATTGTTGAGAATTACGCTTGAGTGATTGATCGGGAGAAGTTGAAGGCATTACTCCATCAATAGTCGCTAGTGCATTTGGTAAATTATCACTATTTTTCCCATATATTTCTGCTAAATTTTGACCAGAACGAGAAATCTCATGGCTCTCGCGCTTTTCTATATTGCGCGAAGAAACCGTACTTCTGCGCTGTAATGACCGCGGGCTAAAGCTAAAGCGCTTTCCTTTGTCAGAATTAACTTTTTTGGGTGTAATATTAATGGGTGCTGTTGCAGGACGCTCACTGCATTGCAATGATATAACATGTATCAGTATCGTAATAAATAGAAACTTTTTCATGGTATCTCCTTTTTGCTATACCATACGATATAAACCTTTATGTACCTTACCGAGATTATGTATTATGTCTACTAAAATAAAAAAAAGAAAAGATTATCGCTATTAAAAATTTAAAAAATAAAGTAAAAAAGGAAATCTATGCAAAAAAAACCAATTATGCTTATTATCTTAGATGGATTTGGCTATAGCTCTACAATAAAATATAATGCCATTGCCCAAGCACATACACCGCACATGGATAAGTGGCTTGCAACTTATCCACATACATTATTGCGTGCATCAGGTACTGCAGTGGGTTTACTACCCGGTACTATTGGCAATTCAGAAGTTGGCCATCTAACTATTGGCAGTGGCCGTATTATCCAACAACCAGCAACACGCTTACATAATGCTATTGCTGATAAATCATTTTTTACCAACAAGGTATTAACTGATGCACTTGCAAAAATACATGCTAAGCAAGGCACCTTACATATTATGGGTCTTTTATCTGATGCCGGCGTACATAGCCAAGAAGAAGATCTATTTGCTTTTTTAGAAGCAGCTTGCCAGCACAATATAGCCAAAATTGTAGTACACCCATTTGTGGATGGCCGCGATGTGCCGCCACGCTCTGCAGCAACATACTTGCAACGTCTTGATACCAAATTAAAAGAACTGGGCCATGGGGTTATCGGCTCCATACATGGTAGATTTTATGCTATGGATCGTGATCACAATTGGGACCGCACGGTACAATCATACCGTGCACTTACTCAGCCAATTGATGAACCTAAAGAATTTACTACATGGCAAGAGGTTCTTGATTATTATTATGCACAAAATATTACCGATGAATTTATACCGCCTACGCAACTTAAACCAAGACATATCATACATGATAATGACGGTATTATATTTTTTAACTTTAGAGAGGATCGCGCACGGCAATTAACCGCCAGTTTTGTGCAAAAAGATTTTGACCATTTTAGCACTATACCACTTGAACTTAGCTGTTTTGTTACACCAATATCATATGCAGACAATTTGCATACCTCAGTACTACTATCTCCTATTGCTATACATCATACGCTTAAGGATGTTCTTGTTGCTCATCATAAAACTATTTTTAGCATTGCAGAAACAGAAAAATATGCTCATATAACCTACTTTTTCAATGGACATAAAGAAAAAAAGTTGCCTGGAGAAACGCGCATATTAATACCCTCTATTCGCGCCAAAAATTATGTACAATATCCCTGCATGTCTGCGGTAGAAATTACCCAAACTGTACTCGAGTCATTAGCTACTGATCCTGCGGATTTTTATCTCATTAATTATGCCAATGCAGATATGGTCGGCCATTCAGGAAACCTTGCTGCAACAATTAAAGCAATAGAATGTTTGGATCAGGAATTAAAAAAATTATATGACAACATAATTACTCAGTTGGATGGTACCATGTTTATTACTGCAGACCATGGTAATGCAGAAGATATGTATGATGAAAAACATAAACAACCGCGTACAGCACATACTACAAACCCTGTGCCATTTATTATGATTACATCAAATATAAAAAAGGGTGAGAAGCATCTACCACTCACCCAACTCGCCGATATTGCACCATTTATTTTACGTTATATGCACCTGCCGATACCACCGGAAATGACCGACTAGGCATGTACTGGTATATACTCAAAATAGACATAGCCATTATCGCGGTACGTTTCTTGAAAACCAGCTCGTTTATATATACGCTGTGCAGCAAAGTTACTCGTTCGGGTAACCAAATGCACACGCTGTGCACCCATACGCAATAATGCGTCTATGGCATGTCGTGTTAATTTCTGGCCATACTGCTTGCCCCTGAACTCTTTTTTAACGGCAACAAAAAGCAAGTCGCCTACATTTTGGCTTTCTAGATAGTATGCAGTAAATCCTGCAAACTGATCCCCTTCATAGAGCACATCTATCTGAAGTATACCTTGGTGCTCAGGATTTCTATCTGGCGCACGGTGTGTAAAAAAATACTCAGCATATTCATGCGAATAGTACGGCTTAGATGCGATCAACCAATACCAATTATCTTTAAATAATTCAAGAATAGGTTCTAGATCTCGTGTTTGATTAAACTCAGATATAGTTTCCTGTTGCTGTTTTTGAATAGACGTGTGTGATGCCTGGTGCCAATAATAACCACCACTTACTACTGCAAGCAGGCTACCTAAAATAATAATCTTCTTTATATATTTATTCATTAGCAATATCCTTTTGATACTCAATCTCATGCAAGGTTAATCCTTGCGCCGCTGCTGTAGGTAAAGCATTGTTTGCATTTTTAGCATATAACACCGTACGTACATAGTCTACGGATAAATCCGGTGATGTGGCAATCTTTAATGCGGCACCAACCATACGCCTAATCATATAGCGTAAAAAACGTGGCGCTGTTATGGTAATGCGGTATGCCTGCCAACTTTCAATATAGTCAACCGTTATTGCATCAACAGTGCGTACTTTATTTGGATCCGGCGTATCGCCAGCGCAAAATGAAGTAAAATCATAGGTGCCAACAAAATGTTGTAATACATTTTTAAGTTTATCAATATCCACACGTGTAGAATAAAACCAACCATAATGACGTACGAATGGCAATGGTTGTTGCAGAAAAATATGGTAATGATATGTTTTACGCACCACATTATAAAAGGGATGAAATTCTTCCGGTGCATACTCAAGTGAACGGATCACAATATCATTGGGTAATGCATTATTCCATGCATATAACATTTTGTAGAGGGGAATATTCAGATCAGTTAAAAAACCGGCAACTTGACCATGAGCATGTACACCAGCATCAGTACGAGAAGCGCCAAGAATAGATATCTTGGCGCTAAAAAGTTGATAAAATGTATCTTGTAATGTTTGGGCAATGGTAGGCAAATCTTTTTGTTCTTGCCAACCATGATACCGTGTACCATCATAAGACACTATCATTCTATATTTTTGCATAACACCTATTTTGAGCGTTTACGCATACCCTCTTTTAAAATACGTTTGCGCAAACGAATATAATTTGGCGTAACTTCGATCAGTTCATCGGGACGAATCCATTCCATGCAACGTTCTAACTCCATTTTACGCACAGGAGCAAGTTTAACTGCATCATCACTACCTGATGCACGCATATTGGTAAGTTTTTTACCTTTACATGGATTAACTACCAAATCATTATCACGGCTATGTTCACCAACAATCATGCCTTCATACAAATTGTCACCCGGCTTGATAAATAAAATACCACGTGGTTGTAATGCATCAAGTGCATATGCAGTAGCAGGACCATTTTCCATAGATACAAGGGCACCTTTGGTACGTGTTGGAATATCTCCTTTATATGGTTGATATTCAAGGAAACTTACATTCAATAATCCGGTACCACGCGTATCAGTCAAGAATTGACTTCTGAACCCAAGCAAGGCACGTGACGGCACTTGATATTCAAGACGTACACGTCCATCGCCAAAAGTAACCATGTTTTTCATGATACCCTTACGTTTACCAAGGTTATCCATAACGGTACCTTGATACTCTTCAGGAACATCTACTACAACCAACTCGATAGGCTCGTGTTTCACTCCATTTATTGCTTTGTAAATAACCTGCGGTGCAGAAACTTGTAATTCAAATCCTTCACGACGCATATTTTCTATCAATACACCAAGGTGCAATTGACCACGACCTGATACATTAAATACCTCGGGAGAATCAGCCTGCTCAACACGCAATGCAACGTTTGTTTTTAACTCTTTATCAAAACGTTCTTTTAAATGGCGCGAGGTTAAAAACTTTCCGTCTTTACCATTAAATGGCGAATCATTAACAGAAATAAACATACTTAATGTAGGTTCATCAACGGTAACATATGGATGTGGTTTTGGGTCACCGACATTACAAATAGTGGTACCAATGGTTGGCACATCATTAAAACCAGTTATGGCAATAATGTCACCACTAGAAGCTTCTTCTGCTTCAACTTTATCAAGACCGATAAATTTAAATAATTTTGTTACTTTAGTTGGAGTTCCTACAAAATCATCTTTACAAGATATCATTTGTTGACCAACTTTAATTGTGCCACCAAAAATACGACCAATTGCAATTGGACCTAAAAATTCTGAGTTATCAATATTGGTAACAAGCAATTGCAATGAATCAGTTTTTGATTTTGGTGCCGGCACATACTTAATAATTGCATCGAACATTGGTTTCATATCTTTTGATTCAACAGCTGGGTCCGTTGTTGCAAAACCAAGTTTGCCCGAACCATATAGAATCGGGAAATTAAGATGAGAATCATCTTTTGCAAGATCCAAGAATAACTCATGGATACTTTCTTCTGTACGCTCAATGTCTGCGTCTTTTCGATCAATTTTATTAATAAAAACAATTGGCTGCAACCCAAGCTCTAACGCTTTTTGTAACACAAAACGTGTGCCCGGCAATACGCCTTCTGCTGCATCTACGAGCAATAAAAAGCCTTCAACCATTTGTAACGTTCGTTCTACCTCTCCACCAAAGTCTGTGTGGCCGGGAGTATCAACAATATTAATTGCATAGTCGCCATACGTAATACCAGTATTTTTTGCCAAAATGGTAATACCACGCTCTTTTTCAAGCGTGTTTGAATCCATTACACGATCTTGGCCCGCTGTACTTACCGTACCAGATTGTGTTAACAATTGATCGACAAGTGTTGTTTTACCATGATCCACGTGAGCTATAATTGCTATATTGCGAAGATTTTTTGACCGCTCCATTTATCCACCTATTTAGTAAGATAAGCCTACATAAGCTATTTATGTAGGCTTATATATTTATTCAATTAAAAATACTGAGTTGTGTACGGCAATAATGCCATTACACGTGCTTTACGAATTTCGCGTGACAATGCACGTTGATGCAATGCACAGTTGCCAGAAATACGTGAAGGTAAAATTTTACCACGCTCAGTTAAAAAGCTTTTTAAGAATGTTGCATTTTTATAATCAATATTCAATACATATTCTTTTTTACCACAAAAACGACATTGCTTGCTTTGTCCTTGTCCATTACGACGAGAACGTTTTTTAATTAAGCGTGCGCTAATTTTTAATTTAATTTTTTTTGTCATGCTATTCCTTACTCGCTGTCTTCATTTTGCTCTAAATCTTCTTCTGCTGTACCTTCAAGTTTCTTTTTTGACTCTACAGCAGAAATCAAACCTTCAATTTTTTTACGCTCATCCATAAAGCCTCGCGCATTTGAAGTTTCTGGCGCATCTTCTAATGATTTTGGACGATTGTATACCAACGTTTGATTAGCGTCGAGTTTGTTCACTTGATTACGCATCACAACATCGTTCAATTTAATTTTAAACAACGAGTTTACTTCATCAAGCATATTTGGTTGATTTGATTCAAAGCGTGCAAGAAAATAAACACCATAATCATTGCTATCTACTGGATATGCTAGTTTATATTTCCCCCAGCGCTCAAATGAAATAAGCGATCCATCAGTGCTGCGTGCTATAGTATCAAGCTGCTGCTCAATTTGCTTTGACTCATCTTGCGTAACCTCTGGAACTGCAAGCATGAGTACTTCGTAACGATTCATAAAAACCCCTTATATACTAAGTGGAAGTGGATTAACCTAAGCCTTTAATTACTCAAGGCAGGCTGTTATAACACTATAAGGCAGGAACTCCCTACCCTATTTAGTATAGTTCCCCATGTGTTAGGTCACAGGTGAACATAAAACTATCTCTTTCAAAATAACAAAATGACCAGAAAAATCTAGATTTCCAGCCATTTTTATACTTTATGCAAGTTTTTGATGGCGGTGAATTATACGGCCAATGATTCTGAAATGGTCTTTACCACGTACCAATGCGATTGGCGGTTGTTTGTGGTTGACTGATTCCAGAACAATAAAATCTTCAGTATAGGTTACCTGCATAATTGCTTTTACCAATGTATCATTGCCATATTCTACCGCAGCGATATCACCTGAGCGTGTCCATACTTCCGGTGAAACGATCAAGTAGTCACCTTTTACAAAAGTAGGAGCCATAGCATTACTCTCTACGCACAATGCAAACATTGAGTCGTCATTTGAGTTAAGAGCTGGCACAAATTCATCTTTGTGACCTGTGGTAATTTGCATTAATTGATTATTATATGGCGATGGGTTTGATGGAATTTCTCCAACAACTGGGACGATTTTTACTTGCAAGTTAACATCTGATTTTTCAGGCATGCTTACATTTTTATCAATATTATCAGTACGTTGGCGACGTTCTGCAAATAAATCGATTGGACTAATTTCAAATGCTTGCGCTAATTTTCGTAATGAATCTTCATTCCAACGACGAGTACCATTCTTGATATGGGTCAAATAACTTTCTGACATACCCGTTTTTTCTGCTAAAACTTTTGTGGTCCAGCCTTTTTCTCTGAGTAATTCTTTTACTCTTAGCTGAGTAGATGTTGAAGCCATAATACTCCTCCTTACAATCCAGGATTACTTATAGTATGATTAAAACTACTGCATTATTTCTAATTGTACGTCAAATATACAGATTGTCAAATGGGATATACAGAATGAAACCCCCTAATTCAAACCTGCAAATAGCCAAAAATCACTATGAAAATTCCGCCTGGAATACCAAATCGGTGGTTTGTGGTATAGATGAGGTTGGTCGTGGGTGCCTGGCAGGCCCTCTGGTAACTGCAGCAGTCATATTACCCCCCAATACCACGTACCCCCTTCTGAAAGATTCTAAAATTATGACCCCCATAGAGCGAACAGCTGCCTGCGAGTGGATTACCCAAAACTGCTGGTATGGCATAGGTATCATCCATAACCGGCTTATTGATGAGCGGAATATCTTGCAGGCTACTATCTTGGCCATGAAAAAAGCCTTGATACATGCACTGGCTACATCTCCTTTGCTTCCAACTGCCATCTTGGTTGATGCTGTCCCTCTGACTCTTTTTGATGTCGGATATCAGACCATACCGGTACACCACTTTACCAAAGGAGAAAGTAAATCAAGCTCTATCGCAGCCGCTTCTATTGTTGCCAAGGTAACACGAGACGACCTTATGAACAAATTTGCTACTCTGTTTCCAAGCTACCATTTAGAAGAACATAAAGGATATGGCTCACAAAACCACATAGCAGCTATTTCTAAACACCAATACTCAATTATTCACCGCACTAGTTTTTTAAACAAGATAGATCAGGAGTATACTGATGGCCAATGCCAACAAACCATTTGCTGAAGTTATAGAAAGTTCACTTCAAGGCTGGCTTGCACAAAGTTGGCAGTGGGATACATTCCCCTCATTCGGCGCTATGGTCACCATCACTAATAATAACCGTACGTTATTTGGCATTGTGCACCAAGTACAAACCGGATCTATGGACCCGGTACGGTATCCCTTCCCGTATCAAAAAACAGAAGAAGAGCTGCGCGCAGAACAACCACAAATTTTTGAGTTTTTAAAAACTACTTTCTCCTGCCTCACACTTGGCTACCAAGAAAAGGGAAAATTATATTATTTATGCGCACCGGAACCACCAAAAATTCATTCATTTGTACAGCTTATAGCATTAGATAGCGGGAAACAGTTTTTTACAAATCATAACTATCTGCATACCCTATTTACGCATGCAGGTCAGATTACCCATCTTGATGAACTGCTCCTTGCGATTCTCAAACAACAAACAGCACTAAATCTATTATCTGAATCTTCACTCGATATTTTTATGCAGAAATATGCACTTTTGATCGGCAATGACTACCGTCGCATTAAACTATTTTTGCAGCGCGTTGAGCCGCTGATATTATAATTTTATTCCAAAAAAATGAACACCGTCATAGTGAACCCGTCATGAAGTACTATCAATAGGATCGATTATAAATAATAGTGCAGCAAATTTGGCAGATTAAACAGTACAAAATAAAAAGGTTAAACTCGTGATCAACACGCAAGTAATATCAAGGACAAAAACAGAAATAGATAATGAATCCATAATAGAAGCAATTTGTGTGCGACGAGAACACAAGATAAAAAAACTCGATTGGAAAAAATGACCTAACTTAAGTGTAAAAAGTATCTCAAAAAACACAAAAAAGTCCTTAATTATAGCTCTTATTTTAAAATCACAAGTTATCAAATACTGTATTAATTATCGCATCGTGCACTTAAGCCCATAGCAGATACATATTTATAATATTCCTGCAAACATCCTAACTTTGCTTAAAATAGCAAAAGTATGGCCAAATAACGGGTTTTTGATACACTAACTTGCAGATACTTTTTAGCCTTTAAGGATCACACATGTTTAATTTTCTCAAACAAAAATTACAAAAAATTTATACCAATTTTACCAGCAAGCTATCCGCGCTATTTGGCCGTACTACCATTGATGAGGCAACACTCAAAGAGCTTGAGATTATTCTGCTCTCTGCAGATACCGGGGTGCAAACTACACGCAGCATTATTACCGCGCTCAAAAATAACCCGCCTGCAGATGGGCGTACCTTGCACGATGCACTGCACACACAGTTGCTTGATATTTTGGCCATGCCACCGGCAGCAACATTAGACAGCAATGTCTTTGTACTGGTGGGTATTAACGGTTCAGGCAAAACAACCTTTGCCGGCAAGTTAGCACACAAGCTCAAACAAGAAGGTAAAAAAGTTTTACTTGTAGCCGCAGATACCTTCCGCGCTGCAGCACCGGAGCAACTGACTGCATGGGCAAAAACTATTGGCGTAGATATTGTACTTGGCACACCAAATCAAGATCCTGCTGCAGTGGTATTCACCGGATGTGAACGATTTAAAAAAGAAAACTATGATGCCATTATCATAGATACCGCCGGCCGTTTGCATACCAAAATAAATTTAATGAACGAGCTTGCAAAAATAAAACGTGTTATTACCAAGCAGTTGCCAGATCATACCATTACGACATTACTCACCATAGATGCCATGCTCGGGCAAAATTCATTTGAACAAGCAAAACTGTTTAAAGAATGCACCAATGTAAATGGCATTGTGATTACCAAAATGGATGGCACTGGCAAAGGTGGCATTGTGTTTGCTATTGCACATCAATTGCATATTCCCATCGCTTATATATCATTTGGTGAACAACTTGATGATATAAAATTGTTTAATGCGCAAGAGTATGTGGATGATTTATTAGAAACGTAATATGGCAAAAAAATATATAGTTGTGTTGCTCTCTTTTCTATGCATATTGCCCTTGCATGGCATGGAATATCTATATAATGTATGGGATCTATACTTTGGATTGCCTAACAGGCACTCATTGGCACAAAAAGTAGCGCCGCTCGAAAAACTACCAACTGAACTTCTTATTGCAATAACAGAGCAAGCTCAACCGGAAAAACCAGATTATTCTCCTGCTGATTTACTTTGCGAGCAAATAAGAATGATTTGCTGTTTGCGCATCACAAGTAAGCTATTATATGAGCATATACCACTGGATCAATTACATATAACGTTACAACGCTATCACTACAGCCACCTTGGGGGCTGTATGTTCCACATCACAGGTTGTTATTCAAATATTCATTTGAAAGGTCATAACGCTGCAGCGCCTTGGTTACAACTATTCCTTAATGTAATAGCACATAAAATTAATCATCTTGCGGCATTTATCGACCATAATGAATTCTTAAGTAGCGCAACCATACATGGCAATATCAAATGCATGCGCATACTACTCAATGCAGGCGCTAATCCTAATGTTAAATGGTGTCCTTATCTAACCCCTTTGTATGCGGCAAAAAATAAAAAACAAGTAGCATTACTCTATCAGGCCGGAGCTGATATAAATTATCAACTTGACTGGTTCAACAATACAACACCTTTGCATTATGCCGCAAGAAGAGGTGATCAGAAAGTTGTAAGTGCCTTATTACAAGCCGGCGCTCACATAGATCTGCCTGATCTTGGTGGCAATACTGCATTGCATCATGCTGCAAAAAAAAATCATAAAGATGTTGTTATTACGTTATTGCAAGCAGGCGCACGCAATGATCTTAAAAATAATGACCAACAAACTGCAGCACAGCTTACTTTGTTCAGCGAACAAAAGATGCCTTTACTCCCACGCATAATAAATAAACTAGCTGGTATATTTGGTTATCCTACAACTTCAAGCTTAATTGATATATGGCCAATACAAGGAAATAACAATGAAGATGATTAAATTCATTATTTTTATGAATATACTTGTAACATTCTCTTTGCATGGCATGAAGCGCTCTGCAGATGAAACTTTTAATAATGAATCAAATGAACAAATCTATTTCCCCCTGGAACAACTTCCTACAGAACTTTTAATTGCGATAACAGAACAATCTATGCCGGAGCATTCACCTGAAGTAGATCGTCTACTCGCACAAATTAGAATGCTTGCATCATTTCGTACGATCAGTAAAACATTACATAATTTATTACCATTTAATATATTCCATACTACTTTTAAGCGCTATTCACCAAAAACATTTGAAGCTCCGGAGATTTTGTGGAACATAGTAGGAGCAAATGCTAACTTTATCGCTCATGATACTGCAATTCTTTGGCTAAAGACATTGTTGCACAGTGGCGCTAATCCAAATGCACAATGGCAAATTATCCGGAAATCATTGTTCCTTACGCAATATTTTGAGGGACACACACTACTTGGTATCGCAACAAGATGTGGAAGTACAACATGCATGCGTGTACTAATAGATGCAGGTGCAAATCCTAGTACCTTAAATGGATCTTGTCCCCCCTTATTTTTTGTTCATAATAATGAGCAACTAGATATACTCCTTCAAGCTGGAGCAGACATTAATCAAACTGATAACAAAGGTAAAACGGCGTTGCACAGCGCTGCTAGCTACTTTAATGGAATGAAAATTACAGAAAAATTACTACATGCCGGTGCGCTGGTAAATACACGAGATCATAATCAAAACACTCCCTTACATTATGCAAGCTGTGCAGGCGTTGCAGCATCCATACAGATATTACTTAATGCCGGTGCAAACCCAAAAATACCAAATCATAATGGCGATACACCACTACATGTAGCTGCTAAATTATATAGACGAGGGGTTGTTATGACTTTGCTACAAGCAGGTGTACAAAAAAACATACTAAACAATAATAATCAGACTCCAGTTCAAGTAGCTTTAGCAAAAGAAGCATTTTGGGAAATAATGAGTCAAGGTGTAGCAGAAGCAAATAAACTTTCAACCCTCATTGATACATGGCCACAAGAAGAAAAAAATAATGAAGAAGATTAATTTCATTATTTTTTTGGCAATGCAAACATATAGACAACTACTTGAAGTTCACTTAAACTCAAAAACAACCTTCATCACAAAGGATAATCTATGAAAAAATTATTTATGCTATGCGCCATTTTCTTAAATTTCTCTTTCTTTATCGATGCCAAAATTATCGAAAGTAATCAGATTGCCGATGTGATCAACTATTTAGACCCAAGCATTGCCCCAAAAGATGTGGTAATTGTCTTTGATATAGACAACACAATTGCCGAACCAACCAATCAAATGTCATCGCCACAGTGGTTCAGCGCCATGATCCGTAAAAAAATGAAAATTGCCGGCATCACCAAAACAGAAGCCGTTGATGCATTGCTGCCACTTTACTCTGCGGTAATGGAATATACACAAATGCAACCGGTAGAAAATATCACGGTTAATTTTATCAGGTTACTTCAAAATGCCGGATATAAAGTCATGTCACTCACTGCACGTTCACCACAAACACTTGCAAAACGAACCCTCACACAATTGCGCGATCTTAATATTGATTTTACCAAAAGCAAATTGTACCGAAAAAATATTAAATTTAGCGATGGCGTTCAGTACATTGACAATATAATATTTGCGGATGGCGGGAATAAAGGAGAACTGTTATTCGAGTTTTTTGAAAAAATAAAATACCAACCAAAACTTGTTGTTTTTGTTGATGACAAAGATTATAACTGCTACAACATAGAAGGCACATTGCAACAACATGGTATTAATCATGTATGTTTACGCTATGGTGCACGCGATGCAAAATACAATGCATTTAATCTTGCAATGACTGAAGATATCTTGCTATCGTTACGCAAGATAGATCCAAAAATAGATGCCGCATACCGTCAATTTTTACCTGAAGCAGAAATTAAAAAAAATGAACCAGCCGCAAAACATATCCCGGCTTATAACTAAAATCGCAGAACAATTGCATGCGCGATTTGAGGATCCTATACTCTGCGAGCAATCAGCATGGTGGATTATAGAAGCAATTACCGGTATGGATCAAGCACACCTGATTGCACGCGGGACCATTCAACTGACTGCAACACAACAAGACCAACTTACTGATTGGCTCAACAAAATTATTACGCAACATATGCCGGTACAATATTTAATAGGGTACGTACCATTTAATGAGCTAGACATCTTGGTGTCACCACCCACACTCATTCCACGCCCGGAAACAGAAGAATGGTGCTTGCAACTTATACAACAACTTAAGCTCTTACCAAACCAAAAATTAACTATTATAGAACCATGTACCGGCACTGGATGCATTGCACTTGCACTTGCACATGCATTGCCGAATGCACATGTCTATGCAACTGATATTTCTCCCGATGCTATTGCACTTGCCAAAAAAAATGCACAGCACAATAAGATAAACAATGTTACTTTTATTCAATCAGATCTTTTTGGGAACCTGCCTCCCATACAAGCAGATCTTATTGTAGTAAACCCACCATATATTGCAGCAGATGAATGGCCTGGCCTTGATACCTCTGTTACTAAATGGGAAGACAAGCAAGCACTTGTTGCCAATGATCATGGTTTGGCAATCATCAAAAAAATTATTCATCAAGCACCATATCTGCTAAAAGATAATGTAGAAATGCGTGCATATAACATACCACAGCTATTTATAGAAATTGGTTACAAGCAAGCCGATGATGTAGTTGCACTCATGCAACAAGCACACTATACTGCAATTAAAGTACATAAAGATCTTGAAAGAAAAGACCGCATGGTTTCCGGGAGAGTAGAACATGTGGCATCTGCCAAAACTGGATGATACGTTAGTTACCATTACCTTTCAACCTCATATGCTCAGCTGTAGCATCATCAAACCATCATCGCATGCAAGCCCATTACAGTTGCATGCATATCAAGAAATTCCACTCCATAATTTAGAACTCGAACAATTAAAAATTTTTAACGTGCGTGCATTGCAGCAGCATATCTCTGCTTTTTTTACCACACATAATACGCACAATGCCTATGTTGCATGCACACTGAATGGTCCGGGCATATTCGAACGCTTTATACTGATTGATAAAGCAGAACCAACACTCGATGACTTTATGCTACCGAATAAAAGACATTATGTATGGGAATACCGCTATGTGTATCCAGTGGATCATGGCCGCTGGATGTTTTATGTAGTCGGCATTAAAAAAGAGTTACTCTTGCAATACCAATTGTTTGCAATTGCAGCACAGATTAATATGACCACCATCACCACGCCACGTGCCGCGCTACTTGCGCTCTATAAGTTTCAGCAAGGTAGTGCTTTTCGCACCGGCAAGTTAGCAATTGATATGTTGCACCATCACAACATGCCGGAAGAACTTTTTTCACCCGATGCGCTTAATCGTATACTCTCTATTCCGACGTCACTTACACATCATCGTACACAAGCATTCCCACAGTTATTAAATGCATGCGGTTTGTACATTGCAGAAAGGATAACTTTATGAAACCAATTAATTTCTTGCAAACACTCAATCATACCGAACAACGCAAGGTACGCCGCTGGGCACAGCTCAGTCTTGGTACCGGGACTATGTTGTTTGTAATTATTATCACACTCCAAAGCATACAAGTGCATGAAGCATATACCGCATATCAATCTCACGCAGCCATGCAACAACACATTAACACGGCACATCTTGCAATCAACACACAAGTAGATGCACAGCAAAATAATGATACACTACGGGCCAAACATGCAAAACTGACCAAGTTAATTCATGCACTCGAACAACCACAAGCATGTTTGCAAGAATTGAATACTATCAATTCAACTGCTTTTACTTTACGCACTATTAAATTTGATAAAAAAGATATAGAGATACAAGCTGCATGTCCGAGCATACAAGAAGCACTTGATGCCGTTGAATATTTTAAAGAGAGTATGCACTTTAAGGACATGAAATTAGTATCACTCCAAACACATAATGAACACGTGATGATACATATGCGAGGGCTAGTAAAAAACTAGTTTATCGCATACACTAAAGGTATGCCAAAAATTCAACAACTCTCTCCACATGAAGCACAAAAAATTGCTGCTGGCCAAGTAGTCGAGCGCCCTGCCAATATTGTAAAAGAATTGGTAGAAAACGCACTTGATGCCGGTGCTACTGCCATTACTCTGTACATAGAAGATGGCGGCAAAAAATTAATACGCATAGTCGACAATGGTTGTGGTATGGATGCGCAAGATGCAGAACTTTGTTTTATAAAACATGCAACGAGTAAGATACGCAGCATGGATGAGCTCGATACCATTGCAACGTTTGGCTTTCGTGGAGAAGCATTGGCAAGCATTGCAGCAGTTGCACAGGTTACCTTAATCACCAACACTACAGATACACAAGATGGTTTAAAGCTCACGGTACATGATGGCAAAATACAAAACAAAGAGCCAATCTCTGCACCGGTAGGAACTGACATTGCGGTACGCAATCTTTTTTATAATGTGCCTGCACGTCAAAAATTTTTAAAAACACGCGATACCGAGTGGCGCCATATTTTACAATTATTTCAGGCATGTTGTCTTGATTATCCGGGTATACATTTTACGCTGTTTTCTGAAACCAAAAAATTTCTTAATTGCCCGCCGGTACAAGAACACGCACAACGCTTTGCACAACTATGGGATCATGAAATATCGCAACATATGATTACAATGGAAGGAATGCATGCAGACAATACACGTGTACATGGTGTAATTTCTGATCATCAAACGTTCCGCTATGATCGCAACAACATCTTTGTGTTTGTAAATAATCGTTGGGTAAAAGACTTTAAATTAACAAATGCGCTCATTAAAGGATATATGAATGTAGCACCGCAAGGACGCTACCCAAGTGCATGCATCCTCATCACCGTTAATCCGACACAGGTTGATGTAAACATGCACCCGCGCAAAGAAGAAGTAAAATTTATGCATCCACGCATGATTGAGCAGTTAATACAGAAAGCGGTTAAAGAAGCGCTCGAGCGTAATTTGTCTGCACACATTAAACAAAAAGTACAGTTATCACCGGCACATGCAATTGTACAACCGGCTATGCAGCCATCATATACGCCATTTAATTTTGATACAATTTCTGAGCCCCTACCTTTATCAGCCTCCACATATACTTCAGCTGAAAAACAGGAAGAATGGCCAATACAACATAGCACACAAAACAATATATCATTTTCATCTGCCCATCTTTCTAAGATTTCAGATAACCTACCTGATACACCTGTAGTACAAATAGAATCTGCAACTCATGATCAAGAACATGCTGAACCATTACCACCTATAGCGCAAGAAAGTACATACAAACTGGTTGGGCAATTACATAAAACATATATTTTACTTGAGCATGAAGAAGGATTATTTGTAGTAGATCAACATGCGGCACACGAGCGTATTTTGTACGAACAGTTTGCAAAACGATTTGCCGACATTGCCACTGTTAATCTTTTATTCCCACAAATCATTACCTTATCTCACGATGATATGCACACCATAGAACCACATCTGCAGATCTTGCAACAACATGGCATTGCCATAGAACCATTTGGTGCCAACCAATTGAAGGTACATGCAACACCGGTGCACATTAAGCATGTTTCTATGCAAGAATTGATACAAGGAATAATCGGCTGGATACATGAACCTAATCTGCGCACAGCAGCATCTGCCAATCAGGATGAATTCACGCACATGCTCCACCACAAGTTGCGTGCGCAGATGGCATGCAAAGCAGCAGTAAAAGCGGGTGATGTGCTAACCCATGAACAAATGCAAAAATTACTTGATGATTTGGAACAAACAGAAAACCGATTAACTTGCCCGCATGGCAGACCAACCGGTTGGTTATTATCTTTGTATGATATTGAAAAAAAGTTTAAGCGAAAGCTATAATCATTTACTCATCGCGCTGTTTATGTTCAAGCTCCATAGCTGCTTGTTGGAAATAATAAGCACGTATAAACGGATGTGGGTGTCTAGAATGAAAATTCTCAAGTTCTATTCGCAGTAATACGTCTATATTTTTTTTGTCTTTATCATACGCTATGCCATCCCATGTCACCGTTATACTTTTTTGCCAATCTATGTCATTAATATCAAATTCAGGATACCCTATCAACATAAATTTAGCCAAGCCATGCAATACACCGGAATTATTGGCATGTTCAATTACATATTGATCAGCTTTATATTCTCTATACTTTTTGTACAAACTTGTAAACACTCTATAGCATACAAGGCATGCCCAAGCTATTGATACTTTAGTTAAAAAACGAGGAACAAAATCATTAATTCTATTTGCCGCCTTATATAATGGATTGCCCAAGGCTAACATTGCACCGGCCACACTAACCTTTGCTATTAAATACCTTTCAGAATCCCTATTTTTTATATGTGCATATTCATGACCAAATATCCCTGCCCACATATCATCAATTTCTTGCAATGTAGTACGTCTCCAAGACATATCTTCTGCCGGGTACAGTTCTATAGTTGAATCATCTCGTACAAAAAGCGAAGACCTATCATGCACATACTGCACATCTACGTTTGGGTTTTTTTTACATTCTACAAACTGTTTTAATGAATCTTCTGGAACAAATAATGTATTCATAAATACACTTGGAGTATCCTTTCTAGTTCCTTTAATTGAAACTGCAGCAACTTTTTCATCTCCCGGTTCCCACTGGTGCAACTTATCACGCACAAAAGCTTCTACCTCCGGCAATATGATATTTCGATTATCCTTCTGATTTATACGCATGTCTTTATGCCAACACCACCACACATTATTTAATATAATTCCGGCGGCAAATCCTGTTAATCCAATATTGCGTGCACGTATATTGCGTGCACGTATTTTAACCCTCATACTATTCAACACATTTTTTGCATTATCTATTGTTCCCGACAGGTCGTTTGGATTATCCATCGACTGTGTAGCGCAAAAATAAGTTAATATAAATAGCAGTACAAGATATTTTTTCATACAAGGTCCTTTAATGTGACATCTTACTAGTGCGCCATTCTTGCAAACGTTGTGCACGCTTTGCGTGGGATGGATGCACCGTCAAACATAAAATATCACGTAAAAATGCTTCAGTTGCATTCCATGGCTCATGCTCAAAAAATTCCATGCCACCGGTAACAGAATTCAATTTAGTAACGGCATATAAATCAGCCTCTTTTTCTTGTTCTTGCAATAGATAAAATTCAGATGCAATCAACCAACATGAACTACAGCACACCGTACTAAGCAAAAGTGATGCACCTCTCGTAAAAAGTGGTCTAGATTGCATAAAATCAAAAATGGAATACAACCCACCTAGACAAAAAAAATAGCCTACTTGAGTCATAAAATTATCACCAAACCGCATGCGACATTGAGCAAACCATCCTTGATCCCGTGGTCCAATATCGATATGTCCTAATACATAGTGTGATGCTTCGTGTGCTAAAATAAAGGTTTTTTCTTGGTCTGTTCTGCTTGGCCAAGTTTCTTTATCTATTTGTATGTACGGTAACCTTTCACCGTCTTCAAATCGTACATACAAAATACTAGCAGCCCCAACATCTGCTTGTATACCAACAAGCGTATTATGTGGCATATTAAAAATATGTACAATAAGATTAATAATCTCTATATCTGTATCGGAAAATTCTGAACCATATCCCAAAAAAAAACTGCTCAGTCGTGTGTATATTTCTTCGGTATCGTCTGACTTAGTCACGGTAACTTCTGTATATATTATTTCTGATGTATCACGATTATTGTATACCGTGTATGCATTGAGTTGTAAGCCTATACATGAAAGCAATATGCTTAATGTAAGCATTATAAACGGTCGCTTCATACTTAACCCTAGCTGTTTATTTT
>Ga0210086_1000535_pt1 | contig 21726 bp, 15 predicted proteins | sample China_Galinas_PW_3_FD_184867 | JGI IMG/M metagenome (GOLD analysis project Ga0210086, IMG submission 184867) | Wetland microbial communities from San Francisco Bay, California, USA, that impact long-term carbon sequestration - China_Galinas_PWB_D2... | ecosystem: Environmental > Aquatic > Marine...
ATGGGCATCCTCCACGCCCGGTTCGACCGGCAGATCCACGCGTTCGGCATGGCGGCGGCGTCGATCGTCGCCTTCTGGACCGTGCTGATGACCTACATCGGCGTCAACTTCGTGCTCTCCGCCGGGCTCCACTCCTACGGCTTCGGCAGCGGCGGGGTGGTCCAGTGGATGGCGCTGATCGGTGCCGCGGAGCTCGTCTTCCTGACCCTCGGCTACTTCGCCAACCGGCGGAACCGGGCCACCTACGGCCCGCTCCCCGCGGCCGGCATCTGAACGCGGCACCGCAAGACCTTGCTCCCCCTCGGTCCCGTCCGGCGCACACTGCCGTCCCCTTTCAGCGCTGGGCGGGATCGAGGGGGTTTTCGCAGGCGGGGGAGCCGGTCGGGAGGCCCGGGCCGGAGGGCGTTGAGGAGCGCGCTCACGGAACCGTCCGGGTGACCCTGACGAACCGGCGCGCTCCGAACCGAGGCGACCGTTTGTCCCCCAACCGTCCAGTTCGGTCGCCGTCCCGGAGGACGGGCCTCCCGACCGGCTCCCGGCAGACTCCTCGCCCCGCGCAGCGGCCACGGTAAGCTCCGGGGATCTTGGCGATCCCATCTTCTTCGTCGTCGGCCTCCTCGGGTGTCGATCCGCGGGGGCTCTGGCTCTTGCTGGGGCTCTACCTGGCGACCCTGTTCGCCGCGGCCGTGGTGACACCGCTCGTCTACCTGGGCGTGCGCGCCTGGGCCGCCCACTCCTCCTCGGAGCTCCTGGCCTACCTGGCGAGCAAGGACTTTCCCCGCTACTTCGACCGCCTCCGCTGGCTGTTCGTGCTGGCCGGCCTGCCCTGGCTCTGCCGGCGCACACGGCTGACCGGCGCCGGCGCCCTCGGCCTGCGCGCCCCTGCCGGCACGGCCCGATCAGTCACCGGGCGGACCGCCGCCTGGTTCGCCGCCGGCACCGCGATGGTGACGGCGATCGTCGCCGGCCAGGCGCTCGCCGGGATCGTCACGCTCCGCCCGCCCGCGGGGGCCGGGGCGCTCGCGGCCGGCGTGGCCCTCGCCCTGCTCTCCGCCGGCCTGATCGCGTTCTTCGAGGAGCTGGTCTTCCGCGGCGTCGTCTTCCAGCTCGCCGGCGCCACCCTGCGCCTGCTCCCCGCGGCCGTGGTGGCGGCCCTCTTCTTCGCCATCCTCCACTTCCAGCGGGTCCCCGGAAACCTCTGGAGCGATGACACTCCGGTCGGCCTCGGCACCGGCTTCACCGTCGCCTGGTGGTCCGTCGCCGCCATGGCCCGGCACCTGGACCCGCGGGCCTTCGCCGCCCTGGCGCTCGCCGGCTTCGCCCTCTGCCTGGTGTTCGCCCGGAGCCGCTCGCTCTACCCGGCCATGGGGCTCCACGCCGGCTGGGTGTGGACCGCCCAGATGGTGCGCCGCTGGGTCCACGGGAACCCGGACGCCGCCTCGGGACACGCGCTCGCGGTGTGGGGAAGCAAGAACATGATCGACGGCCTGGTGCCGCTGGCGCTCCTCGCCCTCCTCGCCGCCGGGCTCGCCCTGGCGACCCGTCGCCGGCGCGGCCCGCCCACCGCCGGTTGAGGGTTGACGGACCACCAGCGAGCCGGCCTTCTTGCAAATCGTTCACGGCGTGAACGATAATCGTCCACGCCGTGAACGATCATCCCTATCTCCATCGCCACGCCGCCAAGCTGCTGCAGCAGGCCCTGGAGGTGTCACCGGTCGTCGTGTTGATGGGCGCGCGCCAGACGGGCAAAAGCACGCTGGTCCAGTCCGAAGCCTTCCTCACCGACGGGAAGACTGTTGATGGACAGGGCGATCGCCTGTACGTTTCGCTCGACGACCTCGCCGCTCGCGACCGGGCACAGGTGGCGCCGGAGGACTTCGTCCGGAGCGCTCCGCGCATGACCATCGACGAGGTCCAGCGACAGCCGGACCTCATCCTGGCGATCAAGCAGGCGGTCGATCGGGACCACCCCCGCCGTCCCGGACGATTCGTGGTCACCGGCTCGGCCAACCTCCTGTTGCTCGAGCGGATCTCGGAGACGCTCGCCGGACGCGCCACCTACGTCACCCTCTGGCCGCTCACCCGGCGCGAACGGCTCGGCCTCGGACAGGTCGGCCTCTGGGAGGAGCTGGTCACGACGCCCGTCGCCGACTGGCTCGACCTGGTCCACGGCCAGAAGGACCTGCCGGGAGACTGGCGCGACGAGGCGAGGCGCGGCGGTTACCCGACGCCCTCGATCGAGCTGACCTCCGAGGAGGCCCGTGCCCTCTGGTTCGACGGCTACGTGCGCACCTATCTCGAGCGCGATCTCCAGGACCTGGCGGCGATCGACAACCTGCTCGACTTCCGGCGCCTGATGCGCGCCGCCAGCCAGCGCCTGGGCAACCTGCTCAACCAGGCCGAGCTCGGCCGCGATACGCGCATCCCGCGCCCGACGGTGCACCGCTACCTCAACCTCCTGGAGACCTCCTACCAGCTCGTCCGCCTGGAGCCGTACGCGGTCAACCGGACCAAACGGCTGATCAAGTCGCCCAAGCTGTTCTGGAGCGACACGGGGCTGGCCCTCCACCTCGCGGGCGAGACCACGCCGGACGGTCGCCACCTGGAGAACCTGGTCCTCTCCGATCTGCTCGCCTGGCGCCACGGCCGCGTACCCCGTCCCGAAGTGCTCTACTGGCGCACGGCGAGCGGGCTCGAGGTCGACTTCGTCATCGAGCACCGGGGCGGCCTGCTCCCGATCGAGGTCAAGTCCGGCGCCCGCCCCGGCCCGAACGACCTGCGCGGCCTCCAGGCCTTCCGCGACGAGTACCCGGACCTCTTCCAGGGCGGGCTCCTGCTCCACGACGGCGACGAGACCCAATGGCTCTCCGACCGCATTCTCGGAGTGCCGTGGCACCGGGTGGTGTGAGGCGACGGCCGACCGCACGGCTCTGACCCCGCCCCGTCGTAAAATCGTTGGTTCTGCGGTTTCCGGAGACGACCGACCATGCTCCTCACCATCTCTACCAACTACCGGCCAGCCACCGACCTGGGATACCTGCTGCACAAGAACCCGCACCGGGTGCAGGGGGTCGACCTCGCGTTCGGAACGGCCCGGGTGTTCTACCCGCAAGCGTCCGAAGAGCGTTGCACGGCCGCACTGCTGCTCGAGATCGATCCGATCGCGCTCGCGCGGGGCCGCGGTGGAGAGGCCGCCTTGGAGCAGTACGTCAATGACCGGCCCTATGCGGTGTCGTCGTTCATGAGCGTGGCCATCGCCCGGACGTTCGGCACCGCCCTCTCCGGCCGTTCGAAAGAGCGCCCGGCTCTCGCGAAGGAGAAGATTCCCTTGCGCGCAGAGATGCCGACCCTGCCCTGTCGTGGAAGCTCTGAGCTGATCGATCGCCTGTTCGCGCCGCTCGGCTACCGTGTCGACGTCGAGCGCCACGCGCTCGATCCTGTCTTCCCGGAGTGGGGCGACGCGCCCTACCACCACGTCAGCCTGGAGGCCGAGACCCGGTTGCAGGATCTGCTGCGCCACCTGTACGTCCTGATTCCGGTGCTCGACGACCGGAAGCATTACTGGGTCGGTGAGCAGGAGATCGAAAAGCTCCTCCACCGGGGCGAAGGCTGGCTCGAAGGCCACCCGGAGCGCGAGCTCATCGTCAAGCGGTACCTCAAGCATCGCGTACCGTTGACCCGGATTGCGCTCGACCGGCTCACCGAAGAAGAGGAGCCGGACGCGGACGAGCTGCACGAAGCGCGGGACGCCGAGGAGGAGCACCTCGAAACGCCGCTGCGACTGCACGAGCAGCGCTTGCTGCGCGTCCGCTCCGAGCTCGAGGAATCCGGTGCGCGACGGGTCGCCGACCTGGGCTGCGGCGACGGCAAGCTGCTCGAGAAACTGCTCCGCTCCCGCGCATTCGACCGGATCGTCGGGCTGGACGTGAGCCTCCGGTCGCTCCAGCGAGCGCACCGACGCCTCGGCCTGGACGACGCGCCGCCCAAGCTCCGCGAGCGCATCGAGTTGCTCCACGGCTCCATCACCTACCGGGACGAACGTCTCGAAGGGTTCGACGCGGCGGTTCTGGTCGAGGTCATCGAGCACCTCGACCCGCCGAGACTGGCCGCCGCCGAGCGGGTCGTGTGGGGGCACGCTCGGCCCGCCCTCCTCATCGTGACGACGCCCAACCGGGAGTTCAACAGCCGATTCGAGCGGCTGCCGGCCGACACTCTTCGGCACCGCGATCACCGCTTCGAGTGGACACGGGAGGAGCTCGCCAACTGGGCCACCGGGGTCGCGGACCGCTTCGGCTACACCGTGAGCTTCGGCGCCGTCGGACCCGAGGACCCTGAGCTCGGAGCACCCACCCAGCTGGCACGGTTCGAACGATGCGACTGAAGATCCCGGCGTTTTCGCTCGTCGCCCTGGTCGGCGCCTCTGGCTCCGGAAAGTCGACGTTCGCACGCGAGCACTTCGCCGCGACCGAGATCCTGTCTTCGGATACCTTCCGCGGTCTGGTCTCGGACGACGAGACGGACCAGGCGGCAACGAAGGACGCTTTCGAGGCCCTCTACTTTGTCGCTGGCAAGCGCCTCGCCAACCGCAAGCTCACCGTCGTCGACGCCACCAATGTCCAGGCGCATGCGCGCAAAGGGCTCGTCGCTCTCGCCCGCCAGTATCACTGCCTGCCGGTAGCGATCGTCCTCGACCTGGACCCCTCGATTTGCCAGCAGCGCAACCGGGATCGTACCGACCGGGACTTCGGTCGCCACGTGGTACGCAACCAGGCGCTCCAGCTTCGTAGGTCTCTCAAGAGGTTGGGCCGGGAAGGATTCCGCTACCTTTACACGCTCTCCGATCCTGAGGAGGTGGCCGCAGCCACAGTCGAGCGGCAGAAGCTCTGGACCGACCGGCGTGACGAGCATGGGCCGTTCGACATCGTCGGCGACATCCACGGCTGTTTCGACGAGCTGCGGGAGCTGCTGGTGACGCTCGGGTGGACGGTGGAACCGGCGCAAGGAGAGCGGGCGTTCCGCGTGGAGCATCCGGAGGCGAGGAAGTTGATCTTCCTGGGCGATCTGGTCGACCGTGGCCCCAAGACACCAGAGGTGCTTCGCCTGGCGATGGACGCGGTGGCCGACGGACAGGCCCTGTGTGTGCCGGGCAATCACGACGTCAAGCTGGTCAAGGCACTCCGCGGCAAGCGGGTCAAGATTGCTCACGGGCTGGCCGAGTCCCTGGAGCAGCTCCAGGGCGAAGACGAAACGTTTCGCGAGCAGGTCGCCGAGTTCCTCGACGGCCTGGTGAGCCACTTCGAGCTCGACGACGGCCGCCTGGTGGTGGCCCATGCCGGCATGCGCGAGGAGATGCAGGGGCGCGCCTCCGGCGTCGTCCGATCGTTCGCGCTATTCGGCGAGACCACCGGCGAGACAGACTCGTTCGGACTCCCCGTGCGCTACGACTGGGCCAAGGACTACCGCGGGAAGGCGATGGTCGTCTACGGGCACACGCCGATCCCGGACCCGGAGTGGCTGAACCGGACGATCAACATCGACACCGGCTGTGTCTTCGGCGGCCGCCTGACCGCGTTGCGGTATCCGGAGCAGGAGCTCGTCTCCGTTCCGGCGCGGAAGACATACAGCGAGCCCGTGCGCCCCTTGGGTCCGCCGGGCGAGGGAGGCAAGACCGGGCAACAGCTCCATGACGAGAGCCTCTCGGTCGAGGACGTTCTCGGGCGCCGGATCATCTCCACCCGCCTGCGCGGCAATCTCACGATCCGCGAGGAGAACGCCGCGGCTGCCCTCGAGGCGATGAGCCGGTTCGCGGCCGATCCGCGATGGCTGATCTACCTGCCGCCCACCATGGCGCCGACCGAGACCAGCGAGCACCCGGATCTGCTCGAGCACCCGTCCGAGGCGTTCGACTATTACGACAAGCTCGGCGTCCGGCAGGTGATCTGCCAGGAGAAGCACATGGGCTCGCGGGCGGTCGTGGTGGTGTGCCGGAGCGCGGAGGCCGCCCGGCAACGATTCGGTGTGGACGGTGATCAGGTCGGGATCTGCACCACCCGCACAGGACGTCGGTTCTTCTCGAACGAGGGGACCGAGCGCGCGCTCCTCGACCGGGTGCGCCACGCGATGGACGGAGCGGAGCTCTGGGACGAGCTGGAGACCGATTGGATCTGCCTGGACTGCGAGCTCATGCCGTGGTCGGCCAAGGCTGGAGAGCTCCTTCGCAAACAGTACGCGCCCGTCGGATCGGCTGCCGTCACGAGTCTGGAGACTGCTCTGGAGCTGGTCTCCTCGTCGTCGAACGAAGCGATCGACCTCTCCGACCTGGAAAGAACCCTTCGTGAGCGACGCGAGATGGCCGGTCGCTACGTGGATGCCTACCGCCGGTACTGTTGGGACGTCGGCTCGGTGGCGGACCTCATGCTCGCCCCGTTCCACGTGATGGCGTCGGAGGGTGCGGTCCACAGCGACCGTGACCACGCCTGGCACCTGGACACGATCGACAGGCTGTGCGCCCAAGACGAGGAGCTGCTGGGCCGGACCGCGACCGTCGCGGTCGATCTCCAGGACGGTTCAAGCCGTGACCGTGCGATCGCCTGGTGGTCGGACCTCACCCGACAAGGTGGCGAGGGGATGGTGGTCAAGCCGTCGACCTTCCTTGCCAGAGGCCGCAAGGGACTGGCGCAACCGGCGCTCAAGTGCCGGGGGCGCGAGTACCTGCGAATCGTGTACGGCCCCGAGTACACGGCGGACGAGCATCTCGCGCGTCTGCGCAAGCGATCGGTGCGTCGGAAGCGCTCGCTGGCGCTGCGCGAGCTGGCGCTGGGGCTCGAGGGCTTGCATCGTTTCGTCGCCCGCGAGCCGCTCCGGCGGGTGCACGAATGCGTCTTCGGGGTCCTGGCGCTGGAGAGCGAGCCGGTCGACCCGCGGCTCTGATCTCGACCAGCCGACAGGGGCATCTTGTAGAATCTCGGCATCTTCCGATGCCTTCTTCCACGCCCTGCCCGAACTGCGGCTGCGCCGTGGTCGGCCGGTTCTGCAGTGAATGCGGCCAGGCCCGGGTGCGCGCCGGCTCGACCCTGGGGGGGCTGCTGCACGAGGCGTTCGGCGAGCTGACCAGCGTCGACGGGCGGCTGCTACACACGCTCTCGACGATCCTTTTCCGGCCCGGGCGGATCACGCGCGACTACTTCGCCGGGCGGCGTGCGCGCTACCTGCCGCCGTTCCGCGCCTATCTGCTGGTCAACGTGGTGCTCTTCTTCGTTCTGGGATCGCTGGGGACCGGGGTGCGAGTGACTCTCAAGTTGGACCAGCTCGCGCCCGGAGTGGAAGCGTCCGGCGGGGCGGCACCGGCGAACACCGTCGGAGCGGGTGGTGGGTGGCTGGGCGACCTGGAGCGCCGGCTTCGCACGGTCGACTTGGACGTGGTCCAGCAGAAGGCTGTCGCCTATCTCCCCCAGCTCGGGTTCGTCCTCCTGCCGATGGGGGCCCTGCTCCTCCAGGGGCTCTACTGGCGCCGGCGCATGGCGTTCGGTGATCACCTGGTGACCGCGCTTCACGTCAAGACGGCGGCGGCCCTGGTCCTCGTGCTGACCGCCGGGGCGAGTTGGCTGCTGCACGGCCTCGACCGACTGACCGGAGGCGGTTTCCAGGGCGTCGAAATGGCGCTGTTGTGGATCGCCATCGCCGTCGCCATAACGCACGTGGTGGTCAGTCTTCACAGGATCTACGGTGGACGGCTCTCGCTCACGCTTCTCCGCGCGCTGGTCCTGTTCGCCGTCTACTTCGTCGCCGCCAACCTCGGCGTGCTCGTCCTCGCTCTGCTGGTGGCCTGGAGCCTGGCGCCGGCCGCCGGGGCGATGTGACGCTACGGCACGAATTTGTAGCCCATGCCGTGGACGGTGAGGATGTGGCGCGGGTGGCGGGAGTCGGCCTCGATCTTGCGGCGGAGGGTCGCCACGTGCTGGTCGACGGTGCGCGAGTAGACGTCCGCCTCGTAGCCCCAGACCTCGTCCAGCAGGCGGTCGCGGGAGAGCACTTCGCCGCGGTGGTCGATCAGGTGGCGCAGCAGGCGGAACTCGAGGGCGGAGAGGTCGACCGGCTCGCCGTCGCGGGTGACCTCGATCCGGCGGAAGTCGACGCGGACGTCGCCGAAGGCGTAGGTGCCGCTCTCCGTGTCCGGCTGGGCGCGGCGGAGCAGGGCCTCGATCCGGGCGAGCAGCTCGACGGTCTCGAACGGCTTGACCAGGTAGTCGTCGGCGCCGAGCTTGAGGCCGAGCACCCGGTCGAGCACCTCGCCGCGGGCGGTGAGCATGAGGACCGGCGTGGCGATCCCCTCCTGGCGCAGGTCGCGGCAGAGGTCGAACCCGCTCCGCCCCGGCAGCATCACGTCCAGGAGGATCAGGTCGTAGGGCTCCCGGCGCGCCTTCTCGTAGCCCCGGTCGCCGTCGGCCGCCTCGTCCACCGCGTAGCCCTCGCTCTCCAGCCGGTCGGACAGGCTGAGCCGGAGGGCCGGCTCGTCCTCGACCACCAGGATGCGGCGCCGCGCGACCATCAGGAGCGCTCCTCCCGGTGGCCGGACGTCGACGCCGGCTCTCGCCCACCGTCGGCCGCCTCGCCGAAGGGAGAGCGGAGCGGCAGGACGAGGGTGAAGGTGCTGCCCTCGCCGGGCGCCGAGCAGACCTCGACCCGGCCGCCGTGGCTCGCCGCCGTCCGGCGCACCAGGTGGAGTCCGAGGCCGGCGCCGGGGAGCTGCTCTTCCTGGGCGCGCTGGCCGCGGACGAACGGCTCGAAGATCCGCTCGCGCTCGGCCGCCGGGATGCCCGGGCCGCGGTCGGTGACGCCGATGCGGAGCGTCCCCTCCTGCCGGTCGACGCACGCCCGGACCGCCGCCCAGGGCGGCTCGCCGCCGTGCTTCAAGGCGTTGGCGACCAGGTTCTGGAGCGCCCGGCGGAGCGCCGTCGGATCGCCCACGAGGGGCGGGAGCTCGCCTTCCTCCTGGGACAGGCCGACTTCGACCCGCGCGTCGGGAACGATCGCCCGCGACTCCGCCACCGCCTCGGCCACCAGGGTCGCCGGGTCGACCGGTCGCAGGCTCCGGGGCCGGGGGCCGGCGGCGTCCGCGCTCAGGGCCAGCACCTGCTCGACCATCTCCGAGAGCCGCTCGCCCTGGCGGTTGATCTCCTCGCCGTAGCGCCGCGCCTGCGCGTCCTCGCGCACCACGCCATCCGCCAGGTTCTCGGCCAGGGAGCGGATGGCGGCGAGCGGCGTCCGCAGCTCGTGGGAGATGGAGGCGGTGAACTCGAGCTGCCGGCGAGCGGTCTCCTGGGCGCGGCGGGCCGAGAGCGCCAGCGCCACGGCGGCCAACGCCAAGAGCAGCAGGATGCCGAAGGAGACCGCTGCGTTGCCCCAGCGGGCCCGGGCGAGGGCGGCGTGGAGCGTGCCGCCGGCCGGTCGCACCTCGAGCAGCCACCCCGGCGGCCCGCCGAGGATCGACGCCAGGGCGGCCATGCGGCGCTCCCGGCGCGCCTCCTCGGAGTCCGCTTCCGTGCCCGCGGCAGGGCTCGCTTCCGCCCCGGCAGCCGCGCCTGGGGTGGTCGTGCCCTCCGGCGCCCCGGCGGTCGCCCCGTCGCCGGGCGGCGCCTCCAGCGCCCCGGTGGCCCGCCCGAGCCGGAGCAGATCGTCCGGCGGCAGCAGACCGAAGAGCGGCGCCTGCCAAGGGAACTCCGCGGAATCCCCCGCGGCTTCGGTCCCCTGGTCCTTGGCAGTGGCCCCCTCTGCCGCGGTCTTCTCTCCCGGGGTCCGCGCCGCGCCGGCCGGGCCCGCCGGACCGAGGGCGAAGAGCACCGCCCCCACCGCCCCGTCCTCGCGCCGCGCGACGACCCTTACTCGGGTACCGGGACCGAGGACCGGCTGGAGGTACCGGTCGACCAGAGACGGCAGCAGGTCGCCGGCGAGGAAGGCCTGGTCGAACAGGACGACGACGCCGCGCCGGGAACGGTCGTCCTGGAGGTCGGCGGCGGCTCGGTCCGCGGCGGCCTCGCCTCCGGTCGCCCCCTTGGCCGGCCCGCCCGGTCGGGCTGCTAGGGCCGGTCCGCCCGGGCCGGTCGCCCCGTCTGGCTCGGCTGTTCCGTCCAGCCGGGTGCCGGTCGCGGCGGGGTGGGACGCGTCCGGCTCCATCGGCTCGACCGGCACGACCAGCCCGGGCAGCTCCGCGTGCAGGAACGGTAGGCCGCCGGGAGACCGCTCCCGCGGCGGCCGGTCCCCGCGCCGGCCACGACCCCACCGCCGGTCCCAGGTCAGGTCCCGGGTGACCAGCGACCGCTGGGCGGATGTCAGCGGCGCCTCGCCCCGGCGCCACGTCCGGCCGTCCCAGTAGAGATCCGGCGCGGCGCCGCCCTCCGTCACGAGCCAGAGGCCTCCCACCAGCCCGGGGGCCGGCGTGGTCTCCCGCCAGTGCCGCCACAGATCGACCACCTCGTCCGGCGTGAACGGCGACTCCTCTGCCGGCGAACGGTCCGGCGGCTGGCGGAAGGCGAGCCAGGTGCGCGAGATCTCCCGGTCGAAGTCGATCCGCAGGCCGTAGAGGGCCGCGTGCACGCCGGCGTCCAGCCGCTGGCGATCCGCCTGGGCCACCTCGCCGAGCCAGCGGAGCTGGAGCAGGGCGAGGAGGACCAGCAGCAGCACCAGGAAGCCGCCCGCCAGCCAGGGCAGCCGGGAGCTCCTGGTCGCCCGGAGATCACGCCGCGGGCGGAGCCGATGGGACGGGGCCTTCATCGAAGGCAGTCTAGCGGTGCGCCGCCCGGGCGTTCCATCACGGCCGGGCAAGAGCTCTGTCAGGAATGTCAAGAGAGCGACCAGAAACGCCAGCAGACGAGACCCTCGCGCGGGGGCGCCCCCAGCCTCCCCGCGAGGGGAGGAAGGGGGTCGGGGGGGTTGGAGGGGCGATCCACCGGCCGCCTTGACATTCCTGACATCGACCTTGCGCCGGCCTCATGCATCGCGCTCCGGCCGTCCCTACTCTGGAGCCTGTGGGCGCGTCGATGCGCGGCGCCGCCCCTTCCTTGGACCGGAGGTAGAGGTCGGGATGAAGCGGATCAAGTCGACGGTGGTGACGGTCGGGGTGCTTGCCGCCCTGGCGTTCGGTGGCTGGTGGCTCTGGCAGCGCGACAGCGAGGCCGAGACCGAGCAGACGGCGCTCGCCTCGGCGCCGGCCGAGCGGCGGGACATCGAGGTGGTGGCGGAGGCGGCCGGGCTGGTGGAGCCGGTCCAGGTGGTGGAGGTGAAGTCCAACGCTTCCGGCAAGCTGCTCGGCGTCTATGCCGAGACCGGGGACCGGGTCGAGAAGGGGACGCTCCTGGCGGAGATCGATCCCCGCGACGTCCAGAGCGCCGTCGACCAGGCCCAGGCGGACGACGAGTCCGCCAAGGTGCGCCTGACCATCGCCGAGGCGGAGCAGCGGCGCTCCGAGCGGCTCCTCCAGGAGGGCATCCTCTCCGCCCAGGAGGTGGACGCGACCAAGGAGGCGACCGCGTCGGCCAAGGCCACCCTGGTGCGCGCCGAGACCGCCCTCCGGCTGGCCCGGGAGAAGCGCCAGGACGTGACCATCCGGGCGCCCACCGCCGGCACGATCCTGGAGCGCAACGTGGAGCCCGGGCAGATCATCGCCTCGGCGACCTCGAACGTCTCCGGCGGCACCACCCTCTTCCGCATGGCGGACCTCACGACCATGGAGATCCGCGCCAACGTCGACGAGGTGGACATCGGCACCGTCCATCCGGACCAGCAGGCCCGGGTGACGGTCGAGGCCTACCCGAACCGCACCTTCGTGGGCAAGGTGGCGAAGATCGAGCCCCAGGCCGTGGTCGAGCAGAACGTGACCATGTTCCCTGTGCTGGTTCGCCTGGACAACTCCCAGGGGCTGCTCAAGGTCGGGATGAACGCCGAGGTGACCTTCGAGGTAGCCCGGCGGACGAACGTGGTGGCGGTGCCCAACGCGGCGGTGGTCGGCATGAAGGACGCGCGCACCGCGGCGATGGCCCTGGGGGTCGACCTCTCCAGCCTGCAGCAGACCGCCGGGTCCGCCGGCTCCGGTCAGGCCGATCAGGCGGCCCCGGGCGGCGAGACGGCCGGCGTGAGCCGCGACCGCTGCATGGAGCTGTTCCAGAAGCTCCGCTCCGGCGGCGGGCCGGGCAGCCTGAGCGACGACGAGCGCGCCACCATGCGCCAGTGCCGCGAGCAGTTCCAGCGCAGCCACGGCGGCGGCCCCGGCGGCCCCGGCGCGACCAGCCGCAACGGGTCCGGCCCGGGCGCGGCGAGCGCCGCGGATTCCGACGAGACCCGGCCCGGACTGGTCTTCGTCGAGAGCCCGGACGGCGCCATCGAGCCCCGCCGGGTGACCTTCGGCCTGAGCGACTGGGAGTACACGGAGGTCGCCCAGGGCCTCCAAGCCGGCGAGCAGGTGGTGCTGGTCTCCGCCGCCCAGCTCCAGCTCCAGCAGAAGCAGCTCGCCGAGCGGGTGCGCCAGCGCTTCGGCGGACCGCTCGGGACCGGCAATAGCAACAGCAGCAACCGGAGCTCCGGCGGCAACAGGACCAACGGCGGGGGACGGGGGAACTAGGCGGTGCTCCTGCTCGAGATCCTGCGGGTCGCGCTGACGTCGATCCTGGCCAACAAGATGCGCTCGCTCCTCACCACGCTCGGCGTGGTGATCGGCATCGCCGCGGTGATCACCATGGTCGCCCTGGGCGAGGGGGCTCAGCGCTCGGTCCAGAGCCGGCTCGCCGGCCTGGGGATCAACCTGCTGACCGTGCGGCCGGGCCAGTCCTTCTTCGGCGGCATCGGCCGCGGCCAGGCCAAGCTCACCATCGACGACGCCCAGGCGCTCCGCGACCACGGCGGTGCCATCCGCGAGGTGGCGCCGGAGCTCGAGTCCCGCTTCCAGGTCGAGTACGGCTCGGAGAACGCGAACCTCTCGATCATGGGCACCTGGCCCACCTACTTCGACGTCAACAACTTCCACCTGGCCGAGGGCCGGCTGTTCACGCCGCCGGAGGATCGGGGCCGGCGACGGGTGGCGGTCCTGGGCGCCCTGGCCGGCGACTCCCTGGGCACCCCGTCCCTGGACCTCCTGGGCAAGACCATCCGCATCCGCGGCGTGCCGTTCTCGGTCATCGGCGTGCTGGCGGAGAAGGGCTCGGCCGGCTTCTTCAACCCGGACGAGAGCGTCTACATCCCCCTGGGCACGGCTCAGCTCCGGGTGATGGGGACGGATGCGCTGCGCTCGATCGGGGTCCAGGCGACGAGCGAGCAGACCATGGGCGAGGCGATGGTCGAGATCGACCAGGTGCTCCGCCGCGAGCACCGGATCGCCCCCGGCGCGGACCCGGACTTCAACGTCCGCGACCAGGCGACCCTGCTGTCCACCTTCCAGGAGACCACCCAGACCTTCTCCTTCCTGCTCGCCGGTATCGCCGCCATCTCGCTCCTGGTGGGGGGCATCGGCATCATGAACATCATGCTGGTGTCGGTGACCGAGCGCACCCGGGAGATCGGGCTGCGCAAGGCGGTCGGCGCCAAGAAGCGGGACATCCTGCTCCAGTTCCTGATCGAGGCCCTGGTCTTGTGCCTGGCCGGCGGCGCCATCGGCCTGGCGGCCGGCGCCGCGGGCTCGGCGCTGCTCCATCGGCTGGCCGGCTGGAACGTGGCGGTGGCGCCGGAGGCGGTGGTCCTGGCGTTCGGCTTCTCGGCCGCGGTGGGGATCTTCTTCGGCCTCTGGCCGGCCCGGCGGGCGGCCGGGCTGGACCCGATCGAAGCCCTCCGGTACGAGTAGGTCGATTCACCGGGGTCCGGGGCCGGGGCGCGGGAGGGGCGGCGCCCCTGGTACCGCCCCTCCCGCGCACCGACCCCTCTCATAGCTGGAATCCATCGTCGGCTGTAACCTCGCCGCAAGACTCCGGTATTGAAGAGAGAAGGCAGGGGCCCGGCGGTCGGGCCCCCGATCTGGAACGAGCGACGATCCGCGGAGACCGGCACACGGTGGACGAACGATCCGACGAGGAGGTCATGATGCGCGTACGCGACGGGGAGGTCGACGAGCTCGGCATCCTGTTCGAGCGCCATCACGCCCGCGTCTACAGCTTCTGCCTGCGGATGACCGGCGATCGGGAGACCGCCGGCGACATGGTGCAGGAGACCTTCGTCCGGATGCTCAAGTACCGCGAGACCTACCGCGACCAGGGCGCCTTCCGCGCCTGGATGTACCGGCTGGCCCGGAACGTCTGCGTGGACCACTTCCGCGCCACGGGCCGGGAGATCCCGGAGGAGGAGAGCGTCCTGGATCGCCCGTCGCCGGAGGCGTCGCCCAACGAGCGCGCCTCCCGGCGCCAGGAGCTGCGTTTGCTCGAGCGGGCACTCCGGCGGCTGTCGGTGGAGAAGCGCGAAACGCTCCTCCTGGCGCGCTTCGGCGCCATGCCGTACACCGAGATCGCCGAGACCCTGGGGTGCACCGTCAGCGCGGTCAAGGTGCGGGTGCACCGGGCGGTGCGCGAGCTGCGCGAGATCTACTCGAAGATGGCTGACGAGGTGGTGTCATGAGATGTGACCAGGCGATGGAAGCCCTGAGCGCCCGGCTGACGGGCGCGGCCGAGTCCGAGGAGGACCGGGCGCTGGACCGGCAGCTCGACCGGCACTTGGAAGCCTGCCCTGCGTGCCGGCGGGAGGCCGAGGAGACCCGGGCCCTCTGGGAGCGGCTCGGTGCGCTCAAGGAGCCGGCGGAGAGCGTGCCGTCGACAGAGCTCCGGGCGCGTTTCGACACCATGCTCGCGGGCTACAAAGCCGCCCTGGAGGACCGACGCGGCCGGGCTGTCTCGGCATCCGATCCCGGTCGGGATCGCGGTTCGGATCCCGGCGAGGACCGGTCAGCGAGCCCGTCCGGCGGGCGCGTCCTGCCCTGGCCGCGGCGCCTGCTCTCTTCCGATCTGAGCCGGCTCGCCGCCGCGGCGAGCGTCCTGGTGGCGCTCCTCGCCGGCACCCTCACGGCCGGCTGGTGGCTCGGCGGGGGCGGCCGCTCCGCCGACGACCTCGACGCGCTCCGCACCGAGGTGCGCTCGCTCCACGAGATGGTGGCGCTGTCGCTCCTGGAGCAGCCGACGGCGACCGACCGGCTGCGGGGTGTGAGCTTCGGTGCCCGCCTGGAGCACCCGGATCGGCCGGTGGTGGCGGCCCTGGTCGACACCGTGGCCCGTGATCCGAACGTCAACGTCCGCCTGGCGGCGATCGACGCCCTGGCCCCGGTCGCCTCCGAGCCGTCGGTGCGCGACGCGCTGATCCGCGCGCTCCCCGGGCAGGACGCACCGACGGTCCAGATCGCCCTTGCGGACCTGCTGCTCGACAACGACGGCTCTGCGGCCCGCGCCGCGGTGACGTCCCTGCTCAACGAGCCGAACCTCCGCCCGGAGGTGCGCAGCCACCTGCAGCACCGCCTGGGAAGAAACATCTGACACGAACGAGAAGGAGACGATCATGCAGCCGTCCCGGACCAGAATTCCGCCCGATGACCGCCGTACCACGAACCGCTCTATCCACCGACGGGCGCCGACGGTCCTCCTCTGCCTCGCACTCGGCCTGCTCTTGGCGGCGCTCGCCGCCCCGGCGGCCCGCGCCGTCGAGGAGTCCGGCAGCCAGACGGAGGCCCTACGCTGGGACGGCACGGGCGAGCGGGTCCTGCGCGTCTGCAACATCCAGGGCTCGGTGACCGCCCGCGGCGTGGCAGGGGATGCCGGAAGCCTGGTGGACCACGCCACGTTCAAGGGCCCGACCGCCGCCTCCGTCGCCCGGGCCAAGGAGCTCATGCCGCTCCAGATCGCGCGCCACGGCAACGTGATCGAGGTCTCGGTCGGCGGCCCCTGCGAGGGGGAGCACCACGGTGAGCGGCGCCGCGACGAGCACTGGGAGGCGGTCCACGACCTCACCATCGAGATCCCCCAGGGCGTGCGCACCGAGCTGCGCACGATCAACCAGGGCGACGTCCGCCTCACCGACCACCGAGGACCGTTCGAGCTGACCAACGTCAACGGCAGCGTCACCGCCGAGGGGCTGGTCGGCTCCGGTAGCGCCACCACGGTCAACGGCCCGGTGCGAGTGCGCTTCGCCGAGGCACCGCGGGAGGCGTGCAGCTTCCGCTCCGTCAACGGCGCGGTCGATCTGGGCTTCCCGGCCGGCCTCGTCGCCTCGTTCCGCTTCCAGACGTTGAACGGCGACATCTTCACCGACTTCCCCTTCGACATGGCGCCGCTGGCCGAGACGGTCGATCGCAAGGACGGCGGGCACGCCAAGGGGCGCTACCGGATCCACAAGCGCTGGAGCACGGCCGTCACGATCGGTGGCGGAGGGCCGGAGCACAGCGTCCAGACGTTGAACGGCGACATCACGATCAGGAAAAACTAGGCCTCGAGCCTTGACCCGACGAATCAGAAAGAGGAGATCAACATGCCCAAGAAGACGCTCACCCCGACCCTCGTCCTCGCCCTGGCGCTGCTCGTGGCCGGTGCGATCGCCCCGGCGGCGGCCGAGCAGCTGACCGTCCCCCTGTCCCGGCCCGGCCAACCCGCCACGGTGGCGGTCCAGGCTCTCAGCGGCACGATCGCCGTGGAGGGCTACGACGGCCCCGAGGTCCGGATCGAGTCCGACACGACCGGCGACACCGGTGACAACGCTCTCAGCCTGCACGAGGACTCCGAGCCGCCGCCCGGCATGCACCGCATCCCGAACCGCAGCTTCGGCCTGAACGCCGAGGAGGCGGACAACCACGTCGACGTCCGCCTGGAAGGCATGCAGGCCCAGAAGCTCCACATCCTGGTGCCGCGCAACACCTCCGTCGTGGTCAAGACGGTCAACGGTGACGACCTCACCGTGCGCGGCGTCAACGGCGAGCACGAGCTGGCGAACGTCAACGGCGCGATCCACGCCGAGCACGTCTCCGGCTCCGTGGTGGCCCACACCACCAACGGCGACGTGGTCGTGTCCCTCGACCGGGCGGACCCGGGCAAGCCGATGTCCCTGGTCACCCTGAACGGCGACGTGGAGATCACCCTGCCGGCCGACTTCGGCGCCGACCTGCGCCTGCAGACGACCAACGGCGAGATCTACACCGACTTCGACTTCGCCGCCACGTCGGGCAAGCCGCAGGTCCACGAGGACAGCTCCCACGGGCGCTACAAGGTGGAGGTCAAGCAGGAGGTCCGCGGTTCGATCAACGGCGGCGGGCCGGAGATTCGCATGCAGACCTTCAACGGCGACATTCTGGTGCGGAAGGCGAAGTAGGCGCGGTCGCCAGCCGGTGGAGATCCACCAGCAGCACCTCTGCCGAGCCGTAGCGTTCCTCCCGGTCCTTCGCCAGCAGGCGGGCGACCACCTGCCAGAGGTCCGGGGGGAGCGCCCGCGGCAGCTCGCTCGGGGCCGGGAGCGGCGCGCTCTGGTGCATCTCGAGCAGCTTGAAGATCGACTCGTGGACGAACGGCGGCTCGCCCTCGAGCAGCTCGTAGAGCAACACCCCGAGCGAGTAGAGGTCCACCCGGCGGTCGATCGTCCGGGGGTCGACCAGCTCCGGAGCGGCGTAGACCGGCGAGCCGAAGAAGAAGCGCGAGGTGGTCAGCCCCGGCTGGCCCTCGACCCGGGCGACGCCGAAGTCCATCACCTTGAGGCTGCCGTCCGGCAGCACCATGACGTTCTCGGGCTTCAGGTCCCGGTGGACGACCCCCTTGCCGTGGGCGTAATCCAGCGCCTCGGCGATCTCGACGGCGATCTGGAGGCAGCGCTCGATCGGCAGCGGCGCCTCGTCCGCGGCGGCCGCGTCCAGCACCTGGCGGACCGTCCGTCCCGGCAGAAGCTCCATGGCCAGGAAGGGCCGTTCACCCTCGCCGGGCGGGGCGCTCCCTCCCCCGGCGGTCCCGGCCTCGATGATGCGGACGATCCCCGGGTGATGGAGCGTCTCCCCCAGGCGCCCCTCGCGCAGGAAGCGCTCCAGATAAGTCGGATCGCCGGTCTCGTGGGGAATCTTGAGCGCCACCGGCCGCCCATCACTGATCCGCTCCGCCCGGTAGGTGGTCGCCATGCCGCCCCGGCCGAGGACCTCCTGGAGCCGGTAGCCGCCGACTTGCCCCCCCACCCCGCCAGAGCCACCGGTGCCGGTCCGTTGGGTCGAAGCCGGGGCGCCCCGTACCCGGCGCCGGAGGACCCACCAGACGGCGCCGGCCGCGACCAACACCACCAGGAGCGCGCCGAGGGCCGCGTTGCGTGCCAGGGCTTCCCGCTGGGCGACGAGAGCATCCTTGCTGGTCGATCCGGTCGGGCTGGCCGGCTCCCCCTCCGATCCGGCCGCGCTGGCCGGAGCGGGCTCCCCCACGCTGTCCGACGGAGACGCCGGCCGCTCCGCGCGCGCTTCCACCGCGCCCGCCGGGGCGCCGGCCTGTTCGGCTCCCGGGCGATCCGTCGACGGACTGGCTGGCCGGTCTGATCCGCCGGTCTCGCCAGCTCGGCCGGAAAGTGCCTGCGACGCGGCCGGCGGGCCGGAGCCGGCGGTGCTCGGTCCGCCAGGGCGCGCCCCACCGTCGAGCCTTCCCTCCGGAGCCGCCGACGGGGTGCCCCGGTTGGTGGCAACCGCCGCCGGCTGCGTCCGGGCGAGCGCCACGTCCACGTGGACCCGCTCGCCGGCCTCGACCTCCAGCACCTGCTCCCAGGTCCCCCAGCCGCCGTCCAGCCGTGCGCCGGAGACCCGGAGGCGGCGGGCGCCCGGCGCGACCTCGATCCCCTCGATCGGCGTCTTCCCGACCTGCCGGCCGTCGACCGACACCTCGGCCCCGGAGGGGGTGGACTCGACCACCAGGGTCCCCGGAGCGTTCGGCGTGGCGGCCGCGCTCGCGGTCCGGTCGACCGCCGCCGCCGGCTTCTCGGGGGCACCGGCTCCGGAGCTCTCCGGGCGCTCCGCCTCGGTCCCGGGTCCAGGTTCCTGCCCGGGAGCGGACGCCGGGGCTCGGCCAACAGTGGTTCCCGTGGTTCCAGGCTCGGCTCCGGACCGCGGGACGGCGCTCCCCGCCTGGGGCCGGGCTGCCCCCTCCCGCCGGTCGATCTCCCGGGCGAGCTTCGTGCGCTCCGCCTCCGGGGTGACGCCGGCCGCGGCGCTCCGCGCCAGAGCGGCGCGGGCCTCGGCGTAGCGGCCCAGTCCGAGAAGACAGCGGGCGACGTGGAACGGCGGATCGTAGTCGAACAGGAACCGGTTGCCGTAAGTCCGCACCCGCGCCGCCGGCTCCGGCCGGAAGCGCTCGGCCTGCTCGAAGCTCGCCAGCGCCTCCTGCCACGCCCCCCGCTGCTCCGCGGACACCCCCGCCTCGTAGTGCTCGTACCACTGGAGGGCCCGGGCCGGAGCCGCGAGCGTCAGAAGGGCGAGCGCCAGGACCGCACAGACGGTGCCGGCACGCCGCCGCAGACTCCAGCGCCCGGACGAGTGATCGGCCGGGCCGGGGAGACCGGCCCATTGGAGCGGACCGATCGGCCCGCTTGGCGGGGGTGGCCAGGTGGACCGGGATGAGCCGCTTCGACCCATCCACCGTCTGGCCCCCCCGGCCACGGTGCCCAGGGTCTTCACCGGCGGGGGCCCGCTCCGTCGCCAGTCGCGCCGGCGCCGCCGTCGTCCCCTTCCCCCGGGTCATCGCCCCGGTCGCTGCCGTGGCTGAGCGGCCCGACGAACAGGAAGTGGCCCAGCCGCCGGAGGGTGTCGCGCGACTCGAACTGGTAGAGGACGGAGACGAACACCCGCTCCTCGATGGTCTCCGAGACCCCGTCGGCCTGGGCCTCGACCACGCCGCCGCTCAGGCTCTCCGGGTCGACGAACTGGCGCAGAGACGAGGTCAGCTCCGAGCGCTGGTAGGCGACGTCGAATGACACCGGCCCGTGCTTCCAGCCGACGCCCAGGGTGTACCCGTCGACGGTGTTGCTCTCGCCCGGCGGCGCCGTGGCCACCGGACGGGGCACCCGGAAGTAGCCGGCGCGCAGGCCGATCACCTCGTCGCCGGGCAGCAGCGTCAGCTCGGTGCCGAAGCGCCACTGGCCGGTGTGGCGAGCGGCGGTGGTGCTCTTCGGCTGGAGGTCGAAGAAGTTGACCGGCTCGTCCGCCAGGCCCTTGATCTGGAGGTCGTCCCAGTCGAACTCGCCGTAGTCGGCGGTCAGGAACCAGGTCTCGAGCGGCTTCACGGCCAACCCGGCGGTCCACGAGCTGGGCCACGACAGCGTGCCGGAGAAGTGGGAGGTGGGCTCGAACGGGGTGGCGAAGCTGGTGTCGAGCGCCGAGTCCACCTGGTAGTCACCGTCGAACGGCGCGCGGGCGGTGACGCCGACGTTCAGGTACCGGTAGCGCAGAAGCATCCCCAAGGTGCCGTTCCAGCCGGTCCAGGAGTTGTCCTGGGTGTAGCGCAGGGAGGTGCTCGGCTCGTCGCCGGCGGCCGCCGTCTCCCGGGTCATGGTGCTGAACGTCCAGGCCCCGATCCAGCGCGACAGGGTGAGCCCGAGAGACATGCGCTGGGTGACCTGGTAGGCGGCGGCGAGCGACAGGGTGGAGACGTCGCCGTCCTGGTCGATCCGCTGGTCGAGGGTGGCGATCGGCCCGGCGCCCTCGATGGTCTCGTCGAAGTGCCGCTTGCCCCGGAAGTCGAAGTCGATCTGGCGGTGGAACGAGAGCTGGAGGGTGAGGTTGCGGTGCGCCACGGTCACCGGGTAGGTGAAGGAGGCGAAATTGACGTTGCCGGTGCCGAACGACGAGGACGACGCGCCGTAGGTGTCCATCACCCCGTCCTCGAAGTCGGTGAAGGCGGAGTAGCGGTCCCGGCGCCGCCGGCCGTCCAGGACGACGGAGGCTTCTGGGCGGACCAGGAGCGCCAGGCCGGCAGGGTTGAACGAGGCCGCCGAGGCGTCGTCGGCCAGGGCGGTGAAGGCGCCGCCCATGCCCGCCGCCCGGGCACCGGCGCCGACCACGGAGAACGACGGCCGGGACTGCTGGGCGACCAAGAGGCCAAACGCGTCGAGCGACGGCGGCGTCTGGGCGGCGAGCGGCGCCGCCGCCAGCACGACCGCCAGGACGCCTGCCAGGAAGGCCGGCGGGCCGAGCAGGCCCGGGAGCCCCAGGCGTGGCAGACGGCGGCCGCGGCGCATCCGGCCGGTCGGGGTGGAGGGCTGGTGGGAGGAGCCGGAGCGAAGGGGCATCGGCGTGATTCTAGCGGTGCCGCCGGTCAGCGCGCCGGAGCGTCCAGGAGCTCGCGCACCATGCGCAGCAGCCCGTCGCCGGAGAACGGTTTCTTGAGGAAGAAGGCGTCGCCCCGTCCGGGGCCGGTGCGGAGAGCGATCCGGTCCGTATAGCCGGACATGTAGAGCGCCCGCAGCGCGCCCTGCTCGCGCAGGCGGGCCACCAGGTCCGGGCCGGCGTCCCGGCCCAGCCGCACGTCGGTCACCACGAGGTCGAAGGGCGCTCCGGCGGCGCGGGCGGCCGCGGCCGCGGCGACGGCGGCCGTCGCGTCCCCGACCGCCTCCACTCCGTAGCCGTGCTCGGCGAGGAGCGTCCGGGTGGCCGCGCGCACCTCGTCCTCGTCGTCCACCAGCAGGATCCGTTCGCCGCCGCCGGTGGTCGCGGCGGGCTCGCGCCGCGCGCGCCGGGACGCGCTCCGTTCGGCCCGCGGCAGGAAGATG
>Ga0210086_1000536_pt1 | contig 21724 bp, 21 predicted proteins | sample China_Galinas_PW_3_FD_184867 | JGI IMG/M metagenome (GOLD analysis project Ga0210086, IMG submission 184867) | Wetland microbial communities from San Francisco Bay, California, USA, that impact long-term carbon sequestration - China_Galinas_PWB_D2... | ecosystem: Environmental > Aquatic > Marine...
GTGGCATCGACCGGAAACGGCCGCCGCGAGTCTTATCTCTACAGGCCCATCCCCCGCATGACGAACACCTTCATCGCGCCGGGCAAGTCATCGCCTGCGGAGGTGCTCAGTTCCACCCCGACGGGACTGCTTGTCGTAAAGATGGGCGGCGGGCAGGTCAACACCGTGGGCGGAGAGTTCGTCTTCGACGTCCAGGAAGGCTACCTCATAGAAAACGGAAAGAAGGGCGAGCCCGTACGCGGCGCGACACTTACGGGAAGCGGCCCCGAGGTGCTCAAGTCCATCGACATGGTGGGCACTGACCTCGGCTTTGCCATCGGCACCTGCGGCAAGGATGCCCAGGGCGTTCCGGTCTCAGACGCCATGCCGACGGTCAGGATTCCGGAGATGGTGGTGGGCGGCGAGGTCTGATAAACTGTGTCGCCTCCGACACACTGTGGTGTGTCTACGCACCATATTGTCGATGCTCCGTTTAGAAATATCCTTTATTATCAATTAGTTCAAATTTGGCATCCAAATTGCTTTATAGTCTCTCGTGCGTTTCCAGAAAACCATAAGCGAAGACCTGGTATTTGAGGGCCGCGGCCTTCATACGGGCAAGCACGTCGTCGTGAAGCTCAGGCCCGCTCCGATGGACAGCGGCGTGGTCTTCTTCCGCAGCGACAAGGACGCCTTCATAAACGCGACGGTCAACGCGGTGAGCGATACCACTTTCGCAACCACCCTGGGCTCAAACGGCACGAAGGTAAAGACGGTGGAACACCTGCTTGCTGCTTTCGCCGGTCTCGAGATAGACAACGTCATCGTCGAGGTGGACGGCCCCGAGATACCTATCATGGACGGCAGCTCCACGGAGTTCGTCGAGATGATACTCGGCGCGGGCGTTACCGCCCAGGAGTCCTCGCGCGCATACATCAAGGTGCTCAGGCCGGTGGTCTACAAGGACGACAAGTCAGAGATATCGGCGCTGCCATACGAGGGCAGGAAGATAAGCTACTACATCAACTACGACCACAAGCTCCTGAAGAACCAGAAGATCACGCTGGAGCTCGACGGCGACAGCTTCCGCCGCGACCTGGCTCCGGCAAGGACCTTCGGGTTCCTTAAAGACGTGGAGTACCTCCGCTCGATAGGGCTCGCCAAGGGCGGCTCGCTCGATAACGCCGTCATCTTAAGCGATACGGGCGTGGTCAACTCCTCGGGCCTCAGGTTCGACGACGAGTGCATCAGGCACAAGGTGCTTGATTTTATTGGAGATATATCGCTCCTCGGGTTCCCGATAATGGGTCACCTGGTGGCATCGCGCTCCGGACACCTCGCAAACGTCAAGTTTTTAAGGAAATTTTTATCCTCGGCCGATTGCTGGCAGATAGTCTCCGGTGCCGGGGAGCCTTCAAAAGTTGCCGCCCTGAACTGAAGTTCTCTTTAGAATCAATCGATTGAAAAAATCAAGTTGATTTCCTCTCGGGACTTGAGTATATTGTCTGAGGTAGGATTGATTACCGGAAAAAGAAGGGCCGGGAAAGTTCCTAAAAAGTAACTTTCCCGGCCTGCACCTTATCTCTTTCTCTTCTTGGCCTTTTTCTTGGCCGTTTTTTTCTTAGCGGTCTTCTTTTTGGCTACCTTCTTCTTGGCCTTTTTCTTGGCCTTCTTGGCTACCTTCTTCTTGGCCGCTTTCTTCTTGGCCTTTTTGGCTACCTTCTTCTTGGCCTTTTTCTTGGCCTTCTTAGCCACCTTCTTCTTGGCCTTCTTGGCTACTTTCTTCTTCGCCGTCTTCTTCTTGGCCGTCTTCTTCTTGGCGACCTTCTTCTTGGCCTTCTTCTTGGCCGTGCTCTTCTTTACTGCCATAGGATCACCTCCTTTCTGTACCCCCAAAGGGGAGCTTGTTTAAACCCTGCCTACGAGCGGTATGCGCTTGCCCGCAAGGATACGCATAAGGGAGGAATCCTTCTTCCTCCTCTTGTCCCTATATTCGTCTTCGTCCATTTCTATCCAGTCTATGGTGTAGCCGAACTTCTTCTTGAGGTCCTTGAACTCCTTGTCGACGGAGGTCTCGGGGCCTATCAGCATTATGTTGACCTTGTCCACGTCCTTGTCCTCGGCGTAGGGGCCGTATATGAACGCGGCCTTCACGCCGACCGAGCGCAGTATCGTCTTTAGTGCCCCGGGAAGACCCAGTGATTTGGTCACGAGGTTTTTGAGCTCGGAGTAAAGCGGGGACTCGGTGTTGGCCTGGAAGTATTTGAGGTTGGCGACCTTTTCGCTGTGGACTATGCCGAGACGCTCGAGGTTATCCAGTTCGCGTTTGACGCCGGAGGGGTTCTTTCGGAGAAGCTTGGCTATCTCCCTGACGTAGAACTGTTCGTCAGGGCTACTGAGTAGCAATGAGAGCACGTCTGCTCTGATTGATGATGAGAATAATTTTTTCAGCATCATCTCAATTACAAGAATTATCACACATTAAATATCTTTTGTCAACAGAAAAAACAAGATTTGGAACGGAAGAATAAAGATTGTGAACGATGCCGGATTTAGAACAACCGTTCCGAAAGTAGAACGTTCATCATTTGGCACCGTCGGGTGACAATAAGTCTCTCACGGCTGAGATGTTCATGATGTCTTCTTCGTCACCCTGCTTCGGGGTCTCAAGCACTATGGGAACGTCGGCGAATATCTCGTGGGTGATGAGCTGCCTCAGGCCCTTGCGACCTATCTTCCCCTTTCCGATGTGCTCGTGCCTGTCCATGCCGGAGCCGACGTCTCCTTTGGAGTCGTTAAGGTGGATGAGCTTGACCGCCCCCGGTCCGATGAGCGAAGTTATCTCGTCGGCGAGCCTCTTGACGCCCGCGGCCTTTCTTATGTCGTAGCCCGCCGCGAAGGCGTGGCAGGAATCTATGCAGATGCCCGCCGCCTTGCCGCCGGACTCCTCGATGAGGTGGGCGATGTCCTCCACGCGGGAAGATATGTCGCCACGCTTGCCCGATGTGTTCTCGATGAGCAGGCCGGCCCCGGTGCGTCTGCGACCGAGCGCCTCCCTTATGCTCCGCGCGGCTCTGGCTCTTCCGTCGGGCTCGTGTGCCGTTCCCGGGTGCAGGACGACGTAGTCGATGCCGAGCGTGTCGGCGCGCTTCATCTCTTCCTTAAGAAGCCCCACGGAGCGTCCGCGCAGGGCGTCGTCGGGCGAGGCTATATTAATAAGGTAGGAGGCGTGGGCGTAAACCGGCTGGATGTCGAGCTTCCCGCGAAGCCTACGGAAGGCGTCTCGCTCGCTCTTTTCGATGGGTGAAGTCGCCCAGCCCCGCGGGTTGTGCGAGAATATCTGCATCGTGGTGCAGCCGAGCTCGTGGGCGCGCTCGAGGCTCAGGTGCAGCCCGCCGGCAATGGATGTATGCACTCCGAGGCGTCTCATGGTCCAGTATTAAGTATAATGCATGGCCCTGATATGGGTGTCGGGCTATACATAGCGGGCGGGCAGCGTTTAAAATAGTTATATATAGAAGCAATACTGCGGGAGACCACAGGAGGCCCATATGTGCGAGACCAATGTATACATCGAAGCCGACGGGGGCGAGGAGCTCTACCTCGATAACGTGGACATAGTGCGGCCGGAGGAAGGGCGCGTATACCTGAGAAACCTCTTCGGCCAGGAAAAGACGTTCGAGGGCGGCATCAAGGAGATGAGTCTTTCAAAGCACAGGATAGTGCTTGAGAGCGGGAAGTGAGCGACTGGCGTCTGATATACTCCGGAGCGTCCTCGGCCTGGCGCAACATGGCGCTGGACGAGGCCCTCGCCCGTGAGGCTGCGCTCCCGGTGCTCAGGTTCTACGCCTGGGCGGTGCCTTCGGTGAGCATCGGGTGCTTCCAGGACGTTGACGAGGTGGACCTGCAATACGTATCGGATGGTGGGATGCAGCTCGTAAGGCGCATAACCGGAGGGCGCGGCATTCTGCACGGCCATGAGCTGACCTACAGTTTTTCGGCCCCCATTGAAGGTGTATTCGGCGGCGGCCTCAGGCAGACCTATACGCTTCTGGGCGATGCCTTTTCGCGGGCCTTCAGATCGCTCGGGCTTGAGCCCGAGACGGCAGGGCTCGAGAGGGCGCGCGCGAGGGTGAGAGGCAGGAGCCCCATATGTTTTGAGTCGGCGTCGCTTGGCGAGATAAAGCTCGGGGGTAAAAAGGTAGTCGGCTCGGCCCAGAAACGCTGGCCCGGAAGGTTCATGCAGCAGGGCTCGGTTCCGTTTGATCTGGATTTCCAGGCCCTGGCGCGGGTCTTCAGAAGCGAAGGGAGAGAGCGCGCAGGCCGTTGCATGGCGGGTGTCCGCGACGTGATGCCCTCACTGGGCTCCGATGAGCTTAAAAAAGCCCTGGCCTCGGCCTTCGAGGAGGTCTTCGGCATAACATTTAATATGTCCGAGCCCACGGAGCGGGAGGAGACGCTGGCCCGGGAGCTCGAGATAAAATACCGCTCGCCCGAGTGGACCATGAAGAGGCAGAGGCAATCCATGGGCGCTTCGGCGGGCCGGGGAGTTTGAAAGAACGCGATGAAAGCCACCAATAAATGGAAGGTCATAAAGCTCAAGGGCAGTGACAGGAACGAGGTCGAGGATACCGTAGCCGAGGAAAAGCGGCTCAGGATATCTATTAACGGCCGCGAGGTCCTGAGCCTGTACTGTACGCCGCTCATGGTGCGGGAGCTTGCCGTGGGAATTATAATGACCGAGGGCATAGCCGAGAGCATCTGCACCGAGAGGATGACCATAATTTATGGCGACGAGATCACCGTGGACGTGCCCGCGGAGGGAGAGGTGAAGACAGAAGGCGCCTCCATAACGTCGGGATGCGTTGGCGGCATAACTTTCACGAAGAACCTTACGGACGACGCCAAGGCCGAGAAGACGTCCATAAAGCGCTCGGCGCTCGCCGGGCTTTTCAGAAAGTTCCACACACGCTCGGCGCTCTACGAGCTCACGGGCTGCGTCCACAGCGCGGCGCTCTCGGACGGAGAGGACCTTATATGCTTTGCCGAGGACATAGGCCGCCATAACGCCGTGGACAAGGTCATCGGGAACTCGGTTCTCGAGGCCGTGGACCCCAGGGGGAAGATAATGCTTGCCAGCGGGAGGTTATCTTCCGAGATAGTCTCCAAATGCGCGAGATGGGCCATTCCAATTGTGGCGTCAAGGACGGCGCCCACGGCGCTCGCCCTGAGAATTGCCGAGGAGACCGGTGTCACCGTCGTGGGTTTCGCGCGCGGAGACCGGATGAACGTATATACCCACCACCACCGCATCATCGACGACGAATAAAGCGGCCTCGCCCGGGAATCTCGCTTCAGGTATCGTGTTTGTACTAAGTGTAGGGGCGGGCTACTTGATCCCGTACTTTGAGAGCTTGTGCCTGAATGAGCGGAACGAGAGGCCAAGGAGTTTAGCGGCCTCCGTCTTCTTGCCGGCCGTCATGGTCAGCGCTTCGAGAAGGTACTTCTTCTCGATGTCTTTAAGTATCTCCTCCAGGTCCACGGTGCCCTGGTCCATGGCAGGCATCATGGATGTTCGCTGTGGGGTAGCCGCGAGCTCCGAGGGCAGCTCGGAGGCGGTGATGGCGTCGTTGTCCGTAAAAAGCAGTATGCGCTCTATCATGTTTTCGAGTTCCCTGACGTTACCCTTCCAGGCGTAATCGGTGAGTATGCTCATGGCGCTCCCGGAGAACTGGCGCGGCCGATCGGAGTATTTTTTCATGAAATGCTCCACCAGCAGGGGGATGTCTTCCTTGCGCTCTCTCAGCGGGGGTATATGAAGCGGTATTACATTAAGGCGGAAAAAGAGGTCTTCCCTGAAATTCCCCTTGGTGCACTCCTCGGTGAGGTCCTTGTTCGTGGCGGCCACTATCCTTACGTCGACCTTGATGTCCGAAGTGCCGCCGACTCGCCTGAACGTGCCGGTTTCTATGGCCCTGAGGAGCTTGGCCTGCAGGTTAACGGGCATCTCCGCTATCTCGTCGAGGAAGAGCGTGCCTCCGTTAGCGATCTCGAAGAGGCCTTGTTTGTTCTGTACCGCGCCGGTGAACGAGCCCTTCATGTGTCCGAATATCTCGCTTTCAAGCAGGCCCTCGGGGAATGAGGCGCAGTTTATGGCGACGAAGTTGTTCGGTGCCCTTGGGCTGAGGTTATGCAGGGCGTTTGCCACGAGTTCCTTACCGGTGCCGGACTCGCCGGTGATGAGGACGTTTGAGTTGTTTGCGGCGACCTTCGGCAGAAGCCCGAGAAGCTGCTGCATCTTTTCGCTCTTGCCTACGATATTTTCGACTACGTAGGTGGTCTTAACGGATTCCCTCAGCAGCGAGACCTCGGTCTTGAGCCTTCGCTTATCGAGGGCGTTATCCACTATAAGGCGAACTTCGTCTATCTTGAAAGGCTTGTGGATGTAGTCGTATGCGCCGAGCTTCATGGCCTCAAGAGCCGACTCCATCGTCCCGAATGCGGTCATCATAATTACAAGGGTGTCGGGGGCGAGTTCCTTTGCCCTGGCAAGTACGCCGAAGCCGTCTACCTCCGGCATCTTGATGTCCGTGATGATGAGGTCGAAGATATCCCTTTCTATCCACGCGATGCCCTCACGTCCGTCGGATGCGGCCACTACGACGAACCCTTCGGACTCAAGGAGCATCGTGAGGATGTCCCTCATGCTTCTTTCGTCCTCTACGACCAGTATCTTACCGCGCGTCTTCGACATGGGTTTCAGGTAGTATTATACTGAAAGTCGTTCCTTCGCCGGGCGCACTTGTAACGGTTATGTGCCCGCCGTGGTCTTCCACTATGCGATAGGCTATGCTAAGGCCAAGCCCGGTGCCACCGGCCTTACTGGTGTAAAAGGGGTAGAATACCTTTTCCTGCCGCGTGGGCTCAATGCCTTCGCCCGTGTCGCTGAAGGTTATTTCCACGGTGCCGTTATTTAGTGAGGCGCCTATCTCGAGGTCCCCGCCCCCGGGCATGGCTTCGAGAGCGTTTATGCCGAGGTTCAGGAATACCTGCTCGAGTTTCATGGGGTCCGCCTTCATCACCATCCGCTCGGGATAGTCTTTTGCGATGGTGACATTTTCGGGAGACCTGCTTCTGAGGAGGTCTACGGTCTTGTTCAGTATGGTCGAGAGGTCTGCATCCCGTAATTCTATGGAGCTGGGCCGTGAGTAGGTCAGAAAGTCAACTATGATCGTATTGAGCCTGTCCATCTCGCTAAGGGCGATGGACATGAGCTTGTCCTTGTGCTCCGAAGAGGCGGATCCCTCCTTGAGCATCTCCACCGAGCCTTTGAGAGAGGCGAGTGGGTTTCTTATCTCGTGGGCCATATTAGCCGACAGCTCGCCTATTGTGGCCCATTGCTCTTTCTCCTTTATCTCCTTCGCCATGCGTTTAAGTTCCGTGAGATCCTGAAAGACGCCTATAAACCCTATCTCCTTGCCCTTTGCGTCGCGCATGCGTGACACCGACAGGCCGATGACTTTCTTTTCACCCTGAAATTCCACGGTCTCCTCGGCGCGATTGCGCTCGCCAAGCTGTCCCATGAAAGGGAAGACTTCCTGTGCCATGCGGCCGAATACCTCTGTGTGTGAAAGCCCGGTTATTTCTTCGGCCGCCCTGTTGAAGATCAGGATGCGGCCGCTCAGATCGGTCGTGAACAGGCCGCTCGGTGTATTCTCTACGACGTATTGATTGAAGCGAGTGAGGTCAGCGAAGTCTATCTCTTTTCTTTCGAGTCTCGCCATAAGGTGCCCCATGAGGTAAGCCGTGAGGTAGAGCGCGCCGATGTGGGAGAAGATATTGTAAAGAAAGTCCTTTTCCTTCAGCAGCGGGTCGTGGGGCAGTGGAAGCATCCCGTAGAACTGAAGGTCCACGAGTACTCCATAGAGCAGGCTCAAGAGAGTCGCAGTGAAGTATCCGCCGTTTCGGCCGAGAACGATCGCCGAAGCGATGACGAGCAGCAGCATCAGGGATGAAAACCAGCTCTCGATGGCGCCGGTTAGGAATATAAGCGCGACAATGGCCGCCGAGTCTATGCTGATTTGTGCGTAGGCGAGTGTGAGGTTGTTGACCTTGCCGAGAGCGAGAGAATAGATAATGGAAATAGTGTAAAGTGCGATTATCAGATAGAGAACCGTAGATGGGAACGGAAATACCCTGTAGCCTATCTGGAACACGAAGAAGGTGCCCAGGAGAGCCGTAACAAAAAAGACCCTGAAAGCTATCAGGGTCTTTAGTTTCCTGACGAGTGCGTCTTCGGCCATTTACAGTTATTTGATGAGCGACATCATTCTGAATATGGGCAGATACATGGCGACGATGATGAAGCCGACCGCGCTGCCCAGGAAAACCATCATTACGGGCTCCATCATGGCCGTGAGGTTGGCCACGGTGTTGTCCACCTCATCGTCGTAGAAGTCGGCTATCTTCGTCATCATAGTGTCGATGGCGCCTGTCTGCTCTCCGACCGCGATCATGTGTGTTACCATTGGGGGGAAGACCCTGGTTTTCATCAGCGGCTCGGCAAGTGTCTTACCTTCGGTGACCGCAGACCTGACGTCCATGATGGCATTTTCAATGACCTTGTTGCCCGACGTCTTGGCTGTTATCTCGAGGCCGTCCAGAAGGGGCACACCGCTTGAGGTCAGGGTGCCCATGGTTCTGGTGAACTTGGAGATGGCCACCTTGACAAGGAGGTCTCCGAATATAGGGAGTTTAAGGACGAGCCTGTCTATCGCCAACCGGCCTGCAGGTGTCTTCTTGAACTGTTTGATGAAAACGACAAAACCAATTATTGCTCCAAGAATTACCAGGCCTCCTGGCCCCTTGAGAAAGTTACTGATGCTAACGACTATTTTTGTCGGTAGCGGAAGTGATCCGCCAAGCTGAGCGAACATCTCCGTGAAGACTGGAACCACGAAGACCATAATTATGCTAACGATGAGGATGGCCACGACTGAAATGGTAGCAGGATAGACCATGGCGCCCTTCACCTTCTTGACGAGTTTCATGGCCTTTTCGATGTAAGCGGCAAGCCTGTTCAGAATGGTATCTAGGATACCGCCCGCCTCGCCGGCCGCGACCATGTTCACGTATAGTTCGGTAAATATTTTCGGGTGCTTTCCAAGCGCGTCGGCATAGGTTGCGCCGCCTTCGACGTCGTTCTTTATAGCGGCGAGTGACTTGCCAAGGGACTTGTTCTCCACCTGCGTGGAAAGTATGTCCAGTGCCTGTACGAGTGGGAGACCGGCGTCGATCATGGTGGCGAACTGTCTGGTGAAGACAACTATATCTTTCTGGGTAACTTTTTTCCCGCCTCCGAAAGATAGGTTCAGAAAGGGTTTTTTCTCAGTTTCCGTAATCGTGGTGGGAGTGATGTTCTTGCTTCTGAGTTTTGCGGTCACCTCATCCTTGGAAGCCGCGGCCATCTGGCCCGATGCCACGGTACCTTCGGGTGTCTTTCCGGACCATTGAAAAACGACAGTAGCCATCTGTTATGCCCCCTTCTTCATCGCCGGAGCGGCCTTTTGAATCATCTGAACCAGCTCTTCCATGTGAGTGGAACGGCTCAATGCGTCCTCGTACGAGATGACTCCCTTCTTGTAAAGCTCCAATAGAGACTGGTTCATGGTCTGCATCCCGTATTTGGACTGCCCGGTCTGCATCATAGAATATATCTGGTGTACCTTGTCTTCTCTGATGAGGTTCCTGATGGCCGGGCTGAACAGCAGTATCTCCATTGACATGACCCTGCCCCTGCCTACGCGCTTGGGTATGAGCGTCTGGGCGATGACGCCTTCGAGGACGAAAGAGAGCTGCACCCTTATCTGCTCCTGCCTATGCGGCGGGAAAACGTCGATTATTCTGTTTATGCTCTGAATTGCAGAGTTGGTGTGTAGTGTGGCGAATGTCAGGTGGCCCGTCTCAGCCGTCGTAAGGGCGGCCTCTATGGTCTCGAGGTCCCTTAGCTCACCGATGAGGATGACGTCAGGGTCCTGCCTGAGGACATATTTGAGCGCTGTGGCAAAGGACTTGGTGTCCGACTTTACCTCTCTCTGGTTGATGAGGCATTTCTTGTGGTGGTGCAGGTACTCGATGGGGTCCTCGATGGTGATTATATGGTCGGCCCTCTCTGAGTTTACCTTGTCTATCATGGCGGCCAGCGTGGTGGACTTACCGCTGCCCGTTGGGCCCGTAACGAGAATAAGCCCGCTTGGTTTCTTGGAGAGGTCCGCAACGACGTCAGGGATGCCGAGCTGCCTGAAGCTCCTTATCTCAAACGGCACGACCCTGAAAGCTCCGGCCACGGCGCCCCTCTGCATGAATATGTTCGCTCTGAAACGGCTGAGCCCCTTGAGGCCGAAAGAGAGGTCGAGCTCGTTGTTTTCCTCGAAGGAGTGTTTCTGGGCGTCTGTGAGTATGCTGTAGCACAGGGCCTTGGTTTCCACGGCACCGAGCTCGGGCGCGTTTTCGAGGGTAACGAGTTTTCCGTCAATGCGGATCTTTGGCGGGCTGGCTGTGGTGATGTGCAGGTCGGAGGCACCGATCTCCAGCATCTTCTTCAGCATGTCGTATAGTGATAATTCCATTTACAAATTACCTCGCGAATTAGTCTCCGAATGTGACCCTGAGGACTTCCTCAAGGCTAGTTACGCCGTTTTTCACATGATTAAGCCCAGACATCCTCAACGACCTCATGCCGTTTCGTATCGCGCCCTTTTTTATCTCGTCGGCATTGGCACCCTCGAGGATCAGCTCCTTGAGCTCGTCCGACAGGAGCATAACCTCGTAAAGTCCGACCCTGCCCTTGTAGCCGGAGCCATTGCACGTGGGGCAGCCCTTGCCCTTATAGACCTTGATCGTCTTGGCCTCTTCTTCCGTGAACCCGACTTTTACCAGAGCCGGCTCCGGTACGTTGTCTTCTACCTTGCATTTCTGGCAGACCCTCCTTGCAAGCCTCTGCGCCATGATGAGTATGACCGACGAAGAGACGAGGAAGGGCTCGATACCCATGTTCAGTAGCCTGTTGATAGTGCTGGGTGCGTCGTTTGTATGGAGGGTGCTAAGCACGAGGTGGCCCGTGAGGGCGGCCTTAATTGCTATCTCCGCGGTCTCGAAGTCTCGTATCTCTCCCACCATGATGATGTCGGGGTCCTGCCTGAGAAAGGCCCTCAGCGCTGAGGCGAACGTCAGGCCGATGTCTTCCTTGACGTGGACCTGGTTTATGCCCATGAAGTTAAACTCAACCGGGTCCTCGGCGGTCATGATGTTAACGTCCGGTTTGTTCAGATGTGTGAGGCCGGAGTAAAGCGTAACCGTCTTGCCGCTTCCCGTTGGGCCCGTGACGAGTATCATGCCGTAAGGCTTTTCGAGGGCCCACATGAAGTCGCGGAGGGCCTCTTCCTCGAACCCGAGCTTGGTGAGGTCAACCTGGAGGTTAGATTTGTCCAGGAGCCTAAGGACGGTCTTTTCGCCAAATAGCGTGGGAAGCGTCGAGACACGGAAGTCGATCTCGCGCTTCTTGCCGAGTTTGAGCTTTATCCTGCCGTCCTGGGGTAGCCTGCGCTCTGCGATATCCAGGCGAGCCATGATCTTTATTCTCGAAGTCATGGCCGCCTTAATCTTGACCGGCAGGTTCATGACCGTGTACATGACGCCGTCAACCCTGTACCTCACCCGAAGCGAGGTCTCGTAGGGCTCCACGTGTATGTCACTCGCACCGGTCTTGACCGCGTTTACGAATATGCCGTTGACGAGTTTGATGATAGGCGCCTCGACGTCCGCTACGGCCTCGCTGTCTTCGGACTCCTCGATGGCCTCCACGCCGTCCAGCGCGCTGCCGACGACGGCGTCGAAGTCCTCGACGCTCACCATCGGGCCGTCGTCCATTTCGCCGAACGCGCCGCCCTCCTGGTCTTCATCGTCAGCAAGTGTGTAGTCCTTGGCCGCGAGTATCTTTGAGGATTCTTCCGGGTCTATCGTCTTGGTGGTGGTCGCAACGACCTCGGTGCCCTTGGCTCCGCCTCCGTAAGTCTGGCTTATGGCGCTTGCGATGGCCGACTCGCTCGAGACTGCAACCTCTACGTTATAGCCTGTCATGAATTTGACGTCGTCGATGGCAAAGACGTTCGAGGGGTCGGTCATGGCTATGGTGAGGGTGGCGCCTACCCTCGCCACTGGGAGGATCATGTATTTTTTGGCCATCTCGGCCGGTATGAGCTTAGTGACGCTCGGGTCGATGTTGTATTCGGCCAGATTTATGGCCGGCACGCCAAACTGCATGCTCAGAAAAGAGACGAGCTTTTCCTCGGTTATGAAGCCCAGTTTGACCAGGTTGGTGCCGAGTCGGCCGCCAACGGTTTTTTGCATGTCCAGGGCCTGCTGGAGCTGATTAGCCGAGATAATATTCTCGGTAATCAGGAGTTGGCCCAATTTCTTAGCCATAGACATAAGATAAATAAAAAAACATTTAAAGTCAACTCTATATGTGTATATACCTATTACACAGGTTAATATTCCCCTATGTATAGCGGTGTTTTGCGTGAGAAGGGGCGACTTTACGCTGGGCCCCGTTTTGGACAATAATAGTGAAGTTATGCGGAATATATTGCGTTTGGCTGCAGTCCTCGTCTTTCTCGCGGTCGTGCCGCTGGCCTCGGCGGCGGTGCAGGAGCACACGCTTCCGAACGGCCTCAAGGTGCTGGTTACGGAAGACCACACGTCTCCACTCGCAGTATTTCAGATCTGGTACAGGGTGGGTTCCATGAACGAGGAGTCGGGACTCACGGGCATGAGCCACCTGCTTGAGCACATGATGTTCAAGGGCACGGACAAGTACGGCCCCAGCGAGACCTCCAAGACGGTGATGCGCTTTGGCGGCACGGACAACGCATTTACCTCCAAGAACTATACCGCCTACTTCGAGATACTGCCCTCTGACCGGATAGATCTGTCTTTCGACATAGAGTCCGACAGGATGCGCAATCTAAAGCTCGACCCCAAGGAGACCATGTCGGAGCGAGACGTCGTCATGGAAGAGCGGAGGCTCCGCTACGAGGACGACCCCCAGAACTCTCTTTACGAAAACGTTGTGGCGAGCGCGTTCGAGGTCCATCCGTACAGGTGGCCGGTCATCGGCTGGATGTCGGACCTCAAGAACATTCGGCCCGAAGACCTCAGGAAACACTACATGGAATACTACAGCCCGGACAACGCCTTCATCGTAGTTGCGGGCGATGTTAACGCCGAGGATATTTTTAAGAAGGCCGACGAATACTTCGGCGGCATCAAGCCGACTTCGGGCAGGCGGATTCTTAAGAGCGTGGAGCCGCCCCAGAAGGGCGAGCGGACAATTTATCTGGAAAAAGAGGCCGAGCTGCCATATATGATAGCGGCGTACCATGTGCCCCGCTTCCCCGATAAGGACAGTTACGCCCTCGACGTGCTCGCTCAGATACTTTCGGGCAAGAGCGGCAGGCTCTACAGGTCGCTGGTATACGAGGACAAGCTCGCCATAGACGCAAGCGCCGGCAACAGCGGGATATCGGTCGACCCGTTCCTGTTCCTGCTCGACGCCACGGCGGCGCCGGGCGAAGACATAGAGGACGTGGAGGAGTCGCTATTTGCGCAGATAGACACTCTCAAGACGGAACCGCCGTCGGCCGAGGAACTGCAGGGCGCCAAGAACAAGCTTGAGGCCTCGTTTATTATGGGGCAGGACTCAGTCTTCAACCAGGCCATGCAGCTCGCGCTATACGAGATAATTGGAGACTGGAACCTCCATGACAAGTACGTGGAGGAGATACGAAAGGTCACGGCCGAGGACGTAAGCCGCGTGGCCGCGAAGTATCTGAACAAAGATAACAGGACAGTGGGCATACTCGTACCACAGAAAAAGAAGGGGGATGGCGAATGAGAAGGGCGTTCATTTTAGTCCTATCGCTTGCCATCTTGCTCGCAGTGTGCGCCCAGGCGCTGGCGCTCGAGGTGCACAGATTCGTGACTCCCCAGGGGCTGACCGTGCTTCACGTACAGAGGGACAACGTGCCCATGGTGGTCTTTACCCTGATGATAAAGTCAGGCGCGGTAAACGAGCCACCCGGACGCGCCGGGTTGTCGAGCCTTACGGCCAGCCTCCTTGAGGAGGGCACCACGACGCGCTCTTCCATGCAGATAAGCCAGGAGCTTGAGTTTATAGGGGCGAGGTATTCCGCAAATGGCGGGACGGAGGGCTCCACCATGAGCCTAACCGTACTGAAGAAGGACGTGAAAAAGGGTCTCGATATATTCACCGACATGCTACTCAGGCCGTCTTTCCCCGAAGAGGAAGTGGCGAGGGTAAAGGACCTCGTGAAGGGCTCCTTGAAGCAGAGCGAGGAGGACCCATCGTTCGTGGTGGGCAGGGAGTTCGGCAAGGCGCTGTTCGGTGACCATCCCTACGGCAGGGTGATAGACGGTACGCCCGAGACGGTAGATTCCATTGGAAGAGACGACATCGTGGATTTCCATTCGCGCTACTACGTCCCTAATAACGCAATCCTCGCCGTGGTGGGAGACATTACCGAGCAGGAACTTGAAGCTCTTCTCAATAAATATTTCGGTTCATGGGCAGAAAAGCCTGTGCCGCCGCTGCACCTGGCCCCGCCCGTAAAGCCCGAGCACAAAGTAGTGAAGGTGGACAGGGACCTCACGCAGGCGAACATACTGCTTGGAAACATCGGCCTGAGCCGCAACAACCCGGACTACTACGCGGCCGTAGTGATGAACTACATACTCGGCGGCGGAGGGTTTTCATCGAGGATGATGGCCTCGGTGAGGGAAAAAATGGGCCTCGCGTACGACGTACACAGCTATTTCTCGCCGCACAAGCTACCGGGCTCCTTTGAGGCGGGCGTGCAGACCAAGAACGCCACGGCAAATAAGGCCATTGACGAGATGCTGCTGGAGATAAAGAGGATGAGGGAAGAGAGGGTCTCGAGCAAGGAGCTCCAGGACGCAAAGTCCTTCCTTATCGGAAGCTATCCGCGAAAGTTCGACACCATGGGCAAGGTCGCAGGCTTTCTCACCCAGGTAGAGTTTTTCGGCCTCGGCCTCGATTATATCGATAAGTACCCCGAGCTCATTAACGCCGTCACACAGGACGATGTACTCAGAGTAGCCAGGAAGTACCTCGATCCCGACAACTACGTGCTCGTCGTGGTGGGCAAGCAGGCCGAAGCGAAAATAATCGACCCATCCACTGTTGTAAACAACGCCCCCGAAGTTGAGACTCCGGCCGAGGCCCCGGCCGAGCCCCAAGCCGAGCCCCAAGAGGCTGCCCCTGGGGTCGAGTCAGTCCCCCCGAGCGAATAACCGGCCTATCTTGAGGTTCGCGGATCACGTGCCCCCTGGGGGCGTGAACGCCCGAGCGCCCATGTTGTATAATTAGAAATCGAGCGCCCGGTCGCGCAGAGTGATATATGAGAGCAATCATTTTAATCACGGTGCTGCTTGCGTTCATGTCGGCGGAGGCCTACGGAGTCTGGCCGCCTCCTATCATGAGGGACTGCGAGACGTGCCATGTCACTCGGACGGACGAGATGCCCCTGAGGGAGCCGCTCTCGGGTCTCTGCACCGGGTGTCACCCGGACCGGGTCGAGGCCGACCATAAGGTCGATATCGTCCCATCCATGGACGTCGGGGAGCTTCCGCTCGATAAGGACGGCAGGATGACTTGCGTAACCTGCCACAACCCGCACGACCGCGGAGACGTAAGGGCCATGTTAAGAGTCGCGCCCGAAGAGCTCTGCGGCCGGTGCCATGTGAAATAGGGCGGTTAGCTCAGCTGGGAGAGCGCCACGTTCGCAACGTGGAGGTCGAGGGTTCGATCCCCTTACCGTCCACCATGAAATCCATGGGGCAGCCTGATGAGGCTGCCCCTTTCTTATTCCCTCTACTATCTGATAGATTCGGTGAAAAGGGCCGTCAGGCGGTGCGGCGAGACCTGGTTAGAAGAATTATGACGCCGGCCGTTACGAGAGCGGCAACGAGTACTCCCGCGGCTACAGCGATATTGCTGAGAAGCGCGGGCTTAAAGAGTATGACGAGGGCGAGGTAAAGCATCATAGTGCCCGAGACGAGCTTAAGTATCTGTCCCTGCTGTTCGCTTAGCTTCCGCGAGCCGAGTGTTATTGTGAAAGCCACCACTATCACCGCAAGCGGGATAACATAGACAACGTTATAAAATACGAGGTAGAGGTAGTATGTGGACCGCGAGAGCTCGTGTAGCGTCAGCACTCGTGTGAAGACCATCGGGAAGCCCGCCGTGCAGAGAAGCTCGTAGGCGTTGGCGGCCACGGCGAGCACCACGGTTCCCAATATCATTGAGAGCAATGACGAGGCCTTGAGGAGCTTTCGCATGCGGTCGAAGAGCTTTGGCTTCGCCGAATCCGGGATGCTAAGCGAAAGGCCGCGCTTGAAGTAGAAATAGTCCTTAATATTTATGACTGCGATGACGAAGGCCACCGCTCCGGCGGCAATGGTTATGGCTTTTATCTCGCCCGATATCAGAAAGACGTTTAGCCACGCGGCCATGAACACGAAATAGATGAACCCCGAGAAGAATACGAATATGCCACCCACAAGCAGCATCCGGCTTCTGGAGTGGACGTGCACGAGCATCCCCAGCAAAGTGAGCAGCACGAAGAAGGCGCAGGGGTTGAAACCGTCGAGTCCCGCTATGGCCACAGTGAGCACCGGCAGGGCCATGTCCGAGGCGTCCACAGTGCCTATAAACGGTATCTGAACCTCCGTAACGGAGCCTATCTTGTCCGGGTTGACCGGGACGGCTGGCTTTTGGGATTCGGGACTTACGGCCTCAGTGGTCGGCGTTGGCGAGGCCGTCTGTTTATCAGCGGCGGAGCGCTCGTTGACCCTCTCCATGGGGTCTATGCATCCGGACTCCGCGCAATACTTCACGCGCGCCTCTATCAGCTCGCCCGTCGTGGCCGCGTCGCGGAACCCGATTATGGGCTGGAAATGTCCGATGAACGTGGCGGGCACACCGCCCGCCTTCACGCCGTAGGCCGCCGACATCTTGAAAAACAGCTCGGCGTCGGCCGGTATCTGCGTGACCACATGGGGCACGATAACAAGTTCGGGATATCTTTGCTCGAGGTCGGCCAGGAAAGCCTTCTCAGCCCGGCAGTGCGGGCAGTCTGGACTCATGAAGAAGTGCATCGTAACGGTCTTCCCAGCGTTCGAAACACCCGGAACGGTAATGGTCAGGGCCAACAGCAGAAGGAAGGCAAGCGCCTTCGGTGTAAACTGGGGACGGTTCATTTTGCGATGGAGGTCGTTACTTCTATCTTCGGAGGATCGAGTATGGCCTTCTTAACCTCGCACTGGTCGGCCACGCGAACTATTGCGTCGATGTATTTCTCCGGAAAGTCCGGAGGCAGGTTTATGTCTATGCCGACCTTGCCGAGCTTAAACCCCATGCCGGGCACGAACTCCACGCGCTGGGTAATGCTCATCCCCTCGGTGGGGATATTGCGCTTCTGGCAGAAGCTCAGCACGAAGACGGCCGCGCAGGTGCCGATGGAGCCCAGAAAATACTGGTATGGCGACGGTGCGGTGCCCTCTCCTCCGTACTGGGGCGGCAGGTCGACCCGCATGGTCATGCCGTGTAAATCGGCCTCCGCTTTCATTCCGCCCGTGAATTTTATGTTTATCTCCATGGTGTCTCTATCGATATCCTTCCCGAAACGCTATTTCTCCACCGCTCCCTTGCTTCTCAGGTACTCGCTTATCTCCTTGTGGCTGGTCATCTCGGCCCACGTAAGCGGGGTGCGTTCCTTCTTGTCTCGGGCGTTGATGTTCGCGCCGGCCTCGACCAATAGCTTGACCGACTCGAAGTTCCCTTTGGCCGTTGCCCACAGAAGCGGCGTGGCTCCTCCCCTGTCTGTGACGTTGACGTTCGCCCCGTGCTCTATGAGCATCTTAACTATATCCGAATGGCCCCTGTTCGCCGCCCACACAAGGGGTGTGGCCTCTTTCTTGTCCTTCGTGTTCACCTTGGCGTCGTGCGTAAGCAGTACCCGCACTACTTCCGTATTGCCCTTATAGGCGGCCCATGCCAGCGGGGTCCTATTGTTGTCGTCCACGTGGTTAACGTCGGCCCCTTTGGAGATGAGGAGCTCCACCATATCGGGCATGTTGTATGCCGCGGCGACTATGAGCGGGGTCTTGCCTTTGGGGTCGGGGGCATCGGGGTTCGCGCCCTTTTCGAGCATGAGCGTGGCCACGTCGGGATATCTCTTCTCAAGGGCCAGTAGCAGCGGGATGTCATCGTCTTCCCAGTTGGTGGCCTCGAGTTCGGCCCCCTTCATGATGAGCTGCTTCGTTATCCCGGTCATGCCTTTTTCCAACGAGAGGACGATTGGCGTTACACCGTTGATGTTCTTTGCGTTGAGGTTGGCCCCGCCGTTGATTATGGCCTCGGCAACATCGGGCTGGCCCTTGTCGATGGCGAGAAGAAGCGGCGTCATGCCCGATGCCCGTACGTCGGCGTTGACGTCCGCGCCCTTTGATATCAACCGCATGGCGATGCCCTTGTTGCCCTTCTGTATGGCCCAGAGCAGCGGGGTCGCGCCGAACTCTTTATCCACGGCATTGATGTTGGCCCCGCGGATTAGGAGCTCCTCGACCTTACTGGGGTCGCTCTTCTTGACCGCGTCGATAAGCTGCTCGTCGAGGGTCGCGGCATGGGCGGGCAGGAAGGCTGCGAGAGACAGAACAATAGCGAGCACGAAGGCCCTGCTCGGACTAATTCTCGCCAGCATCCTTTTCATTTTTGCCAATCTTCCGTCCCTATTTAGCTATTGGTACAAAAACTACCTACTTTATCAAATCTGCCCAAGATAAGGCTATCCCTTGCACGCAAGCGCCCCTTCTGCCAGTATGAGTTCTATGTCTCCGGCCGTGGAAATAAAGGGATAATAGGCGGCGTTTCTGCCGCTGACGAGACCGTACCCGTCGCTGGTGTAGGCGGCCTCAAGGGGCGGCGATATCTCCACCATCTTGCCTTTCTGGGCGAACTTGGAGATGATGTTTCCGCAAACGATATTCGCGAATTCCTTGACTGCGTCGGCGATTATCTCGCCGGGCTCGTTTATCACGTTTACGCCGAGGATGCTCGACGCTATGACCTCGGAGGCCTCGAGCGAGCACGAGAAAATGTAGTCGAAGTTAGAGCTGCCCTCCATGCTTATGGCGATGACTGCGAAGTTCCGCTCCGGGTCCTCGGTCCTGATCTCAGGCTTGCCCACTTTCGCGTTAATTTTCGATACCCTGTAGAGAAGTTTCTTCGTGATGAGCACCATGTCTTTCACGAGTTCCGCCGGGCCTATCCCGTCGGGCACGGCCACGTCGCCTTCGTCGTAGCCGGCCTGGTCCTTGTTGAACTCGCTGAGGTGCTTGACGAGGTCGTCGGGTTTGAGAAAGCCCTTTTTAACGAGGGCGGCGCCCACGAAGACGTGGTCGTTCTTCTGCCTGATGAGTATCTCGTCCACCTGCTCTTTGGTGAGTTTGTTCATGCCCACGGCGATGTCGCCGAACATCATGTCGGTCTTCTGCTGGGCGCGTTGAATGGTCATGACGTCTTCCTTGCTCAGGTAGCCCTTGGATACGGCGTACTCGCCTATGCGCTGGTTGATGGTCTCCTGGAAGTCCACGGCCTCGATGAGCTGCTCGGGCGTGATGACGCTTTTTTCAATCAGGAACTGACCGAAAAATTTAATGCTCATTTTTAGAGTCCGCTCAGGGTCTCGATTACCTTCACTGGATCGAAGGGTTTTGAAAGGACGCTGGCCGCCCCGAACTTCAGGGCCTCCATGGTCTTGTCGCCCACACCGGCGGCAGAGGAGATAACGACTATCTTCGCCTCCTTGTCCAGCCCCTTGAGAGTGCGTATGGTCTGGAGGCCGTCCATTTGAGGCATGACTATATCCATGCACACGATATCGGGCTTCAGCTCGGTGTAGAGCTTGAGGCCTTCTATCCCGTTCTTGGCATGGCCGACAACCTCGAAGAAACCGGAGCTCTCCAGTATCTTCTGAAGCTGCCTCGCCACTGCTGCACTGTCATCTACGATTACGACTCTCTTTTTTGCCATGCAGCCATACCTCGTGTAATAATCAGGCTATTATAATACATGTTGGCCATAATTTCCTCAATTTATTGTTATTATTTATGGGTGCAAAACTTTGAAAACACGCAAATTTTAGCGGCATTTCCGTGGGGCTAAAGCATTGAAATTTCCGCCCATAGAGACTACTATATATTGTTTTGGCTATAGTTAGCGATAACGTGGGGGCCGTTTTGCGAAGGATGGCCCTCGCGGCCGAAAGGGCGCGCAGAAAACCCTCGGATGTGACGCTCGTGGCGGTCTCAAAGACCGTGGACGCCGGGGCCGTGCGCGAGGCTTTCGACGCTGGCCTCCGGGTCTTTGGCGAGAGCAGGGTCCAGGAGGCCCAGGACAAGATGCGAGAGCTCGACGGGCTGGGCATAGAATGGCACATGATAGGCCACCTACAAAAGAACAAGGCGAAGGCGGCATCGGGCATGTTCGACCTCATCCACTCGGTGGACTCGGCCGAACTGATGGAGGCCATCGACCGCTATGCCGGGAGCCTCGGCAAGGTGCAGAGGGTCCTGGCGCAGGTTAAACTCGCCCCCGAGGACGTAACGAAGCACGGCGCGGGCGAGCCCGAGGTAGAGGCCATGCTCGCTCGGGCCCGGGGGCTTCAAAATGTTGTTGTGGAAGGGCTGATGACCATTCCTCCGTTTTACGACGACCCCGAGCTTGGAAGGCCGCTTTACGCGAGGCTCAGGGAGCTTGCGGGAGCGTTTGGGCTAAAGGAGCTTTCAATGGGAATGACTGGAGATTTCGAGATAGCTATCGAAGAGGGGGCCACGATGGTGAGGGTCGGCTCGGCGATATTCGGGGAGAGACAACGATGATAGGTTTTATAGGCGGCGGAAACATGGGAGAGGCCCTCATAAAGGGCATGGTTAGCGAGGGCAAGCGGGACATCATAGTCTCGGAGCCCGGCGCGGAAAGAAGGGCCTACCTCGAGAAGGCCTACGGGGTCAAGACGACGGACAGCAATGAGGAGGCCGTCGAGGCCTCGGAGGTCTTCGTGCTCGCCGTGAAGCCTCAGCAGATGGACGAGGTCTTGAAGGAGATAGCCCCCTCGGTGACCCCTGAGCATACGGTTGTCTCAATAGCGGCCGGTATCACGATAAAATTCATACAGGACAGGATAAAGTCCGAGCGCGTGGTGCGCGCGATGCCCAACATGGGCGCGCAGGTAGGCGAGGGCATGACCGCGCTGGCCCTGTGCGACTGCTTCGGCGGCAAGGGCCTCAACATCGCGAGGGACATCTTCCTCGCCTCGGGCAGGGTAGTTACTCTGCACGAAAAGCACATAGACGCCGTCACGGCGCTCTCCGGAAGCGGGCCAGCTTTTATAGCCCTGTTCGTTGGGGCGATGGCCGAGGCCGGCGAGCGGGCGGGGCTTTCGCACGACGATGCCGTCGCGCTTGCGGTGCAGACGGCTAGGGGCACGGCCAAGATACTCGACGAGGGGCTTGAGCCCGTAAAACTTATCGAGAAGGTGCGCTCCCCGGGTGGCACAACGGCCGAGGGCCTTAAGGTGTTCGAGGA
>Ga0210086_1000537_pt1 | contig 21709 bp, 12 predicted proteins | sample China_Galinas_PW_3_FD_184867 | JGI IMG/M metagenome (GOLD analysis project Ga0210086, IMG submission 184867) | Wetland microbial communities from San Francisco Bay, California, USA, that impact long-term carbon sequestration - China_Galinas_PWB_D2... | ecosystem: Environmental > Aquatic > Marine...
GTGCGATTGTCCTCGGTCAGGTAGCGGCCCATGACGGCTTTCACCTCCTCGGCGGTGACCGTCTCGAGCTCGCCGGGGTAGCTCCGCAGCAACTCGAGCCCGTTCGCGTGCATGACCTCGGCGCGGCCGAGTCGCGAGGCCTGATTCGACACAGTCTCGAGCTCGAAGTAGAACGAAGTCAGGATCATCCGTTTGCAACGTTTCATCTCGGCGGCCGTCGGTCCGTCGTTCGCGAGCTTCTGGAGCTCGTCGTAGATCGCCGCTTCGAGCACGCGAGGGTCCGTATCGGCCTTGCCCTCGGCGAGCACCCAGAACAACCCGGGATCGAGGCGAGTCTCGTTGTGGGCCTGCGCCATCGTCGCGAGCTCGCGCCCTTGCACCAGCTCGCGATAGAAGCGAGAGGACTTGCCGGAGCTCAGCACCGTGCTGATGACGTCGAACACGATGTCGTCGCGATCGCCGAACCTGCACGTGTGCCAGCACGTGGCCATGCGCGGCAGGTTGCCGGGGAAGCGCACGATCATGCGTCGCTCGCCCTGTTGGGCGGGCTCGGACAAGACGGTCTCGCGTCCAGTCTCCGATCTCGGGATCCCCGCCATCGCAGCTTCGATGCGCGCGAGCGCGTCGTCTGCCTCGACATCGCCGACGATGACGAGGACCGCGCGATCGGGCGAATAGTGACGATGGTAATAGTCCATCATCCGATCCCGTGTCAGGCGCTCGAGGTCTTCGCGCCAGCCGATGATCGGATGCCGGTAGTTGTGCACGCGATAGGCCATCGATTCGACGGCTTGCCACAACGGCCGCCATGGTTCGTCCTCGCCCATCAAGAGCTCTTCGATCACGACCTTCTTCTCGGACTCGAACTCGACCGGGTCGAGCAGGCAGCCACGCATCCGATCGGCCTCGATGGCCAGCGCTTCGGTCCAGCGATCGCTCTTCAAGTTGAAGTAGTAGGCCGTGTAGTCGTGATCGGTCATCGCGTTGTTGCTGCCGCCCAGACGCGCGGTGATCGTGTCGATCGAGCCCTTCGGGTGGTGCGACGTGCCCTTGAACATCATGTGCTCGAGGAAGTGCGACAGACCGGTCTCGCCCGAGTTCTCGTCGCGCGAACCGACCGAATACCAGATCCAATGGCTGACGACTGGCAGTTCGTGGCTCTCGATGAGCAGCACTCTCATGCCGTTGTCGAGCTCGTGGCGGTGCACCTCCTTGGACATCACGGAGTGCGGGCCGCCGCTGCCGGATTCGTCGCGACCGGGCGGGGAGCCAGCTCCTGGAAACCGCATGCTGCCGTGGACCATCGGGAACCTCATCGTTGCGATCTCCGTCGCTTCTTCCTCGCCCGTTTCCCGTCGACCGGATCGACGAGTGGGCTCAACAGCGTCTCGATTTCTTTCTTGGACAACAAGCGATACTTCCCGCGCCCGAGTCCGCTCAGGTTGAGCTGACCGATCTTGATGCGTTTGAGCTTGAGGACGGGAAAGCCGACCTTGGCGAACACCCGCCGAATCTCGCGGTTGCGCCCCTCGGTCGTCGTGACCTCGAGATGCGAGCGCTCGCGCCCGCGACGCTTGATGCGAATCCGGAAGCCCTGCGTTCTTCCCTCTGCCAACCAAACACCGCCCTTGGCCTTGTCGAGCGACTCGTGCTCGATACGGCCCCGGAGCGTGACTTCGTAGGTCTTCGGCACGCCGTAGCGCGGATGCATGAGCTGATCCGAGAACCGACCATCGTTGGTCAACAACAGCAAGCCCTCGGAATCGACGTCGAGTCGACCGACCGGAAACAACCGCGCGTTCACGCGCGAGACGAGATCGATCGCACGCGGCTTGCCTTCGCGCGTCGAGTTCGTGCATGCGACCCCGGATGGCTTGTTGAGCAGGACATAGACCGGCCGCTCGGGCTTGAGCACGACGTCGTCGACGACCACGCGGTCGCGCAGCGGATCGATCTTGGTGCCGAGCGTCGTGACTTCCCGGCCATTGACCGTGACCTGACCGGCTTGGATCAACTTGTCGCAAGCACGTCGCGACGCAACCCCACAACGGGCCATGTAGACGTTGAGGCGGCTCAGGCCGCGATCGCTGCTTTCGACATCCGTGCCGGCGTCGAGGATTCGCCCCCACACGCCACCGCCGGCCGGCTGCGTTGCGCTCGACACCGTCGTCGCACGACCGGCAGGCTTCTTGAACCGCCGTGGCCCGGTGCGCTTCTTCCCGCCCTTTCGCGGGTGCTTCGGCTTGCCGGACTTGTTGCCCGGACTCCGGCCGCTGGCGCCACCGCGCCTGGGACCGCCCCGCTTCTTCGAACTCTTGCGTCGAGATGCCATCGCTCGCTCTCAGTTGGGGTGCACCCACAGGCCGACGCCGGCGCGTCCGGTCGCGGCCGGCTCGACGTCGATCCGTGCCGTGCTCGCAGGACACATGCACGTGTCTCCGCGTTCCAGCACCAACGACTCGTCGCCGGACCTCACCCGCAGTGCCTCATCCACCGCGGTCAGCAGGTGGCAGAACCCTCCGGTTGCCAGCGTGCGCCGGCGATCGAAGCGCACGCGTCTCAGCTCGAACGCCGGCGACTCGACCAGAACTTCCATTCCATCCCCGTCCGGCCTCGGTTCGGCAGTCACGTCGGCAACGGCCCGCAGCGCGCGGCCGGCCCCGTCGAGGTGCAGCTCGCGCGGTCGGCCATCGTCGCCGACGCGCCCCCAATCGCAAAGCCGAAACGTGACATCGGAGTTCTGTTGGATCTCGTAGAGCTGGATGCCGGCACCGATGCAGTGCAGCGTGCCGGCCGGGATCGCGATCACGTCGCCCGGTTCGACGGTGAATTCGTGCAGGAACGGCCGTGGATCGGTCCCGGCCCGCAGCGCGGCCATCAGGTCGTCGACGGCTGCACCTGCCCGGAGACCGCGCACGAGTCGCGCCCCGGGCTCGCGGGTCAGGACCACCCACGCCTCGTTCTTCTCCCCGTCGGCGAGCCCCAGCGACTCGGCCAGCTCGGCGCAGGGATGCACCTGCAGGCTCAGCTGGTCCTCGGCGTCGAGCAGCTTGAGCAGCAGCGGGAATCGCCCGAAGCGATCAGGTGCCGCCGAGCCGAGCAACGCCGTGCCGTGATCGGTCATCAGATCGCGTAGCGTCGCACCCGCGAGCCGTCCTCCACGAACGACGCTCGAGGACTCGCGATCGTAGACCTCCCAGGTCTCGCCGACGCGCGTCTCGGAATCAGCGGCGATCCCGAGCCACTTGACCAGGGTCCGGCCACCCCAGATCTTCTCGAGGCACATCCGCTCGAACTGCAACAGTCTTGGGAGGGTCGTCACGAGGCTCGCCATTCTGCCGGATTGCCGGCCGAGATTCCGGCGAATGTGCCCTATCCTCTCGCCTCGAACCTCCGAGCCGACAACGCAAGGAGCCGCCATGGAAATGCGGATTCGAATCGAGCCGCGACAAGAACAGCATCTCGCGGAGGTCCGAGCCCTGCTCGAAGCCGAAGACGTCAGCACCGAAGGGCTCGAGCAGTCGGCCGGTTTCATCGTCGTCGACGGCGAAGCCGAGCAGGCGCGGGTCGTCGGGCACCTCGCGATCATCCCGCTCGGGCAGGGATACGCGACCCTGACCCATTTGGTGCTCGCAGAGCCCTACCGCGGGCGCGGTTGGACGAACGGCCTCGCGTGCCATGTCGAGGGCTGGGCGCGGGATCGCGGGCTCGAAGAGCTGTTGGTGTTTACGAATCGCAAAACGGCGATCCGCTGGCTGGCCGATCGCGGCTTCACGGAAGTCGATCCTCCGAAGCTGCCCGAGCCGGCACGCGCGTGGTCCTTGTTCGGCACGCCGGTCATTCAGGGCTCGCACGCGTTCGAGCGCCCGGTCATCCAGGGTGTGCTGTTTCTCGGTGAAACCAACAGCGGCCGCACGCTGATCGCCGAGGCGCTCGCCCGGCGCATGGCGCCCGAAACCATCCCGGTGTACAGCGCCGGAATCACCGAGGCCACGATCGAACCGCTCGCACCCCGCGCGCTACGCGAGATCAACGTCGATCCGACCGGCCTGCGGCCCAAGCTCCTCGACTCGATCCCGATCGAGGAAGTCAACCTGGTGTTCTCGTTCGGTCACTCGTTCAAGAATCGCTTTCTTGCCAGCCAACCGCTCGCCCACGAAGTGATCTGGGAGCTTCCCGATGTCGAGACGGGCGCGGGCGATGAGAACGCGCGGCTGATTCCCTACCGCGAGGCCGTCGAGACGCTGGAGCGCAGGCTGTCGCGGTTCTTCGCCTGAGCTCGGCGCATGCGGCCGGCTACAGCGGGCAAACGAGCAGCGCCCGCGGCCCGTGGGCACCGAAGACGAGCGTGCCTTCGATATCAGCCGTCTTGCTCGGCCCCGTGATCAACGTCGCGCAGGTTGGCAGTCCCTCCCGCCGCACGCGCTCGTAGTGTTCAGGCAGATCGAACACGATCTCGGCCTCCGGAACCAGCAGAACGAGCGTCTCGGGCAACAGCAGCTGCGTCCGCGACTCGGCGTCGGCGAAATCGACCCACACCGCGCCGCCACGGGCGATCCGCCAGTGTCCGACGGCCACGAGGCAGTCGACCTCGGCCAGCTCGTGATCGTCGATCGGAGCAGGCGCGAGCTCGATGTCGTGCTCGGCCAGCACCTCCCGTGCGCGCCTGGTCGCGACTGCACCCGAACCCAGCGCCGGTATCAGCTCGGACAGCTTCACGGTCCGTCCACCAGCTTCGGCCAACGCTTCGGCGAACAAGTCCTCGAGCGCGGTCTCCGGCGCGGGCGCGGCCTCGACCGCAGCGGCGGAAGCAGGGCGAGCCGCCGGAGCGGGCTCGCGCTCGCCCGCGGGCGGCGACGGGCGTGTCTTCCACCAGCTGCGGAAGCTCTGCGCGGGCACCTCGGGGAGTCGTCGCTGACCGCCCGCGGTCCACTTGCGAACCAACCCGTGGCGACGCAGGATCGGCGCAGTCACGACCGACAGCCTGCGCGCCCACCGCATCGTCACGTCCCAGAGCCACGGGTGGCACAGGAGCGTGCGCAGACCTACCGGTAACGCCGGGGCCTTGCCGGTCCTCGCAGCCAGCTCGGTCCGCCACTCGTGGATGTGCCCGGCGAGGTCGATGTGCACCGGGCACACCTCGCTGCAAAGACCACACAGGGACGAAGCACCGGGCAACTCGTATTGACCGGGGCCTCCGAGTCCGGGACCGAGCACGACGCCAATCGGCCCGGGGATGACCCAGTCGTAGGCGTGCCCGCCGACGCGACGAAACACCGGGCACGCGGTCAGACACGCGCCACACCGAATGCACGCCAGCGCTTCCGACGCGGGCGTGCTGCGCAGCCGCCGGCGCCCGTTGTCGACGAGCACGATGTGGAGCTCACGGTCGCCAGCGCCTCTGTCGCTCTCTTCTGGAGTCCGCGGCTGCGGCCCGGTGTAGTGACTCGTGTAGGTCGTCAGCCGTTGTCCGGTCGCGCTGCGCGCCAGAAGCGACAGGAACGTCGACAAGTCCGCGGTCTTCTCGACGATCTTCTCGATTCCAGCGACGACGACGTGGACTCGCGGGATGCTCGTGCCGAGCAGCGAGTTGCACTCGTTCTCGACCACGACGGCCGTGCCGGTCTCGGCAACGAGGAAGTTGGCGCCCGTCAGGCCGAGCTCGGCTTCGAGGAACAGGCTTCGCAAGCTCTTGCGCGCGGCTGCGGTCAGGAGATCGGGATCGTCGATCCCGGGCTCGATCATGTCGTGCGCCGCAAACAGGTCGCCGATTTCCCGGCGCGTGCGGTGGATCGCCGGAGTCACGATGTGGCTCGGCGGCTCGCCGAACAGCTGCACGATGCGCTCTCCGAGATCGGTGTCCGTGATGCGGAGCCCGTGCGCTTCGAGGAACGGGTTCAGCCCGCACTCCTCGGTCGTCATCGACTTCGACTTGACGAGCTTCGTCGCCCCGGCGTGACGGCACAGATCGAGCACGGTCTGGTTCGCAGCTTCGGCGTCGGCCACGTGATGCACGATCGCCCCTGCGGCGCGTGCGTTCTCGCTGAACTCGACCACGAGCTCGTCGAGGCGTTCGCGAACGCGGGCCTTGAGCCGACTGGCCTGCTCCCTCCAAGTCTGCCACTCGGGAACGAGCGCGATGCCGGCTTCTGCTCGCCGATACTTGTAGTCGAGCGCCCGATCGAGGAACGCGACGAACTCCGGTCGCTTCAGAACCTTCGAGAACTCGTGGGCCAGGGCGCCGGTCATCGGATTGCGAGATTCAGAAGTTCCGCGATGTGGAACCAAGCGAGCCGCTCGGGTCCGACTCCGCGCAGGTGCAGCAGACAGGAACAGTCGGCCGAGACCACACTGTCGACGTCCTGGCCGGCACGCTCGCGCACCAGATCGGCCACCTTGTCCTGCCCCATCTTGACCGACAGGTCGGCGAAGCTCGTCGCGAACGTGCCGCCGAACCCGCAGCACTCCTCGGGACGTTCGGGCTCGACGACGCGCAACCCGTCGACGCGCGCCAACAGCTCCCGCGCCTGTCCGGCCGTATGCGTCGTCCGCAGCGCCGAGCACGAGGAGTGCAGCGCACAGGTTCGCTCGACTCGGGTCGGGAATCGCGCCGGGGCGTGTCTCAGGACCCAGTCGCAGAACTCGACGATCCGGAGCCCATCGTGCTGTCGCGTCGCGTGAAGGTAGCCCGCGCAGCTGGCCGAAAGCACCACGACCTCGTAGCGATCGGTCAGCGCCCGCTCGAATTGCCGCCGGACCAATCGCGCGTCAGGCTCGGCCCCACTGTTGCTGTACAGCTGCCCGCAACAGACCGCACCGGGAACCTGGACCGAGAACCCGAGCGCCTCGATGAGCTCGACGGCCGCACGCCCGGCGGCTGGCCAGAGCTGGTCGATGAAGCACGGAACAAAGACAGGAATGATTGGTCTCGGCAGGGCTGCCTCCGTGGTCCTCTGGCGGCGGCTCATGTAGATTCGCTGGGGCAGGGGAGCGATACAAGCTCCCCGACCTGGTTCCTTGCACTCCCGTGCCCCCCGGCTAATCTGAATCGATCCAAGCCACTCAACCTGGCCCGAGGCCGGAACCGCAATTCCGCGCCGGCCCGACGCCCAAAAGGACCGACCCAACGTGATTCCATCCGACTTCGGATCTGGACTGTTCTCCGACGAAGAGCTCGAGGACGCGGCTGACGAGCCGAAGGAGTCCCCGGACGAGGCTTCGAGCCCGGACGAGAGCAAGGCCAAGAAGACCAAAAAGAAAAAGAAGAAGGCTCGGGCGAAATCGGCACGCGGCTCGCGCAAGAAGGACTCCGGCGGAGACGAGGCCGAGAGCACCGAGGCCGAGAGCACCGAGGCCGAGAGCACCGAGGCCGAGAGCACCGAGGCCAAGGAGCCGGAAGCCGAAGAGCCCCGGCGGCCCAAGAAGCGTGAGCCCGAGCCGCAACCCGCGACCTCGTTCGGTACCGGACTTCTCGATCCGGGGGAGCTGCCCGACGACGAACCGTCGGAGGAGCCTGCTCCGAGCCCAGTCGGTGTGGCGTCCAGAGACCGCGGCGAAGCGCCGGCGGATGTCCGAGAAGGACCGGCGAGAGGCCACGGGCGACGCGACCGCGATTCCCGCGAAGACCAGGGGTCGAGAGGCAGGGACCGAGGCCGCGGGCGGGGCCGTGACCGTGACCGTGACCGGGATCGCAACAAGGACCGCGACCGAGATCGCGACAAGGACCGCGACCGAGATCGCGACAAGGACCGCGACCGAGATCGCGACAAGGACCGCGACCGAGACCGCGACAAGGACCGCGACCGAGACCGCGACAAGGACCGCGACCGAGATCGCGACCGAGACCGCAACCGGAGTCGGAACCGCGAGCACGACCGGGATCGGGACCGGAATCGCGACCGCGAGCACGACCGGGATCGGGACCGCACGGACAGTGTCGAGCGCGACACGGACCGCGATCGTGACGACGACGACCGCGGTCGTCGCCGGGGTCGCGGCCGGCGGTCGAGGCGGGGCGCCGACGAGGGCGACCGCGATCACCGGTCGCACCGTCGCGAGCGGACCCATGACGACGACGCTGGCGAGTCCCCCGACCGCGGGCCACGCGTACCGGTCGCGAGGGCGTATCGCCAGACGCAGAGAGCCGCGGTTTTCGTCGAGCTCGACACTCTCGAGGACGAGGCCAAGTCCGAATTCGACGGCTATGTCAGCGCCGCGGGTCTGCTCGAACGGGTGCTCCGCGGTCGGCAGAGCCCGCGCTCGGTTGCCTATCTGTCGTCCGGCAGTCGGAGCCAACGTGAAGCGCTCGAAGCCAGCGGCTTCGACTCGGTCGTCGTCACCGGCGATCGCACGAAGCGCCTCGTGCAACTCGCCATGGACGCCGTCGCGGTCTCCGGGCGAGTCGATTCCGTGGTCATCGCGGCGGCGGATCGCACGCTGATGCCGCTGGCCAGCTTCCTGCGGGCGCAAGGCGTGAAGGTCGAGTTCGCGAGCTTCCACGAGAGTGACTCGGACGACGGTGATTTCGTCGAGCTTGGCCGCGAGTCGGTGATCGTCCCGTAGCCCTAGCTTAGCTAGCCGGCCGGCTGACGGCCCCGTGACACCGAACGAACGCCGGGACAGCGGCGGGCTGGTATAGTTGTGTATGGCGCCCGGAGGCGCCGACACTGCCGAACCGATCCCCCCGAATGACGATCACGAGAACCCTGGCCATCCCGCTGGCGCTGTGCCTTCTCGGCCCCGCGTACGCGCAGACCCCGCCGAGTCGGCACGAGCCGCGGCGGGCCGGAGCGATCCCGGACGCGGCTCAGGGGAAGCCGGGTGACGCTCGCCGGCCGGACGACGCCACCGCCAAGAAGGCTCCACCCAAGCCGCGGCCGCTGGTCCTTTCGGTTCACGACATCGGCACGAGTCGGCGAGCTTTCCTCGCTTGCGACAAGAACTGCGACGACCGCCTCGTCTATCTCGAGGCCAAAGCCGCGCTTCCGGCGCTCGGAAACCGAGCGCGGTTCCGCAGCGTGGATCGGAATGGCGACGGCGTGATCCACTTCGCCGAGTTCGATCGCTACTTCCGGGACACGACGCGCCGTGGCGGAGAGCTGCGCATTGCGCCGAAGGCAGCTGCTCGGCTCGATTCGATCCTGTTGACTCCAGAACCGGTGCCCGGGACAGCGCTGCGACTGTTCGCGATTCTCGACATCGACGGCAATGATCGTCTCGATCTCGCCGAGTGGAAGAACCTCGCCCAGATCCTGGGACGTGATCCGAACTCCGGCTTCCTCGCGCTCGACAAGGATCTGTCCGGTGGGCTGACGGTGCGCGAGGTCGAGGCAGTCCTGGCCTCGCTGAACCTGAGCCGTCCCAAGCCGGGCACCGTCAAGCGACCGCTCCGGCCGTTGCCTCCGCAGCTGCGGCAGGCCGACGTGGACGGCAACAGCCTGCTGGACCCCAAGGAGATCGAGCGGGCACTTGCGCACATCCACCCGACTCTCACCCGTCACACCGCGGCCATCATCGCGGGCGCCGATCGCAACGGTGACGGCAAGCTGCATCGCTTCGAAGTGCTCGAGCGGCTCGAGAGTCCACCGCAACGCGTGAGCGATACCGAGGTGGAGCCCGAGAAGAAGCAGCCGCCTCGCTCGGTGCGCAACAACCGCTGAAGCGACCAGGGCCAGGAACGAGTCGCCGGCTACTTCGGCAGTAGTGCGTAGCAGACGCTCGTGATCACGATCACGCCTGCGAAGTTCAGCACGAGCCCTTCGCGGCACATCCTCTGAATCGCAATCTGCTCGGTCCCGAACACGATCGCGTTCGGCGCGGTCGCGACAGGTAGCATAAACGCACAACTCGCGCTCATCGCCGCAGGTACCATCATCATGATCTGCACGTTCGGGTTCGTGCTCGCCGAGGCCAGCACCGGCATCAGCAGCGTCGTCGTCGCCGTGTTGCTCGTGACTTCCGTGAGGAACGTGACCGCGAGGCAAATCACCGAGACCATCAGCACGAGCGGCCACGCCGACAGCGGCTTCAACGCCGAGCCGAGCTCGGTCGACAACCCCGACGCCCCGAACGCCTTCGCAATCGCGATTCCACCCCCGAACAACAGCAACAAGCCCCAAGGAATGCGTTTGGCGGATTCCCAATCGAGCAGCCGCTCACCCTCGCCGTTCGGGATCACGAACATCGCGAGCGCACCGGCGATCGCGATCGTGTCGTCGCCGACAGGCAGCCCTGTCACATCGTGGCCGGCGAACCCACGGCTCCAGCCACCGAACGGCTCCTTGCGCAAGATCCACGCCAGAGCCGTGACCCCGAACACGATCAGGACTCGTTTCTCGGGTGGACGCCACTTGCCTACCGCGGGCATCTGCACGGGATCTCCCTTGCGAATCCCACGGGTCAGCCACAGCCAGATCACCGGGATGAACACGAGCACGACGGGCACGCCCCAAGTCATCCACTGGGCGAATCCGACCTCGCGCCCGCTGACCTCCTTGTAGACGCCCTGGAAGATCACGTTGGGCGGCGTACCGATCGGAGTGCCGATTCCACCGACGCTGGCCGAATACGCAATGCCGAGCATCAGCGGGACCGCGAGATCGCCCGCGTGATCGCGGTCGAGCGTCGCCAGCGCGATCGGCAGCATCATCAACACCGTCGCGGTGTTGGAGATCCACATGCTCAAGATCGCGGTCGCGAGCATGAACCCGAGGACGAGCCCCCTGCGCCCGGTCCAACCGACGGCGCGAACCATCGACACCGCGAGTCGGCGATGCGCGCCGCTGCGTTCCATCGCCGTCGACAGGATGAAGCCGCCGAGCAGCAGCAGGATCAGCCAATGGCCGTACGCCGACGCAACCTGCTGGTTCGAGAGCACGCCGCAGGCCGGGAACGCTGCGAACGGGATCAACGAGGTCGCGGGGATCGGAATCGCCTCGGTCACCCACCAGACCGCGCACAGGCTCGTGATCGCCGCAGTCCAACTGGCAGCGGGAGAGAGTCCCGCCGAGACCCCGATCAGCTTGACCGTGACCGCGACCACGGCACCGACGATCAGCAAAGCGCTCTGACGCGTCGGCCTACGCACGGGCGACTCGACCCGCTACTCGCTGGGCTCGGTCACGGGACCCGGCTTGGTCGCCCGGATCGACGCCGAGACGACGTAATCCTCGACCCGACCGCCCGGTGCCCAGTCCTTGATGAACTCGCGGCTCTCGTCCCAGGGACGAATCTCGATATCGATGAAGCCCGCGTCTCCCATCATCCGCTCAAGATCCTCGATGCGCTCGGCGCCGGCGATGCAGCCCGTGAGCAGAGCGTCGTCGGCCCGGATCTCGTCGGGAATGTCGGCCATCGCGACGACGTCGGAGACAGCCAGCCGGCCGCCGGGTTTGAGGATGCGGAAGGAGTCCCTGAAGACCTGAGGCTTGTCGGGCGAAAGGTTGATCACGCAGTTGGAGATGATGACGTCGGCAGTCTCGTCCGCGATCGGAAGGTGCTCGATCTCACCGAGCCGAAACTCCACGTTGTCGAAGTTTCCAGCACTCGCGTTGGATCTGGCCCGAGCGAGCATCTCACTGGTCATGTCGACACCGATCACGAAGCCCGACGTTCCGACCCGGTTGGCCGCGATGAAGCAGTCGACTCCGGCCCCGGACCCGAGATCGACGACGACCTCGCCCGATTGCAGGGACGCGAACGTCCCCGGATTGCCGCAGCCGAGCCCGAGGTTGGCCGAAATCGGGATCCCGGCGAGGTCCTCGTCGGTGTATCCGAGCGCCTTCGCGACCTCGTCGAGCGTGCGATCGCTGGCTCCGGTGCCGCAACAAGACGAACCCGGAGCACAACCGGCCCGGGGATCACCGGGTTCTCCACGCGCCTCGGCCGCCCGCTTGGCAATGTCCGCGTAGCTCTCCCTGACTACTGTCCTTATTCTCTCGCGTCCGGAACTCATGGCTTCAGGCTATATGGTCCTACAAACAAGACAAGCTTCACAGCGCCGTCCCATACGGAAGCGACGAAAACCGGTTCCGTCTGGGAACATCCAGCCCGCTGACGCATTCAGGTAACCGAGTTCCGTTCCCTGAGCACTCCCTGACGGCCTGCCCCCCGGAGGCACCAACATGCAGATTCTCCCAGTTCCGTTTGCCCTGCTCCTGGCCCTCCCGCCGCAAGCCAGCGGGATTCGGTTCCCGGCGACGCCGAGAAACACGAACAGCCAGAAGGCGACCTCGAGCGCGCCCTACGAGTCCAGCCTCGAGGCCGCCCTGAGGCTCGAGTCCGAGGGCCGGCACCAGAAGAGCCTGGCGGCGTTCCGGGGCCTCTTGACCGCTACGCTCGGGGATCCGACTGCCGACATCAGCCCCGCGATGGCCGCGCGAGCCGAGTTTCTGTTGACCAAGACGGTCAACCTCACGCTCAAGTCCGGCGACCACAAGGGCCAGGTCGAGTTCCTCGCGGAGCTCGTGAAACGACCGGACGTCGGCAAGCGGAAGATCCTCCTGTCGTGGCTCCAGCACCACCAGGTCGAATCGCTGTTGCGGACCGGACAGCTACGCAAGGCGACCGAGGTCATCGACGCCCTCGGCTACGTCAAGGACTTCTGGGTCATCGGACCACTCGACAACGAGCGCGGCGCGGGCCTGCGGCGGACCTTCCCGCCCGAGCAGGCCCCGGGCCATCCGCTCGACCTCGAGGCCACGCTGCCCGGGAAGAAGCGGGACGTGTCGTTCCGCAGGATTCGCAACTTCGACAGCCCGTGGGCGACTCTCGACCTCGGCGCCCGGTTCCGTCCGAACAACCAGGTCCTCGGTTGCGCGGTGTTCAGCATCAAAGCCGAGAAGGCGACACCGTTGAGCCTGCGACTCGGCAGCTCGGGCAGCCTCGTCGTGCACGTCAACGGTCGCCAGGTCCTCGAGCGCGACTGCCAGTTCCGTCCCCTCGGCTGGGACCAGGACGTCTGCTCGTTCGTGGCCGAGCCCGGTGCCAATCTCGTCGTCGTCAAGATCGCGGCCCAGACCGGCACCCTCGCGGCTCGGATACGGTTGACCCGCCCCGACGGCGGGCCCGTGCCAGCGTGGGTCGCCGTCAGCGCAGAACGCAAGGACGTGCTCGCTGCCGGCAGCCGCAAGCTCGAATCGGGTGCTCCGCAGGCGGTCTCGGCGAAGCTCGGCGCGGTGACGTGGTTGCGCAGGCAGATCGGCCGGGAAGCCAAGACGCCCGCCGAGCAGCACAAGCGTGGGATGCACGCCTTCGAGCCTGCGACGATTCTCGCGCACCGTGCCGAAGACGACGACTCGGTGCGCGAAGATCGCAAGTTCGCGCGCATCGCCGCCGAGCAGTTGCCGGACTTCGGACCCGCCCACTACCTCTACGGGTTCACGCTGGACAAGCGCATCGGGTCCGCCGCCGACCGCGAGGAGAACGCAAGGTACCAAGCCTATGAAGCCGCGGTCGCGGCCTGGCCGCGGTATGCCGAAGCGATGCGCGCACTCGCACGCATGGAACGCAGAGAGCGTTCCAATCTCGCCAAAGCGAGTCGTTGGATCGACCGCGCGCTGCGGGTCAATCCCAAGTACGTCCAGGCGTGCCTCGAGCTGCTGCGCTTCACCGACGCGTCATCGTTCAGCACGGGACGCATCGTGTTGCTGCGCCGCTTCGTCCACGATCCCGAGCTCCGCGGTCACCCGCAGATGTTGCAGGAGTACGCCGACCTGCTCGAAGATCGCCATCAGATCAAGGACGCGCTGGCTGTTCAGCAGGAACTTCTGGCGAAGGAACACTACCTCTCCCACCGCGCCGACGTCGCCCGGCTTCAGATGAAGCTCGGAGACATGGACGGCGCGCTCGCAACGGCCGAGGAGACACTGCACTTCTACCCGCACACCCGCGCCGCGTACGCGCAGATCGCGGGGATCCAGGAGGCGATGGACAACCTCGCCGGCGCCCAACGGGCCTGGACCGCCTGGCTCGACATCTGTCCCGAAGACGAGACCGCGATGCTCGAGCTCGCCGATCTCGCGGCGCTCGAAGGCCAGACCGACAAGGAGGCCAACTACCTCGAACAGGCCGTCACGCTCAACACCGGTCTCAAAGAGGCCAGGCGCAAGCTCGAGTATCTCAAGGCGTCGACCAAGCGGTTCTACGCCGGCTTCACGCTCGACACCGCGAAGCTGATGGCCGAAGACACCGGGCCCGACCCGGACGCCGCGAAGAAGGGGGACTCGCACTACTACGTGTTCCGTCACACGCTCGTACGCGCCTACCGTGACGGAACCACGAGCCGATACGTGCACCTGCTGGCAAAGGTCCTGACCGAGGAAGGCGTGAACTTCTTCGACGTCTACCGGCCACCGTTCAACCGGCAGGGGCAGACAGCTCGTATCCTCGAAGCCAAGGTCATCCATTCGGCAACGGACTTCGAACAGGCGCGCCTAGGTCGCACGAGCTGGGTCGACCTGCCGCCCATCAACGTGGGCGACTACGTCGAGATCGCGGCCCGTGTCGACGATATCGGGCGGTCGTACTTCGGCGATTACTTCGGCCTCGAACACCTGTTCCCGGCCGAGGAAGGTGTGCCCGTGCGGCTCTCGCAACTCGACCTGATTCTCGAGCCGGGCAGAACCTATCACTTCCAGACCGTCGGGAACGTCAGTCCGCCGGTTGTTACGACGCTCGAGGACGGTTCCGAGCACCGACGCTACGTGATGAAAGGCCTCGGGCGCCGTGAGATCGAAGAGCGTGCGCCTGGCCCGTTGGAGTCCGGCCCGTTGCTGCGCGTGTCCACGTACGGGAGCTGGAACGAGTTCGCGGCATGGTGGTGGAACCTGATCCGCAAGCAGACGATCGCGACGCCGGAGATCAAAGCCAAGGTGCGCGAGCTCGTCGCCGGGCAAACGTCGCTCGAAGACAAGGTGCGCAAGATCTACGAGTTCGTGGTCACCGACATTCGCTACAAGGCATGGGAGTTCGGTGTTCACGGCTACAAGCCGTACTCGGTCGGAGCGATCTACGCGCGTCGCCACGGTGACTGCAAGGACAAGGCGATCCTGATGAACTCGATGCTGCACGAGATCGGCGTCGAGGGCTTCCCCGTATTGATCCATGCCGACATGGAGCGCGAGAAGGAGGACCTGACGCTTCCGCTCGTGCAACACTTCAACCACTGCATCACGTATGTCCCGGAGCAGAAGGGCATGCATGCCCGGTTCCTCGACGGCACGGCCGAGTACCACCCGTTCGACACACTCCCGAGCATGGACGCGGGCGCGACCGTGCTCACCGTGCACGGCGAGACCGGCGAGATCAGGCATATCCCGTGGACGAATCCGTCCGAGAACCGCAACGTGTATTCGTACAAGGTCGCGCTGCAGCCCGACGGCGATGCGGACATCGTGATGATCCACGAGCCCAAGGGCCAGTTCGCACCGTCGATCCGGTCTCGGTTCGGAAACGAAGCCGGCCAGCGCCGCGAGAAGCTGGCCGACAGCCTCGGGAGGACGTTCGGCGAGATCGAGCTGCTCGACACCGAGTTCTCGAACCTGAAAGTGCTGTCGGAGCCCGTCGTGTACTCGGCCCATTTCAAGGCCAAGAACTTCCTGCGTGGAACCCGCGACGGCTACCGCTTGAGCAGCGCGTTCCGTCCGTGGAACCTGTCGCGGCTGGCAACTGCGGCCGAACGCAAGAGTGACATCCTGCTGTCGCCGCCGTCCGGTCGTGAAGTGACCATCGTCTACACCGCACCGCCGGGTGAGTCATGGGGATCGATCCCCGACAACATCGTCCAGGACACTCCGATCGGTCGGTTCGAGATGACCTTCAAGAAGCACGGGAACACGCTCGAAGTCACGCGCAAGCTCGACCTCAAGGTCCAACGGATCCCGCAAGCCCTCTATCCCGAGTTCCGGAAACTGACGCGGATCGTCGACCAGAGCGAGGCCCGCCGCATCCTGCTGCGCAAGTCGCGCTGAAAGGCAAGGAAGACATCGTGATCAAGACTTCACTCGCACTCTTCTCGGTGCTGGCGCTCGGCCTGCCGCGTCCTGCCACTGCGCAGCAGAAAGCTCGTAGCCTCGACCTCGGCGTCGTCGCTCGAACGATCCTCGATGCCTCGTACCTGCCGGACGGCGCTCTTGCCGGACATCGCGCGCTGCTCGAGCGAGCGATGCGTATCGTAAAGGACACGCCGTTGGCCGAGACCGTGGTGCAGCGCTGGGTGTCTCTGGCTCGGTCGATCGAGAGTCCGTGGAACGGCGCGCTGCCGGAGGGTTTCACCGACACCGATCACATGCACGGTCTCGCCCGCCTTGCCCTCGACCGGTTCCTGCACGACTGGTACGAAGAGCGTGGCAACAAAGAGCGAGCCAAGGCCACGGACACGACTGGCTGGTTCGTGCGCCACGCGCTCGCCGTCGGACCGTTCGGGGGCGAGGGGTCGGCCTGGCACGGAGTGCGGTTCCCGATCGAGCTCGAGGGCCCACAGCTCGATCACGACTATGCCGGCCGGTTCGGCAAGGTCCGGCTGCGCACGATCAAGGTGGATCCGGGAAGCGCCGAGCTGCAACTTGCGCCCGAGACACCGCATGGACGGACGTCCGGCTGCCAGTACGCGATCGTCCAGGTTCACAGCGGTAGCGAGACCCCGTGCTATCTGGAGCTCACGTGCAGTGGCTCGTACGAGCTGTGGTGGAACGACGCACGGGTCGCGTCGGTCAATCGGAGGACCTTCGTAACCTCGATCCGCGGCCACTACCCGGCCGTGTTGCGTGACGGCTGGAACCGCATCATGATCAAGACGACCTCCGCCAACGTCAGCACGTGCACACTGCGTCTCGTCGATGCGAACGGCGACAACGTCAAGGGACTGGCCATCGAAGAGAAGGCGGTGCTGCACAAGGTCGCTGATGCGAGCGACACCGAGACGAAGAAGCTGCCGGGCCCATTCGCGACGCCCGAGTCCTGGCTCGAAGCGCTCGGCCCGAACTCGGGACCGCTCGTCCGGGCGCTGATCGGCAACCTGCGCTCACGGGTAGGGAAGCCCGATGAGGGGTTGGCCTTGGTCCGCAAAGCACTCTCGCAGTCGCCCCAGGACACGACACTGATCGCCACTCAACTCGAAGCGTGGCGCATGGCGCGTCACCTGCCGAGCGACGTCCGGCGGTCTCACGTGCGCAAGATCCTCTCGACCGTGAAAACGCTCAGCCACCGTCACCTGCGCTACCGGCGCATCCTTCAGTTGTTCCAAGACGACCAGCGCGAGGAGGCGATGCGGGAATGCAAGGAGCTGCTGGCGAGGCATCCGAAGAGTGTGTTCTGGCAGCAAGTGGAGTACGAGCTGTGCCGGCGCTGGCATTGGAAAGCAGAGGCACGAATCGCGCTGGAGAAGCTGCGCAAGCTGGCTCCGGACTCGAATCGCTTCCTGCTCGACTGGGCGCGGCTTCGCAGCCACGAAGGCAATCCGCGAAACGCGCTCGAGGCCGTCGAGGCTGCGCTCCAGCGCCGTCCCGGCAGCTCGCTGCTCATCGGTCAGGCTCTGTCGCTCTCGCGCACGATGGGAGACTCCGAGCGCGTGCGGAAGTACACGGCGCGCATGTACCGCAAGGACCCGACATCGGTAAAGGCGAAGCTGGCGGACGCAGCGCTCCTGCTCGAAGAGGACCAGCCGGACAAGGCTCTCGTCGCGTACGAGAAGCTGCTTTCCAAGCGAGGCAAGGACCCGGAGCTGCTCGAGAAGGCCGGGGACGTCGCGCTCGAAGCGGGCGACGCGAAGAAGGCAATCGCCTACTACAAGCAGAGCTTGGCACAAAAGCCCGATCAGCACACTCTGCGGCGGTTCATCTGGAACCTGCGCGGACAGGCCAGCTACCCCGAGTGCCGTCGCTTCACGCTCGACACTCAGACGACGGCGATGACCTACAAGAAGAAGCCCGACGACGACGCCTCGTCTTCGACGCTCGTGCTCGATCAGATGGTCATCCGGGTGTATCCCGACGCTTCGATCATGGAAGAGACGCAGATCCTGCGGCGGATCAACGATCGCAAGGGCGTCGAGGAGTTCGAGCAGGCGCGGGGGCCGGCGGAGGCGGACGAGTTGATCGAGCTGCGCACGGTCCATCCCGACGGCAAGGTGTTCTATCCGCACCGGGTCGCGGGCACGTTCAGCATGCCGCGGCTCGAGCCCGGCTCCTTCATCGAAGAGCACTATCGCAACTTCAAGCCGAGCCCGAAGGCCGACCCGATCGATTTCATCCGCTTCGTGTTCCAATCGACCGAACGTCCGTATCGGTTCAGCCGGCTGGTCGTGTTGCTGCCGAAGGACGTCGATCTCGGGCGCTTCGTCGTCCGCAACTTCCCGATGGAAGAGGTCGAGCGGCTCGAGATCCAGACGGACGAGGGACCGCTCATCGGCTACGTGTTCCTGCGCGAGCACATGAAGCGCATCATCCGCGAGCAGTTGATGCCGTCGCTCGATCACTTGATCCCTTGGGTGACGTTCGGCAGAGACCACGATTCAACCCGGTTCGTGCGCTCGCAGCGCGAGTGGTTCGACGCGACGACGCATCCGTTCCTCGAGATCCGCGAGAAGGCCGCCGAACTGTGCTCGACGCTCGAGTCCGACGTCTCGAAGGCTCGGGCGATCCACGATTTCGTGCACGCGCTCACGCCCGACGCATCGATGCGACCGGGCAGCTCCGCACCGATGAGCGTGTTGCTCAAGCGAGAAGGCGATCGCTTCCCGCTGCAGCTGGCGCTGCTGCGAGCTGCCGGCGTCAAGTGGACACCGGTCTTGATCCATCCGCTCCCGCCCGAGCTCGATCCCGAGCCCGAGCCGATGTTCGGGGCGGAAGAGTTCTTCACGCGACGTGCCGCGATCGTCCACCCGGCCGACGGCGACCCGTTCTGGATCGTCCAGGGAACGCCGCGACACTTCCCGTTCGCCAAGACGCCGGCGATGCTCCACAGGGTCCCGCTCGGTGGCAGCCCGTGCCTCGAGCTGATCGGCGATGTCGGCGTGCCGGGCGTGGTGCCCGGCGGCGGCGCGGCGCGCTTGAGCGATCTCGACATCGATGCAGAGCTAAAGCTCGACGGTGACCGTGCGTCGATGACCGCGACCATCGGCTTCGGCGAAGAGGCTGGATACGTGTACAAGGAGATCATGCGCGCCCAGAACGAGAGCGCGCAGAAGTACTTCGCGCGCAGGGTCGCGGGCACCTTCTTCCGTGGCTTCACGCTACGCAGCTCGAAGCCGTTGGACCTGGGTCAGGACGGCGCGCCTCTGCGGCTGCGCCTCGAGCTGAGCCGCGAGCGATTCCTCGATCACGAAGGTGCTCGCGCAACGATGCCCCTGCCGTTCCAGCTGTCGAACATGACGCGCAGCTTCGGTGGTCGCGCCGAGCGCATCCATCCGATCGTGTGGGAGCGCTACTTGGTAAGGAACCTCAAGCTGACGATCGACCCAGGCGACCACAAGTTCGTCTCGGTGCCGAAGGGCCTGCGTGTACGGCGGTTGTTGTTCGACTACGGACTCAGCTACGACCTCGAAGACCACAAGCTCACGATCGAGCGGCACACCCAGCTGCGCCCGGGCGAGGTGCCTACCGACCGCTATCGCGAGTTCCTCGACCTGTGCCGCAAGATCGACGAGCGGGAACGGGAACGAATCGTGATCGAGCGCTAGGATCTGTGTGACAAATGCCTGCGGCATTTGTCACACAGACCCTAGCACCTAGCGACCCCGCAGCTTCACGACCCAGTCGAACGCCCCGCAGGGACGCGGATCGCACGGTGTCCTCGCACCGGCCGCCGGCTTCCGCGATCGCATCGTACCGATCACGCTGTCGCGCGAGCCGAAGGAAACGAAAACCGGCAAACCGAAGCCGGCCAAGAAGACAGCGAAGGCACTCCGCCGCTACTCCTGGCCCGAACTCATGAAGCGGGTGTGCGAGATCGACGTGCTGCAATGCCCGTGCGGCGCCCGGCGCGCGATCATCGCGTTCATCAACGATCCCAAGGTCGTCCACGCCATCCTCGAGTGCCTCGGGCTGCCGACCGCTGCACCCGAAATCGCACCGGCACGACCACCGGCACAGGCCGAGTTCGTGTTCGAATGCCACGCGTGACGCAGCGCGATCGCGGTCGCGAACGCTACCGGTACGCCACGACTCCGAACCGAACGTCGACGCTCGGGCGTTCTGCCTCGGTTCCGGGGCCTGCCTCCCCACGATGAGATCCCAAAGCCCCGCCGATCAGCCTCGAGCACGACGCCCGGGGCGAAGGCAAAGACAGCTTATGCTCCCTATCCCCGAAATCCACCACTCTGAGGCCTGCTAACGATCGTCCCGCGGTCCGTGCGCAGGATCTTCGCGATCGTTCAGCCCGGCCCTCCGGGTGAAGACGAACGGATCGAGCGCGCGCTCGAGCTGGATGCCGAGTGCGTGGACCGCACCGTCGAGATCCGTGTGAAACTGCACCCGCAGCCCCTCGCGATCGCCCGACGCGAGGCGGAAGACGTCGTAGTGGAAATGGCCGAGCGGACCGGCGATCCCGTTCAGCTCGAACGTGAGCCCGTCTTTCTCCGCGTCGAGCGCGATCGTCGCGACTCCGTAGCCCTTGTGCTCGTACTCGCCCGTGTAGTCGGCCAAGGAGTGCGACGGCTTGGTTCCCTCGACCCGCTTCGCCTCCCGCGCGGCGCGCGCCTTCTCCCGCGCCTGCCTCCGCTGCTCCGAGCGCTTCTTGGTCCGTGCGACCCAATCGACGGGGGCCATGCCCAGGAGATGGTCGGCCACCCATCGCGCCGGCACCTGCGTCGACGGGTTGTGGCCCTCGTTCGAGAGCACCACCACGCCGAGCTTCGCGTCCGGGAACAGGGCGACGTTCGCGTTGAAACCGTCGATGCTCCCGGCGTGGTGGATCAGGAGGTGCCCGCGGTAGGTCTGCACCTTCCAGCCGAGGGCGTACGTCTGATGGCCGAACTCCTCGCTCTCGCGCGGCCGTCCGGTCACCATGCGCGGCTGCATCACGGTCTTGATCACGGACGCGGGAAACACGCGGCTGTTGCCGAGCTTGCCCTCGTCCAGCAGCGCGCGCACCCACTGCGCCATGTCCCGCACCGACGAGTTGATCGAGCCCGCCGGCCCGACAACGTCGATGTTGCGGAACGGGACTCTCTCCCGCTCGATGTAGGGCTGGGCCGCGTTGGCATCCGACTTCGACACCACCACCGAGGAATTGCTCCGCTGCATGGCCAACGGCACGAAGATCCGCTGCCGCGTGAACTGCTCCCACGTCGACTCCGACACTCGTTCGACCAGGTAGCCCGCGGTCACGAACATCAAGTTCTGGTACTGCCACTTTGCGCGCAGCGGTTGTGTGGGTGGCAACCAGCGCAGCGCGGCGACGAGCTCGGCGCGTGTCCGCTCGGCTCCGTACCACGCCGCATCGTGTCGCGGCAATCCGGACCGATGGCAGAGCATGTCTTCGACCGTCAGCTGCTCGGATGCGACGGCGTCGTACATGCGGAACTCCGGCAGGTGTCGGCGCACCGGATCGTCGAACGCCACCTTGCCCTCATGGACCAGCAACGCGACGCCGAGCGCGGTAAACGCCTTGGTCGCCGAACCGATCGCGAACAAGGTGTCGGCGTCGACGGGGAGCTTGTTCTCGACGTCCCGCAGCCCGTAGCCCTTGGCGTGGATCAGCCGATCTCGGTGGA
>Ga0210086_1000538_pt1 | contig 21634 bp, 14 predicted proteins | sample China_Galinas_PW_3_FD_184867 | JGI IMG/M metagenome (GOLD analysis project Ga0210086, IMG submission 184867) | Wetland microbial communities from San Francisco Bay, California, USA, that impact long-term carbon sequestration - China_Galinas_PWB_D2... | ecosystem: Environmental > Aquatic > Marine...
GCCATCTCAAAATAAAGATTTTGGTTCAAGATCAAGGCGGTGCCGAGTTTTAACCCGCAGGCATACTCAAGTATGTCGAGGACTTAAAACGAGGCTCCAACGCCGAGGTTGGGCCAAAAGATTATTTCGAGATAGCTTCTAGTTTTTCTTGATTTAATTGTCCTGAACGATACTTGATTTGTTCAAGTGAGATTTTGTGCAAACACACTCGCGAAGAATCTGTTCATCGCGGAATAGCACTTATCCGGTGTCTCAATCATCGGCCAGTGACCGGCACCCGTATATTGCCTATTGGGTATGTCGTATTTAATATGGATATGCATGATACAAAATTCATCCTTAACTGAGCGTTCATATCCATTTTCATGAATGATTCAAGCGTTAACTCCCGCCGAGCTGGGTCTGGGGCTTAATAATGACATCGATCCGCCGGTTGACAGCACGACCTTCTTCTGTTGCATTGGAGGCCAAAGGTTTTGAAGAACCATATCCCACGGCAACGATTCGGTCATAGGATAATGTCTTGTTTGCCAATAGATACTGGCGGACACTCTCGGCTCTTTGCTGGGATAAAAGTTCGTTAACTTCATTTGAGCCTGTACTATCCGTATGACCTTCAATGATCACATCCGGTTCGCCGAATGTCCGGATAGACTGCTGGATTTTACTGAGCAGAGGATAATTGTCCGGCATGATAACGCTTTTTCCCACAGGAAATTGAATAGCTCTCAAACGAATGACCAGAGAATCTCCTTTTTTGTAGACTTCCGCTTCATCCGAACTAAATAGATTTTGGACCTCTGTAAACAATTCATTGAATCGCTTTTCAGCTGCCAGACGTTCCTTGACAATTTGCTGTTCGCGGGTCTTTCCCTCAAGATCGGCGATTTGTGAATTTTTAGTTTCTATTTCCGACTGGAGCGTTTTGACCTTGTCAAACATGAACTGACGGTCTTTCTGAAGTGCATCAATTGAACCGAGTATATTCTGCACTTGCGTTTCATAAGGTTGATTACGCATGTCCGTTGCACCGAGTTTGGCCGTCATTTCATACAAGATTTTTTCCACCCAAAGCGTCATCTCTTCCGGTTTCATGTCTTTAATTTTCTCGCTCTGATCGGCGATCTCAAACATCCGCTGTGACATGAACAAAGCCTCGTTGGCCTTTTGGTGCATCATTTCTTTCTCGTAAGGATGTTGAGTAATAAACGCATCGGCTTCGGACAGTTTGTTCTTGGCAATACTAAAAGACTGGGGCGCTATTTTGTCGACTCTACTGTTTTTGGCTTGTTCGATAAGCCTGCGTACCTCTCCAAGAGTTTCGTCTTTAATGGCACGCAGTTCAAGACTGCGAAAGCTTTCGGCAAGCGCTACCTTACGTTTTTCTGCATATGCCAGGTCACCTCTTTCAATAGCACTTGTAAGACTCAGAAATGTTTGCTCGGCATCGGTATAATCATATCCCAATTTTGCAGCACCTGCCTGTCGTGCAAGATCGCGACTTTTAATCACGTCGGCCAGTGTGGTTCGTGTCACTTTGGTTATTTCTTCAGCCTTTAGAAGATAGACCTGCCCTTCGGCGGTATTGCGAAGGATTTCGGACATCTCTTCTCCTTTCTCAAGCCCTTTTTTGGCCTTGCCAAGTGATGACTCGGCCTTTGCGAACCAGGTGGGGGCCAGAACATTGAGTTGGTTCTTATATGCTGCGGCCAGATCATTTTCCAGACGGTTAATTTGATCGGTAGGATTCTCCGCCTCGGCAACAGGTTTGACCTCGAGCTTGGTGCTTGTACAGGCACCGACAAATGATAAAAACACTACGATTACAACCATATAAAAAATGTTTTTTCCTATCAGCATAATGTTCTCCTTTTGTATTTTGGGATGTTTTATAGCCTAAGTAACCCAGGAGTCGAGGTGTTTTTATTTTTCGAATCGCTCCATGGATAATGTTTTTTTTATCCGTGTAAACTCGTGGTTAAAGGATCGCTCTTCCAACCCAAAGTCCAGCAAAAACTCCATTTACACCTTAGACTTGAAAGTATCTCTCCTGTCAGATAATTGCAAGAATTTTCATCGACATGCCGCCTCAGTGCTTTCAGCAAGTCCCAACCCTTTGAAAATAATTTTAAAGACGTCCAGAAAATTCCGCCTAATGATATACGAAAACACAATGTTCTTAAAATTATATATTGATGGCTACATCAAAGCAGCTTTGAGGAGATTCATTGCATGTTCACCGCCTTTGTTTTTAACATAATCAAGGATGATTGGTGTAAATTTACTAACCATGTCACCGTTTAAACCCAGTGTTTCAAAAGAGCTTGTCAAACCTGCCATTCCTGCAAGTTTGTTGCTGCCCATCATCGATGAAATACCTCCAGGAGTACCTGAACTCACTTCCACTTTTGGTGCCGCACCTATCATTTGGTCAATACCGGGAACAGCTTTCGCGATACTGGAAAAGTCTTCAGCGGTAAGATTTTGTTTTGCCAATTGAAAAATCGACCCGGCTCCACCTTCAGCTTGGTCTTTAGTAACTCCAAGTTGACTGGAAAGGAGATCGACTAAACCCATGTCTCCAGCATAGCCTGGCGTATACGTTATCCAGAAAATCAAAAATAATATTGGAAATATCTTATTTAAAAACTGTCTTATAATCATTTCACACCTCCACTATTTGTTATCTTTTCTTTCTTGCCATTAGCACATTCTGAGATCAATTTACGCCTATTACATATACCATAAAAATGGACATACCCTATTAAATAAATTTGTTTCAATTCAAAAATGATATAAGATTAAAACAAGATTATGTCTTGCTTCACACAAAATATCACTGGGATATTGAGGAACTTGCCCTTTCTTAAATCAAATTTCATATAGGACATCTTGGCAAATTAGTCAGCCTTATGATATGAGAAGTAATTGTCCCAAATCTTATCGAGTTGCTGCATACCGTCATTCAGGTCTTTTCTGCGAATGATATTTCTTTCCCGACTCACAAGATCCCAGCGTTCAAGCTTGTGCAAAGCATCTTCGATTTCAAAATTAATCCTGCAGTTATGTTTGTTTTCAAACCAGAGTTCCACGGTCTCATCGAGTTCAGTTATTGTGAGATCCCTGTCCTCAACAAGAAGGAAGTAATATGCCAAGATCGCTTCTTTGAACTCTTCTTCTTCGGCCGTATCGACAAGATGATGAAACACCCCTGTGTTGTTGTCAAGATTCTTAAAGTAAAGATTGTCAGAGAGAGTTTTCATAAACTTAATTTTACGGTTTTTGAACTTGTTTATCTGCTTGAATAAAAAGCCGCCCAGCGTCGCCAGACCCAAGGCCAAGGCAATAAGGTGCTGCTGTTCAATCTTTACTTCCCTTTTGGTTAGTCCGAGCCAGAAAGAAATGACCGAAGCAATCAAAAGAATTGAGGCCCCAAGCTTTGTTGCGATTACAACAATGCCGCTCACGGCAGCTGGGATACCAATAATGAGTTTGTCGACGGTTTTCATGCGAACCTCACTGTTGGGGAAAAGCATCTCAAGGTCCGCCTTGGGAACATTTTGAAAGAGTTTAATGATGGTCGAGCCTGGTGTGAAGTAAAGATCTTTTTGCCTTCTGGCTTTGAAATAATCCTCTTCTTTAAATTTGATATATATCGCAACCCTTTCATAATTTGTAAATGTGATCGGCTCTTTCTTTAGTCCAAAATATTTTACCAGTGTCTCTTCTTTTGTGCTTTCGCCGCGTTGATAAAATATAACTTCCTCAAAATCATTGAACTCAACACGAAGACGGATCTTAAAAAGAGACTCTTCTTCCAGAGCTTCTTCAAGGTCCGTATCAGTTATCTTTTGGAAGTTGGCGGCATTAAGGATTACCGTCAATCCCTCAACAAGTTTTTTTTGCAGCGCCTTTTTTTCTTGCTCTGAGTAATCGTAGTTCAACCGGGTGTCTGCATCGGGGTTAAATGGTGAATAGCAGTCTTTAAGCATTTCCACTTGGTGGTGGAACTCAAAATGAATCAAGCTTGCTAAAATATGACAAAGCTGTCTAAATAAATTCTGATCATGTTTGGAAAGCCGTGAATCGTTGATACACATTTCGATAACATCCGCTTTCCTGAAAGGAATAAAACGATTTAGATTCTGATACTCTGTCATTGTGATTCCTTATTTCGTCTACAGAGAAACAAGTTGTCCATTTCACCTTAATTCCCCCTCCTCAGTGAGAGGGTTTGAGTGCCATTAATCTTTCCGGACTCTCTACAACTCGGAGATGCAAAACGCGCAACGTGATGCATTGATTGATATAGTCGAGAAACATTTAGGGCATTCTTTAGTGGTCGGTTCCTCCGGTGTTGCTTCCTCTTCTCTTTTGAGTTTATTAAGGCCGCGAATAAGTATAAAAACGGCAAAAGCAACGATTAAAAAGCTGATTACCGTGTTAATAAAAATGCCGTAATTGATTGTTACAGCACCTGCCTTATGGGCCTCAGTTACAGTTGTAAATGTGTCGGCAACCGCCCCCTGTTTGATAACGAGAAAAAGGTTGGAAAAATCGACTTTGCCAAGTAGCAAACCGATCGGCGGCATAATAATATCGTCAACCAGTGATTTTACTATGGTACCGAAAGCAGCACCAATTATAATACCAACGGCCATGTCTACAACATTCCCCCTCATCGCAAATTCTTTAAATTCTTTTAACATTTTTCCCCTCCTTTTGTGTTGACCGTTTACCCACAAAGTTTGATTTCCAAACTTCGAATGGCTTTATGAGTTTAACAATTGAAGCTGCAATTAGCAACAACTATACCAATATAGTTTTATTTTATAAATGATTGTTATTTTTAAGCAAATTGACAAAATAAAAAAGACCCCAATGTATCACAATTGTGATTTATGAGACACTTGAGTATCATTCAACAATATTTACTTTTAGTATTTAGATTATAAAACTCCTTTTTTTCTTTGTTTAGAAAAATGCCTGGGATGACGTACGATTCCCCCCGGCCTACTTCGGCAGAGTTAATCCGGCTGTGGCCAACCTCCGTGCCTGTAATGTAAACTAAAACCCTATTGGTTCGTCTATATAGCTGCAGGTTAAGAAAGAATTATTATCTTTAATCCATTAAACGTGCGTGAATAGTCGGTTAGAAACCATCACTGTTAGAAGATAGTCTGATGTGATTGCGTTGGTAATACCAAAATAAAAAAGGAAAGATCCATGGTTAAACTGAGATTTATCCAATGTTTTTATATGGTTGTAGCATTGACGGTATTTGGGCTGGGATTCGGCCCGCCACCGATTATCGCTGCCGAGAAAACAGCCCCGGTGTCGGAGGAAGATGTTCAAGTGCTTGCCTCGGGTCCCATACACGAGGCATTTGCAGAGGCAGTGGCATTGGATCCTGAACCGGGAATCGTGGCGCCCAAGGCATCGCCGGCCCTCATCGAGGAGATTCCGCCCGAACAGAAACCTGAAGGGGACGTTCAGTGGATTCCCGGTTACTGGGCATGGGATGATGAAAGGAACGAATATATCTGGGTGAGTGGGATTTGGCGGGTACCACCGCCGGGCCGTCAGTGGATCCCCGGTTATTGGACCCCCTCGGGACAGGGATATCAATGGATTTCCGGCTACTGGGCCAGTGTGAAGGTGAGAGAGACAGAATACCTGCCCGAACCGCCTGAATCGGTAGAAGTCGGACCCAGCAGTAATGCTCCTTCGCCGGATTATACCTGGATACCCGGTTGCTGGGTATGGCAATATGGGCGCTATGCGTGGCGGCCCGGCTATTGGGCCGTCGTGAACCCGGACTGGATCTGGATACCTGCCCACTATAACTGGACGCCGCGTGGATATATCTTTGTGGGTGGATACTGGGACTACACCGTCATCCATCGTGGCGTTCTGTTCGCGCCGGTTTTTTTCCCACCGGGGGTATACCTTGGATTGACCTTTTCGTTCTCACCCGGCTTTGTGATCGATCTGAACATCTTTGATGACGCCCTGTTTCTGCGACCCCGGTATTGCCATTATTATTATGGGAATTATTACGCACCCAAATATTATAGAAAAGGGATCTATCCGTGGTTTTCCCTGCATGCGAGACGGGTTGTCTATGATCCCATCTATGCCCATCAACGCTGGAATCATCGGAACGATCACCAGTGGGAGAACCATTTGCAGACAAGATTTCGTGAGCGTCGAAAGCACGAAGAGTTACGACCGCCCAGGAGCCCTGAACTCAGCACAAGGTCAGACAGGAAAGGCGGATCTTCAGGGCCCGAACGGCGTGACTTTGTCATGCCCCTCGACCGTATCGGGAAAACCAAAGCCAGCACATATCGATTCAAACCTCTGAGCGAAAAAGAGCGAAGGGAATTCTCGCAACGGGAGAAAGAGGTACGCACATATCAAAAGGAACGTCAGAGTCGAGAGACCCGACGGCGGAATAAACCGGAGGAAAAGGCTTCAAAAAAGCCAGCGCCGAACAAAGAAAAATTTTCCAGATCCCCGATTATGGACAAGTCAAATCAAAAAGCGAATCGAAAAAAAGCCCCGCCCGCTCAATACAAGGCGCCGAAACCCAACCCCGATGTTGAGCCCCTGCAGAGAAAAGATGATTTGTCGCGCTCGTGGAACAAATTTCGGAAGTCGGAAGATAGAGGGCAGAAGTCAGCGATCAGGGGTCAGCGATCAATGGGCAAGGTTCAGGAATCAAGAAATAAAGGAGGGCGGTCGGAGGACCGCATGCAAAAATCTAATGACAGGCAACAGAGAGGGAATGCCGGACGGCAGAGGTTGATTGAAAGATAGAGGCCGAGATATTTGAACCACCCGTCGATATCGCCATACTTAGGAAAAGGAGGAAAATATGAGCCAACGATCCAAAAATTTATCTGAACGAATCAAATAATCCAGCCCCGGTTTTCATCCCAAAGGGAGAGTGTTTTGTACAGATAAAATAGAAATTTATTAATTCTTACATAATTGAAAAAGAATTAAATCCTCCTTTAAAAGTTTTACTTTTAATTTAAAAATTGGCTACTGTTTTTGGAATTATTATCTAGGATTCTTCTTATTTCCAATGATATACTTTTGACATCGAATGGCTTCTGGATAAACCCATCACAACCACGAGATAATATCTTGCCTGCCTGGCCATCTATGCTATAACCACTTGAAAGAAGAACCTTTATGGCAGGATCGATATCTTTCAGTTTTTCATAGGTGTCTCCACCACCCATTTTCGGCATGACCATGTCCAGAATGACGATATCAATCTTTTTCTGGTTTTTTTTGTAAATCTCTACAGCCTCTATTCCGCTTTTTGCAGCGAGGACTTCATAGCCTAATTTCTCTAAAAGATCTCCTCCGACATCTAAAATCATATCCTCATCATCCACAAGAAGAACTGTCTCTGAGCCCTTTAATATTTCTTTTTGGATCATTGTTTCTTTAAAGATCTTTTTTTCAGATGCCGGAAGGAAAATATTAAAGGTCGCCCCTTCGCCCTTTTTGCTGTTTGCATCGATAATTCCGCTATGATTTTTAATAATGCCATAAACTGAAGCAAGCCCCAGACCGGTACCCCTGCTGACCTCCTTGGTAGTAAAAAACGGATCGAATATTCTATGTTGAATGTTTTCATCTATTCCAACACCGGTATCTGTAACGGAAATTTTTACATACCTGCCGGGTTTCACTCCATATGGTTTAACATCATTATCATTTAAAATGACATTTTCTGTTTGAAGATACAGCTCTCCAGTTCCGGACATGGCTTGCCATGCATTGACATAAAGGTTCAAAAGTGCCTGTTCAATCTGAGGTTGGTCCACTTCCACCGCCCAGATATCTGGGTGGCATTTTTTGTGTATGGTAATCTCTTTCTTAGTTCTCCCGAACATCTCAGAGCTTTTATTGACGATATCATTTACGTCTGTTGGTTTGATTTCATATTTTCCTCTTCTGGCAAAGCCCAGGAGTTGTTTAGTAAGACTTGACGCATTCTTTATATAATTTTCTATTCTATTGAGATATTCAAAACTGGGATGATCAGAATCAATGTCAAAAGACATTAAAGACGTGCATCCCTGAATGCCCATCAACAAATTATTAAAGTCGTGAGCAATGCCTCCGGCCAGTGTGCCAATGGCGTCCATCTTCTGGGCTTGCTGAAATTGTATTTCCAGTTCTTTTTGCTCACTGATATCTCTCAGATTAATGACGCTTCCCATAGGATTTCCATTTTTATCCCTATAAATGGCTCCGCTTATGCTCACGGGAATAATGTTTCCTTCTTTTGTGTAACGAAGAGTTTCAATACCCGAAAAGTTCTCTCCGGATGATACTTTATTAATCATCATTTTAGTTTTAGGCCAAGCATCCGTTGGAACAAAAACGTCCATTGACTTGCCAAAACATTCCTCTAATGTCCATCCGAAAACATTTGTGAAAGCCATGTTAAAGTAAGTGACTTTACCCTCCATATCGTAAACAACAACAGGATCGGGGTTTGCTTCCAGAACGATACGATATTTCTCTTCACTTTGCTTCAGGGCATCCTCAATAGACTTGCGTTCAGTGATATCCCTTGCAACTGAAATCATAGCAAAAACTTTTCCGTCCCGAATTAAAGGTTGGGCACTGACTTCACCAAACTTTCTCGTTCCATCTTTAGAAATAAATTCGTATTGAGACAAAGGGACCCGTTCTCCTGAAAAGACTTTTATCATGTCAGAGAAAGCTTTTTCCAATGAGTCCGGCTCAAGCACATCCAGATCCTGGATTGGCTTTCCGATCATTTCCTCGGGTGTATATCCCAATATCCTTCCAACAGATGGGCTAATATTGATAATCCTAAAATCAGGATCTATTGAGAATATCACATCAGATATGTTCTCAAAATATCTTCGGTGTCGTTCCTCGCTCTTTTGTAAAGCTTTCATAGCTTTCTTTTGTTCGGTTACGTCTCGAAAACTCCATACGCGTCCGGAAATCTTTTCATTTCTCATCAACGGACAAGATTTGCGTTCTAAAATCTGTCCGTTTTTAAAATGGATCGTATCAAAATCTTCATCTATTAAATTGTACAATTCCTTAACTTTTGTGAGAAATTCATTCGGGTATAACAGCTGGTCCAAAACATAGTCGAGCAATTTCTTATCGTCTTTTGTTTTGATGAGTTCATTTGGAATATTCCATATCTGTGCAAATCGTTTGTTAGCGTGAAGGACTTTCCCATTTTCATCTACAACAAGGATACCATCTGCGGTTGCTTCTATTGTGGCTTTTAGGAGCCCCTTGCTTTCCCGAAGTGATTGCTCAAGAGAACTTTGTTTCAGTGATTTATCTTCAAGTTCTTTAACCTTTTTTTCTAATTCTTCATAGGATGGTCTTTTGTCCATTAATAAATCTCCTGATTGTATTCAAAAAATATGTGAGTCCATTAAACGTCTTTTTATTAATAGTTTTAATTGCTTTTTTGGAATTTAAATTTTTAAAACATTACACCGTCTATTTTATGAAGTAGAAACTATGTCAAATTAAGGATTTGAGAACTTTTTTGCGAGATCGTTGTCGATAACGTACATGCAGACTTCCTTTGCACCTTGCTCGGTGTAAAGACACTTTTTGCAAAGATTGTTTATTAAATATTCAACCTCGCCTCGAATCCTTTTATCATAAGCCTTGAAGGCTTTTTTGTTGTAATCTTTTATGGCACGACGGAAATTTTCGTTTTCCAGAAAGGGGTCCAGCACCTTTTCCTTGAGGTGATATACATATCGTTCGTGTAATGACTGATAGAGTGCTGTGTCCGTAATCGATTTCCCCTCAAGCATGATTTCTTGGGTCAGGGTTTTGGAGGCATATTCATTTTGGGTGTTTCTTCGAAAAGCAACACGTTTATTTTTGTCTGCCTCCGGTCCCAGCAGATAACTCTCGATGGCCTCATAAAATTCCTCGGTAATTTTTAGTTTTTCTCCGGTAAAGCTGCATGTTTCATCAGACCCGATTTCAAAATTGATGGAAAACAGATAATTTTGTATGTCCCTTGAAATTTGTTCATTATTGTAAAGATAGAGTGACTCTTTGACTTCCTGCAAAATCGTGTAGTTGTACATCCGCAACAAAGAGTCCAAAAAACCTTTGGGTATGGATGTGTTCAGTTCATTGTGGTATGTTGTAAAAAATTTGTTCAGAGTCGACATGTTGATCAGCTTATCTTCTCTGGCATAAGTGGAATAAAACTCGTTAAATATTTTAATTGAATCCCGACCGGAAAAGCCATGGGCCCCTTCAGTTTCCGATTCAGCTATGATTTTCCGACGTCGTTTAGCCGTGAATTTTTTTTGATCTTCTTCCGAAAGCCATGGGGGTATATATCCGGTGTAAATTTCAATCTTGAGCAGTTGCAGATTCTCATCACAGTATAGGCTGTATTTATCCGGATCGCCGATCCATTCCAACAGTGCTTCTGATTTGGTATTCAGTCGTGATGAGATAATAACCCTGGCAAAATTGTGCAGGACCCTGGGCAGAAAGTTATCATCGATATGTTTGCCAAAAATATTGCGGTAAATCTCAACTTCCGTATTCAAATCCAAAACATAGGGAATTGTAATGGATTCGATGCGGTCTGAAAACGACTGGAAATCTATCAACTTTGATTTATCTTCCGGGTTCATCAGCGCCAGAAAAAGGGAATTGACGTTTTCCTCAATATCTCCGACTTTATGAACCCCCTCGCTGATGATGTTGTGGAGTTCGATCAAACGGTCTTTGTTAAAGTTTTTTATGTCCATAAGAGCATAGATGCCATTGTTGGTTTTCGCATATCGTGAAAAATAATATTTAACCTGGTTACTGTCCTTTAAAAGATGATTTATCCGGCTCTGGAGTATATCATTCTTATAAATGTCCTGCTTCAAGGGCTTGTCGCCCGGGTTGAAGACACTGATACCTTCACCGATCCGACGGTTGAACGAATAGGGCCTGGCATATAACATTTTAAATACTTTCAATGGATTTTTAAGTCTGTTCAACAACGCTTGAAACAAGGAACTGCAAATCGTACAGGAATGATCTCTAAACACCCACTCATACTCTTTTTCAGTAAAGAGGTTCCATTTTATTTCATCGTTTTTAAACAGATCATCAAAAAATGCCCGGCGGTGATCCTTGGGAATGATCAATATTGGGTTGTCATGGCTGGGACAGGGCACTTCGATGAAATTGTCTCCCGAATGCATCGCCAGATTTGATCCCGATACATAATTCGGAACCTTAGAAGTGTTATCCTGGGTTTGGAACAACTTTTCAAATAATTGAATCGGCGCGTTATCAGCGGTGTCTCCCAAAATTTTTCGGTCCAACCTCCAAACCGTTTCAAAACGCAACCCTTCTTCAGTATTGGTATATTCTTCGAATTTTTTAAGAAGATTGTTTAAAAAAGTACTCTTGCCGCAGCCATGCGGGCCCTCAAATATATAGATCTTATTTTGTTGAGCACCACGTTTCAGGGCTTCTACAAGATTGATCAAGCGGTTTGCAAAGAGTCTGTCGGCAAAAAATGGGGTGTCGGAACCTTGGATAAAGAGTCGGCTGCAATCATAATGAACAAAACCAATGGATTCGGGATCATCCGGATATTCATTGTGGCCTTCGCCGACATAGGTTTTAATCATATCGTGAAACACTTGAAAAGCATTTCGTATCACCACCGTCGGTTTTTGGGTGAGAACCTCGAGAAATTTCTCAAAGGATATGATTGAACGTCGGCTCCCGACGGTCATGCTGTGGTCTATATTTTTGATTGCATTTTTAATGGTGCTCATGATTCGGTCCAAACTCTACAATAGCTCAATTTTGTTGTGTCGATATCCTCTTTCCGTGTAATAGTTTAATCCTTTAAAACAAAACAATTTAATCATACCTGAAGCGATAATGTTTTTAAAAAGCTAAAGTATCACCTTTTTGGAAATCTTTCGATTTTCCATGGTGTATAATACCCGCTCCCATTTTAGTTCCTGTTCTTTAACCTCCTGCTTCTGCGGTGTTGAGAAACTCGTCGTCATGCCCGTATCCTGAGACATCGGAACCGAAACAACTTCGTTTGTTTCCAACTGAACCGGTCCGCCCCATAAATATTCGATCCCCATCATCGTATTTGAAATAAACTCTTTGACCAGCGGTTTTTCCTCGAAATGGTGAACCAGATAGAGCGTATGATCGTTACATTTTTTTTCATCGACTTCGATATGGGGTGGATGATACAGGCTGTTAATCAACATTTGACGGTAATCTTCGGCCTTACGGCTTTTGACGTAATACTCCCAGACCATCTTTCCCGGATTCAATCGCCGGCCTGCGACAAACAGATTGTTTTGGGAGACAAAATCCTGATCAACAAAGGTGTTGATAAACATAAAATCACAAAAATCATCGCGAATTTTAAAAATAAAACCTTTTCCTTTACCAATATCTTTATCGTATTTTTTTCTTTCATCAGCATCATGGATCTTTCGAAATTCCATGTCGTATTTGCCTTTATCACCCAGGTCCTCAATGTATTGAAACAGCCGCATCCCCAAGGCATAGGGATTGAGTCCCACACGGGGCAAAGACGTAACGCCGGCATTGACCCGGGCAAACTCCACTTCATGCCCGTTGATGCGGTCATCTTTTAAAAAAAGATTTTCATGCCAGTAGCTGGCCCAACCTTCGTTCATAATTTTGGTTCTGATCTGAGGCTGGAAAAACAAGGACGTTTTGCGGATAATCTGCATAACGGATGTCATCCACCGGTTATCATCCTTTTTTAACACATCTGAATTTTTGATTAAAAATTGAATGATATCCTGTTTGGCGTTGTTGTTCTCTTTAAGGTGTTTTTTAAAAACCGCTTCAAATTCAGGGTGTTTTTTAGTCACGTCTGAAAAAAACGTCTTTTCTCCAAGATCGCCGGTTGTGGCCATGCATTCATTATATCGATTAATTTCTTTCATATATTCATGAATTTTTACTTTCTTGATTGTCTGTAAAAACACATCGAAGTAGTAGTCGAGTCGCTTTGATCGGTCTTCTGACAACGGGCGATTCAGTCGGGAGAGCTCACCATGATATCCTACGAGATTGTCGATACCGCGGCTAAACTCAATAACATAATCGACCCATCTTCCCTTTTCAGATCTCAGCTTTGCAATGAGTCGCTTGTCCGAAAGCGCCTGCCCCACAAAATCATCGTCCCAAGTATGGCGGAAAAAGAGATTATTCTGAAAAAAATCGATATGGGCGAGAACATGATAAAAAATCATAACGTTCAACCAATCGGGATTGTTATCATTGTAAAATGAAATGGCCGGTCGGGTATTGATCACAGTTTCGTAAGGGTTTCCGGGATAGAGTTCATATCTGCCTTTTTCTTTGAGGACCTCAACGTCATGAACCCAGTAATCGTAAAGCGTTGGAATCATCACTTTTGGGGTGAGCTCCAGAAGATCACGGTTTGTAACAATATATTCCAGCGTTTCATCTTCGAAACAAAGACCGGCTTCCCGTGCTCTGTCCTTGCAGCCTTCCATTATTTTTTTGGTATGTTGATCAATTAATTGCATATAGCAACCTTTTATGTCTTTGAAACAAATCGATGCTAAAGAGCATCAGATAGGATTAAATTTTTATTGGAAGCTGTTTGAGTGGATTAGAGATCGTTATGAAAAAACCCTCTTCGATTCGAGGTCATCCGAACATCTTGTCTTGCACCACTCTCTTTTATCTAAACATCAGACCGTTTTTTCATTACGAGCTATTATCCACGAGTTCTTTCAGGAAAAATTTAATCCTATCTGATGCGACCAATTTTCAAGATGCTAAACTCATACGAATGTTTCTATTTTCATTATACCCATGCCCTATCACCCATGATCCGTTCATGAAATAAGCTTCTTAATTCCTTCGATGATACGGGATTCGTCAGCATCTTCCTTCATGACATCGAGCCGGAGCAACTTCGGCTTTTCATCCAAGAGCTCAGACGTTTTCAGGTATCTTTCCACCTCGGTAGAGTTGACGGCATTGCTTGATTGTTCGGCAATCGTGATTCCGATTCGATTGGCATAGGTCAGCATTTTGTTAAGTTCAGGGATCGACTCCTTACCACCGGTGTCCCAATCGTCACCATCGGTACCATGAAATATGTAGATATTATAGTCGGCTGCCAGATTCTCTTTTTCCACGATGTCGTTTACCAGACGAAATGCCGATGCCACCCGGGTTCCGCCGGCGACTTTGGAATTGTAATAAGTGTAAAAATCATCGACTTCTTTGGCTTCGGTGTCATGGAGGATAAAGCGGGATTCGACCTGCATCTCATACTGGTATAAGAGCCAGCTGTAAATCAAAACATGTTGTGACACGATCAGCCGGGTCGGATTCCCATGCATGGAACCTGAGTAATCTCGCAGGAAAAAGACCATTGCCTGCGAGTCGTAATCCTTTTCACGAGAGAGAATTCGATAGATCCTGTCACTTGGCGAAATCAGAAAACCGGTGGGATCAATACGACCGACATCGGGCAGGTTACCTAAGATGATGTTGGTTTCTATGATTTTTCGCAAGGTTGCTTTCTTATCGATAATCTGTCCGAATCTCCGATTTTTGTCGGTCATGTCATAGGTATATCGGGTAAGTGAACGTTTTTTGCCCTTGTCTTTTAGGTTGGGGAGTTCAAAATGTTCGGTAAGAATTTTACCCAGGTCATATGCGCTCGACTCCATCTCATGCTGTCCGCCGTCTCCTTCGCCGGACCCCGCGCCGCCCTGATTTTCCGGATCATGAACCGGCTGCTCATGAATGACCTCTCCTTCTTCCCCTTCACCGGATCCACCGGACGGACCATTTTCCGAAGCTTTAAGTCTCTTGTCATGAAGAAATTTTTCTTCAACGGTGGTGGGAACCACAACGATTTTTTCTTTGTCGCCCCTTCCCGGCTTTACCAGCCGACCCACCTGAACTTTTCGAGGGAAGCCGTCTTTTTCTCTTTGCTTGTCACGGTCCAGCAGTTCATCTATGGATCGCAAGCGATTGATATAAGTGCTTTGCGGCGGACTCATATTCTGCAATTCACAAAGATCATTGTAAGCATAAACATTGCAAAGAGAATCTGACACCAGGTCTTCGGCATCGGTCTGCATCCTGGAAATTTCATGACGCTGGTGGCCCTGGAGTTCGGAAAGGATTTTTTCTTTCGGTCCGGGAGATAGGCCTTTCTTTTTCAATTTTTGGTAATATTCCAGCATTTCATCATTCATGCTTTTTAGTTTTCATCTTCTTGGGTACAAAAATACTCGATGGTCTTTTGTGCACATGTCTTACAGTAATTGAGCTTCTCAAGCATGGTTAGGATCATACGGTCATAGAGTTTCTGATTTTCTTCATTGGTGCGATTGGCCAGTGCACCGATCAGACTGCCTGCACCCGCAATATCGGATTTTAACCGAACATCGGTGACCGCCTTTACCAGTTCCAAATTATCCATGAAATCATAGTTGGGATCCACGGCGATCTTCTGGCCGTATATCTTTCGAATGGAAGTTCTAAACGTTTCGCGCTGCTCTTCCGTCTTGAGCCCCAGCCTTTCTTCAATACTTTTGATATAACGCTCGTCGATTCTCATGGCCTGAAGCTCTCCGGTCTGAGGGTCCTTGTATTTCCACATTTTGTCGGGGCCTAAGTTTTCAGCATCAATACCGATGATCATATTCACATAGTTCATTACATCTTTTCGAATGGCAAAGGGCTCGTCCATATAGGCGTTGAACATCTCCGTCATCACGCGTTCGCGATACATCCCTTTTGCGGTTTTGAGATCATCCAAAAACTTTGCCCGATCATTGGCATCTGCCACATAATCGAGAACAACCCTCTCCAGAGCCTTATAAATGTCATACGCAAACATACATTTGCCTTCATTGGTCTCAGAGCTTTCAATCATCAATTGAATGGCTCTGCCCAGATTCCGCTGGCCCAGGCCCTTTTGACCAAACCGTTTCGTAATATCCGGTTCCTGGTTCAGGGTGTCAATGACCTCGGCCAGGGTTTTGATGCTTTTCTCCCCGGCCACTTCACCGGCAGCCAGCTTCATGGTTTCAATGGGAGTCAGTTTTTCCGATCGGGGAAGGCGGGTAAGAACCGCTGCTACCGAAGCTGCATAATTCAAATTGGGATCCTTGTGGAGCGGCTCCTTGCTGAACGTTGTTTTGACATCGCTTCCAATGGCGTATGATGTGAGATCTCCCTGCAGTTTATAATTCGTATTGTGCGAAACGTAGCAAACACGGCACCGGTCCACAATGGGCGCCTCTTCTTTTTCAGCCATAAAACGGTTGAATTCAGAATTATTGCTTGTGGCGACAATCAACGTGTCAATGGGCCATTTGTATCCGTCAATTTCAATATTTCTGTTTTGAATGACCCCCAGATAAACCTGAACAAGATCTTTTTTGTTTTTAAATATTTCGTCACTGAAATGAATGCCCCCGCCGGCAACGCGGGCCAGTGCGCCGCGCCTTAAATCAAAGCGATACGGATTGTTGGTGTCCGTGATATGCAACAGGCGCTGTATGGACTCTTCACCCAACAAATCAACCGCCGAAGAGGTTATTTTGTCTTTGGCCGGGTATTTCCCTGTTACCGTCCCCAAACTTTCGGAAAGCGGGACCGGAACGATTTCTATGAATTTTAACATGTCTTCCATGGTGCTGTCTGTGAATGTTCGAATATCGTTCCAAATGTACTCGCTGCATGCGCCCAGAGGGCGATAATTTTCATAAAAGCTTTCTATTTCATCATCTGAAAACCCGATCTCTTTGGAAATAAAGGCTTTATTATCATCCATGTCTTCAAAGAGGTTCAGGGCCAGGATCATGGGGTCTTCATATGTTTGGGATTCGATGGATGTAATTCTTCCGTAACTTTTTAACTTGTCCATGTTGATGAATTTAAAGGTGTGTTTTTTATTCTTCTCCTGGGACAGGTAAAGACGGTATTTGCTGCACAAAAATTCAACAAAGAATGTTTTCCCGTTTCCAGGTTCTCCCACAAGGACATAGGCCATTTCTTTTGACGACCCTCCTTCTGCGGCATCCTTGACAAAGGAGACGAAACTGTTGATTTCATCGTACATGCCGATAATGTGCTTTCCGCCTCTATTAAATAGTTTGAAATTGTATGTGGTTTTCCCCTGGACCATAACCTTTTCAAAGTCATTTTCCAGAATCATTCTGGACACGCCCTGAAATGCATTTTCAAAACGACGTTTACCTGCCTTTACAGCCGTCAGATGATCGTGAAGTGTATGCTTTTGTTTCTGAGCCATTTTATTCTCCTGTATACGTGTGATTTTTCCCCAACCATCAAGCTGGTTGTCTTCAAAAATCTTTTGATTCCCAAAGAGTGAAGCAAGGTAGAGACTGATAAAATACGTGATTTATCTGGAACAAGATGTAATAGATACCCAGGAGAAGAAATGAGAAAAGAAAAAGAGGAAATACATCGGTTCGGGAAGAAATTGAAATAGAATAAGAAGTTCTGCTTGTATTTTCCTTAAAGCAATTTATGCTTTACCTCATTCATCCTCCATTCTTTGAGAAAATTTCTTCAACTTCTTCTACAATTAAAGGTTTATAGAAGTCATCACCCACAAACTCAACCTTTCGGTTTCCATTTGTAAAATCGATCTCCATTGAACAATCGAATTTTCTGGATGCTGCTTTAACGATTCTTGCCAAAACTTCAATGTTTGTGTCTTCAAACTTAATCGGAATTTTATTTGACATTTGCCTCCCAATACCCCTAATTTTTTTCATCATCCACCGTACCGGCTGTCATGATGTTTATATTTTTTTATTTCTGCTGGATGTTTGTGCAAGAGGCATGCCATCTTGTTCCGCCAATGTCTGTCCTTTGGTTCGGTTTACTCTTTTAAGCCTATCTTTTAGAAAAAACCGTTTTTTTGGTGACATTATAACTATCTGTTTTAAAATATTTACTTAGATATTGTCATTTTTTCTAAAAAATGTTTCCCAGGATAAAAAGGTGTGTTTACTATGCTGAGGTTGGATGTAAAATCGGTATTGAAACGTGGATCGTGGTCGGTATTTTGGGCTTTGATGAGAACTGTTTGGTTGTTAAAGAAAAATTTTCCGCCAAATTATTGACATGCAAACTTAAAAAAATGACGTTTGTCCTTAATAACTTTTACCTAAGTTGAGTAAAAGTCGAGGATGCCTCAAATCTAGACATCCTCGACTTTCGCTCACTTAGGATATTATTCTCATTCTTCCATCCGGTTGCCAATGACTATTAGGGCTGGGCTACGGTCATTCCTTTTGTAATACCTTGCCCGTTTAGAACTTTGCATATGGAAAGTTTCTCTTTGACTTTCACTACCTGAATGGTCCCTACTTTCTCAAGGCTCTGATCTAACACCTCACCGGTGTCCGGGTCTCTCAAAATTTCTGATTTTCCTACATTAAAGGTCTGGCCTACGCTAACACCCTCTCTGGTTCCGCGGTTGATATAAACCTTACCTTTTTTGGCTAAAATTATGGTCCCTGTCCAGGGGATGCTCTCCAATTTGGATGTTAAAAACTCTACCCCTTCATCAACAGCCTTTTCCATGGCCTTTCCGGCATTCGTCTTTTTAAACCCCCCGACATCACCGCTGAATCCTCCCTTGCTGAGACCAAACGTAAGCCCTGTCTTTGAGACCTTTCCATAACACTTTTTAGAGGCCATGACCTGGCCGGTACTGGAATCAACGATATACATAACAACATCGATCTCGGCCTCACTTGCACTGCCGCCAATTCTGAACCCTTTGTAACCGATTCCGCCTTTGCCGCTTTGTGTTGTATCGGAAAAATGGGTGATATCTCCCTTAACCAGGAGCTGTGCCGGTGTCATTTGGCCGGTTACAACTTTTTTACCGCCACCGGCGGCTCTTCCGCTCGCAGCAAAGTCTTGCTCCTGTAAGGCTTCACGCCTCATATCCTTTTCACCCAGAACAATAAATTTTCCTGTCTGATTCAGGCTGTCGGTAAGAACCGCACCCCAGGCATCACCGAGGTTCCAGTGTCCACTCCAGTTGGATCGATTCTCAAATTTGGCCACACTAATGGAGTAACGAAGGCCCCCTTCAGCGGCAATGCATTCTCCAAAAGGAAACATGATCATGGAAAACAGAACCAACACAGATAACATGCCAAGACCTTTTTTCATTTTTGACCTCCTAATTTTATATTTATATCGATACAAAAGAAGCCGTATAAGCAGTTAGAACTTATAAAAAAAATATAGATTAAAACATATTTGCTGTCAATAAAAGCAAATATCTATGGTTTTAAACTTGGGATCATCTCCCGAGTCTTAGTTAATTCAGAGGTCGGGGAGTTTATCTAAACAATCGCTACATGGATGATCTTTTTTTTAAACCGCATGAACTCGCGGCAAGAGATCGTAAAGAAAAAACAGGAACCATCTTTGAAATATCAATAGGTTCGCTGCATTATTTTAAAAGTCTTTTAAAGATACAATTTCGGTACGCGCCTGTTCTTTCTAACGATCCCTAAGCCACCCTGCCCGCTCGTGCCTTACGTGGCAGGCGGGTCAAACAGCATCCGATTTAAAAAAAGATCATCCATTCCGCTATCTTCAAGTATTTAGGGGAAAAACTCCCCGACCCCTCAGTTTAGGTTAAAATATCTCTTATCATACCAGCGGCCTGATGAGACCCATTTCGATTATGCCGCTGAATGCGGGGAAAACTCAATAATCGAGAAACTTTCGAAAGCCATTTGATGGCCTTGAATTCCTCATCGCCGATACAAAGTCCTGTCATCTCTTTTTCGATAAATACAACCAGTTTGCCCGTTTCACGAAAATTCGACCGCGGTACATAACCAAAGGGCACCCCGGCCTGATAGACTTCGGCAATGGTACTGTAACCGGCCTTACCGACCACGGCATCAGCGGCGTTAACCAGATCGGCATGATTAAAGCCTGAACGATACGGCAGAAGAATTAAATTGTCTTGCTGTTCAGGGTGTTCACTGCCGCCGGGGACAACGAAACAAATCTCTTTTTTAGCGGTTAGGTTTTTCAAAAACGGATATTTATCCCGAACTCCGCCGGTGGTGATCAAAACGATTTTCTTTTCTTGCGAGATGCCCAGTTTCTCTCTCACCTGAACGGACGGCAAACCAACTTTTCGGCTGATGGGGCCGGTGGTCAGATCAACAGACTGCGGATTGCACACCGGAGAAGTTTGGATGTGATGGTCAACTGCTTGGTATATTTCCCAAAAAAAGTCCACATAGCGGCAGATACGGGCATCGGCGTTTGCGAAATATTCATAAATCCAGTCCCACGTGAAGTTTTCTATTAGAATGGAAGGAATGCCTGCTTTTGCTGCAATGGATATCCCTATGGGCGAGATATCACAGACAACCAGTTGGCATGCCCGATGTTTCAAAAAATCGGCGGTATCTGAGATCAATGCACGATCAAAAGGGATAAATCGATCCAACGTTTCAATGGTCTTTTCCAGATCATGCGAAAAAGGTGTTGTCTGGACAAGTCCAATGTCCGTCACAAATTTGTGGTATTCAAACTGACCGGAAAACGAATCCGCAAAAAACCATTCGGGGACAGTGGTAAAGATGTCAAATGAAACTAAAGGAACGGTTTCACTAACAGCGGCCATTATCGCTGACGCACGGGCCGCATGACCAAAGCCATGGGGAGTTATAAAGTAGGCAATCCGATGCATTGTGAAAATAGGAATAACATCGTGTAACGATTTTATGAAACTCCCGCCCCGCTGAAAGCGGGACGGGATCTAATCCGCCACACAGCACAGGCGGACAAGTAAGTGAAAGGACCATTTATGGATGGGCACTTAGTGTTATTCACCTCCCCCACTGACGACAAATCCGCTCGGCCCAAGACCGGTGGCAGACGGTGTTCCCGCAATATTGGCAAGGTATGAACTGCCCAGTTCCTTTATGTGGTTACTGATATTGTCAAAATAGTTGAAATGAATCTGCTCTTCATCAATGACAGACTCAAAAAGCTTCATACTTGTGCTGTCTCCATTATCCCGGCACACCAACAAAAATTGGTTGTATATGTCGACCGTATCATCTTCAAGCTTTGCATCAAAAGGAAAGATACCCTCGATTTTCTGTCCCCTTTTGACCTTTCCATCGGGTTCGGTGATCGGCTCGCCGCCCAGCTCCTTGATCCGCTCGGCAAACATCTCGGCATGACGCATTTCGTCAATGGCAATGAGCTTGACCTTGCCGGCCAATTCGCCATAATCCATGTCATCCAGATTATAGTGCTGGTTCATGTATTGAATGATGGCAAACAACTCCATAGACCGTGCTTTGTTTAAGACCTCAATCACTTTTTTCCTTCTTTGTTCTTTTGATTTTTTATCCATGTCTTTCCTCCTTTGAATGTGGAAGTTAGGTTCGGGTTCGAGCGTTTATTTTCTAAATAAATCTCCAAACATTTTTGACAGAACTTCAATTGAGCGAAAATCGAAGATACACCGACCCCC
>Ga0210086_1000539_pt1 | contig 21627 bp, 17 predicted proteins | sample China_Galinas_PW_3_FD_184867 | JGI IMG/M metagenome (GOLD analysis project Ga0210086, IMG submission 184867) | Wetland microbial communities from San Francisco Bay, California, USA, that impact long-term carbon sequestration - China_Galinas_PWB_D2... | ecosystem: Environmental > Aquatic > Marine...
GGGGGTCACTGTTCCAGATTGCTGATCGCCGGGGCCGCGCTCGCGGTTCTGCACGCACCGGCGTTCGCAACCGATTTCAGCATTGCCGACCAGAACTACCAGACGGCCAACGGCTGGGCCATCACCGTCACACCTTATGCCTGGACACCGGGCTTCGTCGGCGACTTCACCATTCGCGGATACAACGTCAACGCTTCGGCAACTTTCGTCCAGATCATCCGGGACGCCGACCGCGTGATCCCGGCGATGGGCTCTGTCGAGCTGCAAAAGGACCGGTTCGCGCTGTTCGGCGATGTGGTTTACGCGCAGTTCGGCTTTGCCCGTTCCGACACGGTGCACTTCGACCCGTTGAAAGAGCTCAAGATCACGCTGAGCGCCAAGGCCAAGCTGCTTGCGACGATGGGAATCGCCCAGGCGGGGGCGGCATACGAGGTTGCCCGCTGGGAGCAGGGAGAGGGCGCCTCGAGCGCGCTCGACCTCTATGCGGGGGCCCGCTACTGGTATGCATCGGCCGACCTGACTCTCGACTTCAAGGAAACGATCGACTTCAAGCGCCGCGGCTGGAAGCGGGTCGACAAGCAGTCGATCAAGGTTTCCGACACCTTCGATTGGGTCGACCCCGTCGTCGGCGTGCGCGTGCGTCAGCAGCTTGCCCCTGGCCACGAGATCGATTTCGTCGGCGACATCGGCGGCTTCGGCGCCGGCAGCAATGTCTCCTGGCAGATTTTTGGCGGCTACACCCGCACGTTCCAGTGCGGCAACGCGTCGGTGGCCGCCTCGCTCGGATACCGGGTGCTGGGCGTCGACTACGATGGCGGCTCAGGCAACAATGTCTGGCATCTGGACACGATCATGCACGGACCGCTCGCCGGGTTGAGCGTCCATTGGTGAGCGCGTCCGCCCTCGCGACGCCCGTTCAGGGCTAGGAGTGCGAGTCGGGGCCACGGGCATGGGCCGGCGCCCCGCCGCCGCCCTCCGGCGACCTCTTACGTCGGAAGAACCCGAAGAAGCGACCGATCGCTCGGGAGAGGCTCTCAATCGGCCACCGGCTTATGGCCCAGCCCCATTTCCAACCCTTGCCTAGAAGTGCAAGCACAATGTCCGGAAGGAGTCCGACAATCGGATAAATGATGCCGGCAAGGATTCGGATCATGACCTCTTTGAACCCGAGCGCCAGGAACCGGAGAGAGGCCGGGGTCACCACCAGGGTGAGGATCGTCGCGAAGCCGAGACCGAAGACGATCGCGGTGGAGAGCTGGATCCACCACTGGGTGGATGGCGCGCCATAGGTGACTTCGCGATTGATGAAATCGACATTGAGGGCGAAGGCGATCGGCAGCACGCCGAGGATGGCCGTCACGGCTGTCAACAGCACCGGTCGGGCGCGCTCGCGGCAGGTCCTGAGGATCGCGTCTTCGACCGGGATGCCCTCGCGTCGGAGCCGGTCGTAGGTGTCGATCAACACGATGTTGTTGTTGGTCACGACGCCGGCGAGCGCAATGATGCCAATGCCGGTCATCACGATGCCGAAAGGCTGGCCCATCACCATCAGGCCGATGAACACGCCGATGGTCGACAGGACGATGGCCGAGAGAATCAGCCCGACACTGGACAACCGGTTGAACTGGGCGAGCAGCACCGCGAAAATGAGAAAGATTGCCGCGGCGAAGGCGCCAGCCAGGAAGGAACTGGCCTTGTTGCGTTCCTCGTCCTCGCCAGTCAGCTTCCACGACACCAGCCCGGCGAAGTCGGTGTTCTCGAGTTCCTGCTTGAGCTGCTGCTGAAGCGCCGCCGTTTGAACCCCCTCGGCGACGTTGGCGGTCACCTTGACGATGCGCTTGCCGTCGACGCGGTCAATGGTGCCGACCCGGTGCGCCGGAACCCGCTTGACGAAGTTGCTGATCGGCACCGAGCCGGCGGAGGTTTCGATGCGAAGGTTGTCGATCTGGTTCAGCGTGCGCCGGGCTTCCGGCACGCGGACGATGATGTCGACGGGCTCGTCACTGGTCTCCGGGCGATAATCGGTGATCTTCAGGCCGTTGGTGACAAGCCGCACCACCGCGCCGACCGAATTGACGTCGACCCCGTACTTTGCCGCTTCCGCCTTGTCGATCTCGAGACGCCAGTCGATGCCCGGTAGCGGCAGGCCATTGTCGAGGTCGCGGATCTCGGGATGCTTGGCGAGCTCACCGACCACTTTCCTGGCGGCCTCGGTCAAGGCGTCCGGATAGTCGCTGGAAAGCTGGATCTGGATCGGCTTGCCCGTCGGCGGACCGGCCTGCGGCGCGGTGACCTCCACCTTGATGCCCGGTATGTCGGCGGTGCGGGCACGGACGTCATCCATGATCACGCCGGCCGGCCGCCGTTCCTGCCAGTCGACGAATTCGAACTGGATCTGACCGATGACGTCCTCGGTCACATCCTGCGAGCCTCGGCCCATGTCGCCGGCGCGAGCGTAGATGGTCGACAATTCGTCCATGTTGAGGATGCGCGACTCGACCTCGCCAACCAGCCGGTCCTTCTCGGCAAGCGACAGGTTGCCGCGGGCGTGGATGAGGACGACGCCGGCGTCCGGCTCGACGTCGGGGAAGAACTCGACACCCGCGCCGACCTGTGAATACGCGATCGGCACGCCGAACAGCATGACGAGCGCCAGAAACAGCGTGATGCCGGGATGCCGGATGGCGAGCCGCACGGTCTTGAGATAGCCGCCTTCGCGCCGCGCTGCATCGTGGTGGACGAGTTGCGGCTTGCCGATAAGGGCGCCGAGGGTGGGGGTGAAGATCAGCGCGGCGACCAGCGACGCCGACAGGGTCGCGATGAGCGTCAGCGGCAGATAGCCCATGAACTGGCCGACGATGCCTGGCCAGAAGAGAAGCGGCGAGAAGGCCGCGATACGGGTGAGCGTGGCGGCAACCACCGGACCTGCCATGCGACTTGCGGCGAAAGCGTAGGCCTCCCGCGGCCGCATGCCTTCACTCATCCGCCGCTCGGCGAACTCCGAGACGATGATGGCGTCGTCGACCAGCATGCCGACGGCGAGGATCAGGCTGAACAGCACCACGATGTTCATCGTCAGCCCCGCCATGTAGAGGCCGAGGATGCCGGTCAGGAACGCGAACGGTATGGCGATGCCGATGAACAGCGAGGCGCGCCCGCCGAGGAAGAACAGGATGATGACGGCAACGAGGATGACTGCGGTAAGCACCGCGTTCTGCAAGTCGGCGAGAATCTGCTTGATCATCTTCGACTTGTCCTGAAGGAACTGGACGTCGACCGCTTCCGGCCAGGTCTTCCTCAGGTCCTCGATGGTGGCCTTCACGCCGTCCACCGTCTCGATGAGGTTGGCGCCGGTTCGCTTGGTGATCTCGATGGCAACCGCCGGCTGCCCGTTAACGCGGGTGACCGACGTCGCGTCCTTGAAGGTCGGCAAGATCTTCGCTACGTCGCCGAGGGTGACCGATGCCGCGTCAGAGGCGGCGATTGGGATATTGAGCACATCCTCCGGCGTTTCGATCAACGCCGGCACCTTGATGGCGAAGCGGCCCTGGTCGCCCTCAAGCGCGCCCGCCGCTACCAGGCTGTTGCCCTGCGCGGCGGCGAACGCGAACTGGTCGAGCGAAACGCCGTAGCTCTTGAGGAGCATCGGCTCGGCGATGATCTCGACCACCTCGTCGCGCAAGCCTTGCAGCGTCGCCGACAAGACGCCGGGCACCAGTTCGAGGGCATCCTGCGCCTGATGAGCAAGCCGGCTCAGGGTCCGCTCCGACAGGTTGCCGCCGAGGGTCACGACGATGACCGGCAGGAGACTGAGATTGACCTCCTGTACCCGTGGCTCGTCGGCGTCCGCCGGCAGCTTGGCCTTGGCGTCGTCGACTTTGGCGCGCACGTCCTGAAGAGCGGTGTCGGAATTGAAGCCCGCCTCGAACTCAAGGAGCACATAGCCGCCGCCCTCGAACGCCGCGGCGCGCATCTCCTTGACGTTGGTGACGCTCTTGAGCGAAGTCTCCACCGGCCTGACGAGCAGCCGTTCCGCGTCTTCCGGGGAGATGCCGTTCTGCGAGAGCTGGACGTAGATGATCGGAACCGTGATGTCCGGCTCGGCTTCCTTGGGGATGTTCACATAGGCATTGACGCCCGCCAGCAGCAGGAAGATCAGGATGGCGATTGTCAGGCGCGCATGGTCGACCGCGAAATCGACAATCCGCCTCATCCGGCCGGCTCCGCTGCCGCCACGGCGGACACCGTCTCGACCAGGTCGCCTTCCTTGACGAAATCCTGGCCGGCGACGATCACCTGGGTGGCACGGTCGATGCCGGTAACCCAGACGGATTCGCGGCCGTCATCGATGATGGAGACCGGCATGAACGCGACGCGGCTCTCGTCGTTGGCGTAGCGGACCCCCAGCTCGCCATCGTCCGAGAAAACCAGCGCCGAGCGCGGGATCGAGGCCGCCTCGATCGGCTCGGTGTCGACCACCATCTCGCAGGTGACGCCGTCAGGGATCGAGGCATCGGCGTTGCTGATCGTCGTCTCGACAGGATAGGTGCGCGTCGCACTGTCGGCGCTCAACCCGACATAGCTGACGCCCCCCCTGACCTCCCTGCCGTCGATGAAACGCACGGTCGCTTCCTGTCCGACTTTCAGCTGGCCGCGTTGCCGCTCGCTCACCGCGCCAACGGCCAGCATCGGATCGGGATCGATGATTTCGGCGATCGTCGTCGCCGGCTGGATCGCCTGCCCCACCTCGACGGGGACCGAGGTCACCACGCCGTCGAGGGGCGAGCGGATCATGGCACGGTCGGCCTCGGCGGTGGCGATCGACAGAGCTGCCTCGGCGGCTGCCACCGCGGCTTCCAGGGAAGGGAGCTGGAGCTTCGGCGAATTGCCCGACTCGATCAGCTTCTTGTTCGCCTCGTACTCAGCGCGCCGCTGGTCGAGCAACGCCTGCGTCTGCTTGACGGCCGCCTGGCGTCCCTCGTCCGACAGCTTGGCGACCACGTCACCGGCGTGGACCTTGCTCCCACGGTCGACGTTGAGATCGACGATAACGCCGCCGCCGCGCGCGACCGCCATCGAACTGTGATCCGCCTTGGTGTTGCAGGACAATGTCAGCCGGCGCTGATGCTGTTGCGGGATGGCGGTTGAAACCGAGACCCTTTGGGCTACGGGTTTCGGCTCCTCCGCCGGCTTCTCGACGACCGGGGCTTCCTGGCTGGCCTCCGGGGCGAGCGTACCCGACGCGATCCAGCCGCCCGCCGCGAGGATGATCAAAACGGATACGATCCGGCTTGGCTTGAAGATCGAAGAGGCCATCAGCTCTTACCAGAGGAAGCTAGTGAGTCGAGGAAGGATTCCACCCGGATTTGCAGTCGGGACGATATAGCTATTGCGCTGCATGAATTGAATGGACAAACGCAATTTAGTGGTCCCTGCCATGTCAGTAGCGAATGGTTAGTTGCACGTAAGCCAACGCGGCATAAGTCTTCAGTCGGTGTCTGTTGCATTGCCGGCACAGTTGGCATTTTGCGACAATTGCGCCAAATGCGCCGATCTATATGGCGAAATTCGCTCAGGTTGAGCGACCGCCCCTATCGCATGCGTTGGAGTGCGCACCCGCCGGCGTGATGCTTCCGATCACGCTGGAGCCGAAGGGCGGCTCGCCGACCGGCAAGGCAACCGGTCCAATCGTGATGGGGGCGACGCAGCTGCGTCACAGGCGCGCGCTTGCGCGGCTCGGACCCCTTCCATAATGTCGCCGATGATCGCCGGGGCTGAGCCGATCCGTGAAATCAACGAATCCTGTCTATACGGGACTACCGACCTCTATCTTCGAGGTGATGTCGCGGCTCGCCAAGGAGAGCGGCGCGATCAATCTTGGCCAGGGTTTTCCCGACGTGGACGGGCCCGAGGACATTCGCCGGTTCGCGGCCGAGGAGATCACTGCGGGCCGCAACCAGTATCCGCCGATGATGGGGGTACCGGAATTGCGCAAGGCGGTTGCCGAGTCGAACCGCCGGTTCTACGGCCTCGACGTCGACTGGCAGACCGAGGTGCTGGTGACCTCCGGCGCGACCGAGGCCTTGTCGGACTGCATGGCGGCGCTGATCGAGTCGGGCGATGAGGTCATCCTGATCGAGCCGCTCTACGATTGCTACCTGCCGCTGGTGAAGCGAGCGGGAGGCGTGCCGCGGCTCGTCCGCGTCACGCCGCCGGACTGGCGCCTTGACGCCGATGCCCTGGCCGCCGCCTTCAGCGCCAAGACCAAGGCGATCCTCCTCAACAACCCGATGAATCCGGCGGCGAAGGTCTTTGACGACGAGGAGCTTTCCCTCATCGCCGCTCTCGTCATCGAAAACGATGCCTATGCCATTTGCGACGAGGTCTACGAGCACATCCTGTTCGATGGGCGAAAGCACCGCCCGTTGATGACGCTGCCGGGCATGCGCGAGCGAACGATCCGGATCGGCTCGGCCGGCAAGACGTTTTCGCTCACCGGCTGGAAGGTGGGCTACGTTACCGCCGCGCCGGCATTGCTGGACCCGGTCACCAAGGCCCACCAGTTCACCACCTTCACCACGCCGCCCGGCCTCCAGAAGGCGGTGGCCTATGGCCTTGCCAAGGACGACGCTTACTACCGTTCGCTGGCCGGCGACCTCGAGGCCAAGCGCGATCGCTTCGCCAAAGGCCTTGCGGACATCGGCTTCGGCGTCGCGCCGTGCGCCGGCACCTATTTCCTTTCCGTCGATGCGAGTTCGCTCGGGCTCAACGGCACCGACGTCGACGTGTGCGAGCAGTTGACGACGGGAGCCGGCGTCACCGCCGTCCCGGTCTCGGCATTCTATGAGTCCGATGCGCCGGGAACCTTCATCCGCTTCTGCTTCTCCAAGCGGGATGCCGTGCTCGACGGCGCCCTCGACCGGCTTCGACGCTGGATCAACCGGAAGGATGCCGCGATCGCCTGACGGCGATTTCAGACGCGGTTGTTCGCGATCGTCAGATGCGGGAATCGGTTGGCGCCGCCGCCCGACAGATCGTCGGAAGCGCGCTCGGCCCATTGCATGCCGACGATCGCGCCGCGCTCGGCGCCCGCGATCAGGTTGTTGCTGATGAGCGCCGCGCCGGCTCCATCGACGACACTGACCGCCACCCCGACCGGCGCCCCCCTGATCACATTGCCGGTCGCCGCGATGTCCCTCAGATACGGTCCCCAACCAAGCATCAGGCCGAACAGCGGCGCACCGTCGATGACATTGCCGGTGACCGAGGCGTCGGCCTCGACGGCGATGCCGGTGCCGAACCCGGGCGGGTCGGCCGGGTAGGGGCCCTTGCCGGTCAGGTCGCGCACGATGTTCCCGGCAACGACGGCGATCCGGCCGCCGTCGTTGAAATTGGCGATGCTGATTCCGGTTGCGGCGCGGTCGACGATGTTGTTGGCGACCACGGCGCCGGTGAAGGCGAATTCCGAGTAGATGCCGACCTCGCCGAGGTCGCGGCAGGTGTTGCCGGTGATCTGGACGTTGTTGGCCGCGTTCGCCCGCACCGCCGTGAACGCACAATCGCTTATCTGATTGGTGCTGACGATGACGCCGTGGGCCCGAAAGACGTTGATCCCGTTGCCGTTCTCCCCGGTGCCACCGTCGTCGGCGCGGATCCCGGCGACACGGTTGCCGGCAACCATGCTGCCGTCCTCGCCCTCGCTCCACCGCCAGACCAGAATGCCGCCATTGCCGCAATCAGCGACGTTGTTGCCAGCGATTGCCAGTCCGGTCGATTCGATGGCGCGGATGCCAGCAGCGGCGACACGCATGACCGCATTGCGCTCCACCCGCCCGCTACACCGGTCGAGGGCGAGACCGGACTTGGCGCTGCCGGTAAATGCGCAGGTGTCGATCGTCACCGAAGCGCACCCCGCCAGATGAACCAGCCCTTCGGTGTAGTCGGCGAGAGGAAGGCCGCCGCCGTCGAAGGCGAGACCATTCAGTTCGACAAGCTCGACGTTTTCGGCGGTGACGAGGTGGCCATCGCCGGCAAAGACCAGGCGGGTGGCACCAGGGATGCCGAGAAGACGCGAGCGAGCGGGGAGCACAATATTGGAGACGATGTACTGCCCCGGCTGCAGGAAGACCGGCCGATCCTCGGTTGCGGCATCGACCAGAAGCGCCTGCAGCAAGCGGCCCTGGTCGTCGGGCGAGCCGGGCTGCACGCCGCGCGCATAGGCGTCAATGGCACCGCGGAGCGCCGGCACCTCCGCCGCGCTTGCCACGGCAGGCGACAACGCGGCCACGCCAAAGGCACCGGAGAGAAAGCTGCGTCGATCCATGCGTTGGCCTCCTTCGCGGATCGGGCAGTCAAATATCGTGCCGCGGAAACCGTCCCGAAACAGGACACCTTTAGACTGCCGGCGTGATGTCGGTGTGGGCGAAGTCGTTCCCCTTGAACAGGAGCGGTTCGCCGGTCTCCTTGGCGAGCGCGTAGACGAAGCAATCGCCGAAATTAAGCCCGGCTTCGTGGCGGCCGACACCGAAGGTGAGACGGCCGTGGCGCGCCCAACGGGCTTGAGCCCGGGTCACCGGCACGATGGTGACACTGGCCCTCGTGAGCAAGGTCTCGGAAGCGATGACGGCCTCCTCGCCAATTCGACGATCCAGTACGTTGACCAGTTCCACGTAGGTTGCCGCCGAAATCTTTGGGTTCTCAGCGTCCAGCAGCGCCTGGGCGAACCGTTTTGCCTCTGGCTCCCCCCGAAGGATGGCAACGATCGCGGACGTGTCGACGATCACTTGGGTAGACCATCTTCGTCGTAGAGAATCGCGTTGATGTCTGCCGACGTGAATTCGCCCTCGACGAGATGATCGATGGAGCGGCCGATCGCCAGGAGATCGTCGACCGTTGTGTTCTTCTCCTTCGGCAGCGCCGTCGGCATGGTCAATCGTGCCACAGGCTTGCCACGGCGCGTAATGATGATGTCCTCGCCGCTCTCGACCTTGTCGAGCAACTCGGAAAGCTTGGTTTTTGCCTCGAAGGCACCCACAGTGAGGGTCATTTCGCTCATCCAACTAGACAACTAGTTGGAATATGGACTGCTCAATGCCCGACGTCCAGCCCACCGGCCGGGTAGTTCCGCCGTGATGGGGGCTCGTAGCCGAGGCGCCGGTTGAGTTCATCGATCAGCGTGGCGGCGGCGCCGGCGACCGACGAGCCGGGCGGGAAGATAGCGGCAGCCCCGGCATCCTTCAAAGCCTCATAATCGTGCGGCGGGATGACGCCGCCGACGACGACCATGATGTCGGGCCGGCCGGCCGCCTCAAGGGCGCGTTTCAGGGCCGGCACGGTGACAAGGTGACCGGCGGCGAGGGTAGACACGCCCACCACATGCACATCCTTTTCAATTGCCAGCGCCGCCGCCTCCTCGGGCGACTGGAACAGGGGGCCGAGCACGACGTCGAAGCCGAGGTCGGCGAATGCGGAGGCAATCACCTTCTGGCCACGGTCGTGCCCGTCCTGGCCGATCTTGGCGACGAGGATCGAGGGCGCGCGGCCGTCGTCGCCGGTGAACCTTGCAATCGAGGCCCGTACGTTTCGCAGCGCCTCATCCGTCTCGCCCGCTTCTGCGCCATAGACGCCGGTCGCCACCCTCGCCTCCGGCTGGAAGCGGCCGAACGCCGCCTCCAGCGCCTTGCTCATCTCGCCGACACTCGCCCGCGCGCGCGCCGCATCGATGGTCAGTGCCAGCAGATTGCCGCTGCCCGCTCGAGCTCCCGCCGTGAGGGCCGCGAGCGCGGCGCGACAAGAGGCGTCGTCGCGCTCGTTGCGCAGCTGCTTCAGCCTCGCCACCTGAGCGGCAAGCACCGCCGAATTGTCGACGCGCAAGAGCTCAATCTCGGGTTCCTTGTCGGGGACGTAGCGGTTGACCCCGACGACGGTCTGGCGACCGGAATCGATCCGCGCCTGGGTGCGGGCGGCGGCCTCTTCGATGCGGAGCTTTGGCACCCCCGCCTCGATCGCCTTCGCCATGCCGCCGAGCCCGTCCACCTCGGCGATGCGGGCGAGCGCCTTGTCTGCCAGTTCCGCAGTCAGCCGCTCCACGTAGTAGGAGCCGCCCCACGGGTCGATGATCCGGGTGGTGCCGGACTCCTTCTGCAGGAAGAGCTGGGTGTTGCGGGCGATCCGCGCCGAAAAGTCGGTCGGCAGCGCCAGCGCCTCGTCGAGGGCGTTGGTGTGGAGCGATTGCGTATGGCCTTGCGTTGCCGCCATCGCCTCGATCGCGGTGCGGGTGACGTTGTTGAACACGTCACGCGCCGCCAGCGACCAGCCCGAGGTCTGGCAATGGGCGCGCAGCATGAGCGAGCGCGCGTCCTTCGGAGCAAACCGCTCCTGCATCAGTCGCGCCCACAGGAGGCGGGCTGCGCGCAGCTTCGCCACCTCCATGAAGAAGTTCATGCCGATGCCGAAGAAGAACGAAATCCGCGGCGCGAAGCGGTCGACGTCGAGCCCGCGATCCCGCGCCGCCCGCACATATTCGAGCCCGTCGGCGAGCGTGTAGGCGAGTTCGAGGTCGGCGGTCGCTCCGGCTTCCTGCATGTGATAGCCGGACACCGAGATCGGGTTGAACCGCGGCATGTGCTCAGCTGTGTAGGCAATCACGTCGGCGACGATCCGCATCGACGGTTCGGGCGGATAGATAAAGGTGTTGCGGACCATGAACTCCTTGAGGATGTCGTTCTGGATGGTCCCGCTCAGCTCGCGCTGCGCCGCCCCCTGTTCCTCCGCGGCGACAATGTAGAGCGCCATGACCGGCAGCACGGCGCCGTTCATCGTCATCGAAACGCTCATGCGGTTGAGCGGAATGCCGTCGAACAGCGTCTGCATGTCGAGGATCGAATCGATTGCCACCCCAGCCATGCCGACGTCGGCGGCGATCCGCGGATCGTCGGAATCATAGCCGCGATGTGTCGGCAGGTCGAAGGCGACCGACAGCCCGCGCTGACCGCCAGCGAGGTTGCGGCGGTAGAAGGCGTTCGATTCCTCGGCGGTGGAGAAGCCGGCGTACTGGCGAATGGTCCACGGCCGCTCGACATACATCGTCGGGTAGGGGCCGCGGAGGTAGGGCGGCAATCCGGGCCACGTGTCGACAAAGTCGAGGCCGGCGCTGTCGGCGGGCCCGTAGCATGCCCTGACCGCGATGCCTTCCGGCGTCAGCCAGTCTTCGGTCTGCGGCGACGGCGGCCCAGGCGGCGGAGCATGCCAGTCGATCCCGGCAAAGTCCGGGATGCCGCGTGCCCCTCGTTCATTTGCTGCCTGAAACGCCCCCGCCCGAACTGATCGGGGTGCGTTCATTGTCTCTCGGCGCGCCAAAATCCGGTGCAGCGGAACCACGGCGCCGTCCAACGGCCCGAGCCGCGCTCGGAGTTGATGGCGCCAGTGCCGGTCACGGTGGTGCGTCCGTCGCCGAGGTGGATCGCGACGGCGCCGGCCGAACTCACCCCGATCACCGAGGGGTGGACCATCCGACCCTTGTAGAGGACGTAGCCGTCGCTGATCGTAATCGGCAACTTATAGCCGAAAGCGCAAGGCCCCGGCTTGCCAAAGATGTAGATCGCCCAGTCACCGTCGAAGCGCTGGCTGCTTGCCGCCGACGCGCCGATGCTCGCCGGCCCAATCATGAGTGGAACCAACGCCAGCACGGCGATCTTCCGCACCAGCGCCCGCTGCAGCGTTTTCAATGTGAAGGTCACGGTCCTGCGCCCCCACCCCGTCTTCAATGCACCCTATGATTCTGCCTGTTTTTTCCGCTGATCGCAATCGCGTCAAGCAATTTCTCGAGGATCGCCGGCAGATCGGACCCAAGGGCAAGCAATGTGTCAGTGCCGCGGTCGTAGCGGACACCGCAGGCAAGCAGAAACCTTGCGTTTTCTGCCTTGAGTTCGGCCACCGTCTCGGCAACGACGTGATCCGCCACGTCGGGGCTGGCGACAATGCAGGCGACGACAGCGCCTGAATCGCGAAATGACGCTGCCGCCGCTTGCGGTGTGTCGAATCCGGGCGAGGAGGGCGTTGATTCGATGCCTCCGGCCGCCAGAGCGTCCGCCGCCAGGCCGGCGGCCTCCGCGAAATCGGCGGGCCGGCCAAGGCAGGCCATGAAGACAGTCGGGCGCCGGCCTGATGCGGCGAGCCGCTCCGCCTTCTCGCAAAGCCGCTCGAAGGGCTCGGCCAGCCTTGCCGGCTCGAGCGGCGTGGCGGTCTCTGCGGCGCCTGGATCGGGGAGAGGGCGCGGCACGGAAGCTATCGGTGGCAGGAGTGGTTGGCTGCGGTCGACATGGACATTGACCCCCACCAACTCGATCTCCCGGCGCGCGATCTTGCCGAATCGCTCCTCGCACTTTTCCGCGATACGGGCCTGAATCGTCCCGGAACGGGTCGCGGCGGGGAGTCCGCCTTCCGCTTCGATTGCCCGGAACTCGTCCCAGGCCGCCTTCGCGAGCGCTCCCGTCAGCGACTCGATAGCGCCCGATCCCGCGCCGGGATCGCCGACGCGGAAGAGGGCGGCTTCGTCGAGCGAGATCGTCTGGATGTTGCCGGCCATCCGCTCGGCGAAGTCTTCACCGCTGAGATTGAATGGCAGCACGGTGACCGCATCCGCACCGCCCGTCGCCGCGGCAAAGGCGGCGGCGCTTGTCCGCAGCATGTTGAGGTAGGGGTCGCGCCGGGCCATCATCCGCCATGAGGTCTCTGCCGCGACGCGAACGCTTGCGTCCGGAAAACCGACGATCTCGGCCACGCGGGCAAGCAGGAGGCGCATCGCCCGGAACTTGGCGATGGTCACGAACTGGTTGGCGTCGGCGGCGAGCAAGACACCAAGCGTTCGGGCACAGACGGAAAGCTCCAACCCGCGTTTCTCGGCCTGGCGGAGGCAGGCAACGGTTGCGGCGAGAACCGCCGCCAGCTCCTGCACTTCCGACGCGCCGCCGTCATGCCACGGGCGCCCGTCGGCGACGATCAATCGGCCGTCGATACCGGCATCATGCATGGCCGCAAGCGCCACCAGCAAAGCCCCAAGGGTGTCATCGACGGAGCGGGCCAGCCAGCCGCGCGCCGCCAAGGTCGCGGCCGGATCGAAGGCAAGGGCGAGGACGCGCAGGCCAGCGTTCGCCAGCACGTCGAGCGTATCCTCCATGAGGCCAAGGCTGGCATCGCCGACCTCGAGGCGAAGGTCCATGCCGCCAAGCGGCGTGTCGCCGGCAAGGCGCGCGAGGGCGGTCGGGTCCGAAGCGATGCCCCGACCGCGCGCCGATGCGCTATCGTCGAACACCAGCGAAATCCCGGTGGCGCCGCTCTCGATCGCCGTCCGCACGGTCCCCGCGAGGGAAGGGGCGTCGCCGGCGTCGATGCGCTGCACGACTGTCCATCGCGAGCCGGGCGGCCGACCGGGAAGGGGGGAACCGTGCCCGGCGGGATAGATGGGGCCGATCGGCAGCCCGTCGTCCGAGCGGGCGGTGAGCGACGACAGCTCGACCTCGCCGCCCCGCGTCGCAAGCGCCTGCCAGTCCGCCTCACTGGCTGGAGGGAACTTCGCGGATTCGCTCACGGGATCTCGGCCTCGCTCGGCTGCGGTTCCAGACCGAGCTCCCATTGACGTTTCTTCGAAAGCCCGAGCGAGACGAGGCGGTGCGATTCCTGCAAGCAGCTCCTGAGGTCGTCATCGTCGAGGCCGGTGCGGTCGTGACGCTGTATCCAGGTCATGCCGCGCGATGCGAGATAGGGAGCCGGTCGCAGGCCGGGCTGCTCCCTGAGCATCTCAAAGGCGATCCGGGAGACCTTGAAGGTGTAGGCCTCGCCGTCGTCGCTCCAGCCGCCGATGGCGAAAACCTTGCCGCCGACCTTCCACACGTGAGAGCCGCCCCATTGCACGACATGGGTCGTGGCGGGCAGCGAGCGGCAAAAGGCGTTGAACTCCTCGTAGGTCATGACACCGCAGCGCTGAAGCTCGCCTCACACGAACTGGCTCAGCCCCGGCACCGAAGCGACGATCTCGTTGACCGTGTCGGCGCCAGCCTTGGCGCGGGCGTACTCGCCGAAGCTCCGCGCGACCGCCTGCATTTCGCCCATACCGAGGCCGGCGGCCGTGAGGTCGTTGAAGATGCCCATGATGCCGGCGGTGCCACCGGCGTCGCTGGCCGCCATCGCCTCGCGGGCACCGGGCAGATCGTCGATCAAGACATCCACCTTGTCCGATGGCCCCTCGTGTCGCAGGAACTTGAGGATAACGATCACCGATGTGCGGGCGACGGCCGGATCGATCCCGGTGTCGGCAACCACTTTCGCAACAAGCTCGTCCATCGCCTCCTCGCATTCCTCGTGTTTCGCCGCGCATGTCACCGCACTCGCTCTCGAAACACAAGCCGGCCGCATCGGCGGTGGCTCGCCGAGGCGCGGCAGGACTGGGGGCCGCCTCCCGTTCTGATGGGTATTGGAGGCGGCGAGTGAGGGTGCGTCAGTTCGGTACAGAACTGGGCACTCCAAACCTGCCGTTTTTGCGCTTGATGCGGCGACGAGCGTGCGCAGGAGCGCGCTTTTTGAAGGTCGGTCTGCCGCCAAGTGAGCAAGCATGCGCGGGGTTGGGCAGGCGATGATCCGTGCCTACTTGATTCTCCTGACGAACGCGGCGAGGTCGTCCAAGCGGTGTTGCCAAAACAAGTAAACGCCCTTGTTCTCCTGCACATCCTCAAGGTTCGCGGTGCTATATACACCGCTTAAGACCGCGCCCGGTACGACTTGAGCCCGGCCGAGTTGATCATACCAGTGTGCCGCTTTGCCGCCGGTATCATGCACCAGGCGCTTGTAGGAATTGACGGTCGAGTTCGATACCTTGCACTCGATTGCTATCACCCGTCCATCCTTGAGCCGCGCCACGACGTCGGCTCGGGTGCCGGCCAACCGAGTCTCCCCGCAGAAGTGACCGGGCGCCGGCGCGGCAGTGAGAATGGGAATTTCCTTCGCCTTGACTTGCTTCATGCCGACGCTGGCGAGCAGCTCCTTGACGGCCTGCTCCTGCGCCTCCTTCGAGGCGTTGCGGCGCTTGGTTCCCACGGCGCTGGATGCTGCGAGTGCGGCCGACGCGATCACGGCTCGCTCCCGTTCATCGTTGGAGGGTTGGCGACCCTCTGACACCCAAGGGAAGCGGTGCGGGTCGATGATGGTGAGTACCGTATCGCGGATACGCTTGGCACTGTCCGCATCGGTGCGCAGCCGCGAGGGGGTGAGCGTGGCGTCAGCCACGGTCTTGAGGTCGTCTTCCGAGATCGGTGGCGCGGTCAGGTAACGGAAGGCCTTTTGGGCGTCGCGCCCATCAATTAAGCCTGCGATAAGCTCCGCATCAACAGGATCAGCGCCGATGTCCGGCAACTTGTCGATGAGTTGTCGGAAGATGTCAGCGAACGTGGTGAAGAACTGATTGTAGAGGTCGAGCGGTTCTTCCAAGCGCTCATGGCGAAAGATGCGCTTTGCCGTAGCCGCGTCGGACTCCAACTCTGCTTCCGTCCAGCGCCTGGGGAGGCGTTTCACTTTCGGCGAGATAGCCATGGATGTCTTCTATCCGCGGTAAGAGGACCCGCTCAAGCTCCTTCGGCTCGAATTTGACCAGTCCGCCGGCATACGTCCGCCCCCCTGTCGTGCTCATATGACGCCGCAGATAAGCTAGAATCGCAGCTAACGCTGCATCGTTCAGTAGCTCACGCGGGTAAAGACCATGAGCGATGTTGATGTGGCGGGCCTCGGCCAGGTTGCGCACGAATGCCGGGGCTCGGCGCGCCATGTAGGTGCACAAGATCGGTGCCGGCGCTCGCAAGCCGACTGACCACCATGCGCGACGATGCATGGCGATGTAGCTTTCATGTGCACCTTGACGTCTGGCCCAGGCGAGGAAGCGTTGCACAACTTTGCGCTCGTCGGCGTCGAGGGTGTCGAGCTCGGCCGGTAAGTCTACTACGCGATGCAAGCCGTTGGTCGAGCTCAGCTCGGCACCAGCGGCAAGCAGTTCGCGGGCGCTGGTGACGGTGAATGGCTTAAACCGCTTCGGCAGGTCGCGCGCTGACTCGCTATCAATCCATACGCTATTGCCGCCAGTGACCTGACCTCTGTGAACGCGAAACAACTCGCCAAGCTCAATGAACCCAGCTGGTGGTTGTTTCTGTTCGCGTACAAACACCGACCACTTGTGCGCGCCGGCGATCTCATCCCAAGCGACGGCGCGACCACGGCCCAGTGGGGCCAAGTCGTTGAGCGAGCCAACCGAGCGCATAGTGATCTCAGTTGGCCGGGTGCCCACGCGGAAGCAGGTGATCGCCCCGGTGGTTAGTGCATCGGCAAATGGCTGCGCCTTAGGGTCAATGATATGCACGGCGGTGCCACCCAAGCCGTCCGCGAGCATGCGCCGAAGCACACTGCCGTAGTTCACGTCGAGCCATTCGGCGGCGGTGATGAAGGCACCATAGTCGCCTGGTTGGGCAAGCTCGCGGGTCTTCAAGAAGAAATGGATGTGCAGCCCAGCGAGCTTGCTAGCGGTAAAGCCAAACCGGCTGGCTGTGGCAGCGAACCAAGTCTTCCATTGCTCGCCGATATCGTGATGCCGGACATAGGGCGGATTGCCGATGAACAATGTGGTGCGGGGATTCGCCGGCAGGGCGAGGCTTCGATAATCAGTAACGTGCACGGCGAGGCGGTCGGCGAAGCCGTGAACAGCGGCGTTGGCACGTAACATCAACGTGGCAAGTGGGTCGACATCAACGGCGATGAGTTCAGCGTTGGGAAATTTGCGAGCGGCAGCGATCAGAAACCGCCCAGAGCCCGCCCCCGGGTCGACCACCCGAGCCGGCGTTGAGATTTCCGCGTGAGCCCATTTCACCATGGCATCGACAATAAGCGCGGGCGTGTAGGTCGCGCCGTATCGGCGTCGCTGCTTGACGCCTCGGAGCGAGCAGAACTCGGTCCCGAGCAAATCTTGGCCAGCAAGAATCTGCGCCCGCGCATGAGCAATGAGGTGTGAATCAACCGGATGGGCGCGTGCAACGAGCTTGATTTCGGCGACGGACAGTCCTGCGGAACGACCGATTAAACCCGCAGCGAGGGAGACGAGGCGACGTTCGCCAGCGTTCATGATTTCTGGTTCCGGCCGTATCTTTCGTAGAGCTCCCACATTTCCTCGAACAGCTGTTTCAGGCGAATTTGTCTTCGCCCGGCCTCGGCTTTTACCTTGCTGGCCAGCGTGGGAGATAAGCTGATCCCGATAATCTTGCGCGGCTGCGAGCTTGAGGGTCTTGACGCCTTCATAGCCCAAATTCCTTGTCGACTCGTCGACTGCAGTCAAGGGGCGCAGCCGAGACACGATCGAATTCCACCGCTCGTGTTCACCCTCACCAACGGGCTCGGACCGCAGGCGTTCGTACAGCCAATCTCTGCCGGAGTTCATTGCCGCCCCTATGAGAACATAGCATGAACATACCCGAGCTCTTGGCCGTTGTCCAGGAGGCCGCGTGGCTCGTCCGGGAAACACAAGCCGGCCGCTTCCGATGCCCTGCCGATCCCGCTACGGTGCCGGCACGCCATCACAAGGAAAGACCATGCTCGACCGCGTCCTGAAACAGATTGATGACGACCTTTCGGCGAGCCTCGAGCGGCTGTTCAGGCTCCTGCGGATCGAGAGCATCTCCACCGATCCGGCCTGTCGCGACAGCGTGCGCGCTGCGGCGGAGTGGCTGGCAGGCGAGCTGTCGGATCTTGGTTTCGATGCCTCGGTGCGCCGGACCGACGGCCACCCGATGGTCGTCGCCCACGACGACTCGGCAAAGAGCGGGCCGCACTTTCTCTTCTACGGCCACTACGACGTGCAGCCGGTCGATCCGCTCGGCGATTGGACAAGCCCGCCTTTCGAGCCGCGCATCGACATCGTCAACGGGGTGAAGCGCATCGTCGGCCGCGGCGCCTCGGACGACAAGGGACAACTGATGACCTTTGTCGAGGCGTGCCGGGCCTGGAAGACGGCAGCCGGCGCCCTGCCGGCGAAAGTGTCGATCCTCTTCGAGGGCGAGGAGGAATCGGGCAGCCCCAGCCTCGTTCCGTTCCTCAGGGCGCACGCCGACGAACTGCGCGCCGACGTGGCGCTCGTCTGCGATACCAACATGTGGAACCGCGAGCGCGCGGCGATCACCATCATGCTGCGCGGACTGGTCGGCGAGGAGGTGATCGTCACCGCCGCCGACCGCGACCTGCATTCCGGACTGTTTGGCGGGGCTGCCCGCAATCCGATCCATGCGCTCGTCGATATTCTCGGCCGGCTGCACGACGAGCAGGGGCGCGTCACGCTGCCCGGTTTCTACGACGGGGTCCACGAGCTCCCGGCCGAGGTCAGGGCGATCTGGGATACGCTCGGCTTCAATGCGGGCGATTTCCTCGGCAGCGTCGGCCTTTCGGTGCCGGCCGGCGAAGCCGGGCGTACGGTGCTCGAACAGATCTGGGCCCGGCCGACCTGCGAGATCAACGGCGTCATCGGTGGCTACACCGGCGACGGCTTCAAGACCGTCATCCCGGCGAAGGCGTCGGCCAAGCTCTCCTTCCGCCTGGTGGGCGATCAGGATCCGCAGCACCTTCGCGAGAGCCTGCGTGGCTTCGTCCGCCAGCACCTGCCTGCCGACTGCCGGGTTGAATTCGTCGACCACGGCGGCAGTCCGGCGATGCGTCTTCCCCATGATGGCGACCACCTCGCCCGGGTCCGCGCCGCGCTGACCGATGAGTGGGGCACGGAGCCCGCCCTTGTTGGCTCCGGCGGCTCAATTCCGGTGGTCGGCGATCTGAAGCGCATTCTCGGCATGGATTCGCTGATGATCGGCTTCGCCCTCGAGGACGACCGGATTCATTCGCCGAACGAGAAATACGAGCTCTCCAGCTTCCATGGCGGTATCCGCTCGTGGGCGCGCATCCTTGCGGCGTTGAGCGCATGAAAGAAGAACGGCGCGGCCACGTGGGCCGCGCCGTTCCGACGCGATCCTGGGAGGAAAAAATCAGCGCAACCGGTATGTCTCGTGGCAGCCGCCGCAGCCGGCGCCCACCTTCTGGAAGGCGGCGCCAAAGGCTTCCGGTCCATCGGCAGCGGCGGTGGCTGCCGCCGCGGCGGCCTCGACAACGACCTGTGCCTTGGCCTTGAAGTCGTCGGGGTTGCTCCAGATGGCCGGCGCGGCCTTGGTGTTGTTGCCGGTCTCCGTTCCTGCCGGGAAGAGCTGGGTGAAATCCTCGACGTCGTGGGAGATCTGCAACGCGGCTGCCGCGGCCACAGTGGGATCGAAGCGGATTTCGCCCTTCATCATGCCGACCGAGACCTTGGCCGCCTGGCCGTTGGTCTTCATGATCTGCTGGCGAAGCACGATGATCTCGCTGTCGGCCGCCGCCAGACTCATGGTGGCAACAAGGAAAGCGGCAGCAACCAAACTGACTTTGAACTTCATCCCGTCCTCCGGTTGATGGGTATACACGACGTATGAACACGCGGTTCGGCGGTGTTATTCGATCCTTCATCCCTGCGGCGCGACGCACTTCCGCGACGCCTCTCTCCTGCCCTCGAAGCGCGGGCTTCCCCGCCGGGGTCGGTGTCTGTGCCGACATCAGTGTAACGACCCATGGTCGTTCGTGAGGGCGTGAGTGTGGCCCGCCGAAGCCGGCAGGCACAACCTGCACGGCCCGGAGATAACGGAAATATTATCGGCGTGTGAGCGGGCCTTGCCGTTTTCGCCTTAAGGACCCGCATCGGTCTCATGCCGGCATGGGGCCGTTGCCGCAACCGGCCTGAGGCCGGTAGTCTGACCTAATTCGGTCGGGCGGCACACTCGAGGCGGCGCATGGCGGTGATGGAAGAAGGCAAGGTGTTCGTCGGCGCGAGCGCCAAGCCGGAATATGTCGCGCTTCCCTTTGCCAATCGCCACGGACTGATCACCGGCGCCACCGGCACCGGCAAGACGGTGACGCTGCAAATCCTGGCGGAAGGCTTCTCGAAAGCCGGCGTGCCGGTCTTCTGCGCCGACGTGAAGGGCGACGTCGCCGGTCTGGCCATGGCCGGCGAACCGAAGGACTTCCTCGCCAAGCGGGCCGAGAAGATCGGCTTCACGGAGGAGTACACCTTCGAGGCCTTTCCAGTCGTGTGCTGGGACCTGTTCGGCAAGGAAGGCCATCCCATCCGCACCACCATCTCGGAGATGGGGCCGCTCCTGCTCGCCCGACTGCTCGACCTCAACGACACGCAAGAGGGCGTCCTCAACATCGCCTTTCGCATTGCCGACGAAGAGGGGCTGCTGCTTCTCGACCTCAAGGACCTCCAGTCGCTTCTCGTCTATGTGGCGGAGCGGGCGAGCGAATTGACGGTCCGCTACGGCAACATCTCGAAGGCGACGGTCGGCGCCGTCCAACGAGCCCTCCTGGTTCTCGAGCAGCAGGGCGGCGCGATGTTCTTCGGCGAGCCGGCGCTGGAGATCGGCCAGCTGATGCGCACCGCTCCCGACGGCCGCGGCATCGTCAACATCCTGGCGGCGACGACGCTGATGCAGTCGCCCCGCCTCTACGCAACGTTCCTGCTCTGGCTCTTGTCGGAGCTTTTCGAGGACCTGCCCGAAATCGGCGACCCCGAGCAGCCGCGGCTCGGGGTCGCCGATTTCGGGCAGGTCCTCCTGTTCAACGACGCGCCCAAGGCGCTTCTCGAGAAGGTCGAGCTGGTCGTTCGCCTAGTCCGGTCGAAGGGCGTCGGCGTCTATTTCGCCAGCCAGAACCCCCTCGACGTGCCGGACACCGTGCTGTCGCAGATCGGCAACCGCTTCCAGCATGCGCTGCGCGCCTTCACGCCGCGCGACACCAAGGCGGTGAAGACGGCGGCCGACACCTTCCGTCCCAATCCGGATTTCTCGACCTTCGAAGTGATTACCCAGCTCGGTGTCGGCGAAGCGCTGGTGTCGACCCTGGAGGCGAAAGGCGTTCCCTCCGTGGTGCAGCGAACCCTGATCCGGCCGCCCTCATCCCGGATCGGGACGATCACTGAAGAGGAGCGGGCAGGAATCATCGCCGCAAGCCCGATCGGCACGATCTACGACCACGTCGTCGACCGGCAGTCGGCGTTCGAGATCCTCAAGGCCAAGGTCGATACGAAGGCCGCGGCAGAGCCATCGGACGGGGCACCCGCGAACGCGGCGCCTCCCGGTGGAGTCGGCGACATGCTCGAGGACATCCTCGGGCTCAACGTGCCGCGCAACAAGCGGCTGTCGCCGACCCAGAAGGCCGCCCGCGAGGTGAGCCGCACCGTCTCCGGCCAGATCGGCAAGGCGCTCGGCGGCTCGGTCGGCCGCGAGATCTTCCGCAGCGTCCTCGGTGGCATCCTTCGGCGCTGACCTTGATCCGGGAGCAGGACGTTGGCGTCGAACGAAGTGCATGAAATGACCGCATCCCACGCCTACGAACAGGCCAGCCCGTTGCATGAGAGGCTCCCGTCAGGCCTTTGACCGGGGCCGGAACGATTTTCCGCCGAACGGCGTTGCCGGATGAGGCGGGTTGCGTCCCCAACCGGGATCGACCGCTTATCGCAGTTGTCCGCAGCGG
>Ga0210086_1000541_pt1 | contig 21587 bp, 23 predicted proteins | sample China_Galinas_PW_3_FD_184867 | JGI IMG/M metagenome (GOLD analysis project Ga0210086, IMG submission 184867) | Wetland microbial communities from San Francisco Bay, California, USA, that impact long-term carbon sequestration - China_Galinas_PWB_D2... | ecosystem: Environmental > Aquatic > Marine...
CTCGCAGGTGGCTCAGATGAGTGTGCCGGCAAAGAAGTCCAGGATCGCCGAGTTTACGGTCTCTGCCCGTTCGAGGAACCCGAGGTGGCCGGCGTTGGCGATCTGGATGTACCGGCCCCTCGGAATCGCCTCGGCGACCTCACGCCCCAGCGTCGGCGGGGTTGTGACGTCATCGCCGAAGCCGATCACCAGCACCGGGACGGTGATCGAGCGATAGGCGGGCAGCCGGTTGCCCTGCGGGACGACAGACAACTGGGAACGCCACCCCGGTGTGCGCTTGAGTGGGAAGGCGGTGAACATGTCCATCCACTCGGTGATCGCCTTCTCGTCGTTGATGGTCCGGGGCGAGAAGTTCTCCAGCACACGAATTTTGGCGGCGTAGGCGGCTGGCAGCTCGATCCCCGATTCATACAGCGCGTGTTCAGCGACCCGGAAGGCCTGGCGGGTGGAATCGAGTCGCCCGCGGGTGCCCATGAGCACCGCCTGGCTGACGAGTTCCGGGCGGGCCAACATCAGCTCCTGGGCGATGAACGCGCCCATCGACATCCCCACCAGACGCGTTGGTCCGCCGACGAGCTGCTCGATGAGCGCAACGGTGTCGGCGATCATCTGCTTGGTTCCGAAGCCGCCGGCATTCTCGGTGGCACCGATGCCGCGGTTGTCGAAGGTGATGCAGCGATAGCCGGCGGCACGGAATGCCGGGACCTGGTGGATGTGCCAGGTGCGCCCCGCACCGCCGGTTCCGGCGATAAACAACACCGGCTCACCGGATCCGTGGTCGTCGTAGGCTAGGTTGATCACCCGCCAGAGGCTACGCGCCGTCGTTTCCTCGTGCGCCGGGACCGGGCCGCGTCTATCGCCGCGGTCCACAACAACGACGTCATCGCCGTCAACTGAGTCGGGCTGGCCAGGTCCTTTGCCATCAGCGCGGTGGCGCCGGCCTTCGTCGCCGCGGACGCTTTCGACACGTGCCCGGAGTCGAACGGCGGCTGCGGGTCGTATTCCATCGACAACTGGATGACCTTGGCACGCTCGTGCCCGGCGATCTGACCGGCCAGCCACAACGCCAGGTCGATCCCGGCCGATACCCCGGCGCCGGTGACGATGTCGTTGTCGTGCACCACCCGCTGGTCGCCGACCGGCTCGGCGCCCAGCGCTCTCAACGCGGGCAGGGCCATCCAGTGCGACGTCGCCCGCTTCCCCTTCAGCAGCCCGGCCGCGGCGAGGACGACCGAACCCGAGCACACCGACGTCGTCCAGTCGGCCGTCTGGTGGGCGCGGCGCACCCAGTCGAGCAGCTGCTCGTCGCGGGCGTGCTGCATCGTCGTCATTCCACCGGGTACCAAGATGACGTCGGGCGAGGGTGTTTCGGCGAAGGAGTGCGTCGCCCCGATCACGAGCACGCCGGAGTCCGCGGTGACCGGGCCCGGTTCGTGCCAGACGAACCGGACCTCGGCGCCGGGCAGCCAGCGCAGCACCTCGTAGGGCCCGATGAAATCCAGCGCGGTGAAGCCGGGATAGAGCACGATGGCGATCTGGGTCATGGCAGTCCTCCAGCCGGACAATCAGACGAATGTCCTGCGGTACTGGTCGGGCGACACCCCGACACGGCGAATAAAGTTGCGGCGCATGGTTTCTGCGGTACCGAAACCGCACCGGGCGGCGATCGCGACGACGGTGTCGTTGGTCTCCTCGAGCTGGCGGCGGGCGGCTTCGGTGCGGACGCGCTCGACGTAGGTGCCCGGCGCCTCGCCGATCTCATCGGTGAACACCCGGGTGAAGTGCCGGGGGCTCATCGCGGCGCGGCGGGCAAGCTCGGCGACGCTGTGCGCCGCACCGGGGTCGGCCTCGATGGCCTCCTGCACCTCTCGGATCGGCTCACGCCTGGCTCGCGGCATCCATACCGGCGCGGCGAACTGGCTCTGCCCGCCCGGTCGGCGCAGATACAGCACCAGCCAGCGCGCCACCGTCTGCGCGACCTCGGTGCCGTAGTCGTCTTCCACCAGCGCCAGCGCCAGGTCGATGCCTGCTGTCACCCCGGCCGCCGTCCACACCGTCGGCGAACTCCGGACGAAGATCGGCTCGGGATCCACGGTGACGGCCGGGAACTCCCGGGCCAGCCGGTCGGCCATCGCCCAGTGGGTGGTGGCCCGGCAGCCGTCGAGCAGCCCGGCCTGCGCGGCCAGGAAGGCACCGGTGCACACGCTGACAACCCGGCGCGACCGGCCGGCGGCCGACCGGACCCACGCCATGGTCACCGGGTCGCGGCGGGCCGCGTCGACCCCCGCGCCTCCGAGCAGCACCAGGGTGTCGGCATCGCCGGGTTCGGGCATCGGCGTGGACACGAATGCCAGGCCGGTGGCGGCGGTTGCGGGCCGGCCGTCGACCGATGCGATGCAAACCCGGTAGCCGCCCTCGGTCAGCATCGCGGCGCCGGCGAACACGTCGTGCGGCCCGACCAGGTCGAGCGCCTGAACGCCGGGAAACCCGAGGATCACCACCGATCGCGTCACGATTCCAGTGTTCGGCACGGTGACCGTTGGCGTCTACGCCGTGTACCCCACAGATCAGGACATACGCCCGGTTCAGGCCAGGCACCCGAAGGGCCGGCGCGACCGCCGGCTCTTCGGCAGGTTCAGAGCGAGGCCAGCGCGGCGTCGTAGTCCGGCTCGGAGCCGATCTCGGGCACCAGCTGGGTGTAGACGACCTTGCCGTCGGCACCGATCACCACCACGGCGCGTCCGAGCAGCCCGGCCATGGGACCATCGGCGATGGTGATGCCGTAGTCCTCGCCGAAGCTGTCCCGGAACGCCGAGGCGGTCGTGACGTTCTCGATGCCCTCCGCGCCGCAGAAGCGCTTCTGGGCGAACGGCAGATCCTTGGAGACACACACCACAGACAGCCCGCTCGCGGCGGCCTGCTCATTGAACTTCCGCACGCTTGCCGCGCAGACCGGGGTGTCTATCGAAGGAAAGATGTTGAGTAGCACTGGCTTTCCGCTGAACTGATCGCTGCTGACAGCTCCCAGATCGGTGCCGGTCAAGGCGAAGGAGGGAGCGGGGGCTCCGACGGCGGGCAGCTCGCCCACGGTGTTGATGGGGTTTCCGCGCAAGGTTATCTGTGCCATACCTAACAGTCTGTCAAGACCGGTCGTGGCGCCGCGCGTCGGGGCCGTCAGCGCCCGAGGGTGAGCAAGGCGTGGCAGGCCCGCACCCGCTCGATCCACCAGTCGCGCCGGTCGGCCGGTGCGGCCAGCGCTGACAGCCGGGCCGGGTCGGGCGCGACATCGACGACCGGCAGACAACCGTCGACCGGGGCGAGCGGTTCGGCCACGTCCTCGACGAACAAACCGCCGGTGCCCAGTCCGCAGGCGTGGTCCAACCGCGGCAGTGCGCCCGCCGCGGCCAGCCCGGCGGAGATCCCCACCGCGGAGTCCAAGGCGCTGGAGATCACCACCGGGATGCCGATCCGGGCGGCGATGCCCAGCAAGGCTCGCACTCCGCCGAGGGGGGCGACCTTGAGCACCGCGACGTCGGCGGCGTGCGCGCGGGCCACCGCCAACGGGTCGGCGGCCTTGCGGATGCTCTCATCGGCGGCGATCGGCACACCGGCCCGCTTGCGCACCTCGGCGAGTTCGCCGACGGTCCGGCAGGGCTGCTCGAGATACTCCAGCGGGCCGTCGGCGGTCAGCGCCGCCGCGGCCGTGACCGCCTCCTCGACGCTCCAGCCGCCGTTGGCGTCGACCCGCACCGTCGGGATCGCAACACGCACGGCGTTGACTCGATCGATGTCGTCGGCCAATGCCTGCCCCGGTTCGGCCACCTTCACCTTCGCGGTGGCCGCGCCCGGAAAGCGGGCCAGCACGTCGGGCACCTGCGCGGCGGGCACCGCCGGCACGGTGGCGTTGATCGGGATCCACCGTCGCACCGCTGCCGGCCTTGGGCCGTAGGCGGATTCGATGCCCGAGGCCAGCCAGTACGCGGCCTCCGATGGCTCGTACTCGATGAACGCACCGAACTCACCCCAGCCGGCCGGCCCCTCGATCAGCGCGACCTCGCGGGTGGTGATCCCGCGGAACCGAACGCGCATCGGCAGCGCGACGACGTGTAGACGCTGCAGGACGTCGTCGATCGAAACGGCCATCAGATCGCGCGGTCGCGATTCTCCCAGTACGGCCTGCGCAGTTCACGCTTGAGCAGCTTGCCGGTGGGATTACGCGGAAGCACTTCGGAGATCTCGACACTGCGCGGACATTTGTAGTGCGCCAGGCGTTCCCGGCACCAGTTGATCAGCTCTTCCTCGGAACTCTCTGCACCGGAGCATAATTCGACAACAGCTTTGACCGACTCGCCCCACTTCTCGTCAGGTATGCCGAACACCGCCGCGTCGAGGACAGCGGGATGTTCGGTCAGTGCGCGCTCCACCTCGACAGAGTAGATGTTCTCCCCACCCGAGATGATCATGTCCTTGAGGCGGTCTTCGACATAGAGGTAGCCGTCTTCGTCGACGCGGCCGATATCACCAGTGCGGAACCAGCCGTCTTCGGCGATCGCCGCGGCGGTGGCGTCCGGCTTGTTGTGGTAGCCCTTCATCAACTGCGGTGTCCGGAACCACAATTCGCCGGCCTGACCGGTCGGCACGGCCTCCCGGGTGTCGGGGTCGACCACCCGTACCTCGACCTCGCGCGCGGCCCGCCCGGCGCTGACCAGCCGGTCCGGCCGCGTGTCGTCGCGGTGCGCCTCGGGTGAGAGCTGAGTGATCGCGCCACACACCTCGGTCAGCCCGTAGACCTGGATGAAGTCGGTGTCTGGCCACGCCTTCAGCGCCGCCAGCAACAGGGCGGGAGGCATCGGAGAGGCGCCGTAGACGAACGTCTTGAGCTTGCTGAACAGGGCGATGGCATCCTCGCCGGAGTCGAGCACCTTGCCCAGCACGGCCGGCACCAGGAACGTCCGGGTGGCGCCCTGCAGGATCGCACCGGCCAGCGACGCCCCGTCGACCTCCCGGGTCATGATGCTGGGAATGCCCGCATGGATACCGAGCTGGACGTAGGAGGAGCCACCGACGTGGAACAGCGGCATGGCAACCATGTTCTTGTCGCCGTCATCGAACTCGAAGGTCGCGGCGTTGAGGGTGTGCGCGATGAGGTTCGCCTGGGTGAGTGCGATCCCCTTGGGGTGACCGGTGGTACCCGAGGAGTACATGATCAGGCAGACGTCGTCGGGCGAGACATCGGGATTGCGACCGATCGGCTCGGCGGCGGCCAGTGCGGCTTCGTATTCATCGCCGTCCGCGCCGTCCGGGGTGACCTCGATGACGTGCTCCGCATGCGTCAGCCGGTCGCGGATCTTGTCGATGGTTCCCATCAGCTCCGAGCCGACGAGGAGCAGCCGGGCACCCGAGTCGTTGAGTACGTAGTCCATTTCGTCGCCGGCCAGCCGGAAGTTGACGATCGCATTGGCCGCACCCAGCGATGCGGCGGCCATCGTCAGCTCGACGCAGGCCGGGTGGTTCTTGTCCAGGAACGCCACCACATCGCCCCGGCCGATCCCCCGGGCCGCCAGAGCACCGGCAAGACGGCGTACCCGGTCGTTCCACTGGGCCCACGTCCAGGTGCGGCCCAGATAGGTGATGGCCTCGTCGTCCGGCTTCGTGGCGGCCCAGTAGGCCAGCCGGTCGTCGAGGAACCGAGGTTCAGGTGGTTGCTGCATACCGGCCAGGGTGCCACGTCAGCCGGACCGGGAAATGTCCTTCTGCCGAAGCAGCACCAGGGCGACCACGATCGCGACCGCTGGCACCGCGGCCATGATGAGACTCAGGTTGTGGATTGCGTCGAGCCAACTGCCGGTTGCCTCCGACACCACCCAGCGGGCCTGCTGCGGGTCGAGAACCTCACTGCCGGCCGCCGGGCCCGACACACCGCCGTGCGCGACGCGCAGCGCCTCACGCGCCTGTTCCTCGGTGATTCCCGAGCCCTCCAGCTTGCGCCGCCCGTCACGCAGGAACAAAGTGGTGCCGACCAAGGCGAACAACGCCGGCCCCAACGAGTAACTCGCCTGTCCGACAGCGGGTTTCACCGCCGATATGACGCCGCCGAGTTCGGGCGGAGCGCTGGACATCATGATCGTGGACTGCGGGGTCTGCACCACCGCACCGCCGATCGCGTTGAGCGCAACCGCCACACCGGTTACCAGGATCGGGGTCTGGGCGTCGAGCACGACCAGCATGACCATCCCGACGAGCAGGATCACCAGCCCGGCCACCAACACGGCGCGTTCACCGAACCGGGCGGTGGCCCGGCCGGCCGCCGTGGCGGCCAGCGACGCCAACAGCACCGCCGGGATGAGCAGCACACCGAGCAACTCCGGGGATTCGCCGCGAATGGTCACCAGGTAGTAGGCGAACAGGATGGTGGCACCGCCCTGCAGGAAGTTGAACGTCGCGCCCGCCGTCAGCGCGGCATTGAACCTCCCCGAGCGAAAGATGCGCATGTCCAGTGCGGGCTCGTCGGTGCGCAGCTCCCACAGCACGAACGCCGCGGCCAACGCCATGCCGACCAGGATCTGCACCAGCGCGCCGATGTGGAATCCGGTCTGCAGCTGGGTAAGCCCGTAGATCAGGGTGATCAACGCCGCGGCAATCAGCACCACGCCCGGGATATCGAGCTTGCGTTGGGCGCGCAGGGTTTCCGGCACGTACCGCACGGTGATCGCAAGAGTGAGTGCGGCCAGGACGGGGGTGACCAGAAAGCAGGTGCGCCAGCCGTAGTGGATGGCCAGCCAGCTGCCGAGCGCGGGCTGAAACACGCTCAGCGCGTGGCCCGCGCCGAGATACGCCGCGATGGCGGCCGCGCGTCGTCCCGGCGCGAACACCGCGTTGATGATCGCCAGGGACAGGCCGAGGACGAATGCGAAGGCGATCCCGATGCCGGCCCTGGCAATGGTCAGCACCGTGACGTTGGGGGCGACGGCGGCGAGCACACCGAAGCCGATCGACCCGTAGGTTCCGATCACGAACATTCGCTTCATGCCGTAGAGGTCGCCGAGCGCGCCCGCGCCGAGCACGGCGGCGGCCAGCGTGAGAGTGGCCAGGCATGCCAGGAAGCTCGCGGTGCTGGGCGTGAATTGCAGGCCGCGACTCACTTCGGCGAGGTTGGCCGACAGGATCGTCGGGTCGCCCGCGGTGATGCTGTAGCCCAGGCCCATGGCGATGACGGTCATGGTGGCCGCCAGGCCCGTGACCTGATGCTGCTGCGGCATTGGCCGATGCTAGCCCCCGCGATCCCGAAAGCAGGCAATTGAGGGAGCCCCACAGATCGATATAGAACACGTTCTAGTCTTGTGCCCATGACCCCCGTCGTTTCCTCTTCGCGCGAGCGCTCATCGGCCGAGCTGCTGCGCCATCCCATCCACTCCGGCCATCTCACCGTCGGCGCGCTCAAGCGCAACAAGAACAAACCCGTGCTGTTCCTGGGTGACACCACGCTGACCGGCGGTGAACTCGCCGAGCACATCAGCCAGTACATCCAGGCTTTCGAGGCGCTCGGCGCCGGGACCGGTGCGACGGTCGGGCTGTTGTCGCTGAATCGCCCCGAGGTGCTGATGATCATCGGCGCCGGCCAGACCCAGGGCTACCGACGGGTGGCGCTACACCCTCTCGGCTCGCTGGACGACCACGCCTATGTTCTCAACGACGCCGGTGTGACCTCTCTGATCATCGATCCGAACCCGATGTTCGTCGAACGGGCGGTGGGTTTGTTGGAGCGCGTCGGAGGCCTCAAGCAGATCCTGACCATCGGCCCGGTGCCCCGGGCGCTCGACGGTGTCGCGGTGGACCTGACCGCCGAGGCCGCCAAGTACTCGCCGAAGCCCCTGGTCGCGGCCAGTCTGCCGCCGGACCACATCGGCGGTATGGCCTACACCGGCGGCACCACCGGCAAGCCCAAGGGTGTGATGGGCACGACGCAGTCGATCACCACGATGACGACGATCCAGCTCGCTGAGTGGGAGTGGCCGGAGAACCCGCGGTTCCTGATGTGCACGCCCCTGTCCCATGCCGGAGCGGCGTTCTTCGTGCCGACGGTCGTCAAGGGCGGCGAGTTGATCGTGCTGACGAAGTTCGATCCGGCCGAGGTGCTGCGCGTGATCGAGGAGCAGAGGATCACGGCGACGATGCTGGTGCCCTCGATGATCTACGCATTGATGGACCACCCGGACTCGCATACCCGCGACCTCTCGTCGCTGGAGACGGTGTACTACGGCGCCTCGGCGATGAACCCGGTGCGGCTGGCCGAGGCGATCCGGCGGTTCGGTCCGATCTTCGCCCAGTACTACGGGCAGTCCGAAGCGCCGATGGTGATCTCCTACCTGGCGAAGAAGGATCACGACGAGAAGCGGTTGACCTCCTGTGGGCGGCCGACGCTGTTCGCGCGCACTGCGCTGCTGGGTGCCGACGGCAAGCCCGTGCCGCAGGGCGAGGTCGGTGAGATCTGCGTCTCCGGTCCGCTGCTGTCCGGCGGCTACTGGAACCTGCCCGAGGAGACTGCCAAGACGTTCAAGGACGGTTGGCTGCACACCGGCGACATGGCCCGAGAAGATGAGGACGGGTTCTGGTTCATCGTGGACCGGGTCAAGGACATGATCGTCACCGGCGGGTTCAACGTCTTCCCCCGCGAGGTCGAGGATGTCGTCGCCGAACATCCGGCAGTCGCGCAGGTCTGTGTGATCGGCACGCCCGACGAGAAATGGGGTGAGGCGGTCACCGCGGTGATCGTGCTGCGACCGGACCAGCCCACCGACGACGAGTCCATCGCCCGCGTGACCGTCGAGATCCAGGCTGCGGTCAAGGAGCGCAAGGGCTCGGTGCAGTCGCCCAAGCAGGTCATCGTCGTCGACTCGGTGCCCGTGACGGCGCTGGGCAAGCCCGACAAGAAGGCCGTGCGGGCACAGTTCTGGGAAGGCGCCGGGCGGGCCGTCGGGTGACGATGCGGGGCGCAAGCCCCGAGGAGGAGGCCGACCATCCAACACCCGTCGGGTGACGATGCGGGGCGCAAGCCCCGAGGCACCGCCACTTCCAGATACCGGTGTGACCTGTGATGCAGACGCCCCTGTCGAGCGGTTACCGGCGTCGGCAGGTCGATGGCAGCATGTAGCGGTGACCTCGTTTCGCGCCGCACTCTTCGACTTCTCCGGCACGCTGTTCCGGCTCGAGGAGGACGAGAGTTGGTTCGAGGGCATGGAACTGATCGGCGACGACGGCCGCCGCGAGGTCGACGAGCACGTGCAGGCCGAGCTGCTCCTGCGCTTGACCCATCCCACCGGCCGCTCGGTCGAGATGTCCGACGGGGCCTACCACGCCTGGCTGAACCGCGACCTGGCGCCGCATCTGCATCGTGAGGCCAACCTGCACGTGCTGCGCAAGTCCGGGTTGGCCGACCATCACGCCGAATCCCTCTACCGGCGCCTCATCGACCCGGCCTCCTGGACTCCGTACCCCGACACCACAACGGTGCTGCGCTCGCTGCGTGAGCAGGGCGTGCGCACCGCGGTGGTGTCCAATATCGCCTTCGACATCCGGCCGGCGTTCGAGGCCACGGGATCATGCGTCGACGAATTCGTGCTGTCCTTCGAGTTCGGCGCCGCCAAGCCCCACCCGCAAATCTTCGAATCCGCACTGGCCCGGCTGGGGGTGTCCGCCGACGAGGCCGTGATGGTCGGCGACAGCGAGGAGAACGACGGCGGTGCCCGCGAGGTGGGTTGCGACTTCATCCTCGTCGATCCGCTGCCCACCGCACAACGACCGACCGGGTTGATCGATGCGCTCCGCGACCGGGGCGTCACAGTCTAGGCGTACCTTCTTGGGCATGGCCGACAATGAGCGCGACGAGAATGGGAGTTCAACAGCCTTGAGCGACAATCCCTTTGCCCCCTCTGACTGGCGACAGGTCGAGGGCTTCGAGGATCTGACCGACATCACCTATCACCGCCACGTCGTCGACGGAGCCGCCCAACCCACGGTGCGGGTGGCATTCGACCGGCCCGAGGTGCGCAACGCGTTCCGGCCGAACACCGTCGACGAGCTGTACCGGGTGCTGGACCATGCCCGGATGTCCCCGGATGTCGGGGTGGTGTTGCTGACCGGAAACGGGCCCTCGCCCAAGGATGGCGTCTGGGCATTCTGCTCCGGCGGTGATCAGCGCATCCGCGGGCGCACCGGCTACCAGTACGCGGCCGGAGAAACCGCTGACACCGTTGATGCGGCGCGCGCCGGCCGGCTACACATTCTGGAGGTACAGCGGCTGATCCGGTTCATGCCCAAGGTGGTGATCTGCCTGGTCAACGGGTGGGCCGCCGGCGGCGGACACAGCCTGCACGTGGTGTGTGACCTGACCCTGGCCAGCCGCGAACACGCCCGGTTCAAACAAACCGACGCCGACGTCGGCAGCTTCGACGGCGGCTACGGCAGCGCATACCTGGCGCGCCAGGTCGGGCAGAAGTTCGCCCGCGAGATCTTCTTCCTCGGCCGGGCCTACACCGCCGAGCAGATGCACCGCATGGGCGCGGTGAACGAAGTCGTCGACCATGCCGACCTGGAAGCCGTCGGCCTGGAATGGGCCGCGGCCGTCAACGGCAAATCACCTCAGGCACAACGCATGTTGAAGTTCGCGTTCAACCTGCTCGATGACGGGCTGGTGGGCCAGCAGCTGTTCGCCGGTGAGGCCACCCGGTTGGCCTACATGACCGACGAGGCCGTCGAAGGCCGCGATGCCTTCCTGGAGAAGCGCGAACCCGACTGGAGCCCGTTTCCGCGTTACTTCTAGCCTTACCGCCTGTGACCCCATTTCGCCGCAGGCTCAGCGAGGCGATTGCGCTCACCGGGATGCGGCCGCCGCTGGCCGTGCCGACGGGTACCAATATCGACCTGCGCGGCAAACGGGTGCTGCTGACCGGCGCATCGTCGGGCATCGGCGCGGCCGCTGCCGAGCAGTTCGCCGACGCGGGTTGCCACGTGGTCGTCGTCGCACGCCGCCGAGAGCTTCTCGACGAGGTGGCCGCCCGGATCTCCAGGACGGGCGGCAGCGCACGCGCGATCGCCTGCGACCTGTCCGACCTGCAATCCGTGGATCTGCTCGCGGAAAGCGTCGGCGCCGTCGACATCCTGGTCAACAACGCCGGGCGGTCGATCCGCCGGCCACTGGCGGACTCGCTGGATCGCTGGCACGACATCGAACGCACCATGACGCTGAACTACTTCTCACCGCTGCGGCTGATCCGCGCGCTGGCGCCCGGAATGATCGAGCGCGGCGACGGCCACATCATCAACGTCTCGACCTGGGGCGTGCTCAGCGAGGCCTCCCCGCTGTTCGGTGCCTACAACGCGTCGAAGGCTGCGCTGAGCGCGGTCAGCCGGGTCATCGAGACCGAGTGGTCGGACCAGGGCGTGCACTCGACCACGCTGTACTACCCGCTGGTGGCCACCCCGATGATCGCCCCGACCAAGGCCTACGAAGGCCTGCCCGCACTGACCCCCGAGGAGGCCGCCCGGTGGATGGTCGACGCTGCCCGACACCGCCCGGTGCGCACCGCCCCGCGCATGGCGGTGACCGCCCGCGCGATCGACGTCTTCGCTCCCGGCATCCTCAACCGCATGATGAAGCGTCAGCGCATGCAACCCAACTGAGGTAGATACAAGAGCATGGAGATCCTGGCGAGTCGGGTGTTGTTGCGGCCAGCGGACTATTCACGTTCGCTGGTCTTCTACCGCGACACCCTGGGATTGGCGATCGCCCGCGAGTACACCGGCGGCACCGTGTTCTACGCCGGGCAGTCACTGATCGAACTCGCCGGCCACGGTGGCCCGGAGCCTGGGGAGACCCCTCACCCCTCCAGTCCGTGCGCACTGTGGCTCCAGGTCCGCGACCTCTATGCCACCCAGGCCGAACTGCGCCAACGCGGAGTCGAGATCGCCCGGGAGGCCCGCCGGGAACCCTGGGGCCTACACGAGATGCACGTACCCGACCCCGACGGGGTGGCCCTGATCTTCGTGCAGGTCCCCGAGGATCACCCGCTGCGCCGCGACACTCGCGGCTAGTTGCCGCCGGCAAGCGGCCAGCCCACCGAGGCCAGCCGGGCGGCGACCTGGTGAATCTCCTCGGGATTGGGTTCCTTCTCGATGATCTCGGCGATGGCGGCCCGGATCTGGTCGGGTGTCACCGGGCTGTCGAAGTCACCCTCTCTGAGGATGGACGACGCCGCCTGCACCACCTCGTCCTCGCGTAGCGAGCGCATCATCAGCGCCAGCAACGGGAAATAGTCCTTCGGCGGAACACCCTCTGGATACCCCTCGCGTAGCCAATCCAGAACGCTTTCCAGGAATGTCTTCTGCTGCTCGGCCATCGACGTACGCCTATTTCGCGGAGAACATCGGGAACAGGTCGATACCCAAGTGGTGCATGACCGTCACCCTGGTGATCCAGGCAACCGCGGTGATGATCGCCCAGCCGACGAACACGAACAGCAGGATGCCCAGGTACTTCAGCGCCGGATTGGGTTTGTGCATCACGTGGTCGGCCTCCTCGCCGCCGGCGCCGAAGGAGTAGGCCAGCATGCCGACGGCGAAGACCGCCGGCAGGCCGGCCCCGAGGATGAGCCCGACGACGAGCACGTTGAGGATGCTCTGCAGGTAATGCATCAGCGTGTCCTTTCTTCGAACGGGATCGGGCCCGATCAGACCGGCGTCTTGGGTGAGGCCTTGACCTTGGCGGCCTCGCGGACGTCGGCGGGCACCACCGAGTTGGTGGACGTGTCCCAATCGGCGTTGACGTTGCTGTGATCCACCTTCTGCTGCTGGGCACGCCACCACAGGTAGCCCGACAGCGCGACCAGGACCAGGAAGATCACGCCGTCGCCGGCCAGCTGCGAGGAGGTGATCACCTTGATCCCGTCAGAGAACCAGTAGGACAGGGCCCCGACGATTCCCGCGGCCGGCAGGGTGATCAGCCAGGCCACTGCCATACGGCCGGCGACCGACCACCGGACCTCGGCGCCGGGCTTGCCGACCCCGCTGCCCAGGATCGAGCCGGTGGCCACGTGGGTGGTCGACAGCGCCATACCGGCGGCGCTGGAGCTCAGGATGATGGCGGCCGAGGAGGCTTCGGCGGCCAGGCCCTGCGGTGACTCGATCTCCACCAGTCCCTTGCCCAGGGTGCGGATGACCCGCCAGCCGCCGATGTAGGTGCCCAGCCCGATGGCGAGCGCGCAGCTGAGGATGATCCAGAACGGCAGACCGTTCTCCTTCACATCGCCGGTCAGGTGTCCGGTCGTGATCAGTGCGAGCGCGATGACACCCATCGTCTTCTGCGCGTCGTTGGTGCCGTGCGAGAGTGCGACCAGCGAGGCGGTGGCGACCTGGCCCCAGCGGAAACCCTCTTCTCGACGTCGCTGCAACACCTTGCGGGTGATCCGATAGACCAGCCAGGTGCCGCAGGCGGCGACAATGCCGGCGATCACCGGCGCGGCGACGGCCGGGATCAGCACTTTCTGGGTGACGCCGCCCCAGTTGACGCCCTTGCTGCCCAGCGCGGCCAGGCCCGCGCCGATCAGGCCGCCGAACAGCGCGTGTGAGGAGCTGGACGGGATGCCGAACAGCCAGGTGAGCAGGTTCCACAGGATGCCCCCGATAAGACCGGCGAAGATGATCGTCAGACCCATCGAGGCGTCGATACCCGGCAGCAGGTGCCCACTGCTGGTGTCCTGTACCCGCAGCACCGAGGTGGTGACCGTGACGGCGACCTCGACCGAGAGGAAGGCGCCGACCAGGTTCAGGACGCCGGCCAGCAGAACCGCCGTCTTGGGCTTCAGCGCGCCGGTCGCGATGGAGGTCGCCATGGCGTTCCCGGTGTCGTGGAATCCGTTGGTGAAGTCGAATGCCAGTGCTGTTGCGATCAGCAACACCAGGATGATCATCTCCGCGCTCATGGCTGTTGATTCTGCTGTTCCAGCCAATGGTTTGGCCAGCGAACAACAGCCGAAAAACAGGCATCCAGCTGGGACTTTGGCATTGCTCGGCAGGTATTCACCAGCCATTCACTTCGCATCCATGCCGGGTTCGGCGACCCCAGGCGGACGTGGGTACCGGCGGGCTCGGGCCGGTGTCGACTCCCGCCGACTAAAATAGGGCTGTCCACCGGGCGGCCGCAGCGCCCCCTCGACGGGAAGTTGACGCGGGTGAGCCGATTCCTCAACTCCATCGTGTCGTGGTTGCCTTCCGGCTATCCCGGCGGCGCCCCCGCAACGACTACTTGCCGATTGGCGAAGCTGGCAGCGTTCGGCTGGCCGCTGGACGCCCCACGAGTTAGGGAGGAAGCCGAATAGTCACTCTGCGCTCCCTAATCATCCCGCAGCGCCCCTCGGCGCTGCACCTGTTGGCCGCCGCGGAAAGCATGCTCGACGGCCGCGAGGCTCCGCTGGTCCCGATACCTGCCGGCGATGCCCGCGAAAGCGAGCTGCTGACAACGTCGTTGCGGGTCGGCGAGGAGATCGACGACGACATCGCGGTGGTGGTTCCCACGTCGGGAACCACCGGGGCACCCAAGGGCGCGATGCTGACGGGAGCCGCATTGGCCGCCAGCGCCTCGGCGACCCATGACCGCCTCGGCGGACCGGGGACCTGGCTGCTGGCCCTGCCGGCCTACCACATCGCGGGGATACAGGTAGTCGTGCGCAGCGTATTGGCGGGCACGGTGCCGGTGCTGCTCGACGTCTCTACGGGCTTCAACGTCACCGAGCTGCCCTCGGCCGTGGACCGGCTCGGCCCCGGACGGCGGTACACCTCCCTGGTCGCCACCCAGTTGGCGAAGGTCCTGCTGGACCCGGAAGCCAGCGCGGCACTGGCCGAGCTCGACGTTGTGCTGCTCGGCGGTGGTCCCGCCCCCCGGTCGCTGCTGGAGCAGGCCGCGGCTGCCGGGATCGTGGTGGTGCGCACCTATGGGTCCAGCGAAACGGCGGGGGGCTGCGTATACGAAGGGATGCCGCTCGACGGGGTGCGGGTGCGCCTGGACGGGGCACAGCCCGGCGAGGGCCGCATCGTCGTCGGCGGCGCCACCCTGGCGGCGGGCTACCGCAGCCCGCCGAATCCGGACCCGTTCGCCGAACCGGGCTGGTTTCACACCGACGATCTCGGAAGACTCGACGAGTCCGGCCGCCTGACGGTTCTCGGCCGCATCGACGACGCGGTCAGCACCGGCGGGCTCACGGTGATGCCCGCCGCTGTCGAGGTGGTGCTGTCGCGACACCCCGCGGTGGCCGACTGTGCGGTCTTCGGGATCGCCGACGACCGCCTCGGCGAGCGAGTGGTGGCAGCGATCGTCCTGGCACCCGGCGCGGCGCAACCGTCGCTGGCCGATGTCCGGGCATACCTGGGGCGGTCACTGGATTCCACCGCGGCGCCGCGCGAACTGCACATCGTCGACGAACTGCCCCGTCGCGGGATCGGCAAGCTGGACCGCAGGGCACTGCGGCGGCGATTCGAGGGCTTCGGCCAACCACCCACCGGGTCGGGCAGGTGAACATGGCCGAGGGCATTGCGGGTGGAGCCGACTTCGAACCCCAGGCGAGGTTCGCGACGGCGGCCGTCGCCAGGATGGCCACCGTCACGCCCGACGGTCGGCCGCACCTGGTGCCGATCGTCTTCGTCGTCGCCGACGAGGTGATCTACACCGCGATCGACAGCAAGCCCAAGTCCTCGCTGCGGCTGCAGCGGCTGGCCAACATCGAGTCCAACCCCAATGTCAGCGTGCTCGTCGATCATTACACCGACGACTGGTCGCAGCTGTGGTGGGTGCGGGCCGACGGAACGGCCGCCATCCACCACGGCGGCACCGATCATCAGCGTGGCTATGAACTGCTGCGCGCCAAATACCCTCAATACCAGTCAACTTCGTTGATCGGCCCGGTGATCGCGGTGGCGGTGCAACAGTGGTCGTTCTGGTTCGGGTGAGCCGGCAGGAGACGGACTGCCCGTAGGCTGCCGGTTGTGAGGATCGGTCGCAAGGAAACGGTCGCGGTCACCGTCGGGGTGCTGCTGGTGGTCGCGGCCTTCGTCGTGCCGCATCTGCACCTGGGCATCGTGACGCCGCTGATCAACAGCACACCGGCGCAGGTCAAGAGCTTCGCCGACACCGCGCCGATCTTCGGCTGGTGGAACGCCCACATCGGGTGGGGCACAGTGCCGGCCATCCTGATCGGTGCGGCCACGGTTGTGTGGGGAGCCTCGCTGGCGCAACGCCTGCCGTGGCGTTCGCTGACCCTGGCCACGTGGGCGACGGCATGCGCGTGGGCTTTCGCGCTGGCGATGATCGATGGCTGGCAACGCGGGTTCGCCGGCCGGCTGACCGCCAAACACGAATACCTGCGCCAGGTGCCGTCGATCACCGATATCGGCGAGGCGGTGCGCACGTTCTCCGACCGCATTCTCGATTTCCAGCCGAATTCGTGGATCACCCACGTCTCCGGACACCCGCCCGGCGCACTGCTGACATTCGTCTGGCTGGACCGGATCGGGTTGGGCGGCGGCGCCTGGGCAGCGCTGCTGTGCCTGCTGGTGGGGTCGAGCGCCGCGGCGGCGGTGATCGTCACCGTCCGGGCGGTCAGCGACGAGCCGACGGCCAGACTGGTGGCTCCCTTCGTGACGGTGGCACCGACGGCGATCTGGATCGCGGTGTCGGCCGACGGCTATTTCGCCGGGATCGCGGCGTGGGGCATCGCACTGCTGGCGCTGGCGGCCCGGCGCACCGTGCGCCGGCCGGTGCTGGCCGGCGCGGGTTCCGGTCTGCTTCTGGGCTGGGCGATCTTTCTCAACTATGGCCTGGCGCTGATGGCGTTGCCCGTGGTGGCGGTTCTGATCTGTGCCGCCGACTGGCGCAACGCGGTGCGGGCGGTCATTCCGGCCGTCCTCGCGGCGCTGGCCGTGGTTGCGGGGTTCGCGGTCGCCGGATTCTGGTGGTTCGACGGCTACACACTTGTGCAGCAACGGTATTGGCAGGGAATCGCCCTCAGGCGGCCGTTTCAGTACTGGAGCTGGGCCAACCTCGCCTCGGTGGTGTGCGCGATCGGGCTGGGCAGCGTGGCCGGCATCGGGCGGGTGTTTGATATCGCCGCGGTCAAACGCCGCTCGGGCTTGCACCTGCTGGTGTTGGCGGCGCTGGCGGCAATCCTGTTCGCCGACCTGTCGATGCTGTCGAAGGCCGAGACCGAGCGGATCTGGCTGCCGTTCGAGGTCTGGCTGACCGCCGCGGGAGCCCTGCTGCCGGCTAGGTCGCACCGGTGGTGGTTAGGCCTCAACGTGGTCGGCGCATTGGTGGTCAACCACGTGATTCTGACGAATTGGTAACGCCGGCCGCCATATCGGACACGCAGACGGTGAGGACGTGTGTACTGAACGGGAGTTGATGACCGATGGACGACAACGAACGCGACGAACTGCCGCCGAACGACTCTGGTCGCTACGGCTTCCCGAAGACCCTGTGGCAGAGCCTGGACCGATATCCCCCACCCGGCGCGGACCGGCTTCGGCGCTGGCGTAGCCCGCTGCGGGGGCCGTGGCTGACGTCGGTGTTCGGGCTGGTGCTTCTTGTCACACTGCCGGTCGTGATCATCACCGGGCTGCTCTCGTATATCGCCTACGGCCCGCAGTTCGGCCAGGCCATCCCGGCTCACGTCGGCTTCCTCAAGCTGCCGACCTTCGACTGGCCGACCAACCCGTCCTGGCTGTACCGCCTCAACCAGGGCCTGCACGTGGGTCTGGGTCTGGTTCTCATCCCGGTGGTGCTCGCCAAGCTCTGGTCGGTGATTCCGCGGTTCTTCGCCTGGCCGCCGTCGCGGTCGATCGCGCAGGTGCTCGAACGGCTCTCGCTGATCATGCTGGTTGGCGGGATCCTGTTCGAGATCGTCACCGGCGTGCTGAACATCCAGTACGACTACATCTTCGGATTCAGCTTCTACACCGCGCACTACTACGGCGCGTGGGTCTTCCTCGCCGGATTCTTCATCCACATCGCGATCAAGATCCCGAAGATGTGGGCCGGCCTGCATTCGATGTCGATGCGCGAGGTGCTGCGCACCCGGAAAGCCGACACCCGGCCCGAACCGTACGAGCCGGACGGCCTGGTTGCCGCCGATCCGGCGGCGGCGACGGTCAGCCGGCGCGGTGCGCTGGCACTCGTCGGCGGCGGCGCGGTGTTCATGGCCGCGATCACCGCCGGGCAGACGCTCGGCGGCTTCACCCGCCAGACAGCTCTGCTGCTACCTCGCGGACGAACTCGTGGCGACGGGCCGAACGATTTTCAGGTCAACAAGACGGCCGCAGCGGCCCGGATCAGTCCGCAGGCCACCGGTGACGCATGGCGCCTCGCCCTTGGTGGCGGCCCCCGGCCGGTCGTCATCGACCGGGCGGCGCTGAGCGCCATGCCCCAGCACACCGCCCGGCTGCCGATCGCGTGTGTCGAGGGGTGGTCGACCACCGAGACGTGGACCGGGGTACCGTTGCGGGATCTGGCCCGACTGGCCGGTGTGCCACAACCACTTTCAGCGCACGTCAAATCCCTGGAGCGATTTGGATTCAATCAGGCGACCCTGCAGGCGTCCCAGGTGACCCACCCCGACGCCCTGCTGGCGTTGAAGGTCAACGGCGCCGACCTGTCCCCCGACCACGGTCATCCCGCTCGGATCATCGTGCCGGCGCTACCCGGAGTGCACAACACCAAGTGGGTGGCATCGATCGATTTCAGGGCACAGTGAGATGGCCTCGCTGTCAGGAAGATTCCGCCAGGTCTACGGCTCGCATCCGCTGCACCTGCTGACCCTGGTGGCCGGTTTCGCACTGTTCGGCTATGTGCTGACCACCGTGAGACCGGCCGCGCTATGGAACCCGCACACCTGGTGGCAGTCGATCGCGGTGTGGTTCGCGGCCTCGATCATCGCCCACGACCTGGTGCTGTTCCCGATCTACTCGCTCCTAGACCGGATTCTCGTAGCCGCCCAACCGCGCCCGCGGCCGGACACCTCCGCCGCGCGGGTGCCGGTACTGAACTACATCCGGGTTCCACTGATCGGGGCGGCGCTCACACTGGTGGTGTTCCTACCCGGGATCATCCGACAGGGAGCCGCGACCTATGCGGTCGCCACCGGTCAGACCCAGGATCCGTTTCTCGGGCGCTGGCTGTTGCTGACCACGGCGATGTTCGCCACCAGTGCGATGGTTTACGCCGTCGGAGTCTACCGGAGCGCTAGGGAGCGGTCAGGATAGCCACCACCCGCGGCCCGATCGGGTGGATCTGCGACAACGTGAACCCCGCCTCGTCGGCGAGTTCGGCGGCGCAGTCGACACCGACCGACGCCCACCGGAACCACGGCCCCACCGCCTGGGACGACTCCAGGCGGACCCAGCCGGTCCGCACGCCCTGAACCGAACTCTCGAACTCGACGACACATTGCCCACCGGGGCGCAGGAGCTCCACCGAGCGGCGCAGCACACGTCGCGGATCGCCACCGATGCCGACGTTCCCGTCGGCCAGCAGCACCGTCTGCCACCGCCCGGTACCGGGGAGGCTTGTGAACAGATCGCGGCGTAATGCGAGCGCACCGTTGCGGCGCGCCAGCGCCACCGCCGTGGCGGACTGGTCGACGCCGAGTGCCGGTATCCCCCGCCGCGCCAGATCGACCACCAATCGCCCCGGGCCACAACCCAGATCGATCGTCGGCCCGCCGCAGAGTTCCACCACGGCCCGGTCGAACTCCGCGTCCGCGTCACGTCCACCGAGCCAGCTGCGCACCGGCAGGCGGCGAAGCTCACCGTCGTCGCGACGAACCCAACAACGCTCGCCGTCGAGTGCGCGATCGTAGAGCTGTCCCAGCATTCAAACCCCTTGAGTGATGTGGGCGAACCGGCTGCACGACCGGCAGGCCTCGCGGACCGCGGGTATGTCGGCGACGGTGTCGACATCGTGGAGCTCCTCGACGAGCTTCACGTCTACGCCGGTGTGCCGAAGCGCTTCCAGCGTTACAGCCCCGGTGTCCGATCGCGACATCGGCACCGTGCGCAGGCATCCGGCGGTCGCGGCATCGGCGACACCCAGCACCCACCAGCCGCCGTCGGTGGCCATACCGAGCAACGCAGGTGTGCTCAGCAGCGTGCGGGCACACCTGGTCAGCAGCTCGGCCGTCACCTGCGGGGTGTCCATCCCGATCTGCAGCAGCGGGTGGCCACCGGTCGCGGCGGACGCATCGGCGTGGGCGTTGACGAGGCGCTCGGCGAATCCTTCCCCGCGCTGGTCGATGACGGTGAAGGAGGCGAGCCGCTCGCGGATCGCCGCGCAACCGCGGGCGGCGGCCAGGTCCCCGGTCATCGCCACCACCCGCGCGACGACCGGGGTGGCGGCCACCGCATCGAGGCTGTCGAGCAGCGCGGCGGCGGCGATGTCGGCGGCAGCCTCGTCGCCGACCGTCGCGGCCAACCGGGTCTTGGCGAGCCCGGGAACGGGCGCTTTCGCCACCACCAGGGCGGTGACCGGTATCGGTGCCTCCCCCGGGCCTTCGGTCACGAGATCACCTTCCAGAAGTCGACCGCAGCGGTCAGGCTGCCTCGCACCGACCCGCTGACCTTGGACTTCCCTCCGGTGCGCGGGCCGTAGTCGACGTCGATCTCCACGACCCGCCATCCCGCCGAGGCGGCACGGACCAGTAGCTCGAGCGGATACCCGGACCGGCGGTCGGTCACTCCCAGCGCGAGCAAGGCCTCACGACGGGCCACTCGCATCGGGGCGATGTCGTGCACCGCCAGATTGTGGCGGGTGCGCAGCCGCCAGCACACCACCGCGGTGCCCAACCGCGCATGCCAGGGCCACCGCAGACCGCGCACCGGCCTGCGCCGGCCGATCACCATGTCGGCACCACGCTCGAGCTCGGTCACCAGCCTCGGCAGATCCGCCGGATCGAGGGAACCGTCGCCGTCGAGCACCGCGACGATGGGCGAACCGGCCGCCACGACGCCGGCGTGCACGGCCGAACCGTAGCCGGGCCGGGTCTCGGTCACCACATCGGCACCGTGCTCACGCGCTACGTCTGCGGTGCCGTCGGTGCTGTTGTTGTCGACCACGAGGGCCCGGTAGCCGGCCGGAATCGCGGCCAGGACCGCAGGCAGGGAGGCCGCCTCGTTCAGGCAGGGCAGCACCACTGTGACCGGGCACTCGGGCATACCTGCAAATCTAGGCCAGCGCCGCGCCGGCCGCGCCCTGCGTTGATGACGAATCCGTGACATCGACGCAGGTCGCGGCGGGTGACGCTACCCTCTCAAGTGTGCCGACCCGAGTGTTGATCGCCGACGACGACACCGTCGTCCGTGACGTCGTGCGCCGGTACCTGGAGCGCGACGGTCTCGAAGTGGCGGTTGCCGGTGACGGCCGCGAGGCGATGCGGGTGCTCGGCACCGAGCGCATCGACGTCGCGGTCCTCGACGTGATGATGCCCGGGCCGGACGGCCTGTCGCTGTGCCGCACGCTGCGCGAGGGCGGCGACTACAGCGTGCCGGTGATC
>Ga0210086_1000542_pt1 | contig 21576 bp, 23 predicted proteins | sample China_Galinas_PW_3_FD_184867 | JGI IMG/M metagenome (GOLD analysis project Ga0210086, IMG submission 184867) | Wetland microbial communities from San Francisco Bay, California, USA, that impact long-term carbon sequestration - China_Galinas_PWB_D2... | ecosystem: Environmental > Aquatic > Marine...
GCCGGCAAAGATGATCAGCGCGGCGGGGACGCCGATAATTCCGGCGAACACCAGGATGAGGAGGAGAACGCCGGTTGCCGCAAGCAGCCAGCGTGCTTCGGAAAGCCGCCGGGTGGCGGACCGCAGCGGCGATTCGGTACCGCCCCTGTTTATCGCCTCGCTCGACACGTTTCAGGTCTGGCTCCGGACCGGCAGTCGTCGCCTTGCATTCGCCCGAATCACCCCGATGGTGAACCGCCGGCTCCACAAGATATAAGGTCGGAGTTCGCGATACCAAATGACTTGACGCACAGACACGGGGAGCCACCAGCCGCATGGCGGACAAGAAGAAGAAGAACCGGAACGGCAAATCCGGGAAGAAGCGCCGCAAGCCAGCAGAGCCGCTGCCGGCGGCCATCGCGCCGTCGATCGATGCTCCCCAGATCGAGACGGAATTCGGATGGTTCGATGTCGACGACCCGGTGCTTCCCGAATGGGTCGAGCGGGAGGCATTGGCATCGGGCGGCTATCCTTATGACGAGCCGATCAAGGACAAGCTTTATGAGGAGGAGCTGGAGCAGCTGCAGGTGGAGCTGGTCAAGCTGCAGCGCCACGTGATCGCAAACGGCATGCGACTGGTCCTCGTCTTCGAGGGGCGGGACGCGGCCGGCAAGGGCGGATCGATCTTCGCCTTCCGACAGTATCTCAACCCCCGCGCGGCCCGCTTGGTGGCACTGCCGAAACCGACCGAGGCCGAGCGCGGCCAATGGTACTTCCAGCGCTACGTCGCCCACCTGCCGACCAGCGGCGAGATCGTTCTCTTCGACCGCTCCTGGTACAACCGGGCCGGTGTCGAGCCGGTGATGGGCTTCTGCACGCCGGAGGAGCATGAGGCGTTCCTCGCGGCGACGCCCGCCTTCGAGAAGATGCTGATCGACAGCGGCATCGTCTTCTTCAAGTTCTGGCTCAATGTCGGTCAGGTGACCCAGCTCAAGCGTTTTTTCGAGCGCCGCCACAATCCATTGAAGATATGGAAACTTTCGCCGATCGATTATAAGGCGATGCATAGCTGGGATGCGTACACGCGGGCGCGCGACCGGATGTTCGAGGCCACCCACAGCGCCGTGACCCCATGGTCGGTGGTGAGGGCCAATGACAAGCGCAGGGCGCGACTAAACATCATCCGGCACGTCCTTGCGACGCTCGACTATTCGGGCAAGGATGCGAATGTCGTGCGGAAGCCTGACCCGTCGATCTTGAACGGGCCGCAGATTCTGGAATAGCCGCGAGGGGGGGGCGGCAACTTTGGGGACGGGACGGGCCCGGCGCATATGAGCGATTTCTATTCGGTCCTGAAGCAATCGATCATCGATCGTGGCCTGAGATCGGCGCGGGACCGGGAAGCAGCCTACTCGCAGGCGCGGACGGCCATGATCCGCCGCCTGTGGTCCTACGATCCGCCGCTCGCCGAAGACGAGATCGATGCCCGGATCGGGCAGTTCGACATCGCCGTCGAGCGGATCGAGGGCGATGTGGTCGAGGCGTTCGCGGCCGAGCCGGAGCCGGTCGGCGTCGCCGAACTGGACGTCCCGGACGCCGCGCCGCCGGCCCTTCCCGTCTATGACGGATACGACGAGGATGCCGACTATACCCCGGCATTCGGCGGCGCTTCAGCGGAATCGCTGGACGAGGCCGAGGGCGCGCCGGCCGATGCCGAGCCGCCGGCGCGCACTTCGAGCGAGATCAGGTCGCTGGTCGAGCTTCTGACATCGATCGATATTCGCAGCCTTGCCGTCGAGGAAGCACTCAACGCGGAGCTGCACGACGAAGAAACCCACCGGGCGACGGAGGATGCCGACGAGGAAGAGCCATCAACCGGGGAAGCGGCGCGTGCCCTCCTTCCGGTGCCGACCACCATGGCCAGGTCGCCCTACGATGACGCCGCCTTCTACGACGATCCCGATCCGGATGACGTGCGGATCGAGCATCTTCGCGTTGCTGGCCACGAGCGGTCCGAGCCGGCGAGGAACCGCCCCGGCGCTCGTGGCGATCACTTCGACGATTCGGACGTCTCGGCGCCGCCACGCCGTTCCCGGCAGCAACGGCAACGGGAGGCGCCTGCGCCACGACCCGTCGTTTCCCGCGAAGCCCCGGCGGTCCGGCCCAAGCGGCGCAAACCCACCGCCGCGCGGCAGGGCAGCGATCGCAAGGTTGTCCTCCTCATTGCGGCGGTCGGTGTCCTCGTCGTGGCGCTCATCGCGGTGAGCGCCTACGTCCTGTGGCCGACGCCCGCCGCCGAGGGACCCAAGGCCGTGGCTACCCCGCCGATCGAACAGGTTCCCCCGGCGAGTCCCGCCGCAGCGGAATTGCCGCCTCCCGCCGACGGCGTCCTGCAGCGTTACACCCTGTTCGATGGAACCGATCCGACGGTCTTCGACGCCGATCCGAGCAACCCGATCCGGTTCGACGGCAACGTCGCCCGCATCTCGACATCCGCCGATTCGGCCGGTGCCCGCGCCGTAATCGGCCCCGGCCTCGCTTCGCGCCTCTCCGGTCACACCGTTCGCGTCACGGTCATGGCGCGGGCGGCCGAGGAGAACGGTGCGTCGAGCCTGCGCTTCGCCTATCAGAGCGGCCTCGCCGTCAGCTACTGGGAGACCGCCAAGCTCACCGCCCAATTCAGCGCCTTCCAGCTGGAGTGGCGGCTGCCGAAGCTGCAGACCGACCCGAGCGGGAACGTCATCATCATCGAACCGGGAATACCGGGAGAAGGCACCAGCGCCGACGTCGGCGCGGTCGCGGTCGACCTTCTCGACTGACTGTTCCCTAATTGCGGCGGAGCCAGTCGGCGAGGCGGCCGACCGCTTCCTCGAGCTGTCCGCCGCTGCGGGCAAAGCAGAGGCGCATGAAGCCGGCGGAGTCGCCGAATGCGGTTCCCGGAGCAACGCCGATATTGGCCTCGTCAACGAGTCGCCGCGCCAGTTCACGCGCCTTCGGCTGACCGTCGATCGCGAAGAACAGGTAGAAGGCACCGGCCGGTTCGGCCATGCGGATCCGCCCGGTTGCTGCCAGGTCGGCACAGACGGTACGCCGGCCCTCGGCGGCGCCTTCGATCTGGGCCGCGATAAAATCGTCGCCGTCGTCGAGCGCCGCGGTTGCCGCGCGCTGCATGAAGGTGGCGACGCCGGAAGTCGAATACTGGATCAGGTTCTCGATGGTCTGGCCAAGCCCGGCCGGCGTCGACAGCCAGCCGATCCGCCAGCCGGTCATCGCATAGTTCTTGGAGAAGGTGTTGACGTAGAGGATGGGCTGGTCGCGATCGGCAACGTCATAGAAGGAAGGCGCACGGGGACCGTCGTAGAAGAAGCGGTGGTAGACCTCGTCGGCGATGATCCACAGCCCCCGCTTGGCGGCGAAGTCGGCGATCGCCGCAAGTTCCTCCCGGCTGGCGGTCCAGCCGGTCGGATTCGCCGGCGAGTTGATGAAGATCGCGGTTGTGCGGTCGGTGACCGCGTCGAACAGCCGGTCGAGATCGAGGGTCCACCCGGCATTGCCGAAGGACATCGGCACCGTCACCGGTATTGCCCCGGCGACGCCGACAGCCGCAGTCAGGTTGGGCCAGGAAGGTCCCGGCACCACCACCTCGTCGCCGGTCCCCGCCGCCATGCGCACCGCCATCTGGATGGCATGCATGCCGCCGCAGGTCACGAAAAACCGCTCGAGCGAAAACACGCCGCCGAACGTCCGCTGATGGTAGCGCGCCAGCGCCGCACGGAGCTCGGGCACGCCGCGCTGGTTGGTGTAGAAGGTCTCGCCGTCGGCGAGCGATCGCGCGGCAGCATCGGCGATGAAGCGGGGCGTCGGCAGGTCGCCCTCGCCGGCCCAAAGCGGGATCAGTCCGGGCCGGCCGCGACCATAGTTGAACACCTCGACAATGCCGCTTTCCGGCGCCTCCCGTGCTTCGACACGGAGTGCGGCCGGTGCCGGAGTGGCTGGCGATCGGGTGTCCATCGAGTGTCTCAACCTTCGAATACGCGGGACCCGAACGCCTGCGTCGTCGCGCGGGGGCCGCGCGACGACGGCGAGCCGAATTCCCCCCTCAGGCCTTTTTCGCCAGCAGGTCGCGGATCTCCTCGAGAAGGACTTCTTCGCGCGGTGGCGGAGCCGGCGGTGGCGGCGCCGCCTCCTGTTTCCGTTGCAGCCGATTCATCGCCTTGATGATCAGGAACAGCACCCAGGCAACGATCAGGAAGTTGATCAACAGGGTGATGAAATTGCCGTAGGCCAGCGTGGCGCCGGCTTCGCGAGCAGCGGCAAGTGTCGACTGTGGCTCACCGGCCAGCTGGATGTACAGCTCGCTGAAATCGAAACCGCCGGTGATCAACCCGATGATCGGCATGATGATGTCATTGACTACGGACTGGACGAGCCCGCTGAAAGCGACGCCGATGATGAAGGCGACCGCCAAGTCGACAAAGTTGCCCTTCAATGCGAATTCTTTGAATTCCTTGAGCATTCTGCGCCTCCTCGCCCTAGCAGGGCGATGCCAATGCCGCGTCGCCCTTGTTTGCATGGCAGAAATCGCTTGATATCGTCGTTCTTCGGCCTCCGCAATCTCGAAGGATGACCCTTGCCAGTGCGTGCCGGATGGGCTCGTGCGATGCTGCCAGCTCGAATCAAGCGATGGGGCGAAACCGCCGATGGCCGACGTCAATCAAACCGAGCGCTGGCGTGAAACCGGCATCCTCGCGGCCGCCACACTTGCTGTCTCGGTGGTGGTGACCCTGCTGTTCCTCGCCTTTGCCGAACCGTCGGGCAGCGCCGGGGCCTATCCCGCCGGTTTCGTCCTGGCGGCGACCGGGCTGCCCATCGTCCTCGTCCTCATCGTCTTCTGGTTTGTCAGCCGCCAGGAGGTCATCGACCGTCGGCACGGGCTGTTCGAGGACTGACGCGGGTGGCGAGGGGGAGAGCCGGGTACCGCGAGGTCGGCAAGGTCTACAGTCTCCTCGCCGTCGCGTTTGCGGTGTTCGTCACCGTCGTGGCGATGCTGGCACAGTTCGGACTGCCCGATCCGGTCACCGCCGTTCTGGTCGTATCGATCACCATTGCCGGCTATGCGGTTATCGGCATCGTGGCGCGAACGTTGTCGATTGCCGACTTCTTCGTGGCAGGACGCGCGATCCCTGCCGGCTTCAACGGCATGGCAACCGGTGCGGCGTTCATCACCGCCGCCGGCTTCATCGGCATCGCCGGCGCCTTCTTCGCGAGCCAGGCGGCCGGACTTGCGGTCGCGGTCGGATGGACCGGGGGCTTCGTCGTTCTCGCCGTGGTCGTGGCGCCCTACTACCGCAAATCCGGCGCGGTGACACTACCCGATCTGCTGGCCGTGCGGTTCGGCAATCCGCTCGTCCGGATTCTCGGCGTCGTCATTCTCGTCATCGTGTCGCTGCCGCTCCTCGCCGCTGCCATCGCCATGGCGAGCCGCATCGCCACGTCAACGCTGAGCCTCCGCCCCGATCTCGCCATCGGCGCCACCTGCATCATCCTGCTGCTGTGCAGTCTGCTCGGCGGCATGCGGGCGGTCACGCTGGTCGCTGGCGCCCAGGCGATCGTTATCCTGTTCGGAACCGTCGCGCCCTCGCTGGTCTTCTCGCTGCAGGAATACGGGCTGCCGATCCCCCAGCTCACCTACGGCAACGCCATGGCCGACGCTACCGCCATCATCACCGCACCCGTCGGATTCATCCCGAATTCCGCCTTTCCCGTTTCGAGCCTCGACGGATTCAATCTCTTCGCCCTGGCGCTGTGCATCGCCGCCGGTGTTGCCTCGCTCCCCCATATCCTGGCGCGAAGCAGCACGACGACGAGCATTGCCGAGACCCGAGTTTCCGTTGCGTGGGCGCTTGTCATCGTCGCCGTGGTTGCGGCGACGGCGCCGGCGATCGCGGCTTTCGTCAGGCTCGCCATCGTCGGCGAAGCGGTCGGCGTGGAGGGAGCCGATCTCCCGCAATGGCTGTTCGACTATTCGGCGATCGGCCTGATCAAGGTGTGCGGCGCCCAGGTCGCCAGCGTCGCCGAGGTCAGTGTCGCCTGCGGCGCCTCGGCTATCGTCAACGGACTGGCGCCGGGCGACATCGCCATCGGCGCCGAGGGCATCGCTCTCGGCTTCGCGGACATCACCGGTGTGCCTTATGTGCTGACCGCCCTGATCGCCGCGGCCGCGCTGGCGGCCGCGCTCGGGGCAGCCGGCGCGGTGGTCGTCACGCTCGCCACCTCCATCGCCCACGATGTCTATGCAACGATGATCGATCGCCGGACGCCGGCGGGCCGGCGGCTGATCGTCGCCCGTCTCGCCCTCCTGGCGTTTGTCGCCATTGCCGCCTGGATGGCCGCCACCGCTCCCGGCGACACCTTCGCGCTAGCCTTTGCCGCGCCGTCTCTGGCCGCGGCAGGGTTCTTCCCGGCGGTCGTGCTGGGCATCTGGTGGCGACGGACGACGTTCTGGGGAGCGGCCCTGGGTATGATCGCGGGCTTCGGGGTGACCGCCGCCTATGTCGTCATGCTCCAGGCCGGCGCTATCGCGCCGTTGTCGGTCGCCGGGCTGACGGAAACCGGGATCTCCGGGGCTGCTGCAGCGATCTTCGGCGTGCCGCTCGGTTTCGCCGTCACGGTCATCGTCAGCCTGATGACGCCGGAGCCCTCCGCCGCCCGCCTCGAGGTCGTCGACGCGATAAGGCGGCCCAATCCGGATCCGGTCCTCGATGACCATGCCGTGTAGAGACGATCAGCGAGCCTCCTCATTCAGTCCCGGAGCCAGCGACACGATGAATGCGACGCAATCCCTGTTTCCGCCGATCCAGCCTTATCGCACCGAGCGGCTCAAGGTGTCAGCGCTTCACGAACTCCATGTCGCCGAATACGGCAATCCCGACGGCAAGCCGGTGGTGCTCCTCCATGGCGGTCCGGGCGCCGGCGCCAACCCGACCATGCCGCGCTTCCACGACGCCAAGGCCCATCGCATCGTCATGTTCGACCAGCGCGGCTCCGGCCGGTCGACCCCGCATGCCGAGCTCGAGGGCAACACCACCTGGGACCTGGTTGCCGACATCGAGCGCATCCGCATGCACCTCGGCATCGACCGCTGGCAGGTCTTTGGAGGATCGTGGGGATCCTGCCTCGCCCTCGCCTATGCCGAGACCCACCCCGACCGCGTCACCGAGATGGTCCTGCGCGGCGTCTTCACCCTGCGCCGGAAGGAGCTTTCTTGGTTCTACCAGGAAGGCGCGTCGAACATCCTTCCCGAGGCCTGGGAGAGTTTCGTCGAGCCGATCCCGGTGGACGAGCGCGGCGATATGATCGCCGCCTATTATTCCCGCCTCACCGGTGACGACCCGGAGGTCAAGCTCGCCTGCGCCCGCGCCTGGAGCATGTGGGAAGGCGCGGCGCTGTCGCTGCTTCCCGATCCGGCGCGGGTCGCCGCGTTCGGCAGGCCCGACTACGCCATCGCCTTCGCCCGCATCGAATGCCACTACTTCATCAACAATGGCTTCTTCGACAGCGACGGCGAGTTGATCGCCAATGCCGGCATGTTGCGCGACATTCCCTGCACCATCGTTCACGGCCGCTACGACGTCTGCACGCCCGCCTTCATCGCGTGGGACCTCCACCGCGCCTGGCCGGAAGCGGATCTGCGCATCGTCCCCGACAGCGGCCACGCCATGACCGAACCCGGCATCGTCGCCGAGCTGGTGGCTGCGACGGAACGGTTCAAGCTGCTGACCTGAAGCGGAGTCCCCCCTAAATTAGCTGCTTTGCTGCTGCCCGCGTTTGATGTCGCGGACCAGCCGGAACAGACGCTGGAGCAGGGTCTCGGCGAAGCCGGGGGGCGGCTCGATCTCGCCGGTCTCCGGCGGCGGTTTGACAGTCTGCCCGGTCGCTTCGAGTGCATCGATGCGGGCCGACAGCGCGTCGAGGCGGTCGCTGAGCGCCTTGACGTCGGCGGCGACGGCCTCGATCGCCGAGCGGTCGGCGGCCAGGACATCGCAGCGCCAGATGTTGTCGCGCCGCGCGCAGTGGGAGACCGCACCGGTCTCGGTGTCGAGGCGAATGAACCCGTCGACGCTCGGTTGAACCTGATATCGCCCGGTCCCCACCTGCTGGGCGGATGCCGAAGCCACCAGCAGCCCCAGCATGCCGGCGGCGATCGCATGGAGGCGCATCGTTTGTCCGTTACTCCCTTCGCGGCCTCGTCTCCTTTTAGCATGGAATCGGATCGGAATGTGGCATGTTGGAGAGCCGCCTTGGCCCGTTCCGGGGCCGATCCGGAGCCTAGTGTCTGTTTCTTGCCGACTCAGCTAGACTCCGCTCGCACTCACATCGGACTACCGGAGGGGGCACCCATGGACTTGGGCTATATTCTGACGTCGGCAAGCGGACGGATTCCGCGCAGCCAGTGGTGGGCAGGCGTTCTGATCCTTGTCGTGATCAGCCTGGTGATCAACCTGCTTCTCACTTATGTCTTCGGCATCATGTTCACGACGATCGGGCGGCTCATATCGCTGATCGTGCAACTCGTGCTTGCTTACCCGTTCTTTGCGGTTTCCGCGAAGCGCTTCCAGGATCGCGACAAACCGGGGTCGCTCGCCTGGATCTTGGTCGGCCTGTCGATCCTTTCGGCCTTGCTCACCCTGATCGGAGTGATGGGCAATCCCTTCCAGCCGGGCGTGCTCGACTGGATCCTCGGGCTGGCCTCCCTCATCGTGGCCGTGTGGTACATCATCGAGCTCGGCATTCTGCGGGGAACGGTCGGCTCCAACACTTACGGGCCGGATCCGCTCGCCGGCACCGCATGATCATGGCCGCAGGTTGACTCCCGTGCCGCGGCCCGCGAGGTTCGGGCCGCGGTCAGTCAGTCTGTCGGCAACCGATGAGCGCCGCCGGCACCGACAAGCTCCTTTCCTTCTTCTTTCGGCCGCAGGGGCGGATCACCCGGCGCGAATATGCGCTGGGCGCCGGCATGATCGTTGCGATCAACGCCGCGGTGCTGGCTTTTCTGGTGACGAGCGGGGAATTGGCGCCGGGCGTGCTCTTGGTCATTGCCGTGCTCGGCATCCCGCTGACGGTGGCGCTCTTCGTCGTCGCCGCCAAGCGGTGCCATGACATCGGCCTTCCGGCCACTTTCACGCTCCTTTTGATCGTCCCGTTCTTCGGCCCGTTCTGGCTGATCGCCCTCGCGCTCATTCCCGGCAAGAGCGGCCCGAACGCCTACGGCCCGATGCCGACCTTCCAATCCGATTGACGCGGCGGAACCGCAAGTCCACACCGGCAGAATGAGCCAGCCTGTCCTCGACCCCGTTGCCTGCCTGAAGGCTCTCGTCGCCTGCCCCTCGGTGACGCCGGCCGAGGGCGGCGCGCTGCACCTGCTCGCCGATATCCTCGGGGCGGCAGGCTTCCGCATCGAGAGGCTGGTGTTCTCGGAATCCGGCACTCCCGACGTCGAGAACCTTTTTGCCACCATCGGTTCGCGACCGCCACGTCTGGTCTTTGCCGGCCACACCGACGTCGTGCCGCCCGGCGACACGCAGCGCTGGAGCCATCCGCCCTTCGCCGGCGACGTTGCCGACGGCGCCCTCTACGGCCGTGGCGCCGTCGACATGAAGGGCGGCATCGCTGCGTTTCTTGCCGCAGCGTCCGAATTCCTGGCGGCGCAGAAAAGGCAGATCGGCACCCTGTCGCTGCTCATCACCGGCGACGAGGAAGGCCCGGCGATCAACGGCACCGTCAAGCTGCTCGATTGGGCGCTCGGCGAGGGGCATCGCTTTGATGCTGCGCTGGTCGGCGAACCGACCTCGGTGGCGCGTCTCGGCGACACCGTGAAGGTCGGCCGGCGCGGCAGCCTGTCTGGTACTATCCGCGTCGCCGGCCGCCAGGGCCATGCCGCCTATCCGCATCTCGCCGAAAATCCCGTGCCGCGTCTGGTACGCATGCTGCACCGGCTGACCGCGCTCCGCCTCGACGAGGGGACCGCCGACTTCCAGCCGTCGAACCTCGAGGTGACCAGCGTCGACGTCGGCAATCCCGCCTTCAACGTCATCCCGGGCGAGGCGACGGCCCGGTTCAATGTCCGCTTCAACGACCGTTGGTCGGTCCCGGCCCTTACGGAGTTTCTGCGGGCCGAGCTCGATGCCGCGGCGGACGGCGACGCTTACGAGCTGACCATCGCGCCGGGAGCGAGCGAGTGGTTCCTCACCCGCTCGGAGGCGCTGATCGCCCCGCTTTCGAGCGCCATCAAAGAGCTCACCGGCCTCACGCCGGAGCTTTCGACCGGCGGCGGCACCTCCGATGCCCGCTTCTTCAAGACCATCTGTCCGGTGGTGGAGTTCGGGCTGGTCGGCGATACGATGCACCAGGTGGACGAAAGGGTGCCGGTCGACGACCTGAGGACGCTGGCCAGGATCTATCGCCGCTTCCTCGATCACTATTTTGCGGCCCAATCCCATGCTTGAGCGCAACGAGATCGCCCGTTCGCTCACCGGTGCCTGGGAGCTGTTCCTCGACCGACCGGGGGCGATGCGCTACTTCGACATCAGCATGGAGGGCTTCTGGCGCTCCTTCCGGGCGATCGTCCTCATCCTGCCGGCCTATGTGCTGACCACGCTCGCCGAACGCTCGGTTGCCTCGACGGCGCTGATGCCGAGTCAGGATCCGGGCGACTTCCTGTTCTATCTGGATAGTGCGATCGGGCTCGGGCTCGACTGGGTCACCCTGCCGATCGTGCTGGCGCTCGCCGCGCGGCCGCTCGGCATTGCCGAGCACTACGGGGCGTTCATCATCGCCCGGAACTGGGGCTCGGTGATCGCCGTGGCGCCGTTTGGCTTCGTCGGCCTTCTCGTCCTCATCGGCCTCGCTGGCATGGAGGTCGCCAACTTTCTGATGCTGGCTGCCCTGATGATCATGCTGCGCTACAACTACCTGATTGCCCGGCGTGCCCTTGATGTCGGGTTCGGCTTCGCCGTCGGGATCGTGGTGCTCGATCTCGCCCTCAGCCTAACCATCTCGCTGACGCTCGATTCCGTCTTCGGCTTCTAGTAGTCCACGGCCACCAGATAGAGGCCGTGCGCGGGCGCAACCGGGCCCGAACGACTGCGGTCGCGTGCCGCCAACGCCTCGCCGACCGCAGCGACCGGCCATCGGCCTTCGCCGACCTTCTTCAGCGTGCCGACCATCGAGCGCACCTGGGAGTGCAGGAACGAGCGGGCCGAGGCGCGAACGACGATTTCGCCGTCCTCGCAGGAAACGTCGAGCCGGTCGAGCGTCCTCTCCGGGGATTTCGCCTGGCACTGGGCGTCGCGAAACGTGGTGAAGTCGTGCCGGCCGACCAGCGCCTGCGCCGCCGCATGCATGGCGCCCGCGTCGAGCGGCGCCGGCACCCACCAGACGCGGTTCCGGTCGAGGGCGGGAGGCGCCCGACGGTCGGCGATGCGATAGAGGTAGTGGCGGCAGACCGCCGAGAAGCGCGCGTCGAAATCCGCCGCCGCGATTCGGGCGGAAAGGACCGCTACCGGCTCCGGCCGGAGGTGGGCGTTCAAAGCGTCGGCAACCGTCTCCTCCGGCCAGTCGCGCGACAGATCGGCATGGGCGACCTGACCGAGAGCATGGACGCCGGCGTCCGTGCGCCCGGCACCCTTGACGGTCACAGGCTCATGGCCGAAGCGGCCGAAGGCCTCCTCGATCGCCTGCTGGACGGAGCGGCCATTCTTCTGCCGCTGCCAGCCCACGAAAGGGCCGCCATCATATTCGATGGTGAGCTTATAGCGCGGCAAGACAGGCTCGCATCGTAGCAGTGGACTGCGTTATCGCTTCGGATATCGGCGCATCGCGGTCAATCCCTCTTCGGCGGAAGAGGGGCCGAGGTGCAGACCGGATAGTGCGATGCCGCGTCGCATGCCGGAAGCTGCGGCGCCGGAATAGCGTGCGCCGCTTGTGTTCGTTTTCGCCAAGGCAGCATGACAATGATGAAGGCGGCCCTTCTCGCCCTTTTGCTTGGCCCGGTTCTCGCTGGTCCATCCCTCGCCTCGTGTGACAAGGTCCTGGCCGTCGGCCATGCCTACAAGAACTATCAGGCGGTCTGGCAAAAGCTGAAGTCCGGCGCCGACCCCAAGACGGTCAAGAACCTCGCCTGCTTCATCGAGCTCTCCGGCGGGCTTGATGCCAAGTCCGCCTACCAGCGGCTGATCGCGACGTCGTTCAACGCAAACGTTCTCTACGACTATCTGATTAAACAGGAACCTGCGGTCTTCCAATCGGCACGCAACAGTTATTCCGAAACGCTTGCCTGGCGGGGTGGCTATCTCGCGGAGACGGCGATTACCGCATACCAGCAGACCAAAGACAGGCGCTTCCTCGACCTCTTTGTCGACTATTTCGACAAGGTGCTGCCGCTCCGCGACGCGGAGCGCGGCATAGTCGATGACTATCACGACCGGGTCATGGCCAGCTGGGGCGAATACCGTCCCGCCTTCGTCTGGATCGGACCGGTCCCCCTGACGATGAACCTCTGGGTGGACCACATAACCCATGCGGCGCGGATCACCCTGGCAGCTTCCGAATTCATTCGCATCGTCACGGGCGATCCGACGCTCGCCGACTACAAGCCCGTGGCCGAGCGCTACCTCAAGGCGAGCCTCGCCGCACTTGCCGAATTCGAGCAAGACCGTGTGCCAATCCCGGGCACGGGCATCACCTGGTACACGCGACCGTTCACCGGCCGGCCGGAGCCGACCAACCATCTGCACACACTCGGTGACGTCTATATCAATCTGGTTGCGGCGACGGGCGATGAAACGATGAGGAGCCGCATTGACGATCTCATCGAAGTCTTCAAGCACAGCGTCCAGACGGCCGCGGACGGCACCGTCTACTGGCAGTACTTGCCCTATTTCACCAGCGAGACCGTCGGCGCCAACGGCCGGGAGTTTTCGGAGCGCCTCTGGAAGGCGTCGCAGACCGCTCCCTTCCTCTACCACGCTTACGCCGCCGGCTATCCTGTGCCGGAGTCGCTGATCAGAGCGATGGCGACAACGTTCCTGACCAATATGGTCCGCGACGATCAGGTGCTGCGCAACGTCTCACCCGTCCAGTCCGCTCCTGTTCAACCGGACGACAAGCTTCTCAGCCATCTTGCCGGCATCGTCACATGGCTGGAGTTCAGCAACTATGAACCGGCCATCGCCGGGCGCATTACGGACCTGGTGGGCGCTCGGCCGGACCTCTTTCCGGGCGGGTGGTTCGCCTCAACCGACATGGCCCGCGGCTACGCATTCCTGCTCGGCCGCCACCGGCCGGCCGCCGTGGCAGCTACTCCAACATCGCCGGCATCTGGCGCACGCCCCGCAGGAACGCCTCCGTCCTGACCGGCTGCTTGCCGGCGCGCTGGAGTTCGACGAGGCGCACCGCACCGGTTCCGCAGGCAACCGTGAGGCCGTCGCCAACGATGGTGCCGGGCGCACCCTCCCCCTCGGCGAGCGTCGATCGCAACACCCTGATCCGCTCCGGGTTGCGGCCGAACGTGCCCTCGAACCAGGCGCCCGGCTCGGGGGACATTCCGCGGATATGGTTGTGCACCTCCACGGCGGGCTTCGACCACTCGATGCGGGTTTCCGACTTGTCGATCTTGCTGGCGTAGGTGACGCCCTCGTCGGATTGCGGAGTGGCGTCGAGACCGCCGCGTGACAGCGCCGCCAGCGCCCGCACCATCAGATCGGCGCCGAGGCGCGACAGGCGGGCCGACAACTCGCCGGCCGTCATGTCCGGGCCGATCGGCACCCGCTCGGCCATCGCCACCGGGCCGGTGTCGAGGCCTTCCTCCATGCGCATGACCATGACGCCGGTTTCGGCGTCGCCGGCCATGATGGCGCGGGCGATGGGGGCGGCGCCACGCCAGCGCGGAAGCAGCGAGGCGTGCAGGTTGAGGCAGCCATGGACCGGTGCCTCGAGGATCGGCTTGGGCAGGATCAGGCCGTAAGCGACGACCACTCCGACATCCACCGCGAGGGCGGCGAAATCGGCCGCTTCAGTCTCGCCTTTCAGGCTGTGCGGCGTCCGCGCCGGAAGCGCGAAGCGCTCCGCCGCCTCATGGACCGGAGACTTCCGGGCGTTCAGGCCCCGGCCGGCCGCAGTCGGCGGCCGGGTGTAGATCGCGGCGACCTCGTGTCCCTGGCCGACCACCTCGGTCAGCGTCGGAACGGCGAAGTCGGGCGTGCCGAAAAAAGCGATGCGAAGGGTCATGCCGGACCGCAACGTTGATGCAGCGCTGCGCGGCATAGCCCTGCGCAACCCGCGCGACAAGGACCGCCCCTTGGACGGTCCCCGCGCCCTACAGCTAAGTTATTGGGAGGCGCCCCTTTTCGCCTACGGGCATTTCTCTTTGTAGTACTTGCCCTTGTACTTGTAGTAGCAGGTGTTGCCGGTCTGCTGGACCAGAACGGCGCCCGCCAGCGCGCCGACGCCGGCGCCGATAATCGCTTGGGCGAGCGATCCGCCTGCCAAGCTGACCGCGGCAGCGCCGGCCGCGCCGCCGACGAGAGCGCCTTGCTGGGTGGTACAGCCGGCGAGCAAGCCGAGGGCTGCCACCATGGCAATGATCGATTTCTTCATCCGGGTACTCCTTGGGTGTTTGACGTCAATCCCCACCCCCGCCGTCACAGTCGGCCGCGAGCCCGCCGAAAGCAATGCCCGCAATCGGCATTCGTTCCCTTGATGCGGATCAATTCGGCAAAGCCACGGCGATGACCGGATCGCCGGGCGGAGGCCTCAAAGCGCCGTCCGTTTGGGCGTCTGCTTGGCCTGCTTGGTGAACTTCCTGATCACCATGTCGCGCTTCAGCTTCGACAGATAGTCGATGAAGAGCTTGCCATCGAGATGGTCGATCTCGTGCTGGAGGCACGTCGCCAGCACGCCGGTCGCCTCGATTTCCTGTCGCCGTCCGTCGCGGTCGAGATAGCGCACCCGCACCGAGGCGGGCCGCTCGACCTCGGCGAAATAGTCGGGAATCGACAGGCATCCCTCCTCGCGGACGATGCTCTCGTCGGAGGTGGTGAGGATTTCCGGGTTGATCAGGCACATCGGATCGCGCTCGGCGTCCTCGTCCTCGCGCTGGGCGACGTCGCAGACCAGCATTCGCCGCGGCACGCCGACCTGGACCGCCGCCAGGCCGATGCCGGGCGCCTCGTACATGGTCTCCAGCATGTCGTCGAGCAGCCGCCGCAAATCGTCGTCGACCCGTTCGATCGGGTCGCTGACGACGCGGAGTTTCCTGTCCGGCAGGGTGATGATATCGAGCTTGCTCACGGCGTTCAGATATGAAAGGTCGGCAGCGCGGTCAACCGGCCCGCCCCGATGATCGCAAATGAAAAAGCCCCGGGCGCCCAGGCCGCCAAAAGCGGCGAAGGCGCCCCGCAATCCCCATGCCCGCGTCCTCGGCAAGGGCCCCTACACCCCGAAGGTCGAGAAGGGCAAGGACGAATACCGGCGGAAGCCCAAGCACCCGAAGCCGCCCGAGAGCGGAGAAACGGACGGCTGACCGGCGACGCTGGCCTTTCAGAAGGACGGTGTGATCGTCGTCAATCCGGCCGACGAATAGGCGCGTCGAGAAGCGGCGGAGATATCGTCGATGGCGCCGGTGAGTCTGTCCTTGAGGGCGGCATCCTTCGTTCGATCGAAGCAGAATATCAGTCCTTCCAATAGTTTCATAAGCCCGTAGTGGAAGTTTGGGAGCCCCCGGGCATGCGCCTCAAGAAAACGATTGGCGGCGTCGGTGACAGGGTCGTCTGACCGCCGTGCATTCGGTTCCGGAACAAGCGGTGACACCGGCGGCGGCATTCTGAGACGCCATTCAGGCCAAGGCGGATTGGCGCCGTCGCCGCGGACGATCAGCCGCCGCCACCCCTCGATGATGCAGCCGTCGCTCATCAAGGGGAAGTAGTCGGCGAGATTACGGCTCCAGTCGCGCAGAAGATCGAACTTGTTGAACCGGATCATGAAATAGCCCGCGACCGAGGCGGCATAGGGATCGAGGAACTTGTCCTTCATGAGCTGATAGGCGAGCTCGAAAGGATCCATGCCATCATGAAATCCAGGGCCATCGCTGGCGAACACCTGCTCGGCGACCGCATCGGCCTTGACCGGGACGCCGGACGACAACAGCGCCATCAGGGCGTCCAGACCGTCGTTGCCGCTCTCGACGAGGACCACCTGCCGGTTGTCGGCGTCGAAGCCCAGCGAAACGCCGAAGGTGAAGAGGGGTACGGCGATGAAGCGCGCCTCCGCCACATCCGACTTGCGCTCCTGCAGCCATAGCAGCGGCGCACGATAGCCCTCGGCAACTTGGATACGCGGGTCGTTCGCCTCCACGGTGAGAACCTCGCCCGGAACGCTGGTGAAATGACGGACGGTCAAACCGATGTTCGGGTCAATCGTCACATGCTCGGCGATGACCAGCCGGAAGCGCGAGCGGAGCTTGGCCCGGCGGCCGCCGGCCGGAGCCGCTGGCCCCGCCGTGTCGGAAGCCCGGGGCCGGGCCTCCGGCAGGCGGAAGCCGTTCCGCTCCCTTGAGACGCCTTGCCCCAAGACCTCGGTTGCCGCGCTCCGGCGCCCCGCGTACTGGGACAGGATCGATCCCATGAACCGACCGCCGCGCCGCTCTACGGGTGCCCGGCGACCGCCGATCCGGGCAGCCTCCGACGCCGCGCCGGGAAGGCGGGCCGCCCGCTCCCGGCTTGCCGCCTCGAATTCGCGCTGGCCGGCCGCCTCCAACCCGGCCGCGTCGGCTTCTTCGGAAACTTCGAGCCCCTGATCGGCCGTCAGCATCCGCACGAGCTGACGCGGCTGAGAGCCGGGGCGCTCGATCTGGATGATGTAGGGCCCTTGCGGGAGCACGAAGCTGTGAGACCATTGATCGGGGCCAAGGACGACCTCGCCGTGCGACTTGTGATCCACATCCAGGACCTGGACGCGGACCGGCCGTCCGACATCGTTGTTGCGCACCTCGAGGCTCACGTCGGTCATGGGCCTTCGCGCTCCTCGATGGCGAGCGCCAAGTCGAAGCTCGGCGGCACCGGCTGGAACAGTTCCCCGTCGCGATCGCGGAAGGCGATGCCGGCGTCGAAATGGGCGCTCGCCTGATAGAAGCCGCCATAGAGCGTGGCGGTGCGCGACGCGGCGTTCTCGGGCGGCCACTCGCACGGATTGTCGTCAACGTCGCGGGCGACGGCTTGGGTCTTCCAGTCAATCAGCTTGAGCGCCGCATCGGGAAACGCGACGCGCGGCTCCGTCCGTATCGTCACGTCGACCCTGGGCGGCCCGTCGAGACGGTGCAGGCAATCGAGCCGGTCGGCATTGCTTTGGACGGCACAGGGCGACCACTCGGTCCCGAATCGCTTTCGTCCATAGCGGTTCATCGCTTCGACAAGCAGACTGGGTCGGGCACCCCAACCGCCCTGAATCGGGCCCGCCGCGTCATTCCTCAAGGCCGCATCGAGAGCCTCCATCAGGTGTGTCTTGGCGCCCGAAAATGCCTTGCGTCCAGGACTGGCCGCTTCGATCCGCAATTGCCCCACTTCGCGGACCTGGTCGGCATCGGTCCCGAGCAGGGTGGTGCCGGTGGTCGGATAGAGCTCGCGGGCGACCGTGTCCGGCAAGTCCTGACAGCAGTCGAAGATGAACCATTGGAAGGCGCAGCGCTGCGTGCTCATGCCGGACTGGAAGCCGTCGAGCCGAATCGTGTGGGCGAGCGGATCGCCCAACGAGCCGCTTTCCTCGGCGAAGTAGTGGATGCCGGCGTCGTAGCAGCCGTGGCCGCCGGCATAGAACAGGGCGAGGGACTTCTCGTCGAGATCCAGGCGCTTCTGCCAGCGCTTGAGAGGCGCGTCGATATTGGCCATCTTCGGCTCGTCGACGGCCTGGCCGCGCCAGGTGACCGGGCCGGCCGGATCGGATACCAGAAGCTCGATCGAGCCGAGCGGGCGGAACAGCTTCTGCGAACGCTCGACCAGGAAGTCGGCGAAATCCAGGGCCGATCGAACGACGCCCGGCAGCGGATTGAGGACGATCGAGCTGTCGGGCGCCTGAGCCGCCCGATAGGCGCCGGTCGCGATCAGAAAGGCGTGGACGTGCGGTCCGGGTGCCTCGTCAAACACGAACTCAGTCATGGCGCCTATTCACCGAGGGACTCCGGGTCCACCGGTTTCAACTCGGTCATCGCGCCATCTGACTCCATCGCCATCGGCGCCGACCCGCCACCGCCGGCCGCCATGGCAACCGTGCCGGCCCGGACCGGACGAAAGACCAAGCCGAGATCCCCGTCGTCATCGGCCCGTTCGCCGGCGGCAAGTTCGATGGCGGCGAAGCCGAAGCCGAGGTGCTTCTGACCCTTGTATGTGAGGGTGTGCGACGCTTGGCTCTCCACACCCACGCTCACGTTGCCGCCGACCATTTGCTGTATGGTCGGAACGTCCAAGCTGACGCTCGCGTTCAGCCCGCGGAACGCGGTGACCCCGATTTCGTCCGATTTTGCGACTTCGGTAACGACATAGAGATTACCGCGTCCAAAGAGATACTTCTGCAGGATGATATGTTCCCAGCGCACGTCGCCGGCTTGGACGTAGTCTCCGATAGCGATGAGGTTTGCCCGATCCCGTTGGACGTTGAGGAAGGTGAATTCCAGCCTCCTGGTGTCCTCGTAGGCGGCCTTCACGCCGAGATTGCCGCCGAGCGCCCCAATGATACTCCCGAGCACGTTAAGGCCAAACGAGATGGGAAGCTTGCTGGTCCGTTGCCCTGAGATATTTGCGGCTGCACCGGATGTTACCGCAGGGAGGGGTGCCGAGGAGTTTTCCACCAATTGGTCCAACGTCCCAATGATTCCGTGAGCCCCTCTGAACTCGCCAATCAGAGCAAGCGGAGCAATATTCTCTTCGGGATGCAAGATCGTGTTCAGATTGAGAGTTTTCAGATAGTTCACCGCACGGTCGTTACAGACACCCATCGAAGCCTCCCCCATGGCTAAGTGTCTTTATTCTTAGCACCATCAAGGTTGCAAATCCATCCGCTGGAAGAACGCATCCTGCGAGAGGCCAATGCCGGCGATTGCCGATCAGCGGAATCCAGGAACGCGTTCCCGATTTGTACTCATCGGCGAATCGGCTATGCTGGATCGATGGGCGAGCAGATTCTTGTCATCGGCGGGCGTGCCGTCACTCTGGGGGAGATGCTCGCGGTCGGCGGGGCGGCGCTCGCCGTGCTGCTCGTGCTTGCCCTGCTCGTCGCCTGGCGCCGGGCGGTTGGCCGGGCGGAGCGCGGCCGCACCTTCGAGGGCCAGGTTGCCGAGCTGGTCCGCGCCCAGACCGAGATGAAAGGGCGTATGCAGACCATGGCCGAGGTCTTCGGCTCGCGGCAATCTGACCTCGTCCGCGGCCTGTCCGAGCGGATGGACGGCCTCGGCCACAAGCTCGGCCAGTCAATGGCGGAGACCACCCGCAGCACTCATGAGAACCTGTCGCGGCTGGCGGAGCGGCTGGCCGTCATCGACAAGGCGCAACAGAACATCACCACGCTCTCGACCCAGGTTGTCGAGCTTCAGCACATCCTCGCCAACAAGCAAACTCGCGGCGCCTTCGGCGAAGCCCGCATGCAGGCAATCGTCCAGGACGGGCTGCCGCCGAACGCCTACGTCTTCCAGGCGACGCTTTCCAACGGCACGCGGCCCGACTGTCTGGTGCTTTTCCCCAATGAAGCGCCGTCGCTGGTGATCGACGCCAAGTTCCCGCTGGAGGCGTGGAACGCCATCCGCGCGGCCGAGACGCCGGAGATGGTCAAGGCGGCGGAGACCCGCTTCCGCCGCGACACCCAGAAGCACATCCAGGATATCGCCGAGCGCTACCACATTGCCGGCGAGACCCACGACACCGCCTTCATGTTCGTGCCGTCGGAATCGATCTTCGCCGACATCCACGAGCGCTTCGAGGACATTGTCCAGCGGGCGCACCGGGCGCGGGTGGTGATCGTGTCGCCGTCGCTCCTCATGCTCTCGGTCCAGGTGGTGATGTCGCTGTTGCGCGATGTGCAGATGCGCGAGCAGGCGCACGTCATCCAGCATGAGGTGATCCGCATGGTGGAGGACGTCGCCCGCCTCGACGACCGCGTCCAGCGGCTGAAGACCCACTTCGCCCAGGCCGGCAAGGACATCGAGCAGATCGAGATTTCCAGCGGCAAGATCACCAAGCGCGGCGCCGACATCCAGTCGGTGGAGATCGAGGCGCCGGATGCGCCGTCGGAGCGGCCGCGCGCGGCCAACAGCGACGGCCCGCCGGAATTGCCCTTCTCGCGATTCGAGGAAGTCTAGGCGGTCTAGAAGCCCCGGCCGTACTCGACGAGGAACGCTGTTTCCTCCTCCGTCGACGCGCGGCCGAGCATTTCGTTGCGGTGGGGGTAGCGGCCGAACTTGCGGATGACGTCGCGGTGCCTGGTGGCGATGTCGAGGCCGTTCCGTCTCCGCTCCTTCCAGTCCTCCGGCGCGTCAACCGCCATTCGGGCAAAGAGCATGATCGAGCGGTCCTGATCAGCGACATCCTCGCTGTGCTCGAAGGGAAGGCAGAGGAAGGGCTGTTCGACCAGATAGAAGCGTTTGAGGCCGTCGGCGATCAGCCTGCCGGCGATCTCCCGCGCCTTGGCGTCATGGGCGAACGCCTCGGCCGTCTCGCGGTGGATGTTGCGCGGGAACTGGTCGAGCAGGATGATCAGGCCAACCTGCTCCTCCCGCGAGAGAGCATCGAGGTTCCAATCGACAGCAACGGCGGGCGCGATGTGCCCGCCGTAAGTCTCGCGGATATGCGCGTCGGTCTCGTCCGATTGCTTGAACCAGATTTCGGCTTTCTCGGCGTTCCGGCCCGTTGGCCCGGTGAGCGGACCGAACCAGTAGAGATGGATGTCGCGGAGGACGGGCGTCAGCGCCTCCTGGTCCGGTGACGGCATCGCTGGATTTCCTCTGGAGTGATGCTGCGGCGGGTCGGGTATCCGGACGGTTGTAGCGCGGCGGGCGCGCGAGGCAACCGCACCGACAACTGCGTCATGTCTGTGATCGCCTTCGGCGGGCGACTTCGCCGGCGAAGAAAGCGATCACCCCGAGCCCCATGAACACCGGCGTCATCAGTTGGGCGATGCTGAGGCCAGCGCCGTCGGCAATGGCGCCGAGCAGCGGCGGGGTGAGCAGAATGGCGAGGCCCGGCGCCAGCATGACACGGACGCTCGCCCGGTCGGCTGCGGCTTCGGCCGACCCGATGGCAAAGCTCAGGGCAAGCGGGAAGAGAAGCGCCACGCCAAGGCCGACCGCTAACAACCCGGCGATTGACACGATCGGGTCCGCCGTCCCCCAGTAGGCGGCAAAGCCGGCGAGGGTCGTGATCGCCGAGACAAGGAACAGCCGGCGCGTATCGATGGTGCGGATCAGCCAGCTGCCGACCACCCGGCCGATCAGCATGCCGGCGAAGAAGGCGGCGGCGGCGAACGCCGCCGAGCTCGGCGTCAGGCCGACGACCCGCTCGA
>Ga0210086_1000544_pt1 | contig 21559 bp, 15 predicted proteins | sample China_Galinas_PW_3_FD_184867 | JGI IMG/M metagenome (GOLD analysis project Ga0210086, IMG submission 184867) | Wetland microbial communities from San Francisco Bay, California, USA, that impact long-term carbon sequestration - China_Galinas_PWB_D2... | ecosystem: Environmental > Aquatic > Marine...
GCGGCCACGACGCTCGACTCGGCCACGCGCCTCCAGCGGTACGTGATCGCCGAGCTGGCCGGGGCGGGCAAGCTGAGCGGCGAGGCGATCTGCGCGTCGTGCGGGTACTCGGTCGCCGGGCTCCCGAGCGCGACCTGCCCGGAGTGCGGCTCGGACCAGCGGACGGTGAAGGAGCGCAGGCCGACCAACGTGTTCTGTGCGCTCATCGCCAACCGTTATGTCGCGACGGGAATCGCGGTGCTGACGGCGGGCCTGCTCGCGCTGAGCGACGGATTGCGTGTCGATCGCACCTATTCCGGGCCGATCACACTTCAGCAGGGACGAACAACGACGCAGATCCCGGCGAATGGAACGATGGAGATCAAGGGCGTTCCGGTTGGTGCCGAGCATGGCTCGATTGAAGGCGCCGACTCCATGTCCATGGAGGGCACGATCCGCATCACTGCGGACTATAGCGATGCGCCGATTCGACTGACCGGATCTGAGTCGCCCGCGATGTCGGCTGAAGAGGAACCCGCACCCGCGGCGGGAACGCCACTTTCTGAGCAGCTTCCAAAGCCGACACGATCCAGGATGCGAGTCGACCTCACCAAGGCCGGCATGGGCGGTCTGATCCTGTGGCCGGTGTTCGGCGCGACCAACCAGCTCCTCGGCGGGCTGGCGCTGCTGGTCGTCACGGTGTGGCTGGTGAAGAAGGGCCGACCGGCGTGGGTGACGGCGTTGCCCATGGTCTTCATGCTGGCGATGACGGGGTGGGCGATCGCGCTGCTCGCCAAGGGCTTCGCCGACGCACCGGGCAAGACGCACCTGCTGGTCGTGTCGCTGCTGATGCTTGGGCTGGAGGTGTGGATCGTGTTCGAGGCGGCGGTGTTGCTGGTGCGCGGGCGGGCGAATCGGATCGAGAAGAACTAGCCCTGAGCGCGAGCGAGGGGATTCAGTGCCAAGTGCTCGGTGCTGAGTGCTGAGACGAGGAGGCACAAGGCAGGACGCAGGACCTGAGTCTGCGAAGGTCCGGGTTCTGGTTGCGGATGAAGAACCCCTCACCTGTCACGCTGCGCGTGACATCCTCTCCCCAGCGGGGAGAGGGAACCCCCTCCGTCTCGCTCGCGGACTCGCGTGACACCTCCCCCGTCGGGGACGGGGGAGGAGGGATTACCCGCCGCGGTTCTGCTCGACGAGTGTGCTCGTGTTGTCGGCGATGCGGAAGATGACCGCGATCAGCTCGAGCCAGATGCGAATGAGCACGATGTAGATGAACCCAACGATCGGCGCGACGATCAGTGTGAGGATGCCGAAGCCGAACCCGTTGGAGAATCCGGCGACCATGAGCGCGAGCACTGCGATCCCGATGATGATGATGAGAAGCAGATAGAGGATCTTGAGGATGTCGAGTGTGATGAAGCGCTTGAAGGACATGTCGAAGAGTGCCCCGAACAGGCCGGGCTTGTACCCCGCGACGCTCTGCCCCGTGTTCTCGCCGATGTCTGACATGCGAATCCCTTTCGCGGATGATGACCGTCACCGTGACGGACGCGGGAGGATACCACCCGCGGGTTCGCGCGCACAAGGGGAGACGCCGGCGGGAAACACTGCTCCGCGTCTTACTCCTCGGGCATGTGCACCATCGAGCCGGCCTTGACCGTCATCGTGCGGACCGACCCGTCCGGCTTGATGAGGTTGATGCTCACGTCGCGGTCGGGTGTGGTCCAGTCGCCGCCGATGATCTCGGAGGTGACCCGGACGAGCCCGGCGTTGTCGCCGATGGCGGTGAAGCGGGTGAGGCGGTACTCGCCGTCGCGGTAGCCCCAGCCGTCGCCGTCGTCCTCGTAGAGCACGCCGGAGGCCTGGTGGTTCTCGTCGAGGGCGATGTAGAGGGTGAGGGTCTTGAGGGGCTTGGCGCCGACGTAGGGCTCGACGGGTCCGGCCGGGATGATCGACCCGCCGCGGACGAACAGGTGGGGGAGGTTGCGGTCGGTCGAGTCGCCCTTGATGACCGTGTCGAGGTTGAGCGGCGCCCAGATGCCCTTGGGCATGACGGGGGCGCGTTCGAGCTTGGGTGTGGGGTCGGAGACGACGAGCAGCCCCGCCCCGAGCAGGAACGAGTCGTCCTCGGAGCGCAGGGCGGGGTCGGTCGGGTCGGCGAAGAAGGTGGGACGCGCGACGGGAAGCCCCGAGTCCGACGCCTCGTGGAACAGGGTGTAGATGTAGGGGAGCAGGTGGTAGCGCCGCGAGAGGGCGCGCCGGCAGGTCGCCTCGACCGACGGGCCGAACGCCCACGGCTCCTTGTCGATGTTGTCCTTGCCGGTGTGCCCGCGGCAGAAGGGGAGCATCGAGCCGATGCCCATCCAGCGGGCGAAGAGAATGCCCTGCTGGTCGTCGGGCCCGTTGCCGACGAACCCGCCGATGTCGGGCCCGTTGAACGGCTGCCCGCTGAGCGAGAGGTTGAGGACCATGGGGATCGACCACTCGAGCTGCTCCCAGCTGGCGACGTTGTCGCCTGACCATGTGGCGGCGTAGCGGTGCCCGCCGATGAAGTTGGCGCGGGAGAGGACGAAGGGGCGTTTGTCGGGGTTGGCGGCCATGACACCCTCGCGGGTGGCCTTGACCATGTTCATGCCGTAGACGTTGTGGTACCAGAGGTGCGGGCCGGTGCCGCCGAGGTCGGCATCGGCGCGGTGGACGTTGTCGATGGGCATGGTCTTGGACTTGACGTTGAAGACGGCCGGTTCGTTCATGTCGTTCCAGATGCCGGAGACGCCGAGGGCCATGAAGTCCTTGTACAGCCCGGCCCACCACTGGCGTGTGTCCTTCATGAGGAAGTCTGGGAAGACGCACGAGCCGGGCCAGACGTCGCCGTGGTAGACCTCGCCGTCGGCGGTCTTGACCGCGAGGTCGTTTTCGAGGAGCTGGTCGCGGACGAAGTAGCCGGGCTTGTCGGCAACGCCGGGGTCGATCATCCAGACGTTGTGGAAGCCCATGGCGGCGAGGTCTTCGTTGAGCGCCTTGGGGTCAGGGAAGAACTCGGAGTTGAAGGTGAAGATCTTGAAGTTGTCCATGTAGTCGATGTCGAGCCAGATGACATCGCACGGGATGTCCTTCTCGCGGAAGGTGTGGGCGATCTCGCGGACGCGTGAGTCGGGGTAGTACGAGTAGCGGCACTGGTTGTACCCCAGGGCCCACTCCGGGGGCATGGTGATCGTGCCGGTCATGTCGGCGAGCTTCCTGAGCACGCCCTGCGGGGTCGGGGCCTCGAAGACGATGACCGGGAAGGGCTTGCCCTCGGCGGCGAAGCGGATGTTCTCGGTCAGGTCGATGAGGCAGCGTGCGGAGGTGTCGGCGAGGACGCCAAACGCCGTGCCGTCGGGGCGCACGGCGAGCACCCACGGGTGGGACTGGTAGAGGCTGGCGTTGGACTCGTTGTACCCGTAGGAGTCAGTGTTCCAGGTGATGTTGGTGCGTCCGTTGCGGAGCAGCTGCCCCGGGACCTCGCCGGTGCCGTAGAGGCTGGTGCCGGGGTCGATCTTGATGGTCGCGACGTGCCGTCCGTCGTCGTCGGTGCTGAAGACCGGGCGGACGGGGACGCCGCCGGTGTGCTCGACGCCGCCCTCGCGCTGGCTCGGGTCGGCGAAGCTGAACGAGGGCAGGGCCTCGCCCCGGGCTCCGGGGGACTCGTCGAAGCGGTAGATGCCCTCGGTGAGGATGCGTGTGACCTGCTGCGCGGCCGCTGCGGGGGCCAGCAAGACGATCAGGGTGAGCGCGAGCCTTCGCATGGGAGCCTCCCTCGGTGGGACCCCCGGGGAAACCCGGGGATCAGGTCTGGGGTGGTGTACGAACAGTGGGTCCCGGGCGGGACTGAGGCCGGTTATCGGTCTGACGAGGATTCGGCACGGTTTCCGGTTCCGGAACAGTGACGGAGAGGGCATAATAGGCTCGGAGAGACGGGGCATGCTCACAGACACGGGGCATGCTCACAGACACGGGGCTCGTGGGTTCCGCGAGAAGAGGTTGATCATGAACGATGTGCTTCGCAAGGGTGCGGCCGTTTCGTTGACGCTGCTGGTGTGCGGTGTGGCGTGTGCCGCGCCGGACCCCATCATCTGCGAGTGGTTCGAGCAGCAGTACGACGAGATGGAGAGGAAGATGCCCGACTTCTTCCTCGCGGGGTACGGCGCGGTGTGGCTTCCGCCGAACGCGCGATGCACCAACTCGGACAGCGCCGGGTATAACGTGTTCAACCGCTTCGACCTCGGCTCGCCGGGCAACCCGACGGCGTACGGCACCGAGGAGGGGTTCCACGCGGTCATCGACGAGTTCCACCGCGCCAATTCGCTGGTCTACCTCGACATCATTATGAACCACGACTCGGGTCGTCAGACCAGCGCGTCGTTCCAGGCCGCCGGCGGGTACCCGGGGTTCTGGATGGACCCGGCCGACCCGCCGGTGGACAAGACGCCGACGAGTGCGTGGGGGGACTTCCATGCGGGTAACGCGCAGGGGTACATGCAGTCGGAGGACCCGAACGGGTCGAACTACAACCTGTACGACGGCGACCTGGTCGGGCTGGTCGATATCGACCAGGCGTCGAACAACGTGTTCATCCGTCAGCCGACGACGCCCGGCGACCCGCAGAACATCCCCGCGGGGACGTCGTACAACAAGCCCGACGCGGGCAACGCGCGGTTCTACCCGGACCTGAGCCTGTCGCCGACGACGTTCTGGAACCCCGGCACCTCGCGCAACCCCGGCGCGCAGCAGATCACGCTCTACCCGTTCAACACGGCGACCCCGATGGCCGGCGACCCGGTGGCGGAGAACGCGACCGGGCTGCTGGTGCGCTGGACGCAGTGGATGTGCGACGAGTTCGGTGTTGACGGGTTCCGCCTGGACGCGGCCAAGCACATCCCGAGCTGGTTCTGGGACAACGTCTGGGACAACTACGTGTACCTGCGGCGGACGACGCCGGACGGTCGTCACGTGACGCCGCTCAGCTTCGTCGAGGCGGTGGCGGGCAACACGTTCGTGTACGACAACTACGTGCGCAAGGACGGGTTCGGGAACCGCGACGCGCTGGACCTGGGCGGTGCGGGCAAGCTGCGCGACCTGATCAGCGCGGGCGGGTTCGGGACGTGGGCCACCCCGCTGTTCGACGCCGAGGGCGGGCACATCGACAACAAGGATGACGGATTCAACAACGGTTCGCTGGGCGTGCTGCATGTGTTCAGCCACGACAACGGATCGACCGGCGACGGCGCGAGCGCGCCGGGGTACCCGAGCGACTTCCAGCAGGGGTACCCGGAGAACGCGTACATCATCCTGCGTCCCGGGCGGACGGTGGTGTACCACAACGCGCGGGGGATCACGCGCTCGGGCGGGTTCTGGCCGCGTGCGGGCAACACGACGGCCCTCGGATGGGACCCGCTGGCGCAGGTCGAGGACGACACGATCACCAACCTCGTCCACCTTCAGAACGAGTACGGGCGGGGGTACTTCATCCCGGTCAACGACACCGATCCGGTGAATCAGAGCTACGACGACGTGCTGATCTTCACACGGCGCAGCCCGAACTCGGGTGTGGACAACCTGCTCGTCGGCGTGAGCGATCGCAACGACTCCGGGTACGAGGAGCGGAGCATTCAGACCGCGTTTGCCCCCGGCACCCGCCTACACGAGCTGACCGGCAACGCCGACGACCCGGTCATCGACCCGAGCGACAACATCCCCAACCTGCTGACCGTGGACGGATCGCAGCGGGTGACGATCCGCGTTCCGCACAACACGACCGGCTCGACCGTGCACGGCAAGGGGTTCGTGGTGTACGGCGAGGCGCTGCCGGACGTGACGCTGACGCTGACCAACGTCGCGGGCACGATCGCCGGCGATGCGCCGACGACGCCGGCGTACGTCCGGCGCAACGCCGACATCCCCGTGATCCAGTCGGACACCTTCACCATCCAGCTCCAGACGGCGCCCGGCGACGCGCTTGACCCCAACACCGACACGAGCGCCGCGTTCCTCATCGACGAGGGATACGTGGACTACAACTTCAACCTCGGGGTTGACTACTCGTACAACCACGAGGTCATCCCCGGGTACGAGGGCTTTCTGACGGTCAACAGCCCGCTCTACACGGGCGGCACCGGGCAGTATGAGCAGCTCATCAACGCCACCCAGCTCGACGAGGGGATGCACTACCTCACCACGGCGGTGTTCCGGCACCGCGGCGCGCTCGACAACCCGCTGTTCACCGAGAACCGCGCGGTGTTCTACGTCGACCGCCTGTGCCCGCAGTTCGAGCTCGAGGGCGGCGACCAGACTGTCACCTCCGACATCTTCGCCGCGACGATCAACGCGCTCGACCGCACGAGCGACGACGTCCACGTGCTGCTCAACCTGCCGGCGGGGTCGGACCCGCTGACGAGCACGAACATCTTCACCCGTGCGACCCAGCGCGACCGCTTCCTGTGGGAGCGGTCGGTCGGGACGCTCCAGCCGGGCGCCAACCGGCTGACCGTCGTCGTGTTCGAGGAGTCCGGGCGGGCGTGCTACACCGACTACACGATCACGTACGACCTCGGGCAGTGCTCCGAGGCCGACATCACCACGCAGGGTGCCGGGTCGGGCGACCCCGGGTACGGGGTGCCGGATGGTCAGGTGACAGCGGCCGATCTGAACTACTTCGTCAACGCGTGGGTCGCGGGGACGTTGTCGATCGCCGACGTGACCACGCAGGGGGCGGGCGTGGGGGATCCCGGGTACGGGGTTCCGGATGGACAGGTGACGGCCGCCGACCTGAACTACTATGTGAATCTGTGGGTGATCGGGTGCCCGTGACACGCGGATAGCGGGCTGAGAGTAGGGAAGGTGGAACATGAAGTTGGGACGTACGGCGTGTATCGCGGCCGGGGTGGTCGCGGTGCCGGGCGCGGTGGCTTCGGGGCAGCTGCACTACTACCTGACCAACCGCTACGACGTCGATCTGGTGGACCGATTCCTCTCGGACGACGGGGGGGTGGTGGCGTACCGGTATAGCGACTCGTACCACTTCATCGAGTACGCGGTGCTCCGGGAGACGGAGACGGACCAGACCTTTCACTGGTGGGCCCATGACGACCCGGAGCGGCCGGCGCAGCCGGTCGGGCTGTCGGGTGACGGGCTCACCCTGCTGAACCAGATCAACTTCGCGGGCGATCTTAATGTCTGGCACGACGGCTCGCACTATGTCCCTCAGCCACTGCCCGGCGCGACGTCGTGCGAGGTTACGAGCATGACGAGCGGGACGGAGATCGTGGGCGTGTGCACGATGCCGGACGCATCGACGCACCCGGTGATCTGGACCGCCCCGACGCCGACCGCGCTCGGCGTCGAGGGCGACGTGCGTTTCGTCTCGCGGCAGGGGCTCGTGATCGTGGGGCAGACCTCGGATGGGTGGGTCTACCGCTGGGAGAACGGAACGGCGGAGCTGATCGTCGAGGGCGAGCCTCTTGCCATCAACACCGACGGTTCTGTTATCGCGGGCGAGTCGAGCAGCGGCGACAACTTCCGCTGGCGCGACGGCGTGTTCGACTACCCGCCCCGCTGGGGCTGGCCGGGCGCCCACATCGAGCAGGTCTCAGACGATGGTGAGGTTGTGCGGCTGGGGGAGGTCGTTGTGGGAGGGCCGGGGCCCGGCGACATTCTCCACGTCGATGGCGTGTACTGGATGTCGAACGACGGGTCGATCCTGCTCGGAGACGACGGGGCGCCGTTTGTCCGGCGTGGGAACATCAATGAGTATCTGGTCAGCCCGGCCGCGTCGCTCGGCGGCACACTCGAGGTGCGCGGCGTGAGCGATGACGGGACGGTCGTCGTGGGGCAGTTCGACGTGCAGGATCCGAACTACATCTCACCGGTGCGATTGGGGTCGATCCCGTTCATCTGGACCCCCGAGTGGGGGCTCGAGTCGGTGTGCGACTATCTCGGGTACTACGGGATCGAGCCGTACGACTGCCTCGGGGCGGCGGACGACCGGGGGCGGTACATCATGGAAGGCGTGTCGCGCAACGGGCGAACGGTTCTCGGCACGTACTTCGATTTCCGCGGCCCCACGGTCGGCATGTTCTACTTCATGATCCCGCAGGCGTGCTCGGTCGCCGACCTGACCACGCAGGGCGCGGGCCCGTCGAACCCGCTGTTCGGGCGACCGGACGAGGCGGTGACCGCGGCCGACCTGGCGTACTACGTCAACGATTGGGTCGCGCGGGAGCCCGGGGCCGACGTGACGACGTCGAACGCGCCCGTGGGGGATCCGCTGTACGGCGAGCCCGATGGACTGGTGACCGCTGCCGACATCCAGTACTACGTCAACGTGTGGGTGGTCGGGTGCCCGTGAGTCGGGAATCGGGATTCGTGAAGCGGATGCACGCAAAGAACAAGCCCGCGGATTCGCTCCGCGGGCTTCCTCGTTGAGCATGTTCGTTCGGAGACGCCCTGCGTCCCGCGTGCTCAGTCCTTGGCCGCGAACATCCTGAACATGTCGAGGCAGCGGGCCGAGTAGCCCGCCTCGTTGTCGTACCAGCTCACGACCTTGAAGAAGTTGCCGGTCAGTTCGATGCCGGCGCCGGCGTCGTAGATCGAGCTGCGCCGGTCGCCGACGAAGTCGGAGCTGACGACCTGGTCCTCGGTGTACCCGAGCACGCCCTCCATCGAGCCGCGGCTGGCGGCCTCCATCGCGGCGTTGATCGCGCTGTAGCTCGTGCTCTTCTTCGTCTTGAAGGTGAGGTCAACGCACGAGACGTCGGCCGTCGGCACGCGCATCGACATGCCGGTCAGCTTGCCCTTGAGGACGGGGATGCACAGCCCGACGGCCTTGGCGGCGCCGGTGCTCGCCGGGATGATGTTCATGTACCCGTTCCGACCGCCGCGGAAGTCCTTCTTCGACGGGCCGTCCTGCGTCGGCTGGGTCGCGGTGACCGCGTGGATGGTCGTCATCAGCCCCTCTTCGAGCCCGAACTCGTCGTTGATCACCTTCGCGACCGGCGCGAGGCAGTTGGTGGTGCAGCTCGCGTTCGAGACGATGGTGTGCTCACCCGGCTTGTAGTCCTCGTGGTTGACCTTGTAGGCCATCGTGGGGACCAGGTCGGGGGTCTTGGTGGGGGCGCTGATGAGGACGCGTTTGCACCCGTTGTTCTCGATGTGCTTGTGCGCGTCGTCGTACTTGGTGAACAGCCCGGTCGACTCGAGGACGTAGTCGACGCCCCAGTCGCCCCACGGCAGCTCGGCGGGATCCTTGACGGCCATCGTCCTGGTCGTCGAGCCGTTGACGGTGAAGCCGTTGTCGGTGGCGCTGACCTCGGCGAGCTTGCCGCCGAGACGGAAGCGTCCGTGCATGGTGTCGTAGGCGAGCAGGTAGGCGAGGCTGTCGGCGGGGACGAGGTCGTTGACCGCGACCACCTCGAAGTTGGGGTCCTCGGCGGCCATGCGGTAGACCAGACGTCCGATGCGGCCGAAGCCGTTGATCCCGATGCGGATGGGCACGGTTGGCTCCTTTCTCTCGTGCGCAAGCCCGGCGGCGTCGTGCCGCCGGTCGGCAATGCTAGGGTCGGCGTGCACCCCCGGGTGTCCTGAATTGCAGATCTGAATACTCAGATCTCGTAACGCAGCGCACCGCCGACGATCGTCGCAACCGCGCGCCCCCGCATGTCCCAGCCGATGAACGGGGTGTTGCGGCTTCGCCCGGCGAAGGTGTCGGGCGTGATCGTCCACGCCGCGTCGGGGTCGATGATGGTGATGTCGGCGGGCCCGCCCTCGGCGAGCTGCCCGAGCCCGCACGCGTCGAGCCCGCACAGCCTCGCCGGGTTGATCGTCATCAGCTCGATCAGCTTCGCCCAGTCGATCAGCCCGGTGTGGACCAGCGCCTCGGCGTAGAGGGCGACGGCGGTCTCGAGACCGATCATGCCGAACGGCGCGGCCTCGAACGGTCGCGCCTTGTCGTCGCCGGTGTGCGGCGCGTGGTCGGTCGCGAGCACGGTGATGACACCCTCGGCGACGCCCCGGCGCACCGCCTCGACGTCGTCGGGCTCGCGCAGCGGAGGGTTGACCTTCGCGTTGGTCCAGTAGGCCGGGTTCATGGCGCGGTCGGGCGGCGGCGTCCTGCCGTCGGCGGGCGGACGCACCGCGATCCCGCGCTCCACCGACTCGTCGATCAGCAGCAGGTGGTGGGGCGACGCCTCGGCCGAGACCGGCAGCCCCTCCTCCAGCGCGCGCCGCACGATATCGACCGACACCGCGCACGAGAGGTGCTGGACGTGGTAGCGGCACTCGATCGCGCGGACCAGGTGCAGGTCGCGGTCGATGATCATTTCCTCGCCCGCACGCGGCCACCCCGTCAGCCCGAGGCGCATCGACACGTCGCCGGCGTGGACCTGCGCTCCGTCGGTCAGCGTCGGCTCCTGGCAGTGCTGCATCACCGCCAGCCCCGTCGGGCGGACCGAGCGGAGCACGCGGGCCATCATCCCGGCCGATGCGATCACGTCGCCGTCGTCGCTAAAGCCGACCGCGCCGCCCTGCGCGAGCAGCGCGTGCGGGGCGAGCTGTTCGCCGCTGCGTCCGGTCGTGGCGGCCGCGATCGGGAACACCCGGCACGCCGCGTTCGCCTCGGCCTTGATCCGCACCCACTCGACCAGCTCGGGCGTGTCGAGGGTGGGCCTGGTGTTGGGCATGCAGCAGACGGTGGCGAACCCGCCGGCGACGGCGGCGAGCGAGCCGGTCTCGATCGTCTCGGCCTGGGTGTGCCCGGGCTCGCGCAGGTGCACGTGCGGGTCGATCAGCCCGGGGCAGACGATGCGGTCGGTGCAGTCGATGGTGCGGTCGGCCGAGCGGGGCAGATCGGGGGCGATCGCGGCGATCCGCCCGTTCTCGACGGCGACGTCGGCCGTGCGGTCGGTGCCGGAGGCGGGGTCGATGACGCGCCCGCCGGTGAGCAGGAGGGTGGGCATGTCTGATCGTACCAGAAGCGGCGGGAGGGGCGGTCGGGCCACCGCAGTCCCGCATCGTGACCGCGATGAGCGGGGAGCTCGGTGCGATTCGGGTCGCGGCGGCGGGTGCCGGCGCGTATGCTTGGGGCGCTACGGGGTGTAGCGCAGCTTGGTTAGCGCGTCTGACTGGGGGTCAGAAGGTCGGAGGTTCGAATCCTCTCACCCCGATTTACACAGAGCGTTCCACTCCTCAAGGTTACATAGCGGGTTGTGAGTCAAGCCGCGGGGGCGAAACGCGCGCGCGTCATGGCCCCTACAAATGCGGCGGCGCCGGAACGAGCCCGTGGCGGCGCATGATCTCCGCCAGTCTTTCGATGTTCGGGGGACCATCGCCCGCGGCAGAGAGTTCCTGAGCGACCTCGCGGAAGAACTCGGGGCCGATCGCGGCAGGCGTGATGACGCAGAGGGCTTTCGCGTCGCGGCTTGCATTGTTGTCGAAGCGGTGAACGGCGCCCCGCGGGATGCACAGCGCCTGTCCCGGTCCCACGTCGATCGGCGTTCCGTCAACCGTCCATGTCAGTACGCCGTCGATGCCGTAGATGGTCTCCTCGTAGTGGCTGTGGCTATGGGCCGGTGCCAGGAGGCGTTGGGAAGCCGGGACGGTGAGTTCGAAGACCGCAACGCTGCCGCCCGAGTCGCGTCCGGTCAGCAGGAAGCGCACCACGAGCGGCCCAAGCCGGATGGTCTCGTCGGACGGATTGGCGCTGACGCCGGTGCCTCGGGATGGCATGGTGGTCTCCTAGGTAGGAAGTCTAGGGACGGGTTAGGGTCTTCGGTCACCTACGCGGCGCCGACGCTGGCCGCGCTTGCACTCATGTTGACGGCTGCCCGTTCTCCGTTCTGATGTGCGCGTCGCGGTGCAGCCACGGTGGGCGGTGTCGGGCGGCGTGTATGCCCCGGGGCATCGCGGGGTGTGGCGCAGCTTGGTTCGCGCGTCTGACTGGGGGTCAGAAGGTCGGAGGTGTGCTCCGCAGCGCCTTCGGCGTCGAATCCTCTCACCCCGATTTCACGAAGCTGCCCCGTCGCATACGTGCCTGGGGGCCATGGACTCCGCGCACATCGAACGCACCCGCAATGGGACCGGCCCTCCCGGAGTAGCTGGCGCACTTTCATCAACTTGTTGTATCCGAATCTGTGGCGGAATCGCGGTGGCGACCGGCGACTAATCGACACGAAGGGGGATGCTCTGCCGTACTGCGCCGGTGCGGTCGACCGCACGAATCACATAGTCGCCTCGGCGGAGCATCAGCGTCGGCGCTGCCTGCTCTCGCCACCACACCGCTTGGTCCAGCGGCACGGCGTCGTCGTTCTCGCCCGCGACCAGCGCCTGGAGCAGCACGGTGCAGCCCGGCGAATCAATCGGGACGCGGACAGCGGATCGAAGCCCGCCCATCGTCATCCAACTGGGGCGGCCATCGGCGTGCTGAGTCCTCGGGTGAAACAGAGTCGCGTCGAACGCGCCCGGGATTTCGCTCCAGAACTCCCCGTTCGCGGCTCGCATTAGGATCGGCTCGTCGCGAAGGATGTTCTTGTCGGCCAGTAGCCGGAACGCCCAATGCTCGAACTTCTCGTCGCTGTGCTCGACCATTGCGGTGAGATCGACAGTGAACGGGTCCAGTCCTGTCGCCTCCTTGAGCACGCTGCCCATCGGTTTCCACTCATCTCCCGACTCGGAGATGTGGCCTCGTCCGGCGTAGACCAGCAGCTTCGCGCCCGGGTCCTGCTCGAACACCCGCGCGACGATATTCTCTGCCTGGCCCCGTTCGCGGCGATTGATCGCGTCGAGCGGTGACGTGTCGTCTGGTCGCGGTGCGCTGACATCGGGTCCCGCCTCGTACTCGATGACGACGTATCCAAGCGCCAATGCGCGACGAACAAGATCCCCGAGCGCGGGGTCGCGAGTGTACGTGCCGCTCGACAGCACCGGGTACCCGCGAGCTCTCAAACGCTCGCCGGTCTCACCGAGCGTCTCTATCGCGAGATGCGTGTACCCTGCCTCGCGTAGTGGTACGAGCAGTTGGTTTGCGAACGCTCGTTGTTGCGAACTGCGATGCTCTTCGTTGATCATCACGATCCGGTGTTCTCTCGCGGCGGCCGCGATGGCGTCCAGTGCCACAGCTGGTCGATACGCGTCGATCAGCGCCGACTTGGCGTCTGCGGGCCCATCATTCGCCGGCGTGCCGAAAGCCCTGTCGTCGTAGCGAGTCGCGTCCTCGTCGTCTCCGACGAACGCGAGTCGAGTTGCCAGCACGTCGTAGTAAAGAGCTCCGAGCTCTTCGGAACGCTCGGCCTCCGCTTCACGATCGAGCAGGTCGAGTACCGAAGCCAAATAACCGGCGGTTCCGAGGGAATCCATCGGGCGATTCGCGGTCTCAAGCGGCCACGGCAACCCTTGGCTCGCCGCGGGCGGATCCGGCTCGGCAAGTGCTGGGCTCGTTGCTAGCCAGATTCCGACGGTCCCCAGTAACGACCAACGGCAGAATGTAGCTCGCAGAGGCATCGTCAACTCCTGTACCAGAACTAGAGTGGCTCCGGGGGTTCCGCCGTCACAAAATCGTGCTCGGCATGAGACAGCAGTTGGCTGATATGCAAAGCGTTTGGGTTGTTTTAGTTTAATGCCCTGATCCTCGTCTGCATGCTCCAGAGGCAAATCTGGGTCTGAAAAGAACCAACCGGAGTTCTGTCACCCCGATTGCCACACGCGGGATGAGCCCCGCGCGATTGGCACGGATCTTCAGCGCGGGACGGCGAGCTTGAGCACCGACCCGGGCGAGACGCCCACACGCTCGATGTGCCCGGTCACGCGCTCGCCCGTCGCGGGGTCGGTGAAGATGAGGTGGCTGTGGTTGTTGGTCGCGGGGTGGGTGAGCTTGCCGACCGAGTCCGGCGCGAACAGCCCGACGATCGTGCCGCGGGTGTGCTCGGTTTCCATCTCGAACGGCGCGACGTCCGGTTCGAGTGTGATCCCCTTCATCCTCGCGTGCACGGGGCAGGCTCCGTTGATCACGTGCAGATGCAGGTCGCTGAACTCGCCCTCGATGACGAACACGAACGGGGCAAGGTCGGTCAGCCCGGCCTCGGCGGCCTCCTGCGCGATCCACGAATCGAAGTCCTCGTACGGGACGGCGTCGTGTACGGCTATGGTGGTCCACGTCGAGCATGACTGCCCGGCCAGCAGCGCGGCCTGCAGATCGTCGACCGCGAGCGGTTCGAGCCCGCCCGCCGGCGTCTTCCGTGATGCGAACACCTCGGAGTCGAGGACCGTGACCTCGCCCCGCAGCGCTTCGAGGGCGCCGACGGCGTAGAAGTGCGGGCGTTGCGCGATATCCCGGAGCGCCACGCGCCCTTTGTCATCCCCAAGCGCAACCACCTCGTGCATGGCGCCGTACTGCACGAACTCGCCGGCATCGCTCCGGGGCAGCGAGCGGCAGCCGACCATCAGGGCGGGCACGCTCCAGCAGGCTATCGCGAGAGCGATGCGATGCGGTATGTCGTTCCGGCAGTCCATCGTGCTTCTCCGGCGGGGGCGGCGTGGTTCCTGTTCCGCCTCAGTTCGGCGAGACGATAGTCGCACGCGACGGCGGGTGTTCCGAAGAAGCCGGTGAAGCAGTTGGGTGGCTTCGCTCGCCGCCGACTGGCCGGGCTAGACTCCGTCCCCATGAGGCTTCGATGACCACACCCGATCTGCTCTATCTGGCGCTGATCGCGGCGGGACTCGTGCTCGACCATCTCGTGCTGTGGCCCGGGTATCTCAAGCGCTCACAAGCCGATCCGGCGCGGGCGCGGCGGTGGATCTACTCGGGCTGGATGAGCATGTTGTGGACGCTGGTTGCCGGCGGGGTTGCGCTGTGGGTGTGGGAGGAGCGGGGCTGGGCGCCGCTCGGACTGGTCGTTCCTCACGGGTGGCGGCTGTTGGTCGCGATCGGGCTGGTGCTGGCGCTGGCAATCGCCTACGCCCGGACCGTCGCGAAAGTCGCGCGCAGCACGCCGTCACGGCGGGTTGGGCTGCGGAGTCGGCTCGGACACCTCGCGGTGATGGTCCCGCACGCACGATCCGAGGTGGGCTGGTTCGTGGCGCTTTCGCTGAGCGCCGGGTTCTGCGAGGAGTTCATCTTCCGCGGGTACCTCATCTGGGTATTCGGCCCGGCGTGCGGCTGGTGGGGAGCGGCCGCGATCTCGGTCATCGTCTTCGCGGTGGCACACGCGTACCAGGGAAGAAGTGGGATGATCAGGGCCGGCGTCGCCGGCGTCCTGTTTACGCTGATCCTGTTCATGTTCGGGTCGCTGCTGCCGGGCATGGTTTTGCACGCGCTGATGGACATCGGGTCAGGTGTGGTCGGGTGGCTTGTGGTGCGCGAAGTGCCGGGAGAGAGCGATGCGGCTACGGGCCCTGTCGGGTCGGCATAGCCATCGGTCAACCCGAGGGACCTCGGGTCGGCGACGGGTACGGCACGTCGTTCACCGATCTTCGGGCGGCTCAGTCGCGGAGCTGCTCTCGATCAGGAAGACCTCGACGGGCGGCTCGCCCCCTCGGTAGTGCTTCGTGTGCCCGCCTGTGGTCGGCACTCCCGCGGACTCAGTTGCAGCCCTTGATCCACTCGTTCACATAGAAGTTGATGTCGGCGCCGGAGATATTCCCGTCGGGGATGCCGTACCCCGGGTCGTTCTCGCCGGCGCCCTGGGTGGTGATGTCGGCCAGCCCGAGGTCGCCCTGGACCCAGTCGTTGACGAAGAAGTTGAGATCGGCCGCGCTGATGATCCCGTCGGCGATGCCGTCGAGCTTGTCTCCGGCTCCCGCGCCCTGCGTGGTCACGTCGGCGAAGGAGCAGGGGTAGCCGACGGTCGCGGCGAAGCAGATTGTGAGGTCGTCGTCGAGCTGGTCAGCGACGCTGTATCCGTCCGAGTCGGCGTCGAGAAGCGATACCCCGTCGCCCGGGGCGGCGCTGATCCAGCGAAAGATGCACGGGTCGCCCGAGTCGATCAGCTCGAAGTGGTACGTCTGGCCGCCGTCGACGGGGATGCTCAGCCCGGAGAACGAGACATTCATCACTGTGAACGTGCTGAACAGTGAGCCGGTCGGCGCGGTCGAGACGGTCATGTTCGCATCGGGCGTACCGGCCTCGTAGGTGTAGATCAGAATCCCGGGCAAACCGGCGTCGTCGCGGTACACGTTGAGCCGCCATTTGTCCGATGGCGTGCAATCGACGAGTGCTCCGCCGTCCCAGAAGAAGCCCTCGAGGCACAAGGTCCTGATGCGTCCGTTGAAACTCGGTGTGATCGACTCGGCGATCGGGAACCGCGACGTGTATGCGGTGCTGAAGACGATGCTCTGACACTCCTGGAAGTCGTCGCATTGCGCGTGCGCGCCGGATGCCGCGATCAGCACAGCGGCAAGCGGCTCACGGATCGTGGGTCTCCGCATAGTGTCCTCCTCATGGCATTCAGGTGTTCCCGAGTACTCGTTCCTGTGTGCAGAGTATCTTGGCATCGGTGAACCGCCAAGCCGGAACTCGGGAGGCGGCCCGTTGCGCACCACACACGCCTCGGCATCGGGGCGCGCGCGCAAACCAGATTCCGGCGTGCGATATCGGTTCAGATACCGGTGCGCCCTCGGCGGGGAAGCGCACGATCCCGCCCCACCTCGTTCTGAGTGGGTCTGATGTGTTGGAGGCTAAACTCGTCCATGCTCACCACACTGCTCATGGCCGCCGCGATCTCCCAGCCTCAACTGCCCCCGCCGCCCCCGCCGTCGCTGCCGGGCGAGGTGATGGCGAAGGTCAGCCCGGAGCGGTGCCGCGAGACGGTGGACACGCTGGTCGGGTTCGGCACACGTCACACGCTCTCCGAGACCGAGTCGGACACGCGCGGGATCGGGGCGGCGCGCCGGTGGGTGGCCGAGCAGTTCCGGGCGGCGGCGCCCGAGGACAACCCCGGCGCGATCGAGGTCAGCTTCGACCGGTTCACGCAGCCGGCGGGGCGCCGGATCCCCGCGCCGACCGAGATCGTCAATGTCGTTGCCCGCATCCCCGGCTCGATGCCGGAGGCGGCCGGGCGAGAGTACCTCGTGCTGGCGCACCTCGATTCGCGTGCGAGCGACGGGATGGACGCCGAGAGTGACGCGCCGGGCGCCAACGACGACGGGTCGGGCGTGGCGGTGCTGATCGAGTTGGCGCATGTGCTCGTAGACGCCGAGCTGGACTCGACGGTGGTGCTGATCGCGACGAGCGGCGAGGAGCAGGGTCTGTACGGCGCGCGCCACTACGCGGAGCAGGCGAAGAAGGAAGGGCGCGACATCCGCGCGGTGCTCAACAACGACATGGTGGGCGACCCGGGCGGCCCGATCGATCCCGATGGGACCGAACGCCGCGCCCCCGAACTCGTCCGCGTCTTCAGCGAAGGGCTGCCGATCGGAGCGACGACCGAGGAGGCGGCCGCGATCCGGCGCCTGTCGAGCGAGAGCGACTCGACGAGCCGCGAGCTCGCTCGCGCGATCGCCGAGATCAGCGCCCGTGAGCAGACCGCCGTCAAGCCGTTCCTGATCTTCCGCCCGGACCGTTTCCTGCGTGGTGGCGACCACACGGCGTTCAACGAGATGGGCTACCCGGCCGTGCGCTTCACCGTGGTCCACGAGAACTACGACCGGCAGCACCAGGACGTGCGAGAGGAGGACGGCGTTCAGTACGGCGACCTTCCCGAGCACGTAGACGCCGAGTACCTCGCGAACGTGGCGCGCCTGAACGCGGCGGTGCTCGTGCACCTCGCCAACGCGCCGTCGGCGCCGACCAATGTCCGGATGCTCACCGCCGAGCTGTCGCCGAACACGACCCTGCGCTGGGACCCGAGCCCCGAGCCGGACGTGGCCGGGTACGAGGTTGTCTGGCGTGACACGATCTCTGCGACCTGGGACTGGGCGAACGACGTCGGCGACCGCACCGAGTACACCATGGCGCTGAGCAAGGACAACCTGTTCTTCGGCGTGCGGGCGTACGACAGCGACGGGTACCGCAGCCCGGTCGTCTTCGCGACCGCGGCGAAGGAGTAGAACTCACGCCGGCGTGTAGGCCTCGAGCAGCTCCAGCGCGTGCGCGGGCGTCTCGGCGAGCGAGAGCTGCGCCATGGTGTGCGGGAGGATCAGCCCGAGCCCGGCGGCACGCTGAAGAAACGTCCACAGCTCGTCGTAGAACCCGTTGGTGTTGATCAGCGTGACCGGCTTGTCGTGCAGGCGCAGTTGGTTCCACGTCACGACCTCGAACAGCTCGTCGAGCGTGCCGACGCCGCCGGGCAGGCAGACGAACACGTCGGAGATCCCGGCGATGAGCTCCTTGCGTTCGAGCATGGACTCGACGACGCGCATGTCTTCAACGCCGATGTGGGCGAGCTCGACCTCGACCATGGAGCGCGGGATGACGCCGGTGATCTCGCCGCCGGCGTCGAGTGCGGCATCGGCGATGACGCCCATCAGCCCGACATTGCCGCCGCCGTAGACCAGGCGCGAGCCGCGCTCGGCGATGAGGCGTCCGAGCTCGCGCGCGTCGTCGGCGAAGTCGGGGTCGCCCCCGGACCGCGCCCCGCAGAACACAGCCACGCTGTTCATCGCTCTTCCTCCGGTATGGTGCGTCCGAACGGGTCGAGTTCGCCGCGCCGCGCCCAGGTCGCGACGACGCCCTTGTGATCACTCAGGGGGAAGCGTTCGGCCCCGTGGCTGATCAACACCCCGTCGCGGAAGTACAGCCACCACGTGAACTCGCGGTACGGATCGAGCTCGCTGGCCCGCTCGTATGAGTCGTCGGCGTGGATGCGCCACTCCTCGTATGTGATGCCCGGGTCGTCGTCGGCGTGCCCCTCGCCCCACAGGCGTTTCTGCCCGGCGGGGAACTCGTCCATCGCCTCGTCGCGGGTCATGCCGGGCTCGAGTCGTTCGGTAGCGACGACGAGGCGGTCGAGCATGGCGCGATCGACCTTCGACGTGCCCGGGTACGAGCACGCCCCTAGGGCCGCCGCACACGCGATGACCGGCAGCAGCCTCACTCGAACGCTCCGTGCGTCTTGTAGGTGAAGTCGTGGATGGAGGCGACGTCGCTCGCGGACCTGGCGCCGAGGTCGTCGAAGCGGGCGATGACCGGCGCCGGGTCGTCGAAGGCGATCGCCCCGAGGACGCGGGACTTGTTGGCGAGGATCTCGTCGAGCCGGGCGGTGGTGTTGCGTGCGTGCCCGCCGGGGTACATGACCAAAGAGGAGTCGTGCTCGGTGCCGTCGGCGGCGGTGATGACCATCGACGTTGGGATACCGTCGGGGTACTTCGCGTCGTAGTCCAATCCGCCGTGCACGAAATCGATCTTCCCCATCAGCTCGCGGGTGAGCGGGTTGAACAGGGCGTCTCCGGCGTAGTCGTGAGGGGTAAGGATCAGCTCCTTCCACCACTGGGTGTTCGAGTCGGTGGGCGTCGCCGGGAAGTCGGGGCGCGACTCGATCGCCTTGCGGATCAGCGTGGCGACGATGTACGCCATCGAGTGGTCGGCCGACTGGCGCGTGCGCGGGTCCTTCTTCGCCGGGTCGCCGATGATGCCGAACGCCGGCTCGTACGCGGCGATGCGGATGTGCTTGATCCTCGAGCCGCGGTCGGCGAGCAGTTCGGGGTGGGCGGCGATCAGGTCGATCGCGGCCTGGAGCGCGCCCGCCGACTGGTGCTCGTACAGACCGAGCTTGAAGTGCATGCCCATAACCGCGAAGTCGTCACCACCGTTGCTCAGCACGAGGGCGAACGGCGAGGAGTCGGCCGACGCACTCGGCTTCCACCCCGCCACCGCGCGCTTGGCCGTCGTCAGCATCTCGCCCGGACCCTCGAAGAGCCGGAAGATCGCCTCGGGGTTGCGGAAGATGTCGCGCGGCCCGAGGAACCCCGCCATCGAACGCTTGACGCTGAGGATCGCGGCCTCGGTGCTGATCGCGGCCGATGCGCCCTTCGAGTCGCTGAGCTGCTTGCCGGCGCGGATCGCGCGGAACGGGATGTAGTGGGCGACGGTCATGCCGATCGCGCTCTCGATCTGCTCCGCGGTGGCGCCGAGCATGGCGCCGAAGGTCGCGGCCGACGCGATCGCGCCGTGCACGACGTGGTCAATCTTGTAGGTCTTGAGGCTGAACACCTCGGCGAGGCGCCCGCGGATCTCGTCGAGCAGGACCATGCCCTTCAGGGCTGTTGCGCCGTCGAGCCCCATGATCTGGGCGGCGGCGATCGGCACGCCGTAGAAGTCGTTGTGCCCGAACTCGCCGGCCGTGTGACCCAGCTCCGGGCGGAACCCGAAGTTGGTCCCGTTCGAGTCCCACTCGCGCATCGCGCTCGCATTGGCGGCGATCGCCTTCTCCGCCTTCACCGGTGTGCTCGAGCCGAAGACGGTTGCGCCGGCCCGGTCGCCGGCGGGGTACTCCAGCGCCTCGGCACGCAGGATCGTCGGCGCGTTGGTCCCCAGCGCCAGTGCGCTCAAGCCGCACAGGCACGCGTCGGTGTAGAAGCGGTTGGTCTGCGCGAGCACCGTGTCCGACGGCGAGCCGCTCTTCATGAATTCGATCGCGTAGTCGGCGATCCCGAGCGCCTGGTTGGTGTCCGCCGCCAGCGTGATCCGGTCGGTCATCGGTACCTCCTGCGTAGGCACCAACACTAGGTCGTGACACCGGAGCCGACCCACGCCCCACGCCTCCGGACGCCGGACCTGAGTCCTCGATGGTCAGGGAATGCGATCACGGGCTTCACCGAAGATATCCCGGCCAGATATTGGTTATCTCGTTGGTGCACCGGGCACATCGACGTTGACTCCGCCCCATTGCCTATTGCCCATTGCCTAGTGCCCGGGACTCCCCGTGAAGACGAAGCCCCCCAGCCCGACGGTGAACACGATGTTGCCGTACACCGCGTGCTCGAGAGCGGCCGCGAGCGTCGAGCGGGAGCGGTGGTACGTCCACGCGAAGAGGAGCCCGCCGGCGAACGTCAGCACGATCGCCACCCAGTTCCAGAACACGATGTGCATGAACGCGAACGCGACGGTGTTGACGCCGATCAAGACCGCCGGACGGGGCAGGATCGGCACGTAGCGGTGGAAGAAGAACGCGCGGTGCGTGATCTCCTGCGGGTAGGCGCTGAAGAGAGGGTATAGGCACATGATCGCCAGCCAGAGCCCGGTACGCTCGCGCGGCAGGTGCAGGAAGGCATTGGACGGGAGCAGATCGGTGAACGAGGCGCCCGCCCACGCCGCGCCGACCAGCGCCGGGCCGAGCACAACGAGCAGCAGCGCCTGGCGCGTCAGCTCGCGCTCCGCGCCGCCCGGGTCCCACAGCCGACGTTTCTCGAAGGTCGGGTCGAGCAGCAAAAACAGCACGATCAGCGCCGTCGTCCCGAGCAGCAGCGGAAAGAGCATGTGCTGCGGCGGGATGCCGAGGTTGAAAAGGATGTCGAGCCCGATCGCATCGAACACCGGCTCGAACCGGTGTTGCGGGTCGAGCATCGCGGCGTACACCGCGGGGATGCCGAAGAACAGCACGCCCATCTCCGCCCA
>Ga0210086_1000545_pt1 | contig 21476 bp, 18 predicted proteins | sample China_Galinas_PW_3_FD_184867 | JGI IMG/M metagenome (GOLD analysis project Ga0210086, IMG submission 184867) | Wetland microbial communities from San Francisco Bay, California, USA, that impact long-term carbon sequestration - China_Galinas_PWB_D2... | ecosystem: Environmental > Aquatic > Marine...
CATCTCCAGCGCATGGGACCGACCGCTTATGCGTTCACCTTCCGGCAACTGTTCGATCCCGCCCCGGACATCCGGCCGCTGGCCGATCCGGACGAGACAGCACCGTCCGCCAGCGTCCGCTTCCGTCTCTGCGGCTGACCGGAAGCATTTCGTATGGCGTCCACGGCCGTCCATTTGCGTATCATTGGCCGGGTGCACGGGGTCGGATACCGGGCGTGGCTCGTCGGCGAGGCGGAGCGCCGGGGACTGTCCGGGTGGGTCCGGAACAGATCGGACGGCTCGGTGGAAGCCGTTTTGACAGGTGAATCGGGGGCGGTGGCGGAGGTCGCGACGCTGTGCCGGCAGGGACCGCGATCAGCGATCGTTTCCAACGTGATATCAGAGGATTACGATGGTCCGTTGAGGAACGGTTTCAGGGTGCTTCCGACCGGCTGACCGTCTTGCCGAACAATCCCTCGAACTCCCGCCGCATCACCGCATCGACTTCCGCCATCGAGACCGGAATCCCCAGATCTATCAAGCTGGTAACGCCCCGGTCCCGAATGCCGCAGGGGACGATGCCGGAGAAGTGGTCGAGCACCGGATCGACGTTCAGCGCAATCCCGTGAAAGGTCACCCAGCGCCGGATGCGAATCCCGACGGCGGCGATTTTGTCTTCGCGGCCAATGCCTTGGTCCGGCCGGCTGACCCAGACGCCGATGCGGTCATCGCGTCGTTGGCCCCTGACATTGAAGCTGGCGAGCGTGCGGATGATCCATTCCTCCAGCGTTCTCACATACTTGCGGAGGTCCTCGTCCCGCCGGGTGAGATCGAGCATGACGTAGGCCACCCGCTGGCCCGGACCGTGGTAGGTGTACTGTCCGCCGCGCCCGGACCGGAACACCGGGAAACGGCCGGAATCCAGCAGATCGGCGGGCTTGGCGCTCGTGCCGGCGGTGTAGAGGGGCGGATGCTCGACCAGCCAGACCCGCTCGGGTGCATCTCCGGCGCGGATCGCCGCAACCCGGTCTTCCATCGCCGCAACGGCCGCCGGATAGGCGACCGGGGCGTCGGTGATCGCCCACTCCGCCGCGGGCCCGTCGGCGGCGGGCAGCATCGAAACGTCGAGAACGGACGGTGTTTCAAGCATGGCCGGGAGACCATACATGATATCGAGGCATTCTCCCGATGTAGTTGGCGCGGCGGCCAAATGCCAGGGACACAAGCAGCAGCCAAGCGTCGAGACGGTCCGCGAGACAGACACAATGGTGTTGAAACGCCCCGAGAGCCAGCCGGACAAAACCGGCCAGAAATACTGGTCCGGCGAGGTCACCTCGAGGAGCAACGCCCTCGACCTCGAGGAAGGCGTCTTCACCTTCGACAGCCCGCGGAAGATCGCGCAGTCGCTCAAGCGTTCAGCCGAGGCCAGCCAGCGCCGCAAGGGCACGCCATACCAGTCAGCCATGTCGATGCTGAACTTCTACATCAACCGCGCCGGCAAGAACCTGCCTGACGATCGCAAGCAGGTGCTCGAAAGTGCAAAGGACGAGCTTCGCAAGGCGTTCGGCCGCGACTGAGTCAGTCGTAGCCGAATGTACGGCCTCACCCGCAGCCGTGGCGATCAGGCGGGAAGACCGGTCGCTGCCTTCTTGTATCGCCATCATCGATTTGCTAAATGACCCGGCGATTTCCTCGCGGTCGTGGCGGAACTGGTAGACGCGCAGCGTTGAGGTCGCTGTGGGGTAAAACCCGTGGAAGTTCGAGTCTTCTCGACCGCACCAGAATTGTCCTGACATAGCGATCGGCGGCCCTTGGCCGCCGATCTTGTTTGTGACCCGAAAGCGTCAAGGCTAAGAGCCTATATCCGGCGCCGGTGGCGGGGCCCGTCTTCGGAGAGTGAGTCATGGATGACAAGACCTCCACTGCCGGGAACCTTCGATCCGCGAGACAGCCACAGATCCGTGACGAGCGCGGCGACCTCTCGACGGACTTTGTCGACGCGGTCAGGCCGGCGATTCTCGGCGGGAGCGTCGACCGGCTGAAGGAGCTGATCGCGCCGCTGCACGAAGCGGATGTCGGCGACCTCTTCGAAGCCCTGTCGCCGGAGGAGCGGACCGAACTCGTCCGGCTGCTTGGCAGCGACTTCGACTTCGCAGTGCTGACGGAGCTCGACGAGAAGCTCCGCGCCCGACTGCTGGAAGACCTGCCGCCGGAAACGGTGGCCGAGGGTGTTCGGCAGCTCGATTCGGACGATGCCGTCGCGATCCTCGAGGACCTGCCGCCGGAGGAGCGGGCAGAAGTGCTCGACCGGTTGCCGGCGATTGACCGCGTCGCGGTCTCCCGCAGCCTCGAATACCCGGAGGATTCGGCCGGCCGCCTCATGCAGACGAAGTTCATCGCCGTGCCCCCGTTCTGGGACGTTGGACGGACGATTGACTACATGCGGGAAGAGGACGACCTGCCGGAGGAGTTTTACCAGCTGATTGTCGTCGATGCGGGCTATCATCCGATCGGCACGGTGGCGCTCGATCGGCTCCTGAGGAGCCAACGCCAGACGAGCATCGAGGAGATCGCCGACACCGACATCCGCAAGGTGCAGACTACCGACGACCAGGAGGTCGTCGCGCGGCTTTTCGAACGCTACAACCTCGTAACGGCGCCGGTGGTCGACGGCGACGACCGGCTGGTCGGCGTGATCACTGTCGATGACATCGTCGATGTCATCGAAGAAGAGGCTGACGAGGATATCCGGCGGCTGGGCGGGGTCGGCGACGAGGAAACGTCGGACACGGTCGCCTATGTCGCTCGGAGCCGGATTCCCTGGCTGCTGGTCAACGTCCTGACGGGTTTTCTGGCGGCGGCCGTCATCGGCTTCTTCGACGGCACGATCGAGCAGATGGTGGCCCTGGCGGTGCTCATGCCGATCGTCGCCTCGATGGGCGGAAATGCCGGCACGCAGGCCATGACAGTAACGGTTCGCGCCATCGCCACCCGCGACATCGCCATCCGGACAGCCTATCGGGTGGTGGGGCGCGAAGTGGTGGTGGGATTCATCAACGGAATTGTCGTCGCCCTTTGCGTCGGGGCGGGGGCCGGGCTCTGGTTCCAGAGTGCCGACATCGGCGCCGTCATCGCTGTGGCGCTGATCGTCAACATCCTCGTCGCCGGTCTGGTTGGGTCGACCATTCCCTTGATCCTCGACCGGCTTGGGATCGATCCAGCCGTCGCGTCCGGCGTGATTCTGACCGCGATCACCGATGTCACCGGGTTTTTCGTCTTTCTCGGGCTGGCAGGGTGGTGGTTCGGGCTCTTCTAGACAATGTCGCCGCAGCGGACATCCCGCTCGCGCGATGTTTCACAGTCTCGCAATTGTTTATTCGCGCCTTTAGCCGGGCCGTCTAAATTCGCGCAGATTCGATCAGATCAGAGCGGACAAGGCGGTCTCGGGTGACGGGGGCGACGGGCAACATCAAGGTCGGCGTGGTGGGCCTCGGCTATTTCGGCTCACACCACGCCAAGCATTATGCCGCCCATCCGTCGGCAGAGCTGGTCGCGGTCGTGGACAGCGATCCGGCGCGCGTATGCGCTGCCGCCGAGCGCTTTCATTGCGAGGCGCTCGCTGATCACCGAGGACTGATCGGCGAAGTGGCCGCCGCATCGATAGCGGTTCCGACATCCGATCACTATGCCGTTGCCCGCGACCTGATAGACGCCGGCGTGCATGTCTTCATCGAGAAGCCCATCGCAGCCAATGCCGAGCCGGCCGCCGATCTTGTGAGGCGCGCCGAGCGGACGGGTGCAACGGTGCAGGTCGGCCACATCGAGCGGTACGCACCGGCGTTCAGAGCCCTGCGGGAGCGGGTCAGGGCGCCTAAGCTTATTTCTTGCGTCCGGAAATCGCCCTGGAACGGGCGCGCGATCGACGTGGACGTCGTCCTGGACCTGATGATTCACGACATCGATCTTGCGCTGACCCTCGCCGGATCGCCGGTCATCTCGGTGGCCGCCTCGGGCGTGCCGGTGGCCACGAGGCTGAACGATCTCGCCGAGGCCCGTTTGACATTCGCCAACGGCATTGTCGCAACGCTCGTGGCGAGCCGGGTTGCCGCAGCCGGGGAACGCACGGTGGCGGTTGCCGAATCCGGCCGTTGCTTGACTGCCGATCTGACCGCGCAGACCCTCGCTGTGACCGGCCGGGGAGGCGAGGGGCCACCGGTCAGCGAGGTCGTGACCCTCGACCCGGGTGACAATCTCCGCGCCGAGATCGAGGCATTCCTGACGAGCGTCAGGACCGGAAAGCCGCCCGAGGTCGATGGCCAGGCCGGACTCGACGCGGTGAAAGTCGCTGATATGATCCTCGCCGCAATTTCACACGGGCGCGCGATCAACCCTCAACCCATCGACGGAGTCCCTGCGTAATGGCGCCGATTCGCACTGCAGCAGCGCTTTTGGTAGCCAACGACGACCGGATCGCGCTCTTCGATCTCCAGCGCCAGCAGGCCCGCCTCGACCGGGATATCAAGGCGCAGATCGATACGGTTCTCGGCCACGGCCAGTTCATCCTCGGGCCGGAGGTCTCGTTGCTGGAGGAGCGCCTGGCCGCCTACGCAGGAGCCCGGCACGCGGTTGCGGTGTCGAGCGGCCGCGACGCGCTGATGATCGCGCTGATGGCGATAGGGGTGAAGGCGGGGGATGCGGTCTTCGTCCCGGCTTTCACGTTTGCCGCGACAGCCGGTGCCGTCGCCTCGATCGGCGCACGCCCGGTATTCGTCGATGTCGACGCGGCGACGTTTAACATGGACCCGGTCGACCTGGAGCGGGCGATCGTCGAGGTCGCCGCCATGGGAACGCTGACGCCGCGGGTCGTCATGCCGGTCGACCTCTACGGGTTGCCGGCGGATTACGCCGCACTCAAGGCTGTCGCCGAACGGCACGGTCTGACGGTTCTGGCCGACTGCGCACAGAGTTTCGGCGCCGAACTCGGTGGACGGCGCGCCGGGGCGATGGCGCCGATCTCGGCGACCAGCTTCTACCCGACCAAGCCGCTCGGCTGCTACGGCGATGGCGGCGCCATTCTGACCGAGGACGACAATCTGGCGTCTGCCGTGCGCATGATCCGTTCGCATGGTCGGCAGGGCACCGGCGACGAAGCGATGGTGCTCGGCCTCACCGGACGTCTCGACACGATCCAGGCGGCGGTGCTCCTTGTGAAGCTCGAAGTCTTCGACCGCGAGTTGGCGCGTCGGCGCGAGATCGCCGCGCGCTACGACGCGGCTCTGGGCGGCGCGGTCGCCACACCGCCTGTGCCGGCCGGGGCGGAGAGCGCTCTGGCGCTTTACACCATCCGTGTGCCTCACCGTGATGCTGTCAGGGAACGCCTCGACGCTGCGGGCGTAGGGACCGGCGTATTCTACCGGCTGGCGTTGCATCACCATCCTGCCTTCCATCACCTCGACGGGCGCAAACTGCCGATCTCGGAGCAGTTGACCGGAGAGGTTCTGAGTTTGCCTGTCCACCCCGACCTCACCGACGCGGAGGTCGATCGGGTAATCGAGACGGTGCTCGCTGCGGTCAAACCGGCCTGAAAGCAGCCGCCGGCGCAACCGACTGTGACCGGGGTCACTGACTTCCGGTCCTGGCTCGCCTATCCCGGCGGCTCGATGATCACCGAGCCGGCGCAGTCTCACTGCGTCCGCTCCCTCGTTGAGGAGATGCCAATGGGCGCGTTTTCGAAGATCAGGACCCTTGCCACCAGAGTCGGCGAGGCACACCGTCGGGCCAAGACCCAAAGGGCTGTCGAAGCCCTCCCGGAGCACATCCGCAAGGATATCGGCTGGCCCCATTGAGAACCGGCAAGGACACAACCCTTTACAAAGACGGAGACCCACCATGGCGAGCATGCGCGGGAGGCCGGTCCGTTCGATCGATCCCGTCCAGCCGACGCGCAGCTCGGCAGGGACGATGCGGCGGACCCTCCGGAACTAGCCCGTCGTTTTCCGGCCGAACTCGGGCATCTAGAGGACAGGTCGAGACCTGTCCTTTCTCTTTTCCGACGAGACGCCGTCGCCAGCCCGGTTGGGCGATTGATCGTTAATATTGGCGGTTGACCTCGCTTTGCCCCGCGACCAATCTGCGCTCGTTTGCCGCTCGAGCGAAGAGGATTGGCACAGTGCAAACCGTCACCGCGCATGGCGCGACGATTCCCGTCATCGGATTTGGAACCTGGAACATTGGCGGCGACATCTGCGCTCGCGCCGTCGAGAAGGCACTGAAGGTCGGCTATCGCCACATCGACACGGCCGCCGGCTACCGGAACGAGGACGTCGTCGGCGGCGCGATCAAGGCGTCCGGCGTTCCGCGCGAGGAGATCTTCATCACCACCAAGGTCGCGCCCGAGGATCTTGCCGACGACGATTTCCAGCGCTCAGCCGATCGCAGCGTGAAGCTGCTCGGAGTCGACCAGGTCGATCTCCTGCTCATCCATTGGCCGAGCAAGACCATCCCCGTCGCCCACACGATCCGCTCGCTCAACAAGGCCAAAGCGCGGGGCGTCACCCGCCATATCGGCTTGTCGAATTTCACCACGGCGCATCTGAAGGAGGCTTGGGCAGCAACCGATGCGCCGCTGGTCACCAACCAATGCGAGTACCATCCGTATCTCAACCAGGACAAGGTGCTCGCCGCCTGCCGCGAGAACGGGATGTTCTTCACTGCCTTCTCGCCACTCGCCCGCGAGGCGGTGCTGGCCGACCCGGTGATCAAGGAGATCGCGGTCAAGCACCAGCGGACTCCCGCCCAGGTCATCCTGCGGTGGGATATCCAGCAGGATCGGGTTGTGCCGATCCCGAAGAGCTCGAAACCGGAGCACATCGCCAGCAATTTCGATATCTTCGGCTTTTCGCTGACCGACGATGAGATGGCAGCGGTCTCACATCTCTCCAGGACCCACAAACAGCGGGTCGCCAATCCGGCCGCGGTGGCGCCCGTGTGGGACGACTGACCGACGGATCTCCCTCAATTACACGGGTGGCCTTAACCCCGCGACAATCGGTTACGGCTACAAGGCTCGGATGCTAGTATCGGCGTCTTTGCGGGTGCGTGCACGGGCGCGAAGACGCCGGGGATCCGGAGATCGATGATGAGACCGTTCGCCGCGGCGGCCATCGCCTTGTCCCTGATATTCGCCGCTGGCGTCTCGCGAGGCCAAGCCGACGATTTCTATGACGTGAGCAAGGCGGAGTTGGCGGGCAAGCACGGCTCGCTGATCCGGATTCTGGGCCTGGAGCGGGTCCAGATGACCACTGCCATGGCCTATCGCATCCTCTACCGCTCGACCGGCATCCACGGCGAGCCGATTGCGGTTTCCGGCGTCGTGGTCGTTCCGATCGGGCGCGCACCGCCGGGGGGCAGGCGGATCGTCGCCTACGCTCACGGCACCACCGGCATCGCCCGCCCCTGCGCTCCCTCGCTCCTGCCCAACCCATTGGGGAAGATACCTGGCATCAACCGCATGATCGCCGACGGCTTCGTGGTGGTCGCCACCGACTATCCGGGCCTCGGCACCAAGGGGCCGCACCCCTATATGGTCGGCCTCAGCGAGGGACGAGCGGTCCTCGACTCGGTCCGCGCGGTCCGCCAGATGCGCCAGGCAGGGGCGGGCGATCGCTATGCCTTGTGGGGCTATTCGCAGGGCGGCCATGCGGTGCTCTGGGCCGGGCAACTGGCCGCCAGCTATCTGCCGGAGGTCAAGCTGGTGGGGCTCGCCGCCGCGGCGCCGGCAGCGGAGTTGGCCAAGCTGTTCACCGACGACGAAGACCGGCTCTCCGGCCGCATCCTCAGCGCCATGGTGGTCGAATCCTGGTCGAAGCCGCAAGTCTACGGGGTGCCGATCAGTCAGTTGGTGACGCCGTCCGAAATTCCCCCGCTGGACGAAGTCGCCAACGATTGCATCGACGAGATTTCGGGCGACTTCAAGGATCTCGGGGCCAACAGGAAGCTGCCGAGCAAGTTCTTCGAGGCTGATCCCGTCAAGACCGAGCCGTGGGAAAGCCTGATCGTGAAGAACATCCCCGGCACCCGGCCGATCGGTGTCCCGTTCTATATCGCCCAGGGAACCGGCGACACGACGGTCGATCCGCCGACGACCGTCAACTTCGTCGCCAGACTTTGCCGCAACGGCACCGTCGTCCGCTTCCAGGAGTTCCCAAAGCTCGACCACAGCCAGATCCCCAAAGCGAGCGCCGGCGATGCGGTGGACTGGATCAGGGATCGTTTCGCTGGCAAACGTGCTCCCAACACCTGCTGACGGGGGAGGCCTCCGCTTTCGCGTGCCGATCGCGGGGCTGCTGGCGTGTGAGCCAGCCGCCGCGCGCCGCGCGCTCGGTGGCCAATGCTGACAATCCGGGCTACCAACGCTATATGCTGACCACGCAGCGACGAGCCGCAAATGGCCCGGCGCCGATTGGCTGTTGAACAAATCGATGAACGACGATGCCGACATCGCGCTGGACCGGAGACGGAAGCGCTTGGTTTTCCGCGCTTGGCACCGCGGTACACGGGAGACCGACCTCATTCTCGGCCGTTTCGCTGACGCCCACGTGGCGGGCTTCTCGGAGCATGAATTGGCTGATTTCGAGCGGATTCTGGAGATACCGGACCCGGACATCTTCGCCTGGGTGACCGGCGCCGTTCCGGTGCCCGAAAGTGCCGCATCCCCGACGCTCCGCCGCCTGATCGCCTACCACGACCGAACCGGTTGACCGGACCATGCCCGAGACGATTTCCCGCCCTTATGCCAGGTCATCGATCGAAGCAGCGCTCGCGGAGCGAGCGCCGGTCATGCTGGCGTCCGTTCCCGACGGACTGATCGGCCGAGCGCTTGCCGATCTCGCGGCGGCCGCTGGCCGGCGGGACGGCCAGCGGCTCGCCGAGGTCGAGCGGATCATCCGTTTCTTCGCGCCGGCGATGGAGGTGGTCGAGTTTCCGGCCTGGGACTGCCTTCCCTATGACCGTGCCTCGCCGCACGCGGCCGTCATCGCGCGCCGGATGGCAGCCCTTGCCCGCCTGGCGGAGCCGGCTGCCCGGCCTGCCATCCTGCTGACCACGGTCAACGCCGCATTGCAGAGGGTACCGCCGCGGAGCTTCGTCGCGCGGGGATCGCTGTCGATCGCGACGGGCAACCAGATCCGGATGGAGACGATCGTCCGTTGGCTGGAGGGCAACGGCTTCCTGCGCAGTCCGACGGTGCGCGAGCCGGGCGAATACGCGGTCCGGGGCGGCATTCTCGACCTCTATGCTGCGGGCGCCGGCGAGCCGGTGCGGCTCGATTTCTTTGGCGATACCCTTGAATCCATCCGCACCTTCGACGCCGACAGCCAGAGGACGGTCGCCACGCGCGCCCGCATCGACCTCGTTCCTGCCAACGAAATGCAACTCTCGCCGGAGACGATCGCCCGCTTTCGCGAGGGCTATGTGGCCCGGTTCGGCGCTCCCAGCCGGGAGGACCTTCTTTACCAGTCGGTGAGCGAGGGCCGTCGTTACGTCGGCGTGGAACACTGGCTGCCGCTGTTTTCGGACGGCCTTGAGACGCTGTTCGATCACCTTGGCGACGCAGTGGTTACGCTTGACCATCTCGATGACGATGCGATCGGCGAGCGGCTTTCCCTGATCGAGGACCACTACGAGGCACGGCGCCAGGCCATGGAAGCCGGGGACACCGGCAACGTCCCCTACAACGCGCTGCCGCCCGACAATCTGTATCTGACCCGCGCGGACTGGTCCGCAGCCCTCGGGGCGCGCTCGCTGGTCAGGATCACCCCGTTTGCGCAGCCCGGCGGCGGAACCGTGATCGACCTTGGAGGGCGGCGCGGAAGGACCTTCGCCGCCGAGCGGGCGGCGGCCGATGTCAACGTCTTCGACGCCGCGGTCCGCCATATCGCGACGCTGCAGAAGGACGGCAAGAAGGTCGTCGTCGCCTGCTGGAGCGACGGTTCGCGGGATCGCATGGGGCAGGTGCTGGTTGACCATGGGCTGACACGGCTTCAGCCCGTCGCCGACGGCGCGGAAGCAGCAGGCCTGCCGCCCGACGCCGTCGGACTCGCCGTGCTCGGCCTCGAGGACGGCTTCGAAGCGCCCGACCTCGCTGTCATCGGCGAGCAGGATATCCTCGGCGACCGGCTCGTCCGGCCTCATGCCAAGCGCCGGCCCGCAGATTACCTGACCGACGTCACCAGCCTCGCCGAAGGCGATCTGGTGGTGCATGTCGACCACGGCATCGGCCGGTTCACCGGATTGAAGACGATCGAAGCCGCCGGCGCGCCCCACGACTGCCTGGAGATTCTCTACGCCGGCAACGACCGGGTCTACCTGCCGGTCGAAAACATCGAACTCCTGTCGCGTTACGGCTCCGATCAGGCCGATGCGCCGCTCGACAAGCTTGGCGGCATTGCCTGGCAGGCGAGGAAGGCCCGACTGAAGAAGCGCATCCGCGACATGGCCGAGGCGCTGATGAAGGTTGCGGCGGCGCGGGCCATGAAGCCGGCTCCGGTGCTGACGCCGCCGGACGGGGCCTACGACGAATTTGCCGCGCGCTTTCCCTATGAGGAAACGGAGGATCAGGACGCCGCCATCCAGGCCGTCCTCGACGACCTTGCGGCCGGACGGCCGATGGACCGGCTGATTTGCGGCGACGTCGGCTTCGGCAAGACCGAGGTCGCCCTGCGGGCCGCCTTTGTGGCAGCGCTCGGCGGCTGGCAGGTCGCGGTGGTAGTGCCGACCACGCTGCTCGCTCGCCAGCATTTCAATACCTTCGCCGAGCGCTTCGCCGGCCTGCCGGTGAAGATCGCCCACGCGTCGCGCCTGGTGGGGGCAAAGGAGCTCGCTGCGGTGAAAGCGGGGATCGCCGACGGCACCGTTGACATCGTCATCGGCACTCACGCCCTGCTCGGCAAGGCCATCCGGTTCCGCGATCTCGGCCTGCTGATTGTCGACGAGGAGCAGCACTTCGGCGTCAAGCACAAGGAGCGGTTGAAGGAGCTGAAAGCCGACGTTCACGTCCTGACCCTGTCGGCAACGCCGATCCCACGAACACTGCAGCTGGCGCTGACCGGGGTGCGCGAGCTGTCGCTGATCACGACGCCGCCGATCGACCGGCTTGCGGTGAGGACGTTCATCGCGCCCTTCGACGGGCTGGTCGTGCGGGAAGCCCTGCTTCGCGAGCGCTACCGCGGCGGGCAGAGCTTCTACGTGTGCCCGCGCATCTCGGATCTCGGCGAACAGGCCGCATTCCTCACCGGGACGGTGCCCGAATTGAAGGTGGCGGTCGCCCACGGACAGATGCCGCCCGGCGAGCTCGAGGACATCATGACCGCCTTCTATGACGGCGCCTACGACGTCTTGCTGTCGACCTCGATCGTCGAGTCGGGCCTCGACATCCCCACAGCCAACACCCTTATCGTTCACCGCGCGGACATGTTCGGGCTGTCGCAGCTCTACCAGCTGCGTGGCCGTGTCGGCCGGTCGAAGCAGCGCGCCTACGCCCTTTTTACGGTGCCGGCCGAACGCACCCTGACGGTGACGGCGGAGCGCCGCCTCAAGGTGCTTCAATCCCTCGACACGCTCGGCGCCGGGTTCCAGCTCGCCAGTCACGATCTCGACATTCGCGGCGCCGGCAACCTGCTCGGCGAGGAGCAGTCCGGCCATATCCGCGAAGTCGGCTACGAACTCTACCAGCAGATGCTCGAGGAGGCGGTGGCTTCGCTGAAGACCGGCGGCGAGGTCGAAGAGGGCGAGTGGTCGCCGCAGATCACGGTCGGCACGGCGGTCATGATCCCCGAGACATACGTCCCGGACCTCCAGCTTCGACTGGGTCTATACCGGCGGCTGGCGGACCTGCGGGAAACGGCCGAGATCGAGGCGTTCGCCGCCGAACTCATCGACCGGTTCGGGCCGCTGCCGGACGAGGTTGGGCATCTGCTCGAGCTGGTGACGGTCAAGGCGCTTTGCCGCCGGGCAAACGTCGAGAAAGTCGACGCCGGTCCGAAGGGCGCTGTCGTCGGCTTCCGCAACGACACTTTCGCCAATCCTGCCGGCCTGCTTGCCTGGATCGCCGGGGAGGGGACTCTCGCCAAGGTCAGGCCCGACCAGAAGCTGGTGGTCATCCGCGACTGGGAGGATCCGGTGCGGCGTCTCAAAGGAACGGCGACGCTCCTGATCCTTCTCGCCCGCCTCGCCGGCGAAGGCGAGAAGGCGGCCGCCTGAGCGCAGTGCGCGTAGGGCGATCGTTGCCGATACCGTGGGGGAGGCGCAGACCTTAGGGTTGGGCCGATCAGGGCGGCTCAGTTCGCTCGCGCCGCAATCTCCGCGAGCACGCCAGCCAGGACCGGCGGCTCCTGGGCGCCCACGATCGCGTAGCGCCTGTCGACGATATAGCAGGGCACGCCACTGACGCCGATCCGGTAAGCGGTCTCGATTTCTCCTTCCACCTCGGCGCGGTCCTCCGCGGAGCTGAGGCGGTCGGCGACTTCCCTACCGAGGCCAACATCGCTACCAAGCTGAGCCAGAACGGCGGGGTGTCCGATGTCGAGGCCCTCGGTGAAATAGGCAAGAAACAGGCGTTCAACGGCCTCGTCCTGGACTCCCTCCGCCGCCGCCCAGCGGATCAGGCGATGAGCATCGACGGTGTTCGGCGAGCGGGTGATCCGATCGAAACGGAAATCGATCCCCACCGCGGCACCAAGCGCGGCAAGCTGGTCGTGCATGGGCCGCACGGCTTCGACGCTGCCGAACTTGCGCTCGAGGTAGTCTCGCCGCCCGATGCCCTCGCGCGGGATCGTTGGATCGAGCCGGAACGGTTTCCACTGCACGGTGACGTCGCGTTCGGATGCCAGTTCCAACGCCGCCTCGAGCCGGCGCTTGCCGAGATAGCACCACGGACAGACCACGTCGGAGATTATGTCCACGCTGAGGGGGTCCGTGCGTGCGATGCCGCCCGAGGTCATGGCTGCTTTTTTGAACTCCGGCAGGCCACTATTGGGGCTCCCGCCACCACGTCTCGAGCTGGGCGCCGGTCAGCGCCGTCCGCTCCGGATGCTTGATCATCGCCCACCGCGCGATCCACTGGTCCGGCAGGTAGAACAGCGGCACCACGTAGTATCCCGAGATGAGGATGCGATCGAGCGCCCGTACAGCGGCAACGAAATCCTCGCGGGTATGCGCGGCGAGCATGGCCGCGATCATGGCATCGACCGCCGGCTGTTTGGCGCCCGGATAATTGAATGAGCCTTCCTGATCGGCGGAGGCCTGACTCCAGCGGAAACTCTGCTCGTTGCCCGGCGACAGCGAGGCGCCCCAGCTGTTGCGGATCATGTCGAAATCGAAGGTCTGGCGCCGCAACTGGTATTGGGAGGCATCGACGTTGCGGATTGACACCTTGATGCCGATCCGGGCAAGCGTGCGCTGGTAGGCGAGGGCGAGGCGCTCGTCCTCCTTGGTCGTGACCAGGATCTCGAAGGCGAGCGGCTTGCCGGTCTTGGTGTTGACCAGCGCGTTGTCCCGGAGGTCGTAGCCGGCGGCCTGCAGTTCCGACAGGGTCTCGCGCAAAACCTTGCGGCCGGCCGGGGAGGCGTCGGCGGAGACCGGGTGGTAGGTGCCGTCCATCACGTCGGGAGCAACCACGCCGGGGAAGGGGGCGAGCAGCGCCTTTTCTTTGTCGCTGGCGGGCACCCCGATCGACGACAGTTCCGAGTCGTTGAAATAGCCGGCCGCCCGATCGAAGGCTTCGTAGTAAAGGTTCTTGTTGACCCAGTCGAAATCGAAGAGCCTGGCGAGGGCCTTCCGCACAGCGATGTCGGCAAACACCGGTCGCCGGGTGTTGAAGACGAAACCGGACATTCCCTTCGGCGTGCCGGTGTGGAAGGTCTCCTTCACCACCCGCCCGTCACTGAAGGCGGGAAAGTCGTAGGCGGTGTTCCACTGGGCGGGATCGCCTTCCGGGTTGACCTGGTAGAGCCCCTTCTTGAAGGCCTCGAACATCGTACTGGCATCGCGATAGTAGTCGATCCGAATCTCGTCGTAGTTGTAGAGACCGCTCTGGATCGGGAGGTCCTTCGCCCAGTAGTCGGGATTGCGCTTGTAGATGATGAAGTTGGGCGCCCCGACCTCGGCGACGGTGTAGGGGCCGCTGCCGATGGGTGGGGTGAGCGTCGACTTGTCGAACGTTTCCGCGTCGATGGCGTGCTTGGGCAGGATCGGCATCAGCCCGAGGATGAGCGGCAGCTCGCGGTCATGGGCGCTGGCGATGTTGAAGCGGATGCCGCGCTCGCCGACCCGTTCGTAGCTGTCGATCTTCGAGTAGTAATACCTGTAGTTGGGCCGCCCCTTGTCGCGCAGGATCTCCATGGAGAAGATGACGTCGTCGACGGTGACCGGCTCACCGTCGGAGAACCGCGCCTTCGGGTTGAGGGTGAATTCGACCCAGCTGCGGTCGGGCGGCGTCTCGACGGTCTCCGCGAGCAGGCCGTAGAGCGTGAAAGGCTCGTCGGCGCTGCGCGTCAGCAAACTTTCGAAGACCAGGTTGCCGAACACCGGGTCACGCAGGCCGCGGGCGGAGGTGGTACCCCCCTGGACGATGAAGGAATTCAGGCTGTCAAAGGTTCCGACCACGCCATAGGTGATCTTGCCGCCCTTCGGCGCATCCGGATTGGCGTAGGGGAGATGGTCGAAATCGGGTGGAAGTGCCGGGTCGCCGATCATGGCGATCCCGTGCATCGGCTGGGCCGCAGCGAGTTGTGGCGTCAGGCCGAGCCCGAACGACGCGGCAATCAGGGCCGCAAGCGGGCGCTTGAGGGCGATGGGGATAACGATGGCGGACATGATCGGCTTGCCAAGAGTTCTTGCTGGGATTCGAAAGGAAGCGTCGCAATCGTAGCACAGCTTGTCCGCTATGCGCCGAAGGTTCCGGGCAGCTGTCCTTCCGTTTCGCCTGAAGCATCATCCGAAACACTGGCAATCGTGGGGCGGCCGAGCTAAGGAATGGGCGACGAGTCAGTCAACAAGTCGCCGTATTTGGTGGTCAGTGAACCCTGGGAGGGCGACGCGCAGTCGAAGCGGCCGCATTCGCGGCATGACATCGAGCCAAGGACGAAAAATGGCATATCCGAAAATCGATTTCGCCAAGTGGCAGCGCCTTTTGCCGGTTGCGATCTTGGCAATTGGTGCGCCGTTGGGTGCCAGCGCCCAGGACGCGGCGCCGGCGCCGGCGTCGGCACCGGCGCCTGCCGACGCTCCGAACACGGCCGACTCGCCGTGGGCCAAGATCTGCAACAAGAACCCGAGTACTGGCCAGGAGTTGTGCCTGACCATCCAGGAAGTAAAGGCCGAGACCGGGCAGTTCATCGCCTCCGCGACCGTCAGGGAGATCACCGGCGACTCAAAGAAGTCCTTCGTCGTCGCCGTGCCTCCGGGGATGCTCCTCCAGCCCGGCATGAGAGCCCAGATCGACAACGGTCAACAGCATGAGATCCCGTATGGCGTCTGCTTTCCGAACGCCTGCTATGGCGAGCTGGAGATCAACGACGACTTCGTCAGTTCGTTGAAGAAAGGCAGCCAGATCGTCATCACGGCGATGAACGCGCAGGCGAAGCCGGTGAGCTTTCCCCTGACGCTGGTCGGTTTCACCAAGGCCTATGACAGCGCGGGACTCGATCCCCAGGGCCTCCAGCAGCGTCAGCAGGAACTGACGAAGGCGCTGCAGGATCGCGCGGCGAAGGCCCGCGAGAAGCTCCTGGAGCAGCAGCAGAAGGAAGGTCAGAACAACTGACCTTGAGACTGATGGGGCGATCGCGGCTCAGTTGAGGCCGCGGTCGCGTGCGACGTAGATGTCGCCTTTGCGGGCCGAGAAGAAATCATTGATCTGCGGATGCCGCAGCGGCTCGCCGGACTGGTCGGCGAGCAAATTCTGTTCCGAAACGTAGGCGATATATTCGGTTTCGTCGTTTTCAGCGAACAGGTGATAGAAGGGCTGATCCTTCGGTGGGCGGATCTCCTCGGGGATCGCCAGCCACCATTCCTCGGTATTGCTGAACACCGGATCGACGTCGAAGATCACGCCACGAAACGGAAATATCCGGTGGCGGACGATTTGTCCGATCGCGAATTTCGCCGCGCGTGCCTTGTCCATTTCTTCCCGTGTTTATCCCTGCTGGCACGCCTATGGGGCATGGCCCGCACGATCCTGTCAACGCTGCGATCGTCGCACCGGGGGTGGGGTGATGATTGACCGGGTTCGGCTAAACCGCTAGGCAGCGGGGCTGTTTAGCCTCCTTCTCCTCCGAATCCGCCCGAGGGGGATGATCCGGAAGACCGACCAGCCATGAGCGAGATCGCGACGATCGTCCTGCCGTTTCTCGGGTTGGTCGCGATGGGTTTCGCCGCCGGCAAGTGGATGAAACTGCCGGCGCAGGGCGTGTCAGGCCTCAACCTTTTCGTGTACTACTTCGCGCTTCCCGCGTGGTTCTTCCAGCTTCTCGCACAGACGCCGTTTGCGAGCCTCGCCAACTGGTCCTTTGTCGTGACCACGACATTCGCGACCTACTGCACCTTTGCAATCGCATTCTCCTTCGGGGCGCTGGTCAACCGCGGAAACGTTCCGGAAGCGACGATTGAGGGTCTGGTCGGATCCTATGCCAATATCGGCTACATGGCGCCGGCACTGACCGTCGTCGCCTTTGGCCCGGCTGCCGCGGCGCCCACGGCCCTGATCTTCTCATTCGACACGGCCCTCCTGTTCGCCCTCGTTCCGCTGATGATGGCGCTCGGCGGGACGGCGCGAACCAACGGCACGTCCATGGCACGCGCGATTGTCCGGCGCGTGTTTCTCCACCCGTTCATTCTGGCGACCATTGCGGGCCTTGCCGTTGCTGCCGTGGGGCTGCCGCTTCCAGGTCCGATCGACGCAGTTTTGAGCTTCCTGCGCTCGGCGGCCGCTCCGGTCGCACTGTTCTCGGTGGGGGCCGGGCTGGCACTGAGATCCCCCGGGCGGGTGACGCTCGAAATGCCGGTGCTCCTAGTGGTGAAGCTGGTCATCCACCCACTGATCGTTTATCTGCTTCTCAGCTGGATCGGCGGCTTTGATCGCGTCTGGGTCTATGCGGCGGTCCTGATGGCCGCGTTACCGCCTGCGGCGAACGTTCTTGCCCTCGCGCACCGGTACGCCACCTATGAGGCCCGGGCAACCGCCGGTGTCTTTTACGGCACGGCAGCATCAATGGTCACGGTGACCATCGTCCTCGTGCTGCTCCTCACCGGTAGCCTGCCGATCGATCCGTTTCATTGACCGGTCGGTTGCCCTGAGAACGGCAACCTGGATGGAGGCCGTGTTGTCTTTGCCGTTCTCGACCAGTACCTCGCACTGACCGCCGCCGATTTCTCCTTCCGATCGGCGTTGAAATGCGCCTCAGGTCGAAAGCGCAATACCCCCGCGCATGACCATCTGACGGATGGCTGGCACCCGATCGAGGAGGAACAGGCCGAGCCCGCGCAACGCCTGGACCGGCAGAAAGCCGGTGAGGAGGGTACGGTTCAGCGCGTCGACGGCGGCCGTGCGTGTGTAGATGTCCGACCGGCGTGCGCGGTCGTAGTCCTTGAGTCGGTCCGCATCGCCGGGATCGGTCGGTCGGTCGGCGAGAACCTCGCCGAGGGCGGCGACGTCTCGGTAGCCAAGGTTGAGGCCCTGCGCGCCGATCGGCGGGAAGAGGTGCGCAGCCTCGCCGACGAGGACGCAGCGTCGTTTGGCAAATGCCGTCGCCCCCATGCCGGACAGCGGAAACACCTGGGCCGGACCTTCGACGGAGGTCTCGCCAAGAATGGAGGACGACTGGGCCTCGATCTCGGTTGCCAGTGCCTCCTGTGCAAGTCGGGCACGACGCTCGGCCTCGGCCGGCCGGTCGACCCAGACGAGGCTCGAACGATGGCCCGGCAGCGGCACGAGCGTAAACGGCCCGTGCTCAGTGTGGAACTCGGTGGAGGTGTCTTCGTGGGGCAGCGTGTGGCTGAGATTCGCCACCAGAGCGGATTGATCATATCGCCAATCCACGGTCGTGATACCGATACACTGGCGAACCCTGGACTGCCGGCCGTCTGCCGCGACGACCAGCAGGGCATTCATTGCAGCGCCATCGTCGAGCCGCGCGACGACCCTCGCGTCGCTCGCCTCGACCCTTTCAACACTCGACGCGATACGCCCTATCCTGCGCTGGGAACAACGCGCCTCGAGGGCAGCAGTGATGGCCGCATTGGCCACATTGGAGCCGAAGGCCTCCAGCCCGATCTCGCTGGCGTGGAACAGTACTTCAGGCGCCCTGACCAGCCGTCGGGTCGCGTCTACGATTCTCAGCGACTTCACTGGCGCCGCCCCCGCGATCGCGTCCCACGCCCCGAGCCTCTTCAGAAAGTCGACCGAACCGGCAAGAAGTGCTGCCGTCCTGCGGTCGGCAGCGCGGACCGGGGGCGCAGCAATGACGACGTGGTAGCCGATTGCGTCGAGTTGCAGGGCCGCCGCGAGCCCGACCGGGCCTGCCCCCACCACAAGCGCATCGACCGTTAGGGAAGGCGAGGCGCCGCCTTTTGCTGCCTGCAACGACTTGGACTTCCGCAAAGTGCAAGGTCCTCGCTTGGTGGCCCAATGATGCCACGCGAAACAGCTGGATCACATAGAACGGTCCAGAGCGGGCGACAACTGCTGAGGCGGCCTTCGCCAGGCGGTGGAGAAGCTGCGGCGCTCGCCGGGAATCGTCGCCTTGGTCCCTTGCAACGGTGGCGTTGGCAACGAAATCTCACTCTCGGCCCGGCGCCGGGATCGAATGCGATCCGGTCGCCGGGCGCGGCGACCGTTCATCCGCCTGCTTGTCAGGCCTCCACTGGAGAAGCGAATGATCAGCTTCGACTGGATCACCGATCCGGCCATCTGGGCAAGCCTCGTTACGCTGACGGCAATGGAGATCGTTCTCGGCATCGACAATATTGTCTTCATCTCGGTCATTGTCGGCAAGTTGCCGCCGGAACGGGCGACGCGAGCCCGCCAGCTCGGTCTCGCCATGGCGCTCGTCTTCCGGATTCTGCTTCTGCTGTCGCTTTTCTGGCTGATCGGCCTGACGGCGCCGCTGTTCACCCTTTTTGGCGAGGCATTCTCCTGGCGCGATCTGGTGCTGATTGCCGGCGGCGCCTTCCTCCTGTTCAAGGCAACTCTTGAAATCCACAAGGACGTGGAAGGCGGGCATGGCGAGACGACCACGGCCAAGGTCTATGCCGGATTCGCCGTGATCGTCACCCAGATCGCCGCTATCGACCTCGTGTTCTCCGTCGATTCGATCCTGACGGCGATTGGCATGGCCGAGCATGTCGGGGTGATGATCGCCGCAGTAGTCATTGCCATCGCGGTGATGTATGTGGCGTCAGGTCCGGTCGCCGGCTTCATCGACCGCCATCCCACGACCCGCATGCTGGCGCTCGCCTTCCTGCTGATGATCGGTATCGCACTCGTCGCCGACGGGATCGGCTTCCACATCCCGCGCGGCTATCTGTACGCGGCGATGGCGTTCTCGGCAATCGTCGAGGTGCTCAACGTGCTCGCCCGCCGCAACAGGCAGAAACAAGGCGCATGAACGCCCGGACAATTGCCACCGTCGATCCGGCCTTACGAAAGCCGCGGGGAGCGTCGGGTAGGCTCGTTACGCCCGAGCGTCTCATCATGGCGGTCTTCTTCCTCGAGGCGGTGCTTCTCACCAACTGGCCGCCGCGGATTCCAGATATCGAGGCGGCCCTCGGCCTCAGTCATCGCGGGCTGGCGCTGGCAATGATCGGGATGCCGATTGGAACGTTCATCTCCGTGCTGATGGCCGGGCCGCTGATCGAGCGGCTGACGGCTCGGCGCGCCCTGCTGATTGCTTTGCCGGTTTACTGCGTGACGTTGACGCTGCCGGGATGGGCCTGGGACGGGCCGTCACTGTTCGCCGGGCTGTTTCTCCTCGGGGTTGCCTTCGCATTCGTCGACGTCGGGATGAACGTCGAGGCGGCCCGTCTCGAAGTTGCCGCGGGTCGTCGCATCATGAACACCTGTCACGGGTTCTGGAGCACCGGTTCGATGGTCGGGGCGGTGATGGCCGGCAGCTTTGCCCAAGCGGGTCTCGCAACCGGGCCGCATCTCCTGATCGTGGCCGTCCTTGCTCTGCCGGTTGGGCTCATGATCGTCCGGGCCCTGCCGTCGTTCCGCCCGATACCGTCCGTGGGGCGGAGCCGCAGAGTCTTCGCCTTTCCGCCCTGGTCGCTGATCGGGCTTTGCATGTTCGCGTTCGGCATGGTGATGGTCGAACTGGTGGCGCGAAACTGGGGCGGAGTGTTCCTCAAGGACCTTCTCGATGCCTCACCCTCGGCGATCGGCGCGGCGATCGGCGTCTTCGGGCTGTTCATGGCAATCGGACGGTTTCTCGGCGACCGCCTGTCGGATCGCTTCGGCCCGACGATGATCGCGCGGATCTGCGGCGTCCTAGCGGTGGCAGGAGTCGCTCTCACGACCCTCGCCGGCGGCCTGATCGTGGCGATGATCGGATTTGTCGCCATGGGGCTCGGCGTATCGATTGGATTTCCGCTTGCGGTGAGTGCCGCCGCGGCGCGAGGCGACCGGCCACCGGCGACCAATGTCGCGGGGGTTGCGCTGTTTGCATATTCGAGCTCGTTGGTCGGGCCGACAATGGTCGGGTTCGTCGCCGACGCGGCGGGCTTGAGGATCGGGTTCGCGACGGTGCTGCCTCTGATTGTGCTAAGTACGCTGCTGGCCAGTCAGCTGCGGCCGAGGCCAAGGCCTGGTCTGGCGCCCGCCAGCGGGTCGGCTGCGTCATTGAAGGAAAGTCGGTAGGGAGAGCGCAATGCCCGGCATGATCCATATCCGCGAAACCGGAGGTCCCGAGGTCCTGGAGTGGGTGGAAAGCGATATTCCCGATCCCGGACCTAACGAGGTTCGCCTGCGCCACACGGCGATCGGGGTCAACTTCGTCGACGTGTATTTCCGCAGGGGCGTCTACCCGCTGTCCAGTCTTCCCTACGTTCCGGGGGCCGAGGGAGCCGGCGTGGTCGTGGCGGCGGGGGACGGCGTGAGCAGGTTCAAACCGGGGGACCGAGTCGTCTATCAGGTATCCCACGGGGCCTACGCGGAGGAGCGGCTGATCCCGGCTGAACGCCTCGTCAAGCTCCCCGACGACGTCGACGACAAGGTCGCTGCGGCGGTCTTCCTCAAGGGGGTGACGGTCGATTGCCTGATCCGCCGGACGTTCCGAGTGGCCGAAGGACAGACCATCCTGTGGCACGCCGCAGCCGGCGGGGTCGGGCTGATCGCCTGCCAATGGGTTAGCGCGCTCGGGGCGACGGTGATCGGCACAGCCGGCTCCGATGAGAAGGCGGAGCGAGCCCGCAAGGCCGGGGCGACCCACGTCATCAACTATAGGCGG
>Ga0210086_1000547_pt1 | contig 21466 bp, 11 predicted proteins | sample China_Galinas_PW_3_FD_184867 | JGI IMG/M metagenome (GOLD analysis project Ga0210086, IMG submission 184867) | Wetland microbial communities from San Francisco Bay, California, USA, that impact long-term carbon sequestration - China_Galinas_PWB_D2... | ecosystem: Environmental > Aquatic > Marine...
CTTCAGATCGGCCGAGATCCGCGCGAGATCCGGCGCGACGAGAGTCGTCGCGAGCAGCACCAAGAGCACGCCCGCGACCGGCATCAGGCCTCCATTGCATGCTTGGCATGCGCGGCCAGGACCTGACGGCGGAACAGGATTCCAACCAGCTTCTCGGAGTCCTGCGACTCCATGACGAAGACCTCGTCCGTGTCTTCCGACGCCATGAGCTGGGCGACGAACAAGAGATCGTCGTCGGGCGCGACGCGCGGCAGGTTGACTGCGAGATCCTCGGCCACGACGAGGTCGAGGATGCCCGATTCGCCGGCCGCGGCACGTAAGCCGCGGCTCGTTACGGCGCCGATCAGCTTGCCCTCACCGGTGACGACCGGGAACACCTCCTGTGTCGTCGACGAGAACAGCGGCAGTATGCGCTTGAGTGGTGTCGAGCGCTGCAGCGTGATCAGCTCCGCCGGCGCGGAGTCCATCGCCTCGTCGACGCGAATGCGCTTCAGGGTCTCCCCGATCATCTCGTGCAGGTGAACCGGGGAGTCGAGGCGGTCGGCTGGCTGTGTCTCGTAGATCGTCGTGCGCGGAAGCAGGACGTACGTGATCGTACACACCCAGAGCGTCGGCAGGAGCAGGTGATAGCTCCCGGTCATCTCCGTGACCATGATGACTGTCGAGATCGGCGTATTGGCACACGCCGAGAAGAAGCCGGCCATGCCGACGATCACGAAGCTCTCGGGGTAGGGTGCCATGTGGGGCATCAGCTGTTGGATCCCCATTCCAACGGCACCGCCGAACGCACCGCCGATCACGATCGAAGGACCGAACATGCCGCCGGATCCACCGGATCCGATCGTGAAGCAGGTCGTGAGGATCTTGAGCCCCGCAACCCCGATCAGCAGCTGCCAGGTCAGGTTGCCCAGCAAGGCATCCTGGATCACGCCGTAGCCGCCGCCGAGGGCCTCGGTCAGCCCGAAGCAACCGATCAATCCGACGACCAGACCGCCGATCGCGGGCCTGATGTGGGGCGGGCCGGGCATCTTTCTGAACAGCCCGCGGACGAGGTAGAAGGTCTCAGCGTACAAAAACGCGCCAACGACCATGCACAGCGCGAGGACCGTGTACGGAACGAGCTCCGAAATCGTCTGGAACTCGAGGTCGTGGGGGATCGTGAACAGCCGGTCGTAGCCGAACTTGCTCGAGAAGATCGTGTAGGCGATGATCGACGAGATCGTCGCCGGGACGAGCACCTCGCCCTCGAGCTCCATCCGGCGATAGAGGACCTCGGCCCCGAACAATGCTCCAGCCATCGGGGCGCGGAAGATGCTGCCAATGCCGCCCGAGAGTCCGGCGATCAACAGCACCCGCCGGTCCTTGGCCGACAGGTGGAACCACTTGCTGACGATCGACCCCATGCCGGCGCCGATCTGAGCGATCGGTCCCTCGCGGCCGCCCGAGCCGCCGGTCCCGATTGTCAGCGCGGAGGACACCGCCTTTACGAACGGAACCCGTGCCCGCACGTTGCCTCCATGGCGGTGGTATGCCTCGATCGCGGCGTCGGTGCCGTGTCCTTCGGCTTCCGGAGCGAGCCAGTAGACCAGGAACCCACTCACGAGTCCCCCGAGGAACGGGATGACGAGCAGCAACCAGCGAGTGAGGTCAGTGCCCTTTCCGAATTCGAACAGCGGCGCCTCGCCTTGCGCTCCGCCGGGGTGATAGCCGGCCAGGTATTCGAGGAAGTAGCTCTTCGCGAGCTCGAGGAGCCAGTAGAACGATATGGCGCCGAGTGCTGCGATGCTGCCGATCAGTGCGGGCAAGAGGATCAACCGGACCACACGGCTCGGAGTTCTCATCGGCTCGACCATGGTCGCCAACTGTATGGTTGGAGTCCGGCAATTGCCATCGCGCTTGTCGTGTGTCGTCTTGTCGCGGTGGCTCGGGTGGCGTATCCTCTCGCACTTCGGTCGGCGCGGTAACTCCTCCGCGTCGAAGGACCCGCTTCGATGGCTTGACGAAAGGAGGTGATCCACACATGAACGTTTCGATAACAGGGTTATCGCCGTCGTAACCTCCGGAACGGCAATCGCCTCGCGCCGAGCCGGCGTGGAGTCGAGCCGAACGGTCACGCGGAGTCCCTGACCGCCGCGGGTACGACCGATCAACCACGCATGGCCACGTCACGCCGACGTGGCCATGTCTCGTTTTGGGGGAGTGGAGTCATGAACACGAACCGCCAGCCACGCATCGTTCGTCCCGGGTTCTACGAGCGCGTGTACACGGTCGTCCGCCGAGTTCCCGCCGGATCGGTCACGACCTATGCCGACGTGGGCGCGCAGCTCGGCGCCAGCGCTGTCGCACGACACGTCGGATATGCACTCGCGGCGCTGCCCGATGAGCGTGTCGACGTGCCCTGGCATCGCGTCGTCAACGGACGCGGGACGCTGAGCGCTCGTTGCGGCACCGAGGAGCAGCGCCGCAGGCTCCTCGCCGAGGGCATCGAGCTGAACGATGAGGGCCGGATCGTCGACTTCGCGGCCCGCCGCTTCGCGTACGACGATTGAGTCAGGGGCGAGGGATCGCTACCGAAGCGGTCTCTCCAACTCGTCGATCGCCTTCGGGCGACTCGAGACTCCGACCGAGAACGTCGCTGCGGTCCACCAGCCGACGTGGGGCATGCCCGAGCTCCTGGCGCCGGAGGGGCGCCGGAGGGGCGCCGGGCGAAGCGACGACTGCGAAGGCAGGAGCCTGGCAAGCCTCGACCAGCGTGCAAGCCTCGACCGCCGTGGAACGGATTGGCTCGCCACAGCCTCGTGGATCATATGGTGTAGGTGGACTTGCGTTGGCATCGACGGCTCTCGCCGTGCGCGGCGAAGTTCATCTCCACGGGGACGAGTCGCCGATACCACTGCGGGGGAATGTCGCGAGAAACACCACAAGCTGTCACGATGAGCGAGGCGCGCCAGCGGCGAATCCTCGCACAGCTCAACTGCCGCCTGAGCCCGGAGCGACTCGGGTTGTGCCGGAACGCATTCCTCACGTTCGTGGCCGCGAGCATGTTGGTTTTCGCCGCGGCCTACGGGCTCCTGCTCGCCGGTGCGCTCTTTGGCCTTTGGTGCTTCATGGCCCACGTCGCGGACCTCTGGTCGACGCAGGCGGCGTCCGTTGGTTTGTTTGCCTGCACCGGGCTGGGCCTCGTCGCGTTCGTGTGCGTGCTGTTGTTCTCCAAGCCGCTGTGGGCGTCGTTTCCGGCGAGTCCGACACCGTTGAGCCTGTCGCGCAACCAACAAGAGCTGCTGTTCGAAGTCGTCGACCGGCTCTGCGACGCGTTGGGGACGCCGCGGCCGGACCGCATCGACGTCGACTGCCACGCGCGGGTCGATGCCGGCTACCACAACGATGGCGGGGTCTTCGACGGCGGACGAGTGCTGACGATCGGGCTGCCGCTGGTCGCGAACCTGGAGCTGCGCGACTTCCTCGGTCTGATCGTTCACGAGCTCGCGCACTACACCCAGGCCCCGGGCTCGCACCGGCGGCTGCTCGTCCACCTGATCCACAACTGGCTGCGGCGCAGGGTCCGTGACCGAGACCTGTTCGACGACAAACTGGCCGAAGCGTGTGTCCAGGGCTCGGTTCCGGTCGTGCTTGCCGCCTACGTTGCGCGTGGAGTGGTCTGGACGTCGCGCCTGGTGCTCGGCGCGCTGCTCGGACTGGCGCAGCTCGTGTCACACAAACTGCTGAGGTCGGCCGAATACCGTGCCGATCGCTACTGGATGCGGCTTGCCGGAACGCAGTCGATCGAAAGCGCGTTGCGCCGGATGCACCTGCTGCACGCCGCGTCCGAGTGGGCGGAGAGCTCCCTGAGCGCGGCGCTGGCCGAGCGCAAGCTCGCGCTCGACATCTGCGAGATCATCGCGCGCGAGTCGGAGCAGATCCCGCGCGACGTCAAGCAGGAGATCGACTCGGAGATCGACCTCGAACCGTCCCCGCTGTGCTCGATCCAGCCGCGTGCGATCGACCGGATCCGGACCGCGGCGTGTCGAGACGAGACAGGGTGTCTTCTCGAGGCCGGTCCGGCATCGGCCGTGTTCGCGGACTTCGAGGACTTGTGCCGATCGGCCACGTATCACTACTACTGGACGGTGTTCGGAGACTTCATCCGCCGCGAGAACCTGGTCGCAGCGGAAGAGCTTCTCGGCGAGCGGGATCCCTTTCCGGAGGAGAGTGACGCGCTGGTGCGCTACTTCCAGGACACCATCGGACACCTGCGGCCGCTAGCGCTTCGCGTGGCCGGCCTCGACGACGATTTCGGCGACCCGAAGGCGATCCTGGCTTCGCTGAACCGGCTGCGTACCACGCTCGTGGCCCACCACCGCGTCTACGAGGACGCGCTCGAGGAGTACGCGGTTGCTCTGTGTCGGGTCACGAACGCCGAGTTGGCCGCCGACTTCGAGGCCGCCGACATCATCGTCGATGCAAGGGCTTTCGGCATGGACGAGGGCGAGCTGTCGACGGCCCAGCAACAGATCCGGCCGACGGTCGAGCGCCTCAAGCGGCTCGACCGCAGCCTCGAGCGGTTCGAGAAGGGCTTCCGCCGCCGGCTGATGCGCAGCCTTGCGCTGCTGCGAACCGATGCCACTGACGACCTCGAGGGTCGCGACCAGCTGGCGGAATTGACGACGAGGTTGCTCGCGGCCGCCGAGAGCTACTACGAGCTGTCGGGCAAGATCTCGCAGCTCCGCATGCAGATCAACAAGCTCGACTGCCTGTTCTCGAGCAAGGACGTGTGCAACAACGAAGAACGCATCGGGTTGCTCGTCTACGAGAGCAGTCGCGACGTCCGAGGGCACCTGACGGACCTGTTGAGTCGCCTCGCGGGGTGCCCGAGCCCGTTCGACGGCTCGGGGGCGTCGATGGCAGACTTCGTGCTGCCCGATCGTCTCGTCGCCGAAGAGCCGTCAGACGTGTTGAACGTGGCTCAGAAGATCGTCACGAATCTCCATCACCTCTACGACCGGATCCTGGGCAACCTGGCGCTGATCGCCGAGGAGATCGAAGCGTCTGTCGGGCTCGATCCGCTTACGATCCCAGTGCACCGCAGATAGGCACGGTCTCCTGCGGATACTGCGTCCACGGAAGGGGCTGGTTGCGCAGCTCGTCGAGCTCGGAGTGGAGCATCGCGAACGGGGCGGCCTCGACGGACGTGGTCGCGGTCGAGAGCTCTCGGGAGAACCGCTGGCGGTCGCCGTCGATGGCAGCGACGCGGGCACGGACGAGCGCGACGAACGCATCACCGGGGGCTTGTGACTCGGCGGTTTCGAGCCGGGCCCACGCGCCGTCCGGGTTCGCGAGCTTTCGTTCCCATGCGCTGACCTCCGCGAGCAGCGCCGTGAGCTGTCCGTCCTCGGGGTTCTGTGTGCGGCCTCGCTCGATCCACCGGAGCGCCGCGTCGAGCTCGCCGAGTCGCAGGCAGGCGCGGGCGGCGATGCTCTTGGCGGTCAGGAACTTCGGGAACTTGCGGAACGCGTCTTCGGCGAGGTCGAGGGCCTGGTGCGGGTCGTCCTCGAGCGCGAGTGACGCCGCGAGACCGTATGCCGTCGAGAACTTGGGCCAGCGTTCGAGGATCGCGGCCGCCCGCTCGCGCGCTTCGTCCTTATGTCCGAGCATCGCATGACACAGCGCGATGTTGTGGGCGAGCGCGGGCCACTTGGTTTGATCGAGAGGGTCCTGTTGGGCGAACTCGAGCGCGCGCTCGAACTCGTGCCGGCGCATCGCCATCCCGACGCGCTGCTCGACCAGCCTGCGCCTGCTCGACACGAATCGCATCACGACCAGCAGCGTGCCACCGCCGAATTCGAGCCACAGGGCCCAGATGTAACCGGACAATGCGAAGCCGGCTCCGACGAGCGCAGCCAGCAGGAACACGACCTGGAAGAACGATCGCCAGTCGAACATGGACGTCGACTCACCGAGCTTCGCAGAGTCGTAGTGGAGCAGGATCCGCCACGACAACGGGGCGAGCATGACCGTGAGGATCCCGACCACGTGCCAGGTGCGGACCGGTGTGTTCGTCGCATCGACGAGGATCACGGTCAGCGCCGAGACCCAGATCGAAAACAATGTCCACGAGGCGATGATCTGCGAGTAGGCGAAGCGCCGGTCGAACTGAATGCGCTCGCGCTCGAGGGCCGGGGCATCGCGCCACAGCGCTGCAAGCCGCGTGTCGACCGACGGGTGGCTCGCAGTCGTGTGAATCCAGAACGTGTTGAAGCCGCGCCGCAGTCGCGGCAGCGCCGCGTGGATCTTGTCGAGCGCGCGCGCGGTGGCACCGTGTCCGACCGCGCGTGCCGCGTAGCGATCCGCCGAGATCTCCGACCGCCTGCTCAGGATCGTGTCGGTAGCGAGGAACAGCGCGAACAGCGCGCACAGCGCGACGAGGGGGGCGCACAGCGTGCTCAGCCAGACCGCGAACAGAGAGACTGCGCAGAAGGTGAACGGCAGGCGATAGAGCGAGAAGTTGGCGAGGTGGCCGAGCTCGTGGGCGATGATCGCGTCACGTTCGTCGGGTCGCAGGCGGTACAGCAACCCGTCCGTCAACACGAGGCTCGGACTGACGAGGCAGCCGGCCCAGGCGAGCGTCGTCAACGATCCGCTCGCGCTGCCCAGCAGGTAGACGCGGGGAGTTTGCAGGCGCATGCGTGCCGACAGCGCGGTCACTCGTTCATGGATCGTCGCATCTTCGAGCGCGGCCAGCTCGTCGGTCAAGCCGAGCTGCATCCGGATCGGCGTCAATGCCAACCGGCTCAGCACGAGCGTGATGGCCGCGCCGACGCACGCGGTCGTGATGTTGGGCTCGAGATCCCCGAGCCACTCGTAGAGCCAGAGAGGTGTGACGCTGAGCACCGAGAACATCACCGCGAGCACGACGATCCGCGCGCGCGATGCGCGCTTGTTCTCGCGCAGCGCCAGGATCAGGAGCAGTGGCAGAGAAACGCCAATGCCAATCGCGGTGATGAGGAAGCTCATTCTCGGGCTCAGAGGCCGACATTACGACCGCGGGACAGTCTACCCGTGGCTGCCGCGCACAGGCAGCCGGATACGCGCATCCTTGCCGCCGAACGGCACTCTTCTCGGGCGCAGCGCCCTTGACAGGGCTCGCGCGCGGCATCGGCGCCGGGCCCGGCGTGTGTGGGGCCGCGACATTTCTCGGAGTTTCGTGCAGCATGAACCGGGACTCCTGTTCATTGCTGATGATGTCCCGGCCCGAGATCGACAGAGCGTTCGCGCGGTTCAAGAGGACCGGCGAGCCGGACGCGCTCGCGCGCGTGTTCGACGGTTGTGCGCACGAGCTCCTGCGACTCGCCGTACACCTCGTGCATGACCTCGACGTCGCCGAGGACCTCGTGCAGGCGACGTTCCTCGCTGCGATCGAGGACGCCAAGAGCTTCGATCCCGAACGCGCGGTGCTGCCGTGGTTGACCGGCATCCTCGTCAATCGTGCGCGGCTCGCGCGGCGTTCGCAGGCGCGCGCACCCGATCCCGATCGGCTTCGGCGCAGGCACGCTCCGTCGCCGATGGCCGACGCCGAACGCGTCGAGCTCGACGAGGCGCTCGAGAAGGCGATCGCGGCGCTGCCCGAGCCCTATCGGCCGGTCCTCGGCCTGCACCTGCGGCACGGCCTGTCGGCCGCAGAGATCGCGCTCTCGCTCGAACGCTCGCCGGGGACGGTGCGCAGCCAGATCTCCCGCGGTCTCGAGTTGTTGCGCCGTGCATTGCCGGCCGGGCTGGCGGGTGCGCTTGCGGTCGATGTCGCCTCGGCGTCACCGATCCTGACCGCCGCGCGCGCCGCGGTGCTGGAACATGCGGCGCGCTGCGCGACGACGTCGAGCGCCGTCGCCACCTCGCTGATTCACGGAGTCGTTCTCATGAAAAAGGTCGTTCTCGCCGCCGCCGTGATCGCGCTTGCGCTCGGTGCAGCGTGGATGTCGGGAGTCTTCGACGATGCTCAGGTCGCCGTTGCGCCCGCCGAGACGCTGGCCCATGCCGACACGGGGAAGCTCACCGAGGCTGCGCCTGGCCCGCGGCGAGAGACCGTGGTGACGCGACGAGTTCCGGCGCAGCCCGTGTCCGAGACCGGCAAGCCGCCGACGTTCCCGGCCGCGCGGCCGGAAGGCGGTGTGCGTGGTGTCGTGATCGGTGACAACGACGAGCCGGTCGCCGGTGCCGAAGTCAAGCTCCGCTCGACGCCGGGTAGCCTCCCTTTCGGGCTCGAGATCAGCGATGACCGTTCGATTTCCGAGAAGGCGAAGACGGCAGCCGACGGCCGGTTCGAGTTCGCGAAGATCCCCGCGGGTCCCTACCGGATCCAGGCGACCAAGGCTGGCGCGCGCGTAGGGAAGTGGCTGAACATCGGCGCCCGGACCGAGCGCCTGTTCTTGCAGATGGAGGCCGCGAGCGCGCCACCGCGGGTTGCCGTCTTCGTCGTCGGGTCTGGCGACATCCCCGTCGCCGGTGCTTCCGTCGAGCTCTACGGGTCCGACGACCGGCGAGTGTCCAAGGATGCTCCGCTGCAAACGGCCGAGACGGACGAGCACGGGCGCTGCACGCTGGCGGGCCGGATCGACGGCGTGCTCATCGCCCGAACGCCGGCCGGCGCAAGGGGCATGGCTCCCTTCTTGTGGACGCACGCGGTTCACTTCGGCGTGACCATTCGCGTGGGGCCGCCAGGGAGGTTGGTCGTGCGCCTGCCCCGGCTCTCGCAACAGGACCTGGCTGCTGTGCGCCCGCGCATCCACGCGCTCACGGGGCCGAACAACGGCTACTGGTGGACCTACGGGCGTAGCTTCGAGGGCAAACGGGTTGCCGACGCGTTCGAATTCGATGACCTGCCGGCGGGACCCTACACGGTCACGCTCGACGGCGTCGGTGGACCGGTCGCCTGGCGAATCGCGACCGTCGAGCGCGACGTTGCGAAGCAGGTCAAGCCTCCCTCGGTCGACGTGGGTGCGGGAGCGACGACGACGCTGGCGCTCGAGACGCGGCGCAGCGGTCGCATCACCGGGTTGGTCCGGGACTCACGCGACCGACCGGTTGCCGGGGCGCGGGTCTTCGCGACGCTCGTGCCGAGCACCGGCAACTACACCGATGGGGTCGTGCTCTACGGCGCCCACGTCTGGCGGCTCGATTCCGATCAGCGGCTCGCGAGCCGACACCCGTTCACGCACATCGAGACGAGGACCGGCCCTGATGGCCGATACGTCCTCTCGGGTCTGCAACCCGGCAAACAGCGTGTCGAGGTCTTCGCGCCGCGGCTGAGCTACGACTGCCGCGAGGGCGTCGACGTTGCGGACGAAGCGACGGTAAGCCTCGAGCACAGGCTCACCGAAGCAGGCGTGCTCCAGGGCGCCGTCTCGTGGGTCACGTACCTCGGTGTCGTCCCGGAAGGCAAGGACGAGCCGGTGATGCTCGCGATCATCCGTGGCGACAACTTCACGTTTCCCGGTCTCGCTCCGGGTCGCTACGCGATCGGAGCGTTCCACTCCGATCAAGAGATCGGCTGGCGGAAGCTCGGCGATGCGGTCGTTACGGCTGGCCGCACGACGTGGGTCGACTTGCGCGAGCGCAAGCGCGACGTCGAGTTGAGCGGGGTCCTGATGGACGCGAACGGCCCCGTCGCGGATGCGCGCGTCGGGATCACGTACGCGACCGAGGTCACTGCGGGCGACGGGTCGTTCACGATCGGACGGGACTTCCCGATTCGCGTGCGCGGGGGGTTCTCCGTCGCCCACCTGAAGGTGCACGTCGGCGGTCTCGAGTTCGTCTTTCCGTTCGAGCAAGCCGCCGCGGGCGCCTCGCACTGGCACGAGACGTTCCGGCTCGGTGATCACACCCTCCGCGTGCGCACTCTCGACGCCTCGGGTCATCCGGTTGCGGCCAGCGTGCGTGTCACGAGGGACGCGAGCACGCGCGAGCACGAAGTCGAGGTGTCCGGCGACCTGCACACACGCCAGTCGGCTCCGCTGGTGTTGCGCCGCCTGTTCCCCGGGCGATACACGTTCGACGCCGAGTTTGCGAACGGCTACCGCGCGGTGCAAAAGGTAAAGGTGCCGGCCGACACCGACGTCGTCCTGCGTGAAGCTGTCACGGGAACGATCGTGGTCACGGCCAGGTCGCCCTCGGGCCTTCCGCTGATCGGGTGCCGCGTGTTCTGTCTGACGTGGACCGGCGAAGGTCCGGCTCCCGAGACCGAAGAGGCGTTTCGCAAGTCCGCGGTCGGGAGGTACGGCAGCACGAATGCAGAAGGCGTCGTCAAGCTCGGCGGCGTACGCACGGGGACCGTGCTGGTGCAGGCCTACCGCGGCATCTTCGCTCGCGTCAAGCTGGTCGGCCGGTGCGAGCTCAAACGCGGCGCGACGGTGACGATGTCGGTGACGATCGACTGACCGTCAGTCGATCCGCTTCCCTGCTGCGTCGACGGGTTGCTCGATGACGACCTCGCGCGGGCGGATTGCGCGGACCAGGTCTGGCAGGTCGTAGGCTTCCAGCGCGAACGGTACGACGTTCTGCCACTGATCTCGCGGCACCTCATGAGCGACGACCTCGGCCCAGGAACGGATCGATCGCTGGATCGTCAGCTTTTGGATGCGCGTGTCGAGGGCCGCGGCATGGAGGGCGACCGGCCCCATGTGGCCGTAGCCGACGACCTCGATCGACTCGACCCTCGGCTCTCGGGCCAGCCATTCGACCGCCGCGAGCACGTCCTCGACACGCTCCCCGAGCAGAGGACGTCCGAGGTGCTGCGCCAGCAGAGCGGCCGCGACGTCGGAACCCGAGGCTGTCTTGAAGCGCCGGCCCTTGTCGGTTCGGGTCTCGCCGATACCGCGGACATCGAGCGCGAGCACGGACTTGCCGGCTTCGACGAGTCTGGCCGTGGCTTCGGCGTGCGCCGACTTGCCGCGGCTCGATACCCAGACGACGACAGGCCCGCGGGTGACGGGGCGCGGGCGATGCAGCAGCGCGGGGACCGGAGGTTGGCCGGTGCGGCGGAGCACGAGCTTCTGCGGGCCGGAGGATTCGCTTGCGACCTCTTCGACTTCGGGACCTGCGATCTCGGACGCGATGGCGGCCAAACGCCGAACCTCGGCGAGCGCCTTCTCCGGGGTCGTCCAGAGCTTTGCGCGCCGGTCGCGGAGAGAGCGCTCGCGAGCCACGTCGAGATCGATCACGTTGGGCCCGCGCCCGTCGGCGAGGACCTGCCCGGACTTCGTGCAACGAAGCTCGGCGTCAGTGCTGAGCGTCATCGTCCGTTCGTCGACCGGCTCGTCCCTGCCCTGCAGCCACCGGCGCATGAAGCGGAGTGCGGCCGTGCGTCGCGGTTTGCTGAACCCGTGGGTGTCGTCGAACTCGAACAGGTCGACGCGCTCGCCGAAGCCGGCCGTGCAGTAGAGTCGCTTGGCTTCGCGGAAGCATGTCCACGAGCCGTCGATAGCGAAGAAGTCGCGCGTCGCGACGAGCATCAGCGTCGGCTTCGGGATGCGCGCGGTCAGGAAGTCGGCGTGCTCGAGTCCGAGCGCGATCTGTCCGGGGAAGTTCTGTTCGGCGTCCTGCGGGCCGATCGTCGCGAACAGCCGCTCGAGCGTTGTCAAGTAGCAGCTCGGAGCCGCCGCGACGATGCGCTCGTCGAGCGCCATCAGGTAGGACGTGAGCGTCCCGCCGCCGGAGTTGCCCGTGCAGCCGAGCTTCGAAGGATCGACCTCCTTTCGAGACGCGAGGTAGTCGAGGCTGCGGATCCCGTCCCAGATCCTGTAGTGGGCGGTCCCGAGTCCGACCAGCAGCGCGCCGATGCCGACGAGCGTGTGCTCGGTCGTGCCCCAGGTCTTCGGGCGGCCCGAGGAGTCGAGGAGCTGCATGCGTTCGCCTTGGCCGATCGGGTCGTACACGAGCGCGACCATGCCGTGTTGTGCGAGCGAGATCGCCATGCGCTGGTACGCCGGCTCCGCCTTGCCGGCGCGGCTGTGGCCGCACGGGATCAGGACTCCGGGCGCGGGTGCTGCGAGCCCGTCGGGAAGGTAGAGGTTGGCCGTGACGGAGAAGCCGGGGCGGCTGTCGTAGACGACCTTCTCGATCGCGTAGCCGGTTCGGCGGATGCGGCCGACGACCCGCGGCGCGAGCGGCGTACGCTCCGGAAAGCCGCCTGCGATCTCGGTCAGCGTCTTCCGGATCCAGCGTGATCGCTGTGCAACCGCGGCCGGCGTGCGAATCGTCGCGACCTGCCGGCGTCGGGCTTCGAAACGTGCTGCGAGCTGCGCGTCGAGCCAGCGATAGAGGATCTCGCCCGGGTTTCCGTCACGCGACGGGTCGAGGACGCGGTCGGCTTGCGAGCAACCGAGAGCGAGCAGGAAAACAGCGTAGCGCAGCACTGCGCGGTCAGCGCCGGATCTTCCGCAGCTCCTGTTGGAGCCTGCGCACTGCGTCACCGAGCTCTCGAATCTGCGCTTCGAGATCGCGCATCCGCCGTTCCGTCTGCTCGCGCCCCTCGGACCGTTCACGGTCGCGTTGCTCGCGCTCTCCGCCCCGTTCGCGGTCGCGCTGCATGCGTTCCTCGGCCCGTTCACGGTCGCGCTGTTCGCGCTCTCCCTCGCGAGACTCACCGCGTTCACGGCGCTGCCCGCGGTCGCGCTGTCGATAGCGCTCGCCGAGCTCGCCCAGGACCCGGGCACGGTCCGACTGGCCGCGCTCGCGGCACAGCCGTGCGCAGTGCATCAGGATCTCGGAGAGTGCCCCCGCGTTGGGCGCCGTCCGGCGAAGTCTCCTGGCGTCGGCGTCGCGGCGACCTTCGAGCGCGGACTTGCGGGCCGCGATCGCGTGGTCGAGCATCTCGCTCGCGGGCTCGTCCCTCGCCTCGGCGGCCGTGGCCTTCGCGATCTGGAGCACTTCGATCTCGTGTCGTGCCTGGTCGGCCTCACTGCGCGCAGGTCGTTCGTGCTCGCCCCGGCGCTCGCGCCGCTCCGCCAGCTCGCGCCGGTAATCCGCGGTGATCCGCTCGAGGATGTCGAGCGCGTCCATCTTGCGCAGCTTGCGCAGGGAGTCCATCCCGAGCTCGAGCCCGTGGAGGATTCGTTCGGCCTCCTCGTCCGGACGATCGCCGCGCTCGGCGTCCTGGCGGCGTTCGGAGGCGCGGATCCGTGCCCGGATCGCGTCGGCCCGCTCGAACAGCTCCCGTGCCTGGTCGCGACGTCCCTGTTCTTCGAGCCTGCGGCCTTGCTCCATGAGCTCGGCGACCTGCCGCCGCGCCGCTTCGATCTCGCGGTTCTGGGCGGTTGCCGGGGTTGCGAATCCGAGGAGAAGCGGAAGGAGGAACAGCTTCGAAAGTCGAGTCGCCATGGTGTCACCTTCGATCGGTTGGGGGTGCGCGCATCTTAACAGGCCTTCGATGAAGTGCGCTCTGCGCAGGGGACGCCGCCAACCGAGGCTTCACCCGAGGCGGTCGATTCCGTAGCTTGGGAAGGGATGATGCTCCGGATTTCTTCGTTTCTGCTGCTCGCCGGTGCGCTCGCGGCCCAGGCCGGCGACAAGGCGGGTGAGGCCCAGCCGGGCTTGCCCAAGGGCCTCGTGATTCCCGATGCCCCCGTGTTGAGCCCCGAGCAGGCGCTCGCATCGTTCACGATCCAGCCCGGGTTCGACATCGAGCTCGTCGCGAGCGAGCCGCTGATCGACGACCCGGTGTGCATGACGTTCGATGCCAGGAACCGACTCTGGGTCGTCGAGATGCGCGGATACATGCCGAACGTCGACGGCACCAGCGAGCTGGTCAAGAACGGCCGCGTCGTCGTGCTCGAGGACACCGACGGTGACGGGCGCATGGATAAGAGTCGGGTCTTCCTCGACAAGCTCGTCTTGCCGCGCGCGATCGCGATCGAACGCGACGGCGTGCTCGTGATCGAACCGCCGGCGCTGTGGTTCTGGCGCGATACCGACGGCGACGGGCGAGCCGACGAGAAGACCAAGGTCGCAGGCGGGTTCGAGGCCGGGCTCACGAGTCCCGAACATGCCGGCAACGGCCTCATGCACGGGCTCGACAACTGGATCTATCTCGCGAATCACGGCTACCGCTATCGCTTCGACGGCAAGAGCTGGCAGCGCGAGAAGACTCCGAGCGCCGGGCAGTGGGGCATGACCCAGGACGACTGGGGGCGGCGGTTCTTCAACTCCAACAGCAACTATCTGTACTGCGACTACTACCCCCCGCACTACGCGGTGCGAAACCAGGGGCTCGGTGTCGCGGCCGGAGTCAACGTCCGGATCGGCAAGGACGACCTCGTGTGGCCGGGGCGCGTGAATCCCGGGATCAACCGCGGCTACCAGAAGCACATGCTGCGCGACGGGAAGCTCGCGCGGTTCACCGCGGCGTGCGGGCCGGTCATCTACCGCGGCGATTTGCTGCCCGAAGCGTTTCGCGGCAACGCGTTCGTTCCCGAGCCGGCCGGCAATCTGATCCGGCGCGCGGTGCTCAGCCAGAACGGCATCGAGGTCGCGAGCAAGAACGCCTACGACAAGCAGGAGTTCCTGACTTCGACCGACGAGAGGTTCCGGCCGGTCAACATGAACAACGGGCCCGACGGTGCGCTCTACGTCGTCGATTTCTACCGCGGGATCATCGAGCACCGCATCTTCGTGACGACGTTCCTGCGCAAGCAGATCCTCGCGCGCGGGCTCGACAAGCCGCTCGGCCTCGGTCGGATCTACCGCATCGTGCCGGCGGGGCATCGCTACGTCGCGCCGCGGCCCTTGGTCGAGCGCACGAGCGCCGAACTCGTCGCCGCGTTGTCCGATCCGAACGGGTGGACGCGCAGCACCGCCCAGCGGCTGCTCGTCGAGCGCAAGGATGCCGGTGTGACCGCGGCTCTGGTCGACGTGGCCAAGACGGCCGGCGACCCGCGGGCGCGGATCCACGCGCTGTGGACGCTCGACGGCATGGCGGCGCTGAAGCCTGAGGTCGTCGTGACCGTGCTCGGCGATCGGGCGGCGCGCGTGCGGGCGACGGCCGTGCGGCTGCTCGAACCATGGCTCCCAGAACGGCTCGCGAGCCTCCAACGGGTAAGCGGGGACAGCGCACCCGAGGTCCAGCTGCAGCTCGCGTTGACCTACGGCGAGGTGCCGGGCGAAGCGGCGATCGCGCCGCTCGCCGACGTGCTCGGGCGCAACATCGACGACCGGTTCATCCGGTCGGCCGTCGTCAGTGGGCTGGCCGGCCGTGAGCTCGCGTTCGTCGAACGGATCGTGGCGGACAAGACGTGGAAGACGGAGTCACGGGCTCGGCGCGAGGTCCTGCGGACCTTGGCGGCGGCGCTGACCCGTCCCAAGGACTCGGCCAAGGTCGCCGGGGTCCTCGACTGCGCGAGCGCGTGTGCGCTCCAATGGCAGAAGCGCGCCCTGCTCGACGGAATGGTCGCGGGTCTGCCCAAGCCCAAGCTGCGGGCCGACTCGATCGCGCTCGCGGCCGAGCCGAAGTCGCTGTCGGCGCTGGCCGGCTACGACGCACAGCGCCAAGCGTTGGAGACCGCTCTGACGTGGCCCGGCAAACCGCGGGCATCGCGCCCCGACGTCGGACGCCCGCTGACGAAGGCGGAGAAGCGAATGGTCCGGCGCGGGCGCATTCTGTTCCTGCGCAATTGCATGAGCTGCCATCAGGCCGACGGAAACGGCCTCGCAGGCACGGCGCCGTCGCTGCACGGCTCGAAGCTCGTGCTCGGCCCGCCCGAGCGCCAGATCCGCATCGTGCTCAAGGGCATCAAGCACAACGCGGACCTCTACAGCCAGGTCATGCAGGGCTTGCCGAAGCTCCGTGACAAGGACCTGGCCGCAATCCTGACGTTCACGCGCCGCTCGTGGGGCCACAAGGTCGAACCCGTGACGGCGGAGCTCGTCAAACGGGTCCGGGCCGAGGTCAAGGGCCGGACGGAGCCGTACTCGCGCGAAGAGCTCGAGAAGATGCGGTGAACCGACTACTGGTTGTCGTCGAGCTTGTCGTCGAGCCACAGCCAGAAGAGCACGAACGGGATGTCGGCGACGATCGTGACTGGCGTCAACAGGATGCGCCACACGAGACCGCCTTCGTTCCTGCGCGTCGTGATCAGGATGTGCTCGTAGCCGAAGGTCGATGACCGTTGGTTCGCGGCGAGCCGCGCGAGCCCGGGAGGCGCCAGCGCGCGCGGCTCGACGGACCAGGCGTCGCTGTGGCTCCAAGCGAGCGCGACGGTGCCGCCGCTGAGCTTGGAGTTGCTGGGATCGGACAGCAGCACCGTCGGGATCTCGAGATACGAGACGGCGCCTTCGCGTGCACGGATCCTGACGACGACGAACGCAGGGAGTCGGGGCGACGGTGCGAACGGCTTCTCCTTGGTCGTGTCGGCCAGCTTGCCTTCGGCATCGAGCCAGCCGACGGCTTCGCGGGTCGCGGTGGAGATCCCGCGGAGCCCGGATTGCGCGAGCGAGGCCCAGAGTTGATCGACGACCCCTCTCTGTCTGCTGTCGAGCGCATCCTCGCGGAGTAGGGCGAGCGAGCGGTACGCGGCCGGCGCTTCGGCGTCGGGGATACGCGCGCAGACTCCGCACCAGTCGACGCGCATGTTCCATTCGGTTTCGCCCGACGATCCCACGCGAATCTGGAGGTACGGCCGGACTTCATCGAGGCGACATCCGGCGACCCGTCCGAGTCGCAGCAACGAGCCCGGCAACGTCGGCGTGATCGGTGTCAGCTTCAGCGTCGTGCGCAGACCCTCGAACGCAACGCGCATCGCGTCTTGGTCGTCGATCAGCTCGACGTCGGCGAAGATCCGCGGGCCGACGGGATCGACCGTTGCTTGGACGAGCCTCGCTTCGCCGGTCGTCGTGAGCGCGACCGTCTCTTCGGCGTTGTAGCCGGACCACAACGCCGTGGTGATACAGCCCTGAAGCAGACAGAGTCCGATTACCAACAGCTTGCGCATGGAGACGTGGCGCTGACTTTCCGGTCGCTCACCGACGGGGCGCACGGAGTATGGCGGATCAACCGACGACGATCCATCGAAACGTCAGGTTGATGCGCGGTCCGACCGCGCGCTTCGTCTTCGGAAGGCAGTGCTGCCACTCGTGCTGGATCGAGCCGCGCATGACGAGCAGGCTGCCCGAATCGAGCACCACAGAGATCGTCCGCCGGGTCTCGTTGTGGCGAAACCGGAACGTGCGCGTGTGCCCGAGGCTCAACGATGCGATCAGCGGGTTCTGGCCGAGCTCGGGCTCGTCGTCGGCGTGCCAGCCCACGCTGTCGTTCCCGTCACGGTAGAGGTTGAGCAGGACCGAATTGAACCGGGCGCCGGCGGCCGACTCGACCAGCTCGCGCAGTCGCGCCAGCTCGGGTGTCCACGGCAACGGTTCGTTGGCGATGCCCGAGTAGAGATAGCCCGCGCCCGGGTCGCCATGCCACGCCGTCAGCCGCGGCAGGCGGATCGGCTTGCCGAACATCCGCGCATGGTCCTGGCGCCAAGCGACGGTCTCGCGCAGCGTCGCGAACAGGCTTCCTGCCGTGTCCCGTGCGAGGAATCCACGATCGAGCTCGACATTGGCGGGCAGCTCGCGGTCATCGGTCTCGAACAGACTCATCCCCCTCACTGTCGCATGAATCGCCGTCTCGGGGGATTCGCCCCCTGGTGCGGGACGAAACGGGCCGACCTGGGAATACTCACGCGCGGTTTTCGAACCCGGCGGATCCCCCGGGCTGTCCTGCGACGGAACGAAATGCGACGATGGCCATCATGAGCGAACCCGCGATCCCGTCCCCGATCCGCGCTTCCGGCAGCGATGCGACCCTGGGCCCCATGCCCGACTGGGCCGCGTTCTACAAGAGCTTTCAGAAACCGGGGTACATTCCCGGGTTCGAGGTCGGCAACCGGCTCGGCGGCGGCGTCTTCGGCGTCGTCTACAAGGCCCGACGCGAATCGATCGGCAAGCCGTACGCGATCAAGTTCTTGAAGATCGAGGACCCGAGCGTCCGCAACCAGGTCCTCGCCGAGCTCGAGACCGTGCAGCTGTTCGCCCAGGTCGACCATCCGAACCTCGTCAGCATCGAGGACAAGGGCGTCATCGACGGTGTTCCGTATATCGTCATGGGCTACGCCGGCGACGAGACCTTGCGGAGTCGGCTCGAAGAAGGCCGGCTGTCCACCGATGAGGCGCTGAGCGTCTTCGTCCAGGCGGCCCGGGGCGTCCAGGCGTTGCACGAGCATTCGCTCGTCCACTTCGATCTCAAGCCGGCCAACATCTTCCTCAAAGGCGACATCACCAGGGTCGGCGACTACGGCCTGTCGAAGCTGATCACCCAGACCGCGATGTCCCTCTCGTCGGGACGCGGGACTCCCTATTACATGGCGCCCGAGATGCTGCGGCGGAAGGGCGACCACCGGGCCGACATCTACAGCCTCGGGATCATCCTCTACGAGTGCCTGTCGGGCGCCGTCCCGTTCCAGGGCGACAGCGAGTGGGAGGTGCTCAAGGCCCACGAGGAGCGGCCGGTCGAGTTCCCGGACTCCATCGCGCCGAAGTACCGGGCGATCCTCGGCAAGATGCTCGCGAAGCGGCCCGAGGACCGCCCGCAGAACCTCGCCGAGGTCCTGCGCGAGCTGCAGGCACCGGTCCACCTCGGCGATTCGGTCCAGATCGCGAGCGTGGCCCGTCCGGGGCCGAGACGAGCCGAGCGGTCGAAGCCGAAGACCGTCGGCCAGCAAGCGCTCGACAATCTGAAGCCCGCGGTCGCCCGGGTCGGCCGCGAAGTCGGAGAGAAGGTCAGCGATGCCGTCGTGGCCATGTCGGCGACGGTCGTGAAGACGCTCAGCGAGTCGACGTTCTGGGCCGAGGCACGGCGTGTCGTGGTTCGCTGGTGGCCCTGGTTCGTCGTGTTGATCGGCGTCACCGTGATCCTCGTCGAGACGCTGTACATGCCCGACGAGTGGGTCACCGCGATCTGCCTCGTCGTCTGGGGTGGTTCGTTGTTCTCGCTGCAGATGATGTTCAAGTTCGTCGACCGCAAGAAGCCGCCGCGGAGGAAGAACCTGCTCCGGACCTGCGTGGCATGGCTCCCGGCCGTCGTGATCGGGTTCGGCGTGTCGATCATGATCTTCGACAGCGTGAGCTACCGCGACGAGGGCTTCGCGACCGCGATCCTGATCATCCTGTTCGGCGGCCTGATCCTGGGTGTGCGCGGGTTCCGTTGGCTGTTCCGAAAGGCCGGATGAACCTGCACGAGCGCTGCCAAGGGGCCGCGCAAGAATAACTTCACGCCCGGACCGGCCCTCGCCGCCCCTGGCCGCGTTGCGCTCCCTCAGCGAATCTCCTGATTCGCTTGCGTCCGCGCGCCTTGCCAGGAAACCCTCCTTCGGAGGGAACGACGATGGCTCGACCCGACCTGTAAACTTATTCTTGCGCGTCCCCTAAGATGCGGCGATGCTCCTGCACCTCTGCTTCACTTCTCTCCTAGGCTGCGCGTTCCAACAAGCCGCCGAGCCCTACAAGCCGCAGATCGATCCAGCGTCGGACGACGCCCAGCGCGCGATCGCGCGATTCCAGACCCCGAAGGACTGCAAGGTCTCGCTCTGGGCCGCCGAACCCATGCTCGCGAACCCGGTCGCGTTCTGCTTCGACGACAAGGGACGCGTCTACGTCGCAGAGACCTTCCGGCTCCACGCGGGGGTTACGGACAATCGCAACTGGTCGAACTGGATCGACGAGGAGCTCGCGTGCCGCACCGTTGCGGACCGCGAAGCGATGTATCGCCGCCGGTTCAAGGACACGATCGCCGACTGGCAACGCGAGCACGAACGCGTCCAGCTGCTTACGGACAGCGACGGCGACGGCAAGGCTGATCGTTCCGTCGTGTTCGCGCAGAACTTCAGGCACCTCGCCGACGGGATCGGTGCCGGGCTGCTGGCATACCGCGGAGACGTCTACTACACGTGCATCCCGAAGCTCTGGAAGCTGTCCGACACCAACAGTGACGGCCGCGCCGACTCGCGCGTGGTCTTGCACCAGGGCTATGGCGTGCACACCTCGCTGCTCGGGCACGACCTGCACGGCCTGCGCATCGGCCCCGACGGCAAGCTCTACTTCAGCATCGGCGACCGCGGCTTCCACATCGTATTGAGCGACGGGCGCACGCTCGACCACCCCGACGAGGGCGCGGTGCTGCGCTGCAACCTCGACGGGTCGGAGCTCGAGGTCGTCCACCGCGGCCTGCGCAACCCGCAGGAGCTCGCGTTCGATCGTTTCGGCAACCTGTTCACCGGCGACAACAACTCCGACGGCGGCGACCAGGCGCGCTGGGTCTACGTCGTCGAGGGCGGCAACAGCGGCTGGTGCATCGGCTACCAGTCGATTCCCGACCGCGGGCCGTGGAACCGCGAGAAGCTGTGGTATCCGCAGTTCCCCGGACAGGCGGCCTACATCGTGCCGCCGATCGACAACTTCACGAACGGGCCGTCGGGTTTGACCTACGACCCCGGAGTCGGGCTTCCCGAGCGCTATCGTGACCGGTTCTTCCTGTGCGACTTCCGCGGGTCGAGCGCGGTCAGCGGCGTCTGGGCCCTCGAGTCGCGCCCGCGCGGCGCGGGGTTCGAGCTCGCGAGCGTCGAGCAGTTCTGGTGGCGAGTGCTGGCGACCGACGTGGAGTTCGGGATCGACGGCAGCCTGTGGATCAGCGACTGGACCGAAGGCTGGGAACAGCCGCACAAGGGCCGTCTGTATCGCCTGACGCCGAAGGCGCAGCCCGAGATCGTCGCGAGGACGGCCGAGCTCTTGCGCACGGGCATGGACGGCCGCTCGCTCGAAGAGCTCGAACGCCTGCTCGGCCATCCCGACATGCGCGTCCGCCAGCGCGCGCAGTTCGCTCTGGTCGACCGGGGTGCCGTGGCCGTGTTGACGCGGCAGGCGACCAAGCTCGGGCGGCGGATGGCGAGGATCCACGCGATCTGGGGACTCGGGCAGATCGGCCGGTCCAGGCCGGAGGTGTTGAAGCCGCTCCTCCCGCTGCTCGACGACTTCGACGTCGAGGTCCGGTGTCAGACCGCCAAGGTGTTCGGCTGGGGCCGGTTCGCGGCGGCCGGCGCGCCGCTCGTGCGCGCGCTGCGCGATCGCAGCGACCGGGTCCGGTTCTTCGCGGCGCAGGCGCTCGGCAAGCTCGGCTTTCGGCCCGCGCTGGAGCCGTTGCTCGACGTGTTGCGCGAGAACCACGACGAGGACCGCTACCTGCGGCACGCGGCGGTCATGGGGCTGACCGGAATCGCGGACATCCCGGCACTGTTGACCCACGCTGATGATCCGTCGAGCTCCGTGCGGATGGGGATCCTGCTCGTGCTGCGCAGGCTCGAGCGTCCCGAGATCGCCGCCTATCTCGAAGATCCCGACCCGCTGCTCGTCGTCGAGGCGGCGCGCGCGATCCACGACGTGCCGATTG
>Ga0210086_1000548_pt1 | contig 21449 bp, 13 predicted proteins | sample China_Galinas_PW_3_FD_184867 | JGI IMG/M metagenome (GOLD analysis project Ga0210086, IMG submission 184867) | Wetland microbial communities from San Francisco Bay, California, USA, that impact long-term carbon sequestration - China_Galinas_PWB_D2... | ecosystem: Environmental > Aquatic > Marine...
TGGATGCTCATCGAAAACTCTCCGCCAAGCTCGACGAAACCCATAACTACCTGCGGGTCATCGAGGCGGACAGCCAGCAATTGAGCGATGAATTGACGCGTATCCACCTACTCAGTCTCACCGACGATCTCACCGGCCTGCCCAACCGCCGCGCCTTTATGCGTCGCCTGCAAGATGAAGTGGGCCGGGTGCAGCGCTACGGCAATCCATTAACGCTGGCCCTGATCGACTTGGACGGCTTCAAGGCCGTCAACGATAAATTCGGTCACGCCGCCGGCGACGAAGTGCTACGGGTATTCTCCGGCGAAATCCTATCGATCTTCCGCCACCATGACTTGGTAGCCCGCTATGGCGGGGAGGAATTCGCGGTACTGCTGCCTAATACCCATATCGAAGGGGCGCTGCGCGCACTGCGCAAGGTGCAGAAACGCGCAGAAGAAACCAGCTTCCAACAAGGCGGATCGACACTGCCGCTGCCCTCCTTCTCGGCGGGCCTCAGCCTCTACCGCCCCGGAGAAACGCCGGAAAACTTCATACAACGTGCGGACCACGCCATGTACCGGGCAAAGCGTCTGGGTCGCAACCGCATAGAATCGGATCAAGCGGAAAATACCACCAACCCCACGTCCATCGCCTAGTAAAGCTCCGGACTGCGGGCGCAGATGGGATTGGTTCAATAGTAATGCCGGACGGAGCAATAAGACGGTGACGCGACCAGGGAATCTGTTCGCCGCCGCGTAGCACGCTTTAGCGGAGATGCTTCAGTTTCCCCCTCAGGGGCGGGCATCCAGATCCGCGCCTTCCTTCTTTACCGGCATCAAGTCGGCCTTGCTCACCCCCAACCACAGGGCGATGGCACTGGCCACATAGATGGAAGAAAACGTACCGATGACGATACCCGCCACCAAGGCGATGGAAAAATTACGGATCAAGCCGCCGCCGAAAAATAACAGGGCGAGCACCGCCAGCAAAGTCACCAAGGAAGTGATGGTGGTACGGGACAAAGTTTGATTGATGGCGGCATTCATGGCGATAGCCGGTTCGGCCTTGCGCATCTTGCGAAAGTTTTCACGTATACGATCGAACACCACCACCGTATCGTTCACCGAATAACCTATCACCGCCAATACCGCCGCCAATACGGTGAGATCGAACTCCAAGCCGGTGATGGAAAACAAGCCCACGGTGATAACGACGTCGTGAAGGGTCGCGACGATGGCCCCCAAGGCAAATCGCCATTCGAAACGGATCATCACATAGACGAAGATCCCCAGTAGCGCCACCAGGATCGCCAATCCGCCGTCGGTGGCCAGTTCATCCCCCACCTGCGGTCCGACGAATTCCACACGACGCTGTTCCACATCATTGCCGCCGCTGTCTTGACGCAGGGCTTCCAAGATCTTGGTACTAACGTCGGCGCTCTTTCCGTTTTCCCCCGGCGGGACCCTAATCAACACGTCATGGGCCGTCCCAAAGTACTGTACCACGACCTTGTCGAACCCAGTCTTTTCCAAAGCAGAGCGCACCGATTCGAGCTCCACCGGCTGCTGATATTGCACCTCGACCACGATACCACCGGTAAAATCGATACCGAAATTAAAGCCGCGGACCACGAAGGAAACGATCGACACTACCGCCAAGGTCAGGGATAACACCATCGCCACCCGGCGCTTACCCATGAAATCCCAGTTGACATTAACCAGAGAAAATCCAGCCATCAGAGCATCCTCATACCGCCAGCTTGTCGATACGACGCCTACCGCCGTATACCAGATAGACCAGAGCACGCGTACCCATCAACGCGGTAAACATGGACGTCAAGATACCGATACACAGCACCACCGCGAATCCCTTCACCGGACCGCTGCCCAGCACAAACAACATCAGGCCGGCAATCAGGGTGGTGATATTGGAGTCGGCGATGGTCCCCAAGGCGCGCTCATAGCCGGCCTCGATACTGGCGAACGGCGAATTGCCGCTACGCAACTCCTCGCGGATACGTTCATCTATCAGCACGTTGGCATCCACCGCCATACCCACGGTAAGCACGATACCCGCGATACCGGGCAGGGTCAGAGTCGCCTGCAATAAGGACAGAACGGCGATGATCAACACCAGGTTCACCAACTGCGCCGCACTGGCGAAAAGTCCGAACACTTTGTAGCGCGCCGTCATGAATACCATCACCAATACAAAGCCGATCACGCAGGACATGAAACCTCGGTCGATATTCTCCTGACCCAGGCTCGGCCCCACCGTACGTTCTTCGATAATATCCACCGGAGCGGCAAGCGCTCCGGCGCGCAATAGCAACGCCAGGTCCCGCGCCTCTTCACTGCTGTCCAGACCGGTAATCTGGAAGCGTTTGCTGAAGGTCCCGCGAATGGTGGCGCGATTGATCACTTCTTCAACCCGCTTCTTGGTCTTTACCGCCTTGCCGTCCACGTAGCGGGTCTCGGTCTTGTTCTCGATAAACACCACCGCCATGAGCTTGCCCACATTTTCCGTAGTGGTTCGCAACATGGCCCGTGCGCCCTTGCCATCCAAGGTGATGGATACATCGGGACTGCCGTCGCGCGAGTCGAAACCGGCTTGGGCATCGGTGATGGAATCGCCGGTAATGATGATGCGCTTATGCAGCAATACCGGCTCGCCTTTGCGGGTGCGGTACAAACGGGAACCGATGGGGACATGCCCTGTCGCCGCTTCCGCCGCATTGTGCTCTTCATCCACCATGTGAAACTCCAAGGTGGCGGTGGCGCCGAGAATCTCCTTGGCGCGGGCGGTATCCTGTACGCCCGGCAATTCCACCACGATGCGATTCTCACCCTGTTGCTGGATCACCGGCTCGGCCACGCCCAGCTCGTTGACGCGATTGCGCAAGGTAGTGATGTTTTGTTCGACGGCGAACTTGCGGGTCTCACGTTGCTGCTGGGGGTTTACCACCGCCATCAAATCGGCGCTCCCCGCCTCATCCTTATCAGTGAGGACCAACTCGGTAAATTGCTTGGCGAGCGCTTCCCGGGCGGCATTGCGTTCCTCGGCCGTCTTGAACTTCAGCTCCACACCGTCGCCCTGCCGGGCAATATCCGTGTAGTGGATCTTGGCGGTGCGCAGGCCGGTCCGCATATCTTCCACATAACGCTCCGCCGTTTGCTTCATGACGGCATCCATGTCCACTTCCATCAGAAAGTGTACCCCCCCACGCAGATCGAGCCCCAGGTACATGGGTTTGGCGCCGATGGCACGCAACCACGCCGGGGTCGTCGGGGCCAGATTGAGCGCCACCACATAATCATCGCCCAGTTCACGTTGCACGACATCCTGAGCCTTGAGCTGAGTCTCGGGATCCGAGAAGCGCACTAGTAAATTTGCGGCACCCAACTGGACGGCGCGGGAGACCAGCTGCGCCTTACTCAAGGCCAGCTTCACCCGATCTTCCACCGCCGCATCGACCTTGGCCCCGCGCGCCGGAGATATTTGCAAGGCCGGGTCTTCGCCATAAAGATTGGGCAAGGCATAGATCACGCCCACCAACAACACCAGGGCGATGAGGACATATTTCCAAATAGGGTAACGATTCATCATGGGATATATATTCCGGATGCAAGACTCAGCGGCTAAGCGCTTTAGCTCTTGGCAGTTCCTTTCGGCACCAGCGAGGTAACAGCGGTTTTTTGCACCTTAACCCGCACCCCTTCGGCGATCTCGACGGTGATAAAGCTCTCTTCCACGTCGACGATCTTGCCCAGCAAGCCCCCGCTGGTCACCACCTCGTCGTTCTTAGACAAGGTCTCGACCATCTTACGATGCTCCTTGGCGCGCTTCATTTGCGGACGAATCAACAGGAAATAAAACAAGATGAAGATGACGATGAGTGGTAAAAACCCCATCAGACCGGCATCCTGGGGCGCTGCGGGCGCGGCGTCCGCCCAGGCATCGGAAATCAACAGACTCATGGCAAACCCTTTTATCTTCTTCGGTATCTTGGACCTGACCCCCGCTCCCCGGGGACCGCGAAAGGTCGCTATTATGACACAGCCGACCCACTTTGCACGCGCCGCCCATAAAAATCCCGCACATAGGCCTCCAGGTCTCCCGCGGCGATGGCCTCGCGCAGTTCCCGCATCAGGGTCTGGTAATAAAAGAGGTTATGAATAGTATTGAGACGCGCCCCCAGGATCTCATTGCATTGATCAAGGTGGCGCAGATAGGCCCGGCTGTAATGACGGCAGGTATAACAGGCGCAGTCTTCATCCAAAGGACGGAGATCGTCGCGATAGCGGGCATTACGGATGCGTATCTCCCCTCCCCTCACGAACAGATGGCCGTTGCGGGCGTTGCGGGTGGGCAGGACACAATCAAACATGTCGATGCCGCGCCGCACCGCCTCGACGATATCTTCCGGCGTCCCCACCCCCATGAGGTAACGGGGATACTCCACCGGCATGCTGGGGGTAATGTGATCCAGGACGCGGCGCATATCCTCTTTCGGTTCTCCCACCGACAAACCGCCCAGGGCATAGCCGTCGAAACCGATCTCCACCAAGCCCGCCAGGGAGGCATCCCGCAAGGACTCATACATCCCTCCCTGCACGATCCCGAACAGCGCCGCCGGATTATCGCCATGGGCGTTGCGGCTGCGCCGCGCCCAGCGCAGCGATAATTCCATCGAAGTACGGGCTTGGCTCTCATCGGCGGGATAAGGCGTGCATTCGTCGAAGATCATCACGATATCCGAGCCCAGGGCCCGTTGCACCGCCATGGATTCCTCGGGGCCGAGAAACACCGGATCACCGTTGACCGGCGAGCGAAATGACACCCCGCGCTCCTCGAGCTTGCGCAATTCACCGAGGCTGAAGACCTGAAAACCGCCCGAATCGGTAAGGATGGGCCCTTGCCAGTGCATGAAATCATGGAGATCGCCATGGGCGCGGATAATGTCCGTCCCGGGACGCAGCATCAAATGGAAGGTGTTGCCAAGGATGATCTCTGCCCCCAGCTCACGCAGTTCCTCCGGGGTCATGGCCTTCACCGTCCCGTAAGTCCCCACTGGCATGAAGGCCGGGGTCTCCACCCTGCCGCGGCTGAAACTCATCCGCCCGCGCCGCGCGGCACCGTCATTGGCCATCAATTCAAAGCGCATCACTGACCCTATTCTCTTTCGTCTTCACGCACCGTTAACAGGCCTTAGTAACAAGCATGGCATCGCCGTAGCTGAAAAACCGATAACGCTGCGCCACCGCATGGCGATAAGCGGCCATTATCCGCTGATAACCCCCAAAGGCACATACCAACATCAGCAGGGTGGATTCCGGCAGGTGAAAATTGGTTAGCATGGCATCCACCGTAACGAAGTGATAGCCGGGATAGATGAACAACCGCGTATCGCCGTGGAAGGGCCGCAGTTCCCCGTCCTGCGAAGCGCTCTCCAAGCTGCGTACCACCGTGGTACCTACGGCCACGATCCGTCCGCCCCGCGCCTGGGCGGCGCGCACCTGCCCGCATAAGTGCTCGCCGACGGACACAAACTCCGGATGCATGCGATGTTCACGCAAGTCATCAACCCGCAGCGGTTGAAAGGTACCCGCCCCCACATGCAGGGTGACAAACCCGAGGTCCACACCCCGCCTGCGGATGTCCGCCAATAAGGGCTCATCAAAATGCAATCCGGCGGTGGGCGCCGCCACCGCCCCCGGCTGGCGGGCAAACACCGTCTGGTAGCGAAGGCGATCTTCCTCAAGGTCGGGTCGACTTATATAGGGCGGCAATGGCATATGTCCATATTGTTCTAGAAGCACCGCGACGGATCGCGGGTCGTGAAACACCACCTCGTATAAGTCACCCTGCCGCGCCAAAACCTCCGCATCGAAGGTCTCCGCCATACGCAACTTCACTCCCGGCTTGGGCGATTTACTGGCCCGTATATGGACCAAGGCGCGGCGTTCGTCCAACACCCGCTCAACCAGCATTTCCAGCTTGCCGCCGCTGGCCTTGAGGCCGAACAAGCGTGCCGGAATCACGCGGGTATCGTTTAAAACCAACAGATCCCCGGGGAGTAACTTCTCGGGCAGCTGAGTCATGAGGCCATCTTCCAAGGCACCGGTGACGCCATCCACACTCAGCAAACGGCTCTGGCTGCGCTCCGGCAAAGGGCGTTGCGCAATCAAGTCCTCGGGGAGTTCGAAATAAAAGTCATTGCGCCGCATGGGGCGCGAATAGTAACAATTTCCCCCGCCGCTTGCGAGCCGGCCGCCCTAATATTTAGCTTGCCCAAGTCCCAGAAATTCTTATACTAGTCGCCCTGGCGCCGGGATGGCGGAACTGGTAGACGCGCCGGACTCAAAATCCGGTGATGGTGACATCGTGGGAGTTCGATTCTCCCTCCCGGCACCACAGAATTAAGCGCCAGAAAAAGCGCAAATTGACGCCAAGTGCTAAAGTTTTAACCGAAACTAACGCTAATTTTGTACAAGATAGCGGCACTACTGTCTCTCACCTATACTCCGTCCGACAACCATATTGGGGTGATGGCGCCTCTTAGCAGCAATTTTTTTTTGCTGTAAAGCGGTCTACAAATAACAATATCTTCTAAATCCATGAAGCGAGGCATTAAATCATGAGTGGGACACGCTTCAGCGTTGAGGTTCAACCAACATTACCGGAGCGCCTGCAGCGCCTGGAAGAATTATCCAACGACTTGGTCTATAGTTGGGATCGGCGGGTGCGCGGCTTGTTCGTACGCCTCGATAAAGAATTGTGGGAGCAGTGCGGCCATAATCCCAAATTATTCCTGCGCCGTGTCGCACAGAATCGTCTCGATGAGGCGGCGGAAGACCGGGTCTTCGTGGAAGACTTCAACCGCGCCTTGTCGGCCTACGACACCTATCAGCAAGAGCATACGCGGAGTATCGTCACGCCCCACCTGGACCCCGACCGCGACCTGGTCGCCTACTTCTGCGCCGAATTCGGCTTGCATGAAAGCCTGCCCATCTATTCCGGCGGCCTGGGCATCCTGGCGGGGGATCATTGCAAGGCCGCTAGCGATCTGGGCATACCCTTCGTCGCCGTAGGGATGTTATATCGCCAGGGTTACTTCAATCAAACCATCGATGGCCACGGCAAACAGATCGCCCATTACGCGCCAACCGCTTTTTCCCATTTACCCCTGCAACCCGCGCGCGACGGCGCCGGCCAGGAGTTGCATGTCCACGTCGCCATTGCCGAGCGCCGGGTTACCCTCAAGGTCTGGGAGGCCAAGGCCGGTCACATCCGCATGTTCTTTCTCGACAGCGACGTCCCGGACAACAGCCCCATGGATCGCTCCATTACCTATCAACTGTATGGCGGCGACATCCACACCCGCATCCAACAAGAGATCGTACTGGGCATAGGCGGGGTAAGGGCCCTGCGCGCCCTGGGCCTGCAACCCAGCGTGTGGCACATCAATGAAGGCCACGCCGCTTTCCTTACCGTGGAACGCATCCGCGAACATGTCGAACGCGGTATGGATTTTGATGCGGCCTTGGAAGTGGTGGCGGCGGGAACGGTATTCACCACCCACACGCCGGTGGCGGCCGGCCACGACATCTTCGACCGGCATCTGATGGAGACCTATTTCGGCGAATATGTAAAACAACTCAGGATCAGCCTGCCGCAATTCCTGACGTTGGGCATCAGTCCCGGCAATGAAAACGGCTTCAACCAGACAACACTGGCCTTGCGCTGCTCACGCTTCCATAACGGCGTCAGCCGCATTCACGGCGAGGTGGCATCGCGCATGGAGAGCTATATCTGGCCGCAGATAGCGGCCGAGGAAAATCCCATCTCCTATATCACCAACGGCGTCCATGTCCCTACCTTTTTGGCGCGGGAATGGATGAGTCTTTTCGACATGCGCTTTGGCGGAGAATGGCGCAACGAACTCGGCAGTGAAGACTATTGGGCGCGGATAGAAGATATCCCCAATCACAGTTTTTGGAGTCTGCGCCAGTCGTTGAAGACCGAGTTACTCGAGGAAGTGCACGACCGCGCCTCGCGTCAACATCGTCGCAGCGGACTGAGTACTACCCAGATCAAGCGCATCACCCGCTCACTGTCTGCGGATAATAACGATATTCTGACCGTGGGTTTCGCACGGCGCTTCGCCACTTACAAACGCGCGACTCTGCTGTTTTCCGATCCGACGCGATTGGCGCGCCTCCTCAATGATCCGCAGCGGCCGGTATTGTTGATCTTCGCCGGCAAGGCCCATCCTCACGATGTCCCCGGGCAACAGTTCATTAAAGTGATCCACGACTTTTCGCGCCGCCCCGAATTCGAAGGCAAGATCATCCTATTGGAAGGCTATGACCTGGCCCTGGGCCGCAAGCTGGTCACCGGCGTGGATGTCTGGCTCAATACCCCCGAGTATCCGCTGGAGGCCAGCGGCACCTCCGGGCAAAAGGCGGGTATCAACGGCGTGTTGAATCTCAGCGTGCTGGATGGCTGGTGGGGCGAAGGCTATAACGGTGAAAACGGCTGGGCCATCACGCCTCACGGTGATGAATATGACCCGGCCTTCCGCGATCAGGAGGAAGGCAACGAATTGCTGGACATCCTGGAAAAAGACGTCATACCCATGTACTACGACCGCAACGGCCATGGCTATCCGGAACAATGGGTAAAGATGTCCAAGGCTTCCATGAAATCCCTGATCCCGCGCTATAACGCTCAGCGCATGGTGATGGATTACGTCAGCCGCTTTTATGGGCCAGCGAATCGTCAACAAGACGCCCTCTGTGAAGCTGAATATGTGCCGGCGCGGGAATTGGCCAAGTGGAAAAAGCACGTTATCCAGGCCTGGCCCCAACTCACGGCCCGTCGTATCGAATCCACTCCAACGCAGATCATGGCGGGGGAAATCCTGCCCTTGGAAGTAGCCGTCAAGTTGAACGGTTTATCCCCCCAAGACGTCACCATGGAATGCCTGGTGGGATCGCCAGCGGAAGCAAACGATTTCGTAGTCCATTCCAGCCAACTCTTCCACCCCGTGGAGGCCGGCCACGGCGATGAAACCCTCTATCGCCTCGACTTGCAGCCACCGTTATCGGGTTTGCAGTATTACAAAATTCGTATCTATCCCTCTCATCCCTTGCTGAGCCATCGCTTTGAGATGGGATGCATGCTCTGGATCTAGACGAGAACCGACAACCCAAACCCGCGGGGACGCGCCCCGCGGCTGTCGGCTCGGACCGCTTGAGCACGGACAATAGCGTGCCGTCCGGCGTAAATGTGAGCCACCCATGAATTGAACCACGACCGACTGATTTGACGGTTCGTTTAATTTGTCGTGATAATTTCGTGATCTTGATGCGCGACACTGGCCTACACATCCAGGATCGATCATCATGATGAAGCCCACCGCATTTATCATTCTCATAGTCGCCGTAGTAATCGCTAACCATGCAGCGGCCGCAAGTCTCACCCTTTCCAGCCAAGAGCTGCGCTCCGCCCTAATCGAACTCTATACCTCGGAAGGCTGCAGCAGTTGTCCGCCCGCGGACCGCTGGTTAAGCCGCTTAAAGGATGATCCGCGCCTGTGGAAACAAATAGTGCCGGTTGCCTTCCATGTGGACTACTGGAATTATCTCGGTTGGCGCGACCGCTTTGCGGATGCACGCTTTTCAAAACGACAAGGCGAATATCAGCAACACGACTACCTGCAAACGGCTTACACTCCGGGGGTCATGAAAAATGGCCGGGAATGGCGCGGCTGGCCCAACGGCGACATACCGCTGTCCAGGCATGAGGATCAAGCCGGGATACTCAAGATCACCATCGGAGACGACAAAGCCAGTGCAGAATTCATCCCCGCCCACCGCGGACTATCCCGCCTCATGCTCAACCTAGCCCTGCTAGGCTTTCATCTCTCGACTCACGTCGCCGCGGGTGAAAATGCCGGTAAAACCTTAAGGCATGATTTTGTCGTGCTGGATTTTCAGCAATTCACACAAGCATCACAAGGCGGCCGATTTCGCTGGACATTACCCGGACTCTTAAAGAGCGCAAGGCAGGATACATCGGCTATCGCATTGTGGGTCACCGCTGTGGACGATCCGACCCCACTGCAGGCTACCGGAGGATGGCTAAAATAAGAAAAGATCAACGCGAAGCAATTAGTTTCGCCCATACAATGCGCACAAGTGGCGCAGACGCGCCGCCAGACCGGCACCGACCTGGTCCCAATTAAATCGCCAACGCCAATTGCCATCGGGTTTCCCCGGAATATTCATGCGTTGCTCGCTGCCCAATTCCAGTACATCCTGCATAGGGATCATCGCCAAGATGGCGACCGAAGCCATCGCCGCTCGGATCAATGTCCAGGGCATGGGCTCACCGGCTGAATGCAGATATTCATCCACATGATTTCGAGCCTCTGCAGATAAGCTGTCATACCACCCCACGCTGGTATCGTTGTCATGGGTGCCGGTATAAACCACCGCCAGATGGTGGTGATTATGCGGCAGATAAGGATTGGCAGGACCGCCGTCGAAGGCGAACTGTAATATCTTCATTCCGGGGAAACTATGCCGCAGGCGCAAGGCCTCCACCTCGGGAGTAATAAGGCCCAAATCCTCCGCCACCACCGGCAAAGGGTCGAAGTGCCTGCGCAGCACCTCGAACAAGGCATCACCTGGAGCCGATACCCAACGGCCGTTCATGGCGGTGTCGTGGTCAGCAGGGATTTCCCAGTAGGCCTCGAAGCCGCGAAAATGATCGATACGCACCAGATCAAACAACTGTAATTGGGTCCTGAGACGCGTCACCCACCACTGAAAGCCTTCTTGCTCCATACGTTCCCAGCGATAATGGGGATTGCCCCACAGTTGCCCGGTGGCGGAAAAGTAATCCGGCGGCACACCGGCCACCACCGTCGGCCGGCCTGCTTCATCCAATTGGAAATAATCCCGCTGCGCCCAGACGTCGGCGCTGTCGTGAGCGACGAAGATCGGCAAGTCCCCGAACAACAGCACCCCATGACGGTTGGCGTATTCCTTTAATGACCGCCATTGTTGAGAAAACACAAACTGCTCGAAACGGATCAACTCCAAGGCATCCCGGTATTGCTGCCGCGCCGACTGCAAACTCGCCGGGTCACGATCACGCAACTGCTCCGGCCAGGCTATCCATGAGGCATGGTGATGCGCCTCGCGCAACACCGCGTACAAGGCATAATCCTCCAGCCACTGACGATTGGTCTCGACAAACTCGGAATAATGGCGCTTGTCCATCTCGGATGCGCGCTGCATAAAACCCTGATAGGCGGTGGCCAACAGGCGCTGCTGAATCGCGGGCGTGGCGGGCATTTCAGCAAGCGATGCCTCCAACCAGCCGGCGCTTACCAACAACTCGGCGCTGATATACGAGGGATTGCCCGCATGCAGGGACAAACATTGGTAGGGGGATCCGTCATCATGGGTTGGACCGATCGGCAGGAACTGCCACACGCTCTGTCCGGCAGCCACGAGAAATTCAACAAATCGATAGGCCTCGGGACCCAAGGTACCGCATACTCCCCCGCCCGGCAGGGACGTGAGATGCAGCAAAATGCCCGCGCGACGCGTTGCCAATGGATTCATCACGATGGTCGCTTATTCCGCCTGCCCGGGACGCATTGTCCCCCCGTGCTGGGGTGAACCGCCGCCGTGGCTGATAGTTTGCGTTAGATAGCCCGGTGGCTCTTCGCCCATCAGGTGGTAGAGATTGGCCAAATGCAATCTATAGAGACGCTCAAAGTCCAGCACCGTACCGCTGGGATTATAGTCACCGAACCACCAAAACCAATCGGAACCCTCGCATATTGCCAGCTGCCGTTCCGCGGCCTCGCGATGCTCTCCGATTAGCTGACCGCTGGCTTCGGCTTTGTCGAAGGCCATTTTGGCGTCACCGAGAATATCCCAGGCGCGGTTCTTATCCTTGTCCCCAATCCAGGTGGAAAAGGTACCATACACCCAACTCCCGGCCACCAGACGCGGCAGAGATGAAACCTGCCCGCCTTCATGCAGATAATCCGAAAAGGTGGTCAAACGAATGCGCGGATGCGTTGCCAAGCGTGTATAGAGCGCGTTGAGGAAATAATAGCCGTTATTCGGATAAAATTCCCAGGCATTCTCCCCATCCAAGATGATAGGAACCAGGTAATCGCCGCCGTCGCTGCAGGCATTGTCGATGGTCTCGAGATGCGTCACGAAATTATTGACCGCATCGTCACCGTGCCACGTGGAATAAGTAAAACCGATCATGTCCGACAAGCCATCATCGCGGAAAAAACAGGCGATATCACCGGCATCAGCCACCCGGTAAGGGCGGTATAGCTGCTGTTCCCGGGATGCCCCATGCACCGTGCCGGAAGCCTTCAAGCTATGTTGCAACACGGCGCCACCAGACGCCGCCCAACGAAATCCCGCCTCGGCGAACAGTTTTAAAGCGGCCGCGCTGACACTGCCTTCGGATGGCCAGCAACCCGTGGGTTTGAAACCGAAGTAACCCTGGAAGGTGGCTAAGCCCTGTTCAATATGGGCGCGCGCTCGTTCTTCACCACCGGGATAATGCGACAACAATGGCAAGGAAACATCGGGCATTGCCTCCCGCGCACTGCCCAAATCCGACATCAAGGGAACAATGGGATGGGCGTAGGGATTCACCGACAACTCTACCTGTCCGCGTTCCGCCAAGGCGCGATAGCGGGGGATAATACCGCCTACCGAATCGGCGATGATCTCCAACAGCTCGCGACGATCGTGCAGGGAGAAGGCCGTCTCCTTATCTATCAAGCGTTTCACCCGGGCATCGCGGCGCTTTACCGTCTCACCTAGCCACGCCAGGTGATACCACACCAACAGGTCGCTCAAGTACTGCTCGCCCATATACATGATGGCTTCGGGTTTATCGTCCAACCACTCCGCAATATCGGCGAGGCGCTTGTAGGCGGGATAAGGGTCGATCAAGCGCTCTTTGTTGGCGCGCAGACACGTCATTATCAAGTCGAGACGCTGTTCGCGCCGCACCGGCAAGGCGGGTTCGTCCAGGGCAGCCAGCAAGGGATCACGTAAGGCGGCGGCATCTTTGAGATAACCGTGCAGTTGATTGGCGTAATCGTTGATTTGATCCAACAATACCGGCGCAAAATTCACCACGGCTCGCGCCTCCGGAACATCCTCCAGATGGGCGGCCATATCCGCATAGTCCTTCATCGCGTGCAGATAGGTCCACGGCAACTGATACTCACCGCTGACCAGATCCCGATATTCCGGCTGATGCATGTGCCAGCACAGCACCACGTTTAGAGGTTTCTTAGCGGACATAACGTCTACGATCGCCCAGCATCTCCGGAATCACCAGCACCACGCCTTCGGGGGACACATAAAAACGTTCGGCATCCTCCTCCGGATTCTCCCCGATCACCATGCCGTCGGGGATGCGGCAAAATTTATCCACCACCACTTTGCGCAGGCGGCAATTCTTTCCGACTTCAACATCGGGCAATACCACGCAGTCATGCAGGGATGCCCCTGCGTTCAGCACCACATTAGAAAACAGCAGCGAATGACGCACTTCGGCGCCGGAGATGATGCAGCCACCCGAGACCATGGAATCGATGGCCATGCCGCGCCGATCATCGTCATCGAATACGAACTTGGCTGGCGGGAGTTGCGCCTGGTAGGTCCATATCGGCCAGGTTTCATCATAGAGATTCAACTCCGGCGTAACACCGATCAATTCCATATTGGCCGCCCAGAAGGCATCGACGGTGCCCACATCCCGCCAATAGGCCTGCTCGCCCATTTCATCCCGAAATGGGTAGGCCATGGCCCGATATTTGTCGATGATGCGCGGGATAATATCCTTGCCGAAATCGTGAGTGGAAGTGGTGGTATCCGAATCGCGGATAAGCTGCTCGTACAGAAACAGGGTATTGAAGATGTAGATGCCCATGGAGGCCAGGGCCGTATCTTTTTTCCCCGGCGTCGGCTGTGGGTCATCCGGTTTTTCCGCAAATCCGGTGACCTGCCATTCGTCATCCACCGCCATCACCCCGAAGGCCTTGGCCTGTTCCAGCGGCACCTCGATGGCGCCGATGGTAAGGTCCGCCCCCTTGGCGACGTGATAGGCGACCATGGGACCATAGTCCATCTTGTAGATATGGTCTCCGGCCAGGATCAATACGTATTCCGGCCGATGGCTGCGGATGATATCCAGATTTTGAAATACCGCGTCAGCCGTCCCCGTATACCATGAGGTCTTGATGCGTTGCTGGGCCGGCACCAACTCCACGAACTCACCCAGTTCGGCGCGCAGAAAACCCCAACCTTGCTGGATATGGCGAATCAGCGAATGGGCTTTATATTGCGTCAACACCGCGATGCGCCGAATCCCCGAATTGAGGCAATTGGAGAGGGGAAAGTCGATAATGCGGAACTTACCGCCAAACGGCACGGCGGGCTTTGCCCGCCACAGGGTCAGGTGCTTTAAGCGCGAACCGCGCCCCCCAGCCAAGATCAGCGCCAGCGTATCCTGCGTAAGACGACTGACAAAACGTTCTGTTTGCATATGATCCTTACTCCCCCCACGATTATGCTGACAGAATCAGGTACAACCATCCAGACCCTTCCCCATTTCCCCGGAGTTAAGGAGAATAGGACAGCCGCCCAAGTGAATATGTTAACATTAGTAGAGAATAGAAAGGTGTGACATGCTGGCATTTAGCCAATAATCGGCAGGCCTAATCATGCGATGGAATATTGGCAGTAGGCTGCTAGCATTGTGGAAAGACTCCGTCACCTTGAGGGATGCACCATGAGCCCGTCTGAACTAAGCCTCATTACAGAGGCGCGACATCACGACCCCTTTGCCGTCTTGGGGAAACATCGCACTCCGCAAGGTGAACTGATCCGCGCCTATCTGCCGGGCGCCAATACCGCGTCCATCGTGGACGGCAACCTGCCCCTGCAGCGCATAAACGGCAGCGATATCTTCGAATGGCGCGGTCAAAGTGGCCTCATACCCGACCATTACCGCCTCCGCTGGCAGACTGCGGACGGTCATGCCTACACTGCCTACGACCCGTATTGCTTCCCTCCGCAAATTTCCGAGTTCGATTTACACCTCTTCAATGAAGGCAAGCATTGGCATGCCTATAAATTCCTCGGGGCGCATCCGTGGACGGTGGAGGGCGTGGAGGGTGTGTTGTTTTCCACCTGGGCTCCCAACGCGGCACGGGTCAGCGTGGTCGGCGACTTCAATCGCTGGGACGGCCGCGCTCATCCGATGCGGGTACGGGGCGGCACCGGCATTTGGGAGCTTTTCATTCCCGACCTGCAGCCGGGCACCCTGTATAAATTCGAATTGCGCAACCGTGATTCCGGGCATATCTACCTCAAATCAGACCCTTATGGCCAAGTTTTTGAGCTGCGCCCCAGCACCGCCTCCATCGTGCGCGGCAAAGACGTCTATGTCTGGAATGACACGCCTTGGCTGGAGAAACGCGGCCAGGCCGACTGGCAACACCAACCCTTGTCCATCTATGAAGTCCATCTCGGCTCATGGCAATTGGATGACTCCGGTCATTTCCTGAATTACCGGGAACTGGCGCGGCGTCTGGTGGAATATGTCAAGCCCTTGGGCTTTACCCACATTGAACTGCTGCCCGTCACCGAACACCCCCTGGATGTCTCGTGGGGATATCAGACCATCGGCAACTTTGCCGCCACCAGCCGCTTCGGCACCCCGGACGATTTCCTCTTTTTCGTCGACTATTGCCACCAGCACGACATCGGCGTGTTTCTCGACTGGGTGCCGGGACATTTCCCCAAAGACCCCCACGGCCTGGTGCGGTTCGACGGCAGCGCCCTCTACGAACATGAAGATCCGCGCAAAGGAGAACATCGCGACTGGGGCACCCTCATCTATAACTACGGCCGTAATGAGGTCCGTAATTATTTGCTGGCCAGCGCCGTGTTCTGGCTGGAGGAATGTCATATCGACGGTCTGCGCGTGGATGCCGTGGCCTCCATGCTCTATCTCGATTACTCGCGCGAGCCCGACGACTGGGTCCCCAACGTCTATGGCGGCAATGAAAACCTGGAAGCCATCGCCTTCCTGCGCCAGCTCAACGAAGTCACCCACGGCCAGTTCCCGGGCACGGTGGTGATGGCGGAGGAGTCCACCGCCTGGCCCATGGTGTCCCGTCCCACCTGGCTGGGTGGCCTCGGATTCAGCATGAAGTGGAACATGGGATGGATGCACGACAGCCTGTCGTATATGCAAAACGATCCCATCCACCGCCACTATCATCACGACATGCTTACCTTCGGCATGTTGTACAGCTTCACGGAAAACTTCGTGCTGCCTTTCTCCCACGATGAAGTCGTGCACGGCAAGCGCTCATTGCTGTATCGCATGCCGGGAGACGAGTGGCAGCGATTCGCCAATCTGCGCCTGCTCTATACCTACATGTTCACCTATCCCGGCAAGAAGCTGTTGTTCATGGGCTGTGAATTCGGGCAAGGTGACGAATGGAATTCCGCCGCGGAGTTGGACTGGTACGTCCTGGACTACCCCTTTCACCAGGGTATCAAACGGCTGGTAGGCGATTTGAATCGTCTCTATCGGGACTTCCCTGCCCTCTATCACTATGACTTCGAACCTCAAGGCTTCGAATGGGTCGACTGCCACGATGCTCCGCAATCCATACTGAGCTTTGTGCGACGTCATGATGATCAAGTCGCCATTGTCGCCCTGAATTTCACCCCGATACCGCGTTATAACTATCGCTTAGGGATTCCCCATGCCGGGCTGTACCGGGAGGCCCTCAATTCCGACTCGGGATATTACAGCGGCAGCAACCTCGGCAATGCCGGCACGGTACAGGCTGAGGATATCCCGTGGATGGGCAGACCCTGCTCCATCAGCATCACCTTGCCGCCCCTGGCCGGGGTGGTCTTCCTGCCGCAGAAGGATTAGCGCTATCCGATCAAGCGCATCGAGGCCGTCATCATGGCGGCCAACAACAGGGGCAGGCCCCATTGCGTGAGGGGTGGGGCAGATTGTTTGTTCAACCTGATGGGCTCGCAGGCGGCGCCCTCCGCCTCCCCCGTCACCGTGCCAAAGATGGCGCCGGCCACGGAGCCGATGCGGGCCATCGGTCCGGCTGATCCACTACCGGCCGCCAAGGCCGCGCGCACATGAGTCTGCACCTGGGTCACCGCTTCCAAACTCAAGGCTGCCCGTACCGCAAAACGCTCGTGGGGAAATCTCAATAGGCCCAGCGGCGCCATCATCCAATGCAGGGCGCCGAGCACCTCGTCCCGGGATGTGACCGACAGCAACAAACTGGCGGCAGTCACCATCAAGGCCAAAGATGTTATCCGTAATCCGCCCTGCCATAAACCTTCGACTGTAGGCAGCCACTCGGCAAAGGACGGCATGCCCGGGATCAACGGCACTCCGGGAGTGAGCCATAGATAAATTACGGCTATGGAAAGAAACAGCCAACGCATGCGGCGCAACAATCGCCATGCCGTCCGCCAGGATTGACCATCGAGCTTAATGTACAGAAACGTCAGGATCATGATAGCGACGAGAATATTCGCCGCATCACCCTGCGCCAGATACGCCGTCAATACGATAAAACTGATTATGCGAATTACGGGATGCATAGAGGTAAACCATGTGGTGCGCCAGCCGTACCCGCAAAGAGGAACGACTGCGGCCTACTATCCCCGGCTTAAGCGATTTTTTCCACCAGGCCCTTGGCTTCCTGCTTTTGCTGATCGTTACCTTCCTCGATAACTTCAGTGAGGATATCGCGGGCGCTGTCGTTGTCGCCCATATCGATATAGGCCCGGGCCAGATCCAACTTGGTACCGACGACGTCCGTGCCCGCCAGCAAATCGGCGTCATCCAAACCGAAATCGATATTGCCGAAATCGGACGTGGTGGGCTCCATTCCCCAGGATTTATTTTGATCGCCGTCATCCGCAGCGCGCTGTTTCCGGGTCTCGGCAGCGCCTTCCATTTCTTGCACCGCAGACGTTTGAGATGCAAATTCCGACTCCGCCAGCAAGGGTTCGGAGGTCTGTTCAGCCACCTCTTGCGCTGCGATATCTGTCGCCCCACCCAGCGACTCCTCGCCAAGATTCAGGTCAAATTCCATTTTTTCATCTTGCGGCGCGTCACCAACTGCCTGACTGCGTTCAACTGAACTGGCATCCGCGAAATCGTCACCCATATTCAAATCAAGGGACTCATCACCCGCCGCCGTGTCTGTATGCGTTTCGCCAGATAAGGCGTCGGCAATACCACCAGCCTCTTTCTCTAACATAGCACCCTTAACGGCCGTAGCACCGGTATCGCCTGAGGGGTTGAATAAGGTGTGATCCGGACATAGTTCCCGACCCATAGGCAGAATTCGCTGCCACAGGGCATTATCGTCATCCGCACCTATACTCTCGTAGAGAGATTGCGCAACTTTCTTGAAAGATTCGGCATTCTTGGAGGCGTAATAAATCTCCAACAGCTTCGCCTGCAGATCCTGGCGACCGGGCTGTTTGGCGAGCGCATTTTGAATGAGTGTTTCGGCCTGTTGATAGCGACGATAGGCAAGATAGACGTCGGCCTCAACGATGGGATCAATGTCTCCTTCCGGAGTATGCAGCACATCCAGATCGCTGGCGGCTTGCAGTATGTCCGGTTCCGCATCGTGCGCAACTTCGTCCGCAACCTCGCTCATCTCCTGAGTATCACCTAACTCGGCTACCTCGGGGATTTCCATGCGCTCTTCCTGAGCGAGCTGATCTTCTGCAGCCGGCAATACGTCCTGATATTTAACGCTTTCGACCGGCTCGACTTCCTCACCATTGCGCCGACGCCGCATAACCAACCACAACACCGACAATAGCAACAGCGCCGCTCCGCCTGCTGCGGCCATCAAGGTTGGATCGGCGAATAAGTCCATCGATTCCTTAGCCTTGGGCGCGGCGGCCGGCTTGACCGGCGTCGGCTTGACTGGCGTCGGCTTGACCGTGGCAACCGGCGGCACCGCCACTGCCGGCGGACTCGAGCCGGCGGGAGGCTGAGTTGCCGTCATCCCCGAGCGCTTCTGCAGCTCGTTCAGCGATTCATCTTTAAGCGTCAACAGACGCTGCATGGAATTGATTTGATCTTCCAAGGTCGAGACGCGCGACCGTAATTCATCGCTTTCCCGCTTGGCGGTATCGGAAGATTCCATGGCGATAGCGAGCTCGCCGCGTAATTTATCCAGCTCTTCCTGCGTGCCGCCCGCGCCCCCTCCGGTTTTGGCGGAAACGTCCCCCGGAGCAACCAGACGCAGCCGTGCCGAATCCTTATCTTGGGATGCCGTGCCTGTCTGTTGAGAGGCTTGCCCGGAGTTGGCGACGGGGCTGGCGTTTTCAGCTTCGCCAGTTGTAGCGGAACCGCGACGAGTCTGCTGCCAGCGCTCATATTGACGAGCCGCTTCCCGCACCGCATATGCTTCATCGATTGCCATCACCGCGGACTTGTCGGGCACCCGCAGCACATAACCGGCCTTCAAGCCATTCACATTGTTATCGTAGAATGCCTGCGGATTCGCCTTTAACAAGGCCAGCATCATTTGATAAACGCTGACGGAATCATCCGGCCGCAGGTTCGTTGCGATACTCCACAAGGTATCATTTCGTTGAGTGAGACCGTAGCTTAATGCTCCCTTATCACTCTTAAGTCTGGACTTGATCTCATTGCCGCCTGCAGCTCCGGTAGTTGGCGACTCCTGTTGAGGTACGGCGGCCGTGACCGGGCTCGCCGGTGCAGTCGCCGCCGGTGAGCTTGCCGGAGCGGCGGCCTTAGCCGCTACTTCGGTAACGGGCGCTGCAACCGGTGCCTTCTGTTCGTCGCCGAATACCGGCGGATCCAGCAACAGGGTATATTCACGCAGCAGTCGTCCTGACTGCCAGTCCAGCTGCACAATAAAATCGAGGAAGGGTTCGCGGATCGGTTGGGTGGAGGTAATCTTCAGCGTCGCCGTGCCGTTTTTTCCGGGCACGATAGTGAACTTGATGTCCGACAGTATCGCCGGCCGTTCTATGCCGGCCTGAGCGAATTCATCGTTCGGCGCCAGGCGCACCGATGCGTTGCCCAATTCCCCAGGTTGCGCCGACAAGAGACGGACATCGGCATCAAGGGGCTCATTGAGGGCCGAATGCAGTTCGATATCACCCAGGCCTAACGCGTAAACTCGGGTGGATGCTATCGCCACAGCCACCGCCAGCGCCAATTTACGCATCTTCAATTGTCTTCCTTTTCTCAGTATCACCCGTCTACCCTTCGACAACCGGCCCTTCGCAATTCTCCGCCACCCCAACCGTATCCCCATGAGGAATTCATACGAACTTACGTATCGGTTTTACGGGGAATTTCTTTAATTGCCCTATCGGCACGAAGAATGAGCAAGTCCTTGCCCCCTAAGCTATTGATACGTCCGTTAATACCACAAAAATTCCTGATCGGTATACCCCTAACTGAGATAGTCTTTTACCAGAATCTCAGCGATTTGAATACTGTTCAAGGCAGCACCCTTGCGTACGTTGTCGGCCACGATCCACAAATCTAAACCACGGGGATGCGACAAGTCTTCACGCACCCGCCCGACATAAACCGCATCTGCGCCCACCGCCTCGGTCACCGCGGTGGGGAAGGCTCCCGCCTTACGCCGATCAACCTGCTTAACTCCCGGCGACTTTTCCAACAGTTGCCGTGCCGCGGCCACCGTAATTTTATCCCTCGTTTCAATATGCACCGCCTGGGAATGACCGAAAAAAACCGGCACGCGCACACAGCTTGCATTGACTTGGATAGTCTCGTCAGCAAGGATTTTACGTGTCTCCCACAGCATCTTCATCTCCTCGCGTGTATAGCCATTATCCAGAACTTCACCGACCATAGGCAAAACATTGAACGCAATTTGCTTGGGATAGACCTTAGTGCTGACCCCCTTCATATTGAAGATCGACATGGTTTGCGTCGCCAGTTCGTCCATGGCCATCTTACCCGTACCGGAGACCGCTTGAAAGGTGACCACGTTTATACGTTCGACACCCACTACATCGTAAATCCGCTTTAAGGCCACCAGCAGCAAGGTCACACAGGAATTGGGATTGGCGATGATGCCACGCCGGCGGTACTGGCCGATGGCCTCGGCATTGACCTCAGGCACCACCAAAGGCACGTCCTCTTCGTAACGAAATTGCGCGCTGTCATCGATAACGATGCAGCCGGCGGCGGCAGCCCTGGGCACATGCCGGGCGGCAATTTCCTCCCCGGCACAGAAAAAGGCAAGATGCACTTGCGAAAAATCAAAGTCGGCGACATTCCGCACCGGCACATAGCCATCCCGAAATTCCACGCGCCCG
>Ga0210086_1000555_pt1 | contig 21310 bp, 14 predicted proteins | sample China_Galinas_PW_3_FD_184867 | JGI IMG/M metagenome (GOLD analysis project Ga0210086, IMG submission 184867) | Wetland microbial communities from San Francisco Bay, California, USA, that impact long-term carbon sequestration - China_Galinas_PWB_D2... | ecosystem: Environmental > Aquatic > Marine...
CCATCAACGCCGTGCGCTCGAACTGCTCGGCGTGACGCTCAACTCGTAGCCACGAACCGCATCGCGAGATTGCGCCGAAGTGCTGTCACCACACCTCCTTGCGTCGTCCGATTCAACGGAACTTCCGCCTAGCAAAGAGGCTCAGGCAGCTTTTGGCAAGGTCGTCCGGTGAGCCGGCGGGCCTCGCCGAAAGGACGCAATGAAGTGAGACGCCTGTCCTCGGACAGGCGTCTCGTTCCGATTCGTGATGTAGGAACCGGATCGCTTCACACTTCGTACTGTGATCGGCTCCAGATCCGACTCACGCAGTCTGCAAGAGAGAAGAAGCGGAACGTCAGTTACTGGCCTTGAGGAACTTGACGATCTTGTCGTGCTCCTCGGCCGTCAAGTTCGCACGGATGCGCATGTGTTGCACGACAACCCCCCACTGAGCATCGGTGAGTGTGTCGGGCGAGCGGAAGTTGTGACAACGCTGACAGTTCTCCTGCCACAACTGGTTGCCGCTCTTCCCGCTGGCCGAAGACATGCCTTGGCGATGGCTGTTGACACCGATCAGCGTGCAGCCGGCGGCGAGAACAAGCCCGGCCATCATCGCGGCACCGAGTCCGAGCTTCTTGGAAACGATCCTTGTCATGATGGCACCTCCTCAGAATCCCATGGCGAACTGGATCAAGAACGCGTTCTCGGTCGTTGACGTACCCGAAGGGTCTGTGATGTCGCTCGTCTGATAGGCGAGCTTGACCACGCTGCTGGAGTCGACCCAATAGTCCACACCGAACGTCCAGCGGTCCACGTCGACACCGATCGGAGCTCCCGAGGGCAAGTCAACGCTGTCGAAGCGAATCACTCCCTCGAGGTTCTTGGCGATCTCGTTCTCGAGCTTGCTGGGTCGATATGCGAGCTGTGCGTACCCACCGTTCCGCTTGTTGTCGAAGGTCAGCGCCACGCCCGTTGGATCATAGGTGACGTTGTCCACGTCGGACCAGACCCACTGCGCCCTCACGTCGATCGTGCCGGACAGGGCCTCGACGTCGCGCGTGTAGTTGAAGTCGACGTCCTGAATCGTGAAGTCGGCACTGGACGCGGATGTTCCTGTGGCGTCGACCTTTCCGATCTCGACGCCATAGCCGATCTCCGCTTCGGGGATCGGGAAGATCCCGACACGGCCACCGACGGTCTTGTTGTTGTTGTTGTCCACGAAGTTGTCGAACGTCAGCATGCCGACGTCCGGCGCTGTTGCATCGGTCTGCAACCGAGGACCGTTGGCCACGAACAGAGCGTACTCGAACTTTCGCGGACCGACCGGAACGCCGCCGCGAACCTGAAACCCGACCTGGCTCTCACCCTGGATCGGCACTTCGTCACCGAACGCGAGCGGATGGTCGGGCAACTTGTTGATCCACGCGGGATGAAGCCGTTCGATGAAGAAGTTGGCGGGATTCAAGATCTTGCCGCCCGCCAAGGTGACGCCATCGGTCAGCACGTAGCTGAGCTGGGCGTACTCCAGCGCCACTTCCGTCACGTCATCGTCCAGCTCGAACTCGACCTCCGACTCGAAGAACAGCTTGTCACCGTGTTTCCAGAGGAAGATCGGATTGAACTGTGCGCCAAAGGTCGATGGCTCTCCTTCGTGAGTCGCGAAGCCGGCGAAGCCGTACCCAGTAATCAAGAAGCTGTTCTTGCTGCTCTCGCCGGCTCCAGCTGCGATCAGCCGATTCTCGAGATTGTCGAGCGACTGGTCGGTTTCGTTCATGTACTTCTGGAACTCCTGTTGCAAGCGAGTCAGCTGCTCCTGAGTGTTGCCCTGTTGCCCCTGGGAGCTGAGCCTATTCGCTCCCAGACACGAACAGAGCAAACACGCAACGATCGTGTGGACCTTCATCACCTGCCTCCTCCTTTTTTAGGTTTCTTGACGGCAGTTGGATTGCTTCTGAGGATCTCCTGGACTTTGCCACAGGTCGGCATCTTCTCACCCATGTAGGGGTTTCTCGGATCCTTGCCGAGTTGCAGCCACGTCGCACCATGCTCGTTCATGGCGTGAGGGCAGAAGAACTCGTAGACAGGTTGTCGCTCGCCGTGGCCGTACTTGCGGAGCAAGTCGGCCAGGGATACGGAGGTGGGCTCGAGTGAAGCCCGAAGGTCGGCGAGGTTGGAGTTCTTGGCCAGAGTGGCTGCCGCTGCCTGCAAGGCCTTGACGTGCGACTTCCACTCTGTTTCGACCTTGGCCTTGGCCTTGTCCTTGTCCTTGCCCTCGAGCGACTTCAAGTCTGCCGACGCAAGCGTCTTCGTCGCGTCGACGAACCCTTTTGCGCCGAGCTTGGCTTGCTTGGCATCGCTCGATCCCAGAGCCGCGACGACCTGGAAATACGGCTTCAGAACGTCCGAGATCGCCACCTTGACGGGCTTCGGGCCCGACGCCTTGGACGCACCAGGGCGCGGCGCGAGCGTGCGAACGTAGTTGATGATGTTCCACCGCTGTGTCGCCGTCAGCAAGGTCAGGAAGCTGGGCATCGGCGTGCGGCCGGTCTTGATCTTCCAGAAGAGCGCGCCGTCTTTCTGCTCCCACATCTTGGGATCGGAGAGGTTGCCGGGGTGCACTTCCAGGTCCTTTGCAGCCGGACCATCTCCACGACCGGTTGCTCCGTGGCAGGACAGGCACTGTTTCTCGAACAGCTTCTTGCCGAGGGCAATCGACTTCGCGTCCGCTGGCACAGGGTTCTTCTTCCGAGCTGCGCGCCTGGGATAGCGCCATACGGGCGCGGGCTTCTGCTTCTTTGCTTGTGGTGCAGCCGACAAGTCGATCGTGCCAAGCAACACGATCGCTGCGCCGACGAACAGCACAGAACACGCGTGGTGTCTCCGAAGGTAGTTCACTGCGTCTTCCTCTCACTTTGTGAAACTGCCGCGGCGGCGACGAAGCCCGGACCTCCGCAAGCTGTGATCAGGAGCGAGCGGAGGAACCAGGTGCTCACCGGACCTCTCCCCGGTCAGGCTCGGAACCTGGATCTTTCCTGGCCTCGAGACTCCGTGCAGCCGCCTCGATCACCTGGACGATCGCCGGACCTTCGTCCTCGGCCATGTAGAAGAACACTCCTTGCTCCAGGAGCCTCGCGTCGTTCGGCGACGACTCGCCGGCCACTGCGATGACCCGAACCTCGGGACGGATCTCCTTCAGCAGTTCGAGCTCCACCTCGGCGGCCCGTGGGCGTTCGTCGAAGCGATCGAGGACGACGATGTCCGGTCTCGTAGCCTTCGCCTCGGCAAGGAACCCCTTGCCGGGTGCACAAGAGCTCACTTCGAACCGCGAGCGCGGGAGATGCACGTTCAGGTAGTGCCCCGTCGCTGGCCCCGTCTCGACGACCATCACTTTGAGCACGCGCTTTCGAATGCCGTCACCCGCGTCCATGCATCGGCCCGAAGCAAGACCCGAGCCAAGCACCTCGCACGGATCGCTCCGTTGTCGTGAGACTCAGCAATGGTGCGACGAATCGCTGTCGGAAGAGACGACGCAACCGGAGCGAAGCCTCCTATTGTTCCGAAGTCATCGGACTCTCGGCGGGGCCGTGTCTCATCGGTGAGACACGCGCAAGACCTCATTCCCACCGATGTGACACGCGAGAGGCTGCTAGCCCGGACTATTCACGAAGCGCTTCGAGCGATGTCGCCAAACGCGAAGCGGTTGGCGACATCGCGGTCTGACGAGTCGATTGCGAGCGGAGGATCGTCGAACGGTGCGCAGGCGACCCTGCCGGGTCGTCGAGCAGGCGTTCGGCGGAGCGAGCCGGAGGTTCGCGGTCCTACGCCGGAATCGGCCGTCAGGCGGATCGGTTCGTGAATAGTCCGGGCCAGGGCGCGCCTGCCAACCGGCGGGGCAGCCTCGTGGAGCACTCGGAAGCCACTCTCAGGACCGGAACCTGTCCGGAGACAGCCCGTGCTTCTTCAGCAGTCTGTACAAGGTCCCTCGCGGGATCTTCGCCTCCTTGGCGGCACAGGAGACGTCACCTCCGACCTTCTCCAGCAGGTCGGCCAGGTATCCCCGTTCGAACGACTCCACGTGCTGGCTTCGACGCTCGAAGAACCCGGCGCCGCCGTGTTCGCCCCGAGCCTGCATCACGATGTCGTCGGGAAGATCGTCTACGGTCAGCACCCGCTTGGGCGACAGCGCGACCGCCCGCTTCAGGACGTTCTGGAGCTGACGAACGTTTCCCGGCCACGGGCACTGCTCGAGGATCTCGACGACATCCCGTCCGACCTCGATGCTCTCCTTTCCCATCTCCGCCGAGCACGTCGCCACGAAGTGCTCGATCAGCAGCGGGATGTCCCCGGGCCGGCTCCGCAGAGGGGGAAGCTGGATGCGCACCACGTTGAGCCGATAGTAGAGGTCCTCGCGGAACCGATTCTGTGCGACTTCGGTTTCGAGATCTCGGTTGGTCGCCGCGATGACGCGGACGCTCACCTTCACTTCTTCCCGGCCGCCAACCCTGCGAAACGTGCGTTCTTGGAGCACTCGGAGCAGCTTCGCTTGTAGCTGCGGTGGGAGCTCTGCGACCTCGTCGAGAAAGAACGTCCCACCGTCGGCGAGCTCCAGCAGTCCCAGGCTCCGCGTGTGGGCACCGGTGAACGACCCCTTCTCGTGTCCGAAGAACTCGCTCTCGAGCAGGTTCTCCGGGATCGCGCCGCAGTCGACGGGGACGAAGCGGGCGCCCTTCCTGGCACTGTGCCGGTGGATGCTGCGAGCAACGAGCTCCTTTCCCGTTCCAGTCTCGCCGACGACGAGCACGTCCACGTTCGTGTCCGCACTCCGCTGAATGAGCTCGAACACGGCTTGCATCGCTTCGCATTTGCCGAGGATGCGGTCGAAGAAGTACTCTCGCTCCAGGTGTCGTTGAAGGAGACGGTTCTGCCGCCTCAGCCCGATTCCCTCGAGTATGCGTTCGACCGTCGCGAGCAGGTCATCCGGAATGAAGGGCTTGACGACATAGTCGACTGCGCCGAGCTTCATGCTCTCCACCGCCGTCTCGACCGATGGAAACGCCGTCAACATGAGGACCGCGAGCTCCGCATCGTGCGCTCGTGCAGCGCGAAGCAGCTCGACGCCGTCCATCTTGGGCATCTTGACGTCGGTGATGAGGAGATCGAACTCCTCGCTCGCGAGCCTCTCGGCCGCACGCTCGCTGTCCGCTTCCACGACGATCTCGGCATTCGGGACTCCGCTCAGCGTCTCGGACACCACTTCCAGGATCCCCTCCTCGTCATCGACGACGAGGATGCGTCTAGTTGTCATTTCCTACTCCTGACCGGTCGGTGAAGCGCAGCTGCTTCGGTCGCGATGCCGAAGGCAGTCGGACCATGAACGTCGAGCCTGCTCCGAGCTTGCTCTCGGCGCGGAGCTCGCCCCCATGGCTCTTCACCAACCCGAGACAGATGGACAGTCCGAGGCCCGTCCCTTTGCCGTCCTTCTTGGTCGTGAAGAACGGCTCGAACAAACGATCCAGGTCGTCACTCGGAATCCCGGCCCCGGTGTCTGTGACACTGATGCACACCCAGTGGTCGAAATCGGCTGATTCGGCCGCCTCGCACCAGGTCGTCACGCGAATCTCGCCGCGCTCGGGCATTGCGTCGATGGCGTTGATCAGCAGGTTGAGGAACACTTGCTCGAGCTCGTTGGCGTTGGCCGACAACCTCGGGAGGTCGTCACTGGTCTGTGTGACGATCCGAACTCCATCCGTGCGCAGCCTCTGTCGGGCGAGTTCGATCGCCTTCTCCAGCGGCTCGCGGACGTCGAGAAGCGCACGGACGCCATGCGACGGCCTCGAGTAGTCGAGCAAACCCCGAGCGATTCCCCCGACCCTGTCGGCCAGCTGCACGATCTTGTTGAGATCGTCTGTCACCTTCTCCGGGAGCTGATCTCGGTAGCGCGAGAGTAGCAGACGAGCCTTCGCGCTCATGATCGTGATGGGGTTGTTCACCTCGTGCGCGATGTTGCTGGCCAGCTCACCGACTGCTGCCAGCTGACCGGCGCGCAGCATCCGCTCCTGTTCTTGCTTCTGTTGCGTGATCTCCTGGGCGAGCTCGACGATCTCGCCAACTGCACCATCGCGATCACGCAGGGGCGCGGTCGTGATCCGGAAGAGCCGCTCGCCATCCCCCGGGTCGTGGGCTCGCTCGGAAGTCGGCACGGACAACGCAATCTCCGTCTCCCTGACGATCCCGTCGCGCAACGTCTTCCTGGCCGCCGATTCCTCAGGCTCGGCGTTCGGATTCACGGCCGCGGAGAACGGTGCTTGGTACCCGAACCACTCTTCCCACTGATCGTTCGCCCATCGGACACGGAGCTCCGGGTCGAGCACCCGCAGACCCGTGGCTATGGTCTGCAGGGCATTCTCGAGGCGCCGGTGCTCTGCGACCGCTCGCCTCGCCAAGTCCTCGAGCTCGCGCCCGTCGGATCGCACCTGCCCCGCAAGCCGGGTCACGAAGTACGCCGTCAACAGCAGTGCTCCCCAGAAGATGCCGGATACACACAGCACCCAGTGCGTTTGCAGCGCGGTGTGGAGCTCGTGGTGCTCCCCGTGCGGAACGATGTTCAACGTGTAGTGAGGGAGGATCTCGCTCCACTCGCCCCAGATCAAAAGCGACAGCATCGCCCCGGCAACAACCGCCACGGTATAGCACTGTGCCCTGCTGAGGAGGACCCCGGCGATCATCACGTGGAAGACCGCCAGGATGTAGAAGGGGTTCTCGATTCCCCCCGAAAACTGCAGCATGACGTTGAGAGCTGTCAGATCGGCGTAGACCTGCAGTTGCAGAATGTGCCCGGACACACGCCCGTGCTGCAGCAGCCACTCGACAGCCAGGTTGAACACGGCCAGTGCGGCCACCGTCGCGAACAGCGGGACGATCAGCCTCTCCGGGAGGAGCTTGGCGACCTGAACAGCGAGGAAGATCGCCACCGACGCAGCAACGATCGCCACCCAGCGCATCTGCACGAACCAATGCGAGCACGACTCGATCCGTCGCCGCTCCCGCTCGGCCTGGTCGACGTCCAGGAGATGCTCTTCGGCGCCTGGTCCCCGCACCGGCAACGGCAGCGCGATCTGCAGGATCGTCTTGGCGATGAGGAAGGCGACCATGAGCCCGGTAGCGACGTTCCGAACGAGGCGCAGCTCTGCGATCGCCTCGTGGTCGGTGCCGACGAGCGAGGTCTTCTCCAGGAGGGCTACGATCCCGAAGGCAAGGACGATCAGGCCGAACACGAGCACACCCAACCGGATGAGTGGCCCGTTTCCGGCGAGCATCATCGGCTCGTCGGAGCTGGCGACCGGCCGGTCCTCATGATTGGGTTCCATCACATCTCAAAGGGGATCGGAAGCCCGACGCCATTGCAAGTCCCGGGCCGGCCCCACCGAGCCGCGTGGAGTCGGCAGTCCAGGAGCCGGCCGGGCTCGGAGCCGGCTACTTCGCGTGCGGGACGCGCACGACGAACGGTGCATCGCTCGTGTGCGAGATCTCGATCGCCACCGGCTGGGCCGCGCGCCGGTCCCAGAGGTCCGCACCGGTGTGCGGGTTGCGCTCGTAGCGCGGGGCGTTGCCCGAGGTCAGGATCACGAGCAGCTCGTGGCCCTTCGCGAACGTGTGGCACTCGGCCGGGAATGCGACCGAGATGCGCGTCGGCTTGCCTGGTTCGAGCAGCTCGACCTTGCCGTTGCGCAGCTTGGCGCGCACGGCCGTGTCCGTGAGCAGCCAGGCCCGACCCTCGGTGTCGACGTCGCACAGCCGCAGGCAGAAGTCGGCGTCGACGCGGTCGGCCGTAAACGTGAACTCGAGCTCGAGCTTGCCACACAGCGGAAGTGCCTCGTCGAGCGACCCAGTGCGGTAGACGAGCACATCCTTCCTCTCGAGGAGCCGGTTCTGCACAAGCGGGCCGTGGGCCAGCGGCGGGAGGTTGGCGCCGCCGAGCGTGCGCGACGGTTTCTTGGGATCGTAGCTGTAGCCGCGCGTCTTGCCCTGTTCGTGCTTCGCTCGCTGCAGCCGCCCCTCGCCGGTGGCGTAGAGGACGACCTGCTCGCGCGGCACGCCCGTCCAGGATGCGGCCGAGTGCCACGTCCGGCTGCCGCTGTCGAAGTAGCGAACCCGCGGGGTCTTGTCCCAGCCGTTGGCGAGGCCGCGCAGGTGGAAGTCGAAGAACGCCTTGGCTGCTTTCGCGGACTCGAGCGCCGCCTTCGGGAACTCGAGCCCGCCTTGTTTCTCGAGCCCGACGCCGACGTGGTCCCAGGGACCGATCAGGAGCTTCGATTGCTCGCGGGCGGCTGTTCCGCCGCGCGCGACGAGGTCCTCGAACGTCTCGATGACCTCGTCGGGGTAGTTGTCCCACCAGCCGGTGATCATCAGGCACGGCACGTCGATCTTGTCCGGACGGTACGTGACTCGCCTGACGAAACGCCAGAACAGCGTGCCCGGGAGCGGGTTCTTGCGCACGCGGGCTCTGAGGTCGTAGCCGAGCAGGTCGAGCATCCGCAGGTGCGCATCGAGCGGGACACCGCGATCGAAGTACTGCTCGTAGCTGAGCCCCATGGCCGCGATCATTGGCGCGGCGCACACGAGGTGCGGCGGATGCTCGGCCGCCGTGTCGAACTGCTGCTTGCCGAGCGCGCTTCCGCCCCAGGTCCCGACCTTGCCGTTCGACCACGGCTGCTTCGCGATCCACTCCACGGTGTCGAACCCGTCCTGCGCGCGGCGCCAGCGTAGCTTCTTGACCCCGCGCATCGCGGCCTTGCTGGCGTAGAACCCGCGCCAATCGACGATGACGTACGCGTAGTGCTCGCGATCCTTCATCGCGACCACGTCGGAGATCGCGCCGCGACCGATGGCGCCGACCTTGTCGAGCATGACGGCCTTGGACAGGGCAGCCCTGAAGTGGGCCTTGTTGTACGGCGTCTGGACCAGGATCGTGGGATACCGGCCCGGCTTCGCGGGGAGATACGCGTCGGCCAACAGGTGCCTGGCGTCGCGCATCGGGATCTCGAGGTCGATGAACTCGGTCCGCCAACGTTCGGCTTGCGCGGCGGAAGGGACGGCGAGCGCGGCAAGCGCGACGAGCGATCGGACAATCATGGCAGTCTCGCGAAGGTGTGGAGCAGCAACCCGGACGGGACGATGCTGAGCACGAGCCGGTTTATTGCAGCATCGAGGTGGCGGTGCAGGCTTCGCGGCGCATCCGTCAATCGAAGCGAATCACGTTCTTGATCCCGGCGAGCTCGCCGTGGAGCAGCTCCGCGTACCGCTCGGGCCCGTAGCGTCCCGTGATCAGCGCCGCGAGCTGCTCGGGCCAGCGGGTGCGGAACGTCGCGAGGTCGGTGACCGCAGCGTCGAACGCGTCACGCCCGGCGTTCACGGTCCCGAACACGACCTGGTTGCGGAGGACGAGGTCTCGCATGAGGGTACTCGTGTCGACCTCGATCGGAGCCTTGCGGCCGGGCACGCCGGTGAACACGAACACCGCGTTCGCGTCGAGGGCACGGAGCACTTCGAACGCGACGCTCGCCGCACCGGTCGCCTCATAGACGACGTCGAAGCAACCGACGACGTCGGTCAGCTCGGCCGCGTCATGGTCCTGCGCCGACAGGTAGCGCCCGCCGATGCCTTCGACGATGCGCGCGGGCACGCTGTCCGAGGCGTTCTTCGAGAACACGGTGACCCGGAACCCCGCGTTCGCGAGCGCCATCGCGCCGAGGAGTCCGACCGGGCCCGCGCCCAGCACGAGCGCGTCGAGGTCCGCCGCACGCCCGGCCTGCCGCGCGTCACGACACGTCCACGGCAGCCGCTCCTGAATCTCCCGGATCTGCAGCAGCGCCTTCTCGGCGATCGTCAGCGGTTCGGTCAGCACGCCGAGCTCGCGCAGCCCTGGATCGAGACGAACGACGTATTCGTCACGGTCGACGACGAGCTCGGTCATGAAGCCGTGCTGCTTCTGGATACCGCGCTCGGTGAAGTCGCCGGTGTAGCAGAAGTCCTGACGGCCGTTCCGGCACGCGAGACAATCTTCGTGCGGGCACGGCCGGCGCACCATCAGCACGGCGAGATCACCCGGCGCGACGCCCTCGACCTGGTCCCCGACCTCGACGACCTCGCCGAGCGACTCGTGCCCGAGCACCAGGTAGTCGGAGCCCTCGGGGGCAGTTCCGTAGTCGAATCTGGCGATCTCCTTGTCGGTGCCGCAGATGCCGACCTCCAGGATCCGGAGCTTGACATCGTGGTCGTGACGCAGCTCGGGCTTCGGGTGATCGACGAGCTCGATCGAGCGACGAACAGGAAACACAGCGACGGCTCTCATGCTCTACGGAATAATGCGCAACATGACGGACTACAAGCCCATAGAAGATCATGGCGTCATTGGAGACCTGAACACGGTCGCGCTCGTCGCCGACGACGGATCGATCGACTTCCTGTGTTTCCCGCGCTTCGACTCCCCGTCGCTGTTCCTCGCGTTGCTCGACGAGGACAAAGGTGGCCGGTTCCAGATCGCCCCGGTCGAGGCCGTGAATCGTCGCCGGCAGATGTACCTGCCCGACACGAACGTCTTGCTGACGCGGTTCCTGTCGGAAGACGGCGTGGCCGAGCTGTCCGACTTCATGCCGGTCGAAGTGGAAGGGGGCATTGCGCACAACCTCGTGCGCCGCATCAAGGTGGTCCGCGGCGGGTTCCGGTTTCGGATGCTGTGCCAGCCCCGATTCGACTACGCGCGCGCGGAGCACCGAGTCGAGCGACACGGCAATCGAATCGTGTTCACGTCCGAAGGTGACGACGGGACCGTACTGCGCCTGTGGAGCTCGGTCCCTGTGAAGATCGAGCAGGGTGACGCCATCGCCACGTTCGAGCTGAGCGCCGGCGAACACGCGGCGTTCGTGCTCGAGGGCGTCGTCGACGACAGCGAACCATCGTTGTACGGCGAGGAGTACGTCACGAGCGCGTTCAAGCAGACCGTCAACTTCTGGCGCGGCTGGATCGACCGTTCGACCTACCGCGGCCGGTGGAGCGACATGGTCAACCGCTCGGCGCTCGTGCTGAAGCTGATGACGTCGCAAGAGTACGGTTCGATCGTCGCCGCGCCGACGTTCGGTGTCCCCGAGGAGATCGGCGGCTCGCGCAACTGGGACTACCGCTACACGTGGATCCGCGACGCGTCGTTCACGCTCTACGCGCTGCTCCGGCTCGGCTTCCACGAGGAGGCGGCGGCGTTCAACGAGTGGGTCGAAGACATCTGCGAGGACGCCAACCCGGCCGGGCGGCTGCAGATCATGTACGGTATCGACGGCCGGCGCACGCTGACCGAGGTCGAGCTGCCCGACCTCGAGGGCTACCGGCAGTCGCGTCCCGTGCGGATCGGCAACGGCGCCTACGGCCAGCTCCAGCTCGACATCTACGGCGAGCTGATGGACTCCGTGTATCTGTTCGACAAGTACGGCGCGCCGATGCACTACGACCTGTGGGGTCACCTCGTGCGATTGATCGACTGGGTGTGCGACAACTGGGACCAGGCCGACGATGGAATCTGGGAGACACGCGGCGGCAAGCGGGACTTCCTCTATTCACGGATCATGTGCTGGGTCGCGCTCGACCGCGGCCTGCGGCTCGCGCGTCGGCGCTCGCTGCCTTGCGAGTACGAGCGCTGGAGGGGGGTGCGGGACTCGATCCACCACCAGGTGTTCACCGAGTTCTACAGCTCGAAGCGGCAAGCGTTCGTCCAGGCGCGGGGAAGCGAGCATCTCGATGCGGCGGCCCTGATGATGCCGCTCATCAGGATGATCAGCCCGACGGACAGGCGCTGGCTGTCGACGTTGCGCGCGATCGAGGACGAGCTCGTCGAGGACTCGCTCGTCTACCGCTACAGAAACGGTGACGGCCTCCCCGGCACCGAGGGTACGTTCTCGATCTGCACGTTCTGGTACGTCGAGTGCTTGTCGCGCTCCGGAGACCTCGAGAAAGCCCGGTTCTTCTTCGAGAAGATGCTCGGACACGCCAATCACCTCGGGCTCTACGCCGAGCAGCTCGGACCGTTCGGCGAGCACCTCGGGAACTTCCCGCAGGCGTTCACCCACCTCTCGCTGATCAGTGCGGCATTCGACCTCGACCGGCGCCTGTCCGGTTCGTTCGGCCCCGGGCGCGGCGCGAGGTAGCAGGGTCAGTTGAGGTCGTCCGAGTTGTGGATGGCCTTGAGCAGGAGCACGGCGAGCACGAAAGCCGCGACTCCACCGATGAAGCCGAACACCGAGATCCCGAACAACGTAGGCGGCAGCTTCATCGCCATCATCAGCGACGAGCCGAGGAACAACGCGGACGTGATGATGCCGAGCACGAGACGGTTGATCGCGGTATCGAGGTGGCGGTGCTCGATGTTGACCTGGAACTGCCCCTGATCGACCCGCTCGAGAATGCGATTGGCATGGCGCGGGAAGCCGCGGGCGAGGCGGTCCCAGTCCTTGGCCATCTGCATGAGACGCCTGAAGTTCGCCTTGGGGCTCATGCGTTTGCGCATGAGCTTCTGGAGATAGGGATCGAGGATCTCGGCGAGGCTGAAGTCGCGAACCAACGCTCGCGAGGTGCCTTCGAGCATGACGAGGACCTTCAAGAGGAGCGAGATGTTCGGGCGCAGGACGATTTGGTTGCGCCGGATGATCGAGACACCGTCTTCGATCGCAGCGCCGACATCGAGCTCCTCGATCGGGCGTTTGGTGTACTCGGCGATGAACTCGCCGAGCTCGGCCGCGAGCTGACCGCGGTCGAGTTCGGGAGGAACCATGCCGATCTTCGACACGAAGTAGGCCATGTCCTCGGGGTCCTGGGTCGTGACCGAGAGCAGCAGCGAGATCAAGTCTTCGGTGCTGCGCGGGTCGATCCTCCCGGTCATTCCGCAGTCGAGCATGCCGAGGCTCTTGTTCTCGAGCACCATCAGGTTGCCGGCGTGCGGGTCGGCGTGGTAGAAGCCGTCGCGGAAGATCATGTCGAGATACACGTTCGCACCGATACGAGCGACACGCGCGCGCTCGGCGGCATCGACGCCTTCGCTCTCGAGGTCGTGGAACCCGACGCCGACGAGGCGTTCCATCGTCAGGACCCGCTGGTCGCTGAGCTCCGGCACGGGGACCGGGAAGTGGACTTCGGGCTGGTCGCGGAAGTTGCGCTGGAACTCTTCGAGGTTGCGCAGCTCGCGCGAGTAGTCGAGCTCGCGCAGCAGCACGCGCCGGAGCTCGCGCACGGTGTCCCTCGGGCGCACGGCGCGGAGGTCCTTCGCGAACTCCTCGGCGAGGCCGGCGAGACCTTCGAGGATGTCGAGGTCTTCACGCATCCGCTTCTCGACGCCGGGATGCTGGACCTTGACGACGACGGCGCGCCCGTCTTCGAGGCGAGCCGCGTGGACCTGGCCGATCGAGGCCGAGCCGATCGGGGTCTCGTCGAACTCCGAGAACGCGTCCTCGACGGATTGACCGACCTCGTCCTCGAAGGTCTTGCGCACGACGTCGATCGGATCGGCCGGGACCCTGGCTTGCAGCTTCTCGAGCTCGTCGGCGATCTCGGGCCCGATCAGGTCCGGGCGCGTGCTCAGGATCTGCGCCAGCTTGATGAACGTCGGACCGAGCTCCTCGGCGACGAGTCGCAGCCGCTCACCCGTCGTCCGGCCGACGATCGCGTCGCCGTCCTTGGACTTGAACAGGTTCTTCAAGAACTCGGGATCGGACGTCTTCACCCAGCCTGCGAGGCCGTACTTCGAGAGCACACGGATGATCTCCGTGAATCGGATCGCGTTGCGCTTGTAGGCAGGGAGGGAGCTGAGCCGCACGTGGTCTCCAGGGTGTCACACCTTAGGGGCCGCACCGTTGTTGCGCATCACTTCTTCCTGCGCCGCTTCGCCGGCTTCAGCTTGGCCGCCTGCTCAGGCATCGAGTCGAGCGCGCCTTGCAGCAACTTCCTCGCGGCATCCGCCTCGTCGCTCGCGCCGGGCGCGAGATTCCTGGTCTCGTGGCGATCGGCGACCGCGTAGAGAGAGCCGTCGCGATACAGCTTGTAGTGCTGGTTCTGGGCCCAGACGATCTCGAGTCCGCCGATCCCCTGTCCGTGGTCCTTCGCCGCGCGCACGAACTTGGGGTAGTAGTACTGGAAGATCCACTTTCGCGGGTCGCCCGGCTTGCCCTGACACTGCGGCCAGAAGCTGCGCCCGTCGAGCTCGACGTCGGGGAGCCTCGCGCCGGCGATCGCCGCGATCGTCGGCATGAAGTCGGAGAAGTCGACGAGGTCGTCACAGACGATGCCGGCGGGGACCGTGCCGGGACAGCTGACGATCAACGGGGCGTGCGTGCCACCGTCGGTCGCGTACGCCTTCTCGCCCTTGCGCCGCTCGTCGCGATAGGGATACGTCAGCCCGCGCCCGGTCCCGTTGTCGGTCGTGTAGGTGACGACCGTCTTCTCGCGAAGCCCGAGCTCGTCGAGCGCATCGAGGATCCGCCCGACGCACTTGTCGGCGTAGCGCGTCATGTCGCGGAAGTTGGCGAGCTTCCTCGGGAGCTTGCCGTCGTTCGGCTTGCTGTCGGGAGTCTTCGGGAACGGCGCGTGCACGAGCACCATCGGATAGTAGGCGAAGAACGGCCGGTCCTTGTTCTTGCCGATGAACTCGATGACGAAGTCGGTGAAGATGTCGGGCCCGTAGTCCTTCTCGCTCGTCTCGAGCAACTTGCCGTCGCGAACGATGCTCGGGTTCCAGTAGCGCGAACGCGTCGTTCCCGGGTAGTTCCACAGGCAGTAGGTGTCGAACCCACACTCGGGCGCGAGCGAACCGCGCGGCCCTCCGTGGAGCTGCCACTTGCCGGCGATCGCGGTCGCGTAGCCTCTCTGCTTCATCATCGTCCCGAACGTGGTCTCGCCCTTGTCGAGCGTCCCGAACGCGACGTAGTTCCGGATGCCGTCGCGCCCGGTCATGATCTTGACGCGACTCGGCGTGCACACGGGCTCCGAGTAGCAGTGCGTGAACCGCACACCGGTCCGCGCGAGCGCATCGATCCGCGGTGTCTCGAAGAACGTGCTGCCGTAGCAACCGTAGTTGTCGGCGGCCGAGTCATCCACGAGGATCAGGATCACGTTGGGCTTCTGGGCGGGAAGCGATGCGAGTGCGAACAAAGACGTTGCCATCAGCAGCGCGAGACGTTTCATTGGAACTCTCGAAGCAAGAGACTGTCCTCGACCGGGGCAGCCGCGTAGTCTAACGGCCTTCGTGGTCGCCCCTCGCCCCGCGCCACGACGCTCTCCTCCGTTCCGCCATTCGTCCCGTGCCACCGCACCCTCGGGACGCAAGCCGGCCCGAATCCGTATTCTTGGGCCGGAACCCCAAGAATCCGATATGACCTACCGCCGTCGCAACCTGGATCGCAAGCTCGACCAACTCACCCGCGATTGGGGCGCCGTGCTGGTGACCGGCCCCCGGGAAGCCGGCAAGACCTCGACCCTGACCGAGCTCATCGGCCGGTTCGAAGGCTCCGGCGAGCGCACCGTCGCGTTCGACACGCCGAGCGAGCAGGACTCGTTCCGGCGGGACCCGCAGCTGTTCTTCGCCAACCGCGGGCTGCCGCTGTTCCTCGACGAAGTCCAGCACGTCCCCGACGTGTTCCCGTATCTCAAGGGCGCGCTCGACAAGAAGCCCGGCACGTTCCAGTTCTTCCTCGCCGGCAGCCAGCAGTTCCACCAGATGCGAGGTGTGACCGAGTCTCTGGCCGGCCGCATCGCCGTGCTCGACATCTGGCCGTTCGCGGTCCAGGAGCTGCGCGGGGGCGATGCGGGCGAGACGATCGCACGGCTGGAGCACCCCGAGAGATTGGCCGAGCTCATGGGCGCCGAGTACCCGAGCTCCGATCACGACGATGTCGTCCCGAGCATGCTGCGAGGCGGCTACCCGCCGGTCGCGCTCGGCAAGCCGGCGACGGACTGGTTCGAGTCCTATCGCCGGACGTTCGTGCAGCGGGACATCCGCGACCTGAGCCAGGTCGCCGACCTCGGTCGCTTCGATCGCTTCGTCGGGCTGTGCGCGGGACGCAGCGGCACGATCCTCAACAAGTCCGAGCTGTCACGCAACGTCGGCATCGACAACAAGACGGTCGACCACTGGCTGTCGTTGCTCGAGACCAGCTATCAGCTGATCACGCTGCCGGCCTACCATCTCCACACGGACAAGCGGCTCGTCAAGCGCCCGAAAGCCCTGTTCGCCGACATCGGCTTCGCGCTGCACCTGCAGGCGATCCGCGACGCTGACACGTTGCTCAACGCTCCCCACTTCGGCTCGTTGTTCTCGAGCTTCGTGACGATGGAGATCCGGAAGCTCTACGGGCACGCGTGCCTGCCTTGGGACGGTCACCACTGGTGCACACCGGCCGGTTCGGGCGTCGACCTCGTGTTGCCGGTCGGAGGCCGACTCGTACCGATCGAGATCCATCACACGGCGAGCGTGGCGCCACAACACTTCCGTGGCCTCAAGGCGTTCCGCAAGCTGTTCGGGGAGCTCGCGCCGACCGGAGTCCTCGTCACGATGGCGCCACGTCTCGAGGCCGTCGGCGACGGAATCATCCACGTGCCGTTGGGGCTGTTGCTCGGCGGTGCATAGACGCGGGTGATCCCGAGCACGCCTGTCAAGGCCCAGCAGCGGCCGGCTCGATGGCGTGACCACCGGAAGGTCGATGATTCGCGCCTCGAATCGAGACACCTTCGAACGTGCAGCACACCTGCGCCCCGTCCATCGCCGGGGTAGTGTTCAGGTGCCGGACATGCTCCGGTCACGCTGAGAATCAGGCTTCGGGCAAACGGCGGTTCGCACCCGACCGTCGCCCCTCGGCGTGCACGAGTAGACCCCAGCCAAGGGCAATACGTCATGCACCGCACGACACCCCAGGGCCAGCGCCCCGCTGGCACTGCCATGATCATTGCGCTCGTTTTCGCACTCCTGATCGCGGGGATCGCGATTCCTACGCTCACGCAGGCCGTCAAAACGCAACAGGCTGCGAGCTCCGGCATCATCGCTACGAGGTTGCTGCTCGTCGCCGAGTCCGGGCTGGGCTATGCGTATTCGGAGCTCGAGAAAGACGCTCTCTACGCTGCGAAGGATCAAGCCGCCTTCACGTGGAACCCCGGCACGCGGAGCTACGAATGGATCTCGGCGCAGCGAATCGCAATCGCCGGAGAACCCTTGGACAGCGCGGAGACCAACCCCGCGCAGGTCGGCCAGACGTTTCACCTGGCAATCCAGTACATCAACAATGGGTCCGGGCCCGTCGAGTTCGCGAGCCGTTACAGTCCGTCGGAACGGTTCGACAAGATCAAGGTGACCGCCAGGGCGTCGGGCGGCGGCACGACCCGTGAGGTCGTCGCCTGGTACGCGTTCCGCTTCGGGTTTCGCGGCGCCATCGTCTCCGACAATGTCCCCGATGATTCTGCATCCGACTTCCGCGGCAGCCCGAAGTCCTACGCCAAGCAGGGGCACATCGTGTTCGACGGAAAAGGGACAACCGGCGAGCACGTGGTATTCGGGGATCTCCACTCGAACGGCGAGGTCGTCTACTTCGAGGACAAGGAAAAGGTCCCGCTGACCGCGACCAACGCAAACGACTTCTTCCTGTCCTACAACGGCGTGATCCACGCGAACCTCGGCGGCAGTATCAAGCAGATTCCCGACTTCACGGACACTTCGAGCCAGAGGCAGCTGTTCGACTTCGACCGATTCGAGGCGGCGGCAGCTCGTGGAGCCGGCGCCATCTACAACGGCCTCGACGAGTTCCGGGCCGCGTTGGAGATGTCCAGGGATACCGACCAACCACTGGAAGGGATCATCTACGTAAAGGTGGATCCCGGTGTCGAAGGCAACTCACCCAAGATCAAAGGGCTTCCGATCAACGTGACCGGAACGCTGGTGTTCGACTTCGCGGACGGCACGGACATCGGCTACAAGGTGGTTCTCGACAAGGACGTCCCGGTCCACATCAACGCCGCCGATCTTACAGACGTCGACTTCACCGACCCGTTCAGCTATTCCAGCGGCTATCCCGGCACCTACGTCGACGAGTCGAAGCAGCCGTTCAACGTCGATATCACCGACGAGGGCTTCGACAACTTCACGCGCTTCGACGATCTGCCGGCCGTGATGTTCAACAACGGCATCGTCGACCTCCACGGCGAGCTCAACATCTGCGGGGTCGTCTATGGGCCTGCGTTCATCGAGATCGAGAACAAGGGCGGCAACGTCATGTACATCAACGGTGCGCTGTTCGGTGGTGGCGGCGTCTACATGCAGGCGGGCAAGAAAGGCGAAGGCGTGATCGCGATCAAGCACGACGCCAACACGACCGACGATCTGGCGTTGGTCAACAACATCGCGACTTCGTTCGAGCGGATCGGTTACTCGATTACCCGATAGCAGCGAGTCTCAAAACGGAGCAGACCGGAAACGGCGACGGCATTGCCCGCTGAACCCCATCGCCAACGAAAGCGGGATCGGCTGTCTCTGCCCGTTTGTCCGCGGTGTTTACTTGGGCATTCGGTCGGCGCTCGGACAACCATCGGGCGTGCACCGCATCACCCCAGCCCCGCGGCGTTTCCCTCCCATGCACAGCAGTTCGCGCAGACCTCACGATTCCGCAGGAACGGCACTGGTCGCCACGCTTGCGTTCATGCTCCTCATCGCGGGAGTCACGATTCCTACCCTGTTGCAGGCGGTCAGGACTCAGCTCGCGACGAACTCGGGGATCACCGGCACCAGGCTCCTGTTGGCAGCGGAGTCCGCCCTCGACTACAACTTCTCCGAGCTCGAGAAGAACGCTGTCTACGCGGTAAGAAACGAGATCGATTTCGTTTGGAACCCGAGCGACCGGAGCTACGAGTGGTCGTCGCCCCGGCCGCTCCAGCTCGTCGGCGACGCGTTCAGCCAGAGCTTCCATCTGAAGCTCCAGTACATCGGTGACGCGGGTCCGGTCGAGTTCGACGACCGCCAGAACCCGATGCAGTCGTTCGATCGGATCAAGGTCACGGCGACGGCATCCGCCGCCCATCGGACTCGCCAGGTCGTCGCGTGGTATGCGTTTCGGTTCGGATTCCACGGAGCGATCGTCTCGGACAACGTCCCGACGACCAGCGGTGGCAACCCGAAGACCATGGCCAAGAAAGGCCACATCGTATTCGACGGCAGCGGCAACATCGGCGAGCACATCGTCTTCGGCGACCTGCACTCCAACGGAGAGATCGTCTACTTCGAGAAGAACAGCCCGACGCCGCTGACGACAGAGAACGCCAGCAGTCAGCTCCAGGCATTCGAAGGCGAGATCAAGGCCAACCTCGGCGGAACCGACCAACAGATCCCCGACTTCACCGATGCCTCCAGCCAGAAGCAACTGTTCGACTTCGCGCGGTTCGAGGCCGCGGCGGTGCGCGGTGCCGGGGCGATCTACAACGGGCTCGACGAGTTCGAGCAGGCGCTCCGAAACTCGCAGGACAGCGGTGAGCCGCTCGAGGGGATCATCGTCGTCAAGATCGATCCGGGCATCGAGGGCAACTCGCCCAAGATCAGCGGCGTGCCGATCCGCGTCACCGGGACCCTGCTCTTCGACTTCGCCGACGGCACCTCGGGCGACTACAAGGTCGTGATCGACCGCGATGTCTCGGTCCGGATCAATGCCGCTGATCTCAGCGACGTCGACTTCACGGACAAGAGCACGTACACGAGCGGCTACCCGGGGAAGTACCTCGACGCGACCAAGCAGCCCCAAAAGGTCGACATCTCGTTCGACGGGTTCGAGAACTTCAGGCAGGACGACGACCTGCCCGCCGTCATGTTCAACAACGGCATCGTCGACTTCCACGGCGAGGTCAACGTCTGTGGCCTCGTCTACGGGCCGGCGTTCATCGAGATCGAGAACAAGAACGCCAACGTGATGTACATCAACGGTGCGTTGTTCGGCGGCGGCGGTGTCTACCTGCAAGCACACGGCAGCGGCGACGGCGTCATCGCGATCCATCACGACCCGAACACGACGGACCGGCTGGCCCTGTTCGACAACACCGCGGCGTTGCTCGAGCGCATCGGCTACACGATCGTCAGGTAGCCTGGTCCGGACCCGGCGTCTCAGATCGCCGGTCGCATCGCGGCTTTCCCACAGTGTCGAGGTTTGCATCAGTCAAACTCGCAATTGGCCGAAAAGGAGACACCGCTCGTACCAACTCGAGGCACGTCTCCACTTCATGCGCAAGAAGAGCAAGAAGAAGCAGCGCAACCGCAAGGCGAGCAAGAAAGCCCAACGGAACGCCTCCCGGCGGCTGGCCGGGGAGACCATCGAACCTCGAATCCTGCTGTCGGCGACCTGGATCGACACGGATACCGACGATGATGGAGGCGACGACGCATACCACGACGGGCACCATGACGCCGATGGCATCGATACGAGCGTGCTCGACGCCTCGTTCGAACACGTCTACGACCCGCCGGCCGGGGCCGACGATTACGCCGACTTCTCCACGGTCACGGCCACGCGCTCGGAGCTCGTGTTCGTCGACGCGGCGACTCCGGACTACCAGGTCCTCGTCAACGACCTTCTGAGATCGCTGACCGACATCCGCCGCATCGAAGTCGTGATGATCGATGCGAACTCGGACGGGATCGCGCAGATCAGCCAAACTCTGTCCGGGCGCGACGATCTCGACGCGATCCACATCGTGTCGCACGGACACGACGGCGAGTTGCTGCTCGGCAACTCAGTCCTGAGCTCCGGTAACATCGACTCCCACACGACAGAGCTCCAGCGCTGGAGCGACGCGCTGACGGATGACGCCGACGTGCTGTTCTACGGCTGCGATCTGGCCGCAGGGCACAAGGGCGAGGTGCTGATCGACAAGATCAGCGAGCTCACCGGTGCGGATGTCGCCGGCAGTGACGACGTGACCGGTCACCACGATCTCGGTGGTGACTGGGACCTCGAGTACTCGACCGGCACGATCGAGACCGGAATCGCGTTCAGCCACGACCTCCAGGCCGACTGGCACGGCACACTTGCGGACTCGTGGTGGGACAACAGCTGGCAGAACCGGACCAAGATCACCTTCGACAACTCGAACAGCACCGAGAACCTCACGGACTTCCCGATCCACATCCAGCTGACTTCGAGCGAAGTCGACTTCGCGAAGATCAAGGCCGGCGGCGCCGACATCCGGTTCGTCGACAACGACGGAACGGTTCTCGACTACGAGATCGAGACGTGGGACGACACCAGCGAGACTGCGAGCATATGGGTCAGGG